>WPCK01251153.1_pt1 | contig 11888 bp, 10 predicted proteins | sample 5399851 | NCBI WGS metagenome assembly WPCK01 (sample SAMN12869471, study PRJNA574797) | sludge metagenome | isolation source: wastewater treatment of pH11 | place: China:Beijing | collected 2019-05-20
CGGCGGCGACCGCTGCCCCGGCGCCTCGCCGAGGCGGCGCTCGCGCCGCTGCGTCCGCAGACCCGATCGCCGTCAGACGACGGCGGTGGGATCCCCCAGTGAGGGCCAAGGGGACGCCTGCTCGAGCTCGAGGGCGAGCCCGAGGAGCAGCGCCTCCTGGCCGTGGGCGGCGCTGAACATCATCCCCACGGGAAGGTTGGTCTCCTCGTCGTGGTGCAGGGGCAGGCTGATGGCCGGGGCCCCGGTCGCGTTGGCCAGCGGGGTGTACCCGACCCAGGCCTCGGCGCGCGGGAAGACGACGTCGAACGGCAGGTCCATGGCCAGGTGGCCGATCTCGGGTGCGACCGTGTTCACCACCGGGGACAGCACCACATCGAGGTCGGTGAACGCCTTCGCATAGGTGGCCGCGGAGCGCCGCAGCCGGTACACGGCACCCGGGGTGCGCGCCAGGTTCTCCCGACACCGCCGTGCGAGGCCCTGGGTGAGCGGCGTGAGCTGGGCGCGGTCGAAGCTGGAGTCGAACAGGCGGTGGCCCTGCATCGTGACCGCATAGGCCAGCGTCGACCAGTAGTGGACGAAGTCGTCGGCGAACTGGCGCCCGACCGGGAAGTCGGCCGGTCGCACCTCGTGGCCCAACGACTCGAGGAGCGCCACGGTGCGGTCGAACGCGATCCGGGTGGGGCCGTCGACGGCCTGGCCGTTCGGCGACTCGAGGACGGTGCCGACCCGGAGGCGCCGGGCCACGGGTCGGGTCACGTGGCCCACCGGAGGCATCCGACGGCTGCGGTGGCGTTTCTCGGCCTCCGCGAAGAACAGCGCGGTGTCGCGGACCGTCCGTGAGAGGACGCCCTCCACCTCGACGTCGACGGGCATCAGGCGCGACTCGGGCGGCTTCGCCAGGCGCCCGCGTGTGGCCTTCAGCCCGACCAGCCCGCAGCACGCCGCCGGGATGCGGATGGATCCCCCGCCGTCGGCCCCGTGGGCGACGGGGACCACGCCGGCGGCGACGAGCGCCGCCGACCCGCCCGAGGATCCACCCGTCGAGCGGTCGAGGTTCCACGGGTTGCGCGTGGCCTCCCGTCCGGGGAACTCGGTGCAGGGGATGAACCCGAACTCGGGCAGGGTGCTCTTGGCGATCCCGACCATGCCCATGTCGAACAGCTGGGCGGCCAGGCCGCCCGTCTCGGTCGCCGGCCCGACCCGTGAGAACGCCGCCGAGCCGTTGCGGGTGGGGAGGCCGGCGACATCGGTCATGTCCTTGATGACCGTCGGGACCCCGGCGAACGGCCCCGCTCGACCGGCGTCGGCCGCGGCCTGGGCCCGTTCGAAGTCGTCCACGACGAGTGCGTGGAGCTCAGGGTCCACGCCGCGGGCACGGGCGATCGCGGCCCGCACGACCTCGGAGGCGGACAGCGCCCCCGAACGCACCGCCTCAGCCGTCGCCACCCCGTCGAAGCCGGCGAGCTCGTCGCCGAACGCATGGGAGGAGCAGTGGGGCACGAGGCGGATCCAGAGGTCGTCGGACGAGGGTGGGTGACACCGTAACCAGTTCACCGCACCGCCCCGAACCCGTGGTCCCCGCATGGTGCAGCGCGCCGCCGACGAGGTTCTCGTGCGCGATCTCGACGTCGTGGGCGCGGAGAGCGTCCCCGATGGAGGGCCGGATCTCCGTGGTCTCGGCGTCCACGAGGTAGGCCATCATCGCCCCTGCATCACGGCGGAACAGGATGTTCGACGGCGAGCAGTCACCCCAGAACACCCCGGCGAGGTGCAGGCGGACCAGCAGCACGACGGCGGCGTCGAGCAGCACGTCGGCGGGCGTGGGCGCCTCACGACCGATCACGTACCAGTAGGGCAGGGAGAAGTCGAGGTAGCGGGTGATGAGCCGGGCCGCCCCACCCGCCGGTCGGGTGTGCACCAGCCCGACCGGCTCGACCACGGGCAGGGGGACGTCCCACAGGGCGCGCAGGGCGCGGTGCTCGGCCTCGGCGGCCCCCTCAGCGGTCTCCTTGATGGCGTAGACGCGGCGGTCGTGGCGCACGACGCGCACCACGTGGCGGCTGATGCCGTGGGCCATCGGGACGAGTCGGGCGTCGTCCCACTCGGCGAGCGGGGTGGCCCACGGGATGTCCAGGAAGTCCGGGTGGCCGCCGCGCACGACGATCTCGAACTCGGGGACGGCCCCGGTCATGACCAGATGCTCGCACTCCGGCGGCCGGCAGGCCCAGGGAAGGCATTTCACGGACCCGAAACACCCCCGTCACCTTCGGGCGACACCCTCGTCCCATCGCTGCCGCTCCCACCGCCACCAAGCCGACCCCGCCCGACGATGCGGACGACCCCTGGCGCGCCTACGACCCAGGCACTGCGTGGGACGAGATGTTCGCCACGGACGGGCCCCGACCAGCCTGCGAGGGAGTCGTCGACCTCCTCCACTCGCTCGGCGCCGATCTGCGGCAACGCCAGGCCGCCGCCGAGCTGGCCATCCGGGCCATGGGCATCTCGTTCACCGTGTACTCCGAAGGCACCAACATCGACCGGGCCTGGCCCTTCGACGTCATCCCCCGGGTGCTGTCCACCCACGAGTGGAGCCGGATCTCGGCGGGGCTCACGCAACGCATGGTCGCGCTGAACCTCTTCATCGACGACATCTACGGCGAAGGGCGGGCCATCCGCAACGGCGTCGTGCCTGCTGAGGTCGCGGGCGAGTCGGCCAACCTGCGGCGCGAATGCCGCGGCGCACATCCGCCGCAGGGCACCTGGGCCCACATCTCCGGAAGCGACCTCGTCCGTGACGGCGACGGGACCATGTACGTGCTCGAGGACAACCTGCGAGTGCCGTCGGGCGTCTCGTACATGCTCGAGAACCGCCAGATAACCAAACGGGTGTTCGCCGATCTCTTCCGCGACCTCGACATCCACCCTGTCGATGCGTACCCGACCCGCCTACGGGAACTGCTCGGCTCCCTGTCGCCCCGCCCCGGCGAGGTGCCGGTGATCGTGGTCCTGACCCCCGGGGTGCACAATTCCGCGTACTTCGAGCACGCGTTCCTGGCCCAGCAGATGGGTGCCCACCTCGTCGAAGGGCGCGACCTGGTGGTCGATGACGACGTGGTCTACCTGCGCACCGTCGGTGGCCTGGTGCGCGTCGATGTCGTGTACCGCCGGGTCGACGACCTGTTCCTCGACCCCGAGGTGTTCCGCCCCGACTCTGCCCTCGGCGTGGCCGGCCTCATGGCGGCCTGGCGACAGGGCAACGTGGCCATCGCCAACGCGCCCGGTGCGGGAGTGGCCGACGACAAGGTCCTCTACGCCTACGTCCCTGCCCTCATCCACTACTACCTGGGCGAGGAACCGCTCGTCCCCAACGTCGAGACCTTCGTGTGCCTGGACGACCGCTAGCGCAAGCACGTCCTGGCCAACCTCGACCACCTCGTCGTGAAGCCGGCCAACGAGTCGGGGGGCTACGGCATCTTCGTCGGTTCGCACGCCAGTGCCGCCGACAAAGAGGAGATCCGCCGCCGAGTCGAGGCCGACCCCCGCAACTATGTGGCTCAGCCCATCCTGCGGCTCTCGACCGCGCCGACGCTGTGCGACGGCGTCGTGGCCCCACGCCACGTCGACCTGCGGCCGTTCGTGCTCTCGGGGGAGCACCCCTACGTCACCACCGGGGGGCTGACCCGCGTCGCCCGCCAGGAAGGTTCGCTGATCGTGAACAGCTCCCAGGGCGGCGGCAGCAAGGACACTTGGATCATCGACCCCGATGTCCTGCGACCACCCAGGTCCGGGATGAGCATCGAGGAGCGCGAGCGATGACCCCGCCCTCACCGAACGGGGGCGGCGACCGTCGAAGCGCCGAGCCCGACACCGACACCGCCAACGACGACCCGCCCGAGGCGGCGGACCTGGAGGAGGTACCCAGCATGTTGTTGTCCAGGGTGGCCGAGAACGCCTACTGGGTGGGTCGCTACCTCGAGCGCGCGGAGGCCACGGCCCGTCTGGTGAAGACCCACACCGAGCTCTTCGTGGACTTGCCGAAGTCTGCGGGCCTGACGTGGGCCCCGCTGCTGGCCGTCACCGGCAGCGCCGCGGACTACCACCTCGCCCACGACCACCCGGCCGAAGAGGAGGTGGTCTCGTTTCTCCTGTCCGATCCCCTCAACCCCGGGTCGGTGGTCAGCTCGGTGGACCAGGCACGCGAGGACCTGCGGGTGACGCGCACGATGGTCCCCCGTCGCACCTGGGAGACCGTGAACGAGCTGCACCTCTGGGTCCGGGACACGCGGCGCAGCGCCATCGCCCGTCCCACACGATTGGCATGGTGCGAGGAGGTGATCCGCCGCTGCCACCTCGTGGCCGGCTCGATCTACGCCACGATGAACCGGGACGACACCTACTCGTTCCTCGAGATCGGTCGCTTCGTCGAGCGCGCCGACATGACCACCCGCGTCCTCGAGGTCGAGGCCGACATCCTCATGGGCGTGTCCGACCAAGGCCTGCGGCCCTTCGTCGATGTCACGTGGCTGGCGGCGCTGCGCTCGCTCGGTGCCGAGCAGATGTACCGACGCGCCACCGGCGGCGTCGTGCACGGCGCCGACGCGGTGCGCTTCCTGCTCTTCGAGCCGGCGTTCCCCCGGTCCGTCGAGCACTGCCTCATCGCCGTGTCGCGTTGGCTGCTCGAGCTCCCCCGCCAGGAGGTACCCATGGCGGAGTGCGCAGCGGTTGCCCGCCGACTCGGCGAGTTCGACCCGATCTCCGGGGGCGCCGACGAGCTGCTGGAGATGGTGGACGAGCTCCAACGGAGTCTGGGCGAGCTGCACGACGCCCTGGGGGCCACCTACTTCCTCCTTGCACCATCGCTCACCGGGGCAGGATGAGCACGCCAGACTCGTCGGCGTGAGCGTCGTCCCGGGGCCACCCCTGCTGGCCCCCTATCCCTCGGTCGAGGGCGCCGTCGACGAGATGGTCGCACCCGACGGCTCCGTTCGCGACCACTGGGCCACCGTCGCCACCACACTGAGCGACCACGGCGAGCTCGCACTGCGCGCCGCCGAGGCGGCCCGACTACTGGCCGAGGACGGCGTGACCTACCACGTCACCGCCGGCGATGCCGTGGGGCCGCGACCCTGGGTCACGGACCCCGTCCCCCTCATGGTGGGCGCCGAGGAGTGGGCGACCCTCGAGAGCGGGGTGGCGCAACGGGCCCTGCTCCTCGACCGCGTGCTTCACGACCTCTACGGCGAGCGTCGCCTGATCGATGAAGGCCTCCTGCCGCCCGAGGTCGTCTACGGCCACCCCGGCTTCCTCCGCACGTGTGACCAGATCCGCCTCCCCGGCCCCCACCAGCTCTTCCTGGCCGCAGCTGATCTGGCCCGCGACACCGATGGTCGCCACGTGGTGCTCTCGGACCGCACCCAGGCCCCTTCCGGCGTCGGGTACGCGCTGGAGAACCGGGTCGTGATCTCCCGGGTGCTCCCGGGCCTGCACCGATCGGCCCAGGTGCAGCGCTTGGCCCCCTTCTTCCGGGCCCTGCGCTCCTCGCTGCACCAGATCGCGCCACCCACGGACGACACGCCGCGGATCGTCGTGCTCACCCCTGGGCAATGGAGCGAGACCGCCTTCGAACACGGCTACCTCGCCGCGCAGCTCGGCGTGCCCCTCGTCCAAGGGTCCGACCTTCGCGTCCGCGACGGCAGGGTGTGGATGCGTTCGATCGGGCGGCTCGAGCCGGTCCACGTCATCGTCCGACGCGTCGATGCGGCGTTCTGCGACCCGGTCGAGCTCCGCCCCGACTCCAACCTCGGCGTCCCAGGCCTGCTCGAGGCCTGCCGGACGGGCACGGTCTCGGTGGTGAACACCCTGGGCAGCGGGGTCCTCGAGAACCCGGGTCTGCTCCCGTTCCTCCCCTCGCTGGCCGAGGCGCTCCTCGACGAGCCACTGGCGCTTCCCTCGGCCGACACCTGGTGGTGCGGCGACCCCACCGCCCGCGCCCACGTGCTCGCGCACCTGCACGAATTGGTGATCAAGCCGATCGCCCGGGAGAGCATGATGGCCCCTTCGATGGGTTGGCGCCTCAGCGCCGCCGAGCGGGACGAGCTGGCACGACGCCTCGAAGCCCATCCCCACGCCTGGGTCGGCCAGCGCCCTGTGAGCATCGGCACCACACCCACCGTGGCCGATGGCGGCCTCGCCCCGCGCCGGACCATCCTGCGCACCTTCGCGGTGGCACGGGGCGACCAGTACTCGGTGATGCCCGGGGGACTCAGCCGGGTGGCCCCCGACGCCGACGGCGACCTCATCACCAACCAGACCGGTGCCCTCAGCAAGGACACGTGCGTTCTCGCCGCCGAGCCGGAGCGACTCACCGGGTTCTGGCTGCAACCCACCGCCGAGGACGACGACGCCGAACCCGCGCCACGTCCGCCGACCTCGCCCCGGGCGGCGGAGCACCTGTTCTGGATGAGCCGCTACGCCGAGCGTGCCGAGATGCTGGCACGGCTGCTGCGCGTCATCGCCGATCGGCGCAACGAGTTCGCCGCCGGGGCCACGCCCGAGGGCGTCACCAGCGTGCGCATCCTGTTGCGAGCCCTCACCGCGGTCTCCGGCACGTGGCCGGGGTTCGTGGGCGAGCACGCCGACGATGCCCTTGCCTGGCCGGACAACGAACTCCGCTCGGTGCTGGTCGACGAGGACCGAGCCGGTTCTCTGGCGTTCGACGTGCGCCACATGCTCGATGCCACCGCCGAGGTGCGCGATCTGCTGAGCAGCGACACGTGGCTGGTGGTGGGCCACCTCGACCGCGACCTGGACGACCTGCGACTGCGTTCATCGAGCGGACCCGATCCGACGGCGCTCGGCCGGGTGCTCCAGGCGCTCCTCGCGCTCTCGGGCCTCGCCGCCGAGAACACGGTGCGCGACGCCGGGTGGCGCTTCCTGGAGGCCGGACGACGCATCGAGCGCTCGCTGCTGCTGAGCGCCCTGCTCCGAGCGACCGTCACCGAGGCCACGGGGACGGCCACCGACAGCCTCGTACTCGAGTCCACCCTCATCGCCGCCGAGAGCATCATCACCTATCGGCGCCGGTACCGGTCCCGTGCGCAGGTCGACACCGTGCTCGACCTCCTCGTGCTCGACCTCGACAACCCCCGATCGCTGGCTCACCAGACGGCCGCGCTGCACGAGGCGACGGTCGGCCTGCCTCGCCGCCTCGGGGGTGCCGGCTCCCCCGCCGAGGCGCTCTCAGAGGAGGCCGCCGACCTGGTGCGGCGCGCCGACACCTTCGAGTTGGGCGCCATCGACGCCGACGGTGGGCGGCCCGCCCTGAACGCCTTCCTCCGACGCCTCGACGAGCTGCTGATCCGGGCTGCGGATGCCCTCGACGCGGAGCACTTCAGCCACCAGATGCCCCAGCGCACCGTGTTCACCCCCAACAACCCCCGCGTGCTGTGACCTTCAAGGTCGTGCACCGCACGGAGTACCGCTATGACCGCGAGGTCTTCTCGACCTACGGAGAGGCGCGCCTGCACCCGCGCGAGCTGACCGGTCAGCGGTGCTACTCGACCACGTTGTCCGTGGACCCCTTCCCCGAGGAGTACCGGGTGCGGAAGGACTTCTTCGGCAACCGGGTCGCCCACTACGCCGTGCTCGAACCGCACACGGCACTCGTGGTGACCGCGACCAGCGTGGTCGACGTGAGGGGCCGCCAGATGCCCCTGCCGTCGGCCGGTGGCCACCTCTGGGAGACCGTCCGCGCCGACCTTCGGAGCTCGACCGACCCCGAGGTGCTCGACGCTCGGCAGTTCACCCTGCCTTCCCCAGCGGCCCGCCCATCACCCAGGGCGGCCGACTACGTGGCCGAGTCCTTCTCTCCTGGCCGGCCGCTCCTCGAGGCTCTGGCCGATCTCACCGCTCGCATCGGCGCCGACTTCGAGTATCAGCCGGGGTCCACCGACGTCGACACCACGGTCGATGAGCTGCTCGCCCGCGGCGCCGGCGTCTGCCAGGACTTCGCCCACCTCACCATCACGGGCCTGCGTGCGCTCGGCCTCTCCGCCCGCTACGTGAGCGGCTACCTCGAGACCGAGCCCCCTCGAGGCATGGAGCGGCTCCAGGGCGCCGACGTCTCACACGCGTGGGTGGGTGTGTTCGTGCCCGGCCCCGGCTGGATCGACCTCGACCCCACCAACGACCAGTTCATCGATGACCGCTACGTCACCGTGGCCTGGGGTCGCGACTACAGCGACGTTCCTCCGCTGAAGGGAGTGATCTTCACCGAGAGCGAGTCACACGAGCTCGCCGTGTCGGTGGACGTGACGCCCGTCCCCGAGGGGGATCCGGCGCTCGGCGTCGTCTGATCGATCAGGTGATTCCCGGCTCGTCGCCGAGCTGCTGCGCGGTTGCGGCGAGCAAGGGGGCGTAGAGGTCCGGGTACTCCTCGAGCAGACCCTTGAAATCCCGGCGCTCGATGACCTCGACCACCATGTCGGTCTTGGCCGCGACCGTGGCGTTCCGGGGCTGATCGAGCAGCAGCGCGGTCTCGCCGAAGAACGTGCCCGGCCCCAGGGTGGCGAGATGCTCGCCGTCTCGGGTGACCTCGGCCTCACCTTCGACCACGAGGAAGAACTCGCGTCCGACGTGCCCCTCTCGGATGAGCTCTCGCCCGGCGCCGATGTCGAGCACCGTCGCGAGGGTACCGACGCACGCGAGTTGCCGGTCGGTCAGGCGCTGGAACAGAGGAATGGCTTTGAGACGTTCGTCGATCGGCGGTCGGCGCATGGTGCCCCCTCGTCGGTCAGGTGGTCACGATGACGCTACTCGGGCCGGGGCGCGCACATGGGCCCTGCTCGACCCGGTCGGCCCGCCGCCGCCGGAGTGGGCCCGGTCGGCCAAGATCTGGCCGTGCACGTCGCCGCCGGCATGGATCCCCACCTCCCGCTCTCCGCAGTGGGCCACCACGCTCGACGTGTCGAGGCCCTCGGGTTCGACGCACTGCACGTGGCCGAGATGGTCAACGACGGCTTCGTCGTCAGCGCCCTCGCGCTCGAACACACCGATCACCTCGTCGTGCGCACCTCACTCGCGCTCGCCTTCGTGCGCAGCCCGATGCAGGGCGCGCTCACTGCCTGGTCGTTGGCGAGGCTGGCGCCGGGCCGCTTTCAACTCGGACTCGGCACTCAGATCAAGGCCAACATCGAGGATCGCTTCGGGGTGCCCTGGACCGACCCGATCGAGCGCATGGCCGACTACGTCGCCGCAGTGCAGGCCTGCTTCGCCGCCTTCGCCGGCACGGCGCCGCTGCACCACGTCGGCCCCCGGTACCGGCTGACCCGGCTCCAGCCGGAGTTCAACCCGGGACCCCTCGACGGGCCCGCGCCGCCGATCTGGCTCGGCGGCATCAACCGGCGCTCCTGCCGTCTCGGCGGTGAGGTCGCCGACGGGTTCGTGACCCACCCGACCAACTCCGACCGCCGGTACCTCCAGGAGGCCTGCCTGCCCGCCCTCGAGGAAGGCCGCCGGCGGGCGGGCCGCTCGGAGGGGGCACCCGTGATCGTGGCCGGTGCCATGGTCGCGACCGGGCCTGAGGACGGAGCGGTCACCGAGGCGCGCGAGGAGCGCCGGCGTCGGCTCGGGTTCCTCTTCAGCACCCCGGCCTACCGGCGCACCCTCGAGCTCCACGGCTGGGCCGAGCTGGGCGACCACCTGCGCTCCCTCACCCGGGCGGGTCGATGGGACGAGCTGGGCGCCCAGGTCGACGACGACGTGCTCGACACCGTGGTCGTCTCCGCCCGCTACGACCAGCTGGCCTCGGCCCTCGCCGAACGCTACGGCGACCTCGTCGACGGCGTGCTCCTCCAGGTGCCGGCGGACCCCGCGCACGACGAGGCGTTCGCCGCCGCCGTCGCCGAGGTGCGGTCGGTCTAGTCGCCCTTCGGCGGCGACCGGCCGTGCTCGGTGCGGCCGGCGCCGCCGGACGCGAACCCGTTCGACGCCCCGCCGCCCTTCGTCAGGTTGGTCCCCGCGACTCAGAGGAACGGCTGGTTGCCGTAGTGGTCGAGGTGCACGACCTCCCCGATGGGACGACGCGTGGTGGTGCCGTAGCGACCCTTCGCCCAGCCGATGGGGATGATGCAGACCGGGTTCACGGTGCGGGGAAGGCCGAGGATCTTGCGCGCCGAACGCACGTGCCAGATGGGCAGGGTCTGCAGGGATGCACCCAGGCCGACGGCCCGGCACGCCAGGAGGAGGTTCTGCACGGCGGGGTAGACCGAGCCGTAGAACGACGCCACCGAGATCTGGGGGCGACCCACCGGTCGGTGCTTGAGGTTCCGGGCGTAGCACGGGATCACGAACACCGGGAGCTCCTCGAAGTGCTCGGCCTGCCACTGCCCTGGGCGCAGGCCCCGCAGCGCCGCCTCGTCCCCACGGGCCTGGCGCTCGACGACCGGGTTGAACAGCCGGTACAGCCGGCGGTACAGCCGAGCGAGGCGGGCCTTCTGGTCCGGGTCCTCCACGACGAGGTACGACCAGTCCTGGGTGTTCGAGCTGGTGGGCGCCTTCAGCGACAGCTCGAGCAGTGGCAGAAGCACGTCGTGCGACACCGGGGCAAGGTGCAGGCGGCGCACCGCCCGTTGCGTGCGCATCGCCTCGTCGAGGGGCATCCCGAGGCGAGCCAACGCCTCGGCGGGCCCCGGCGGCGTGAAAGGGTCGGGCTCGACGGCACCTGTGGATCCGACGGTGGTCATGCGCCGGAGCGTACGACCCGACGCGACGACCGGCCGCCTACGGCTGGAGCCACTCCCACACGAGGCCGCGCAGGCGGTCGATGCCGGTGCCGTTGGCGGCGCTCACCCAGATGACGTCGCCGGGCTCGAGCTGACAGGCCGCGGCCAGGTCCTTCTTGCGCTTCTGGCGCTTCGCAGCCTTCACCTTGTCGTGCTTGGTGGCGATGATGACGTGGGGCAGCGCGTTGGCGCGCAGCCACTCCAGCATCTGGAGGTCGAGCTTGGTCGGCCCGATCTCGCCGTCCACCAGCACGAGGATCATCACCAGCTGCTCTCGGGTGAGCAGGTAGTCCTCCATCATCTGCTGCCACCGCTGGCGGGTGGCGGCCGGCGCCGAGGCGTAGCCGTAGCCCGGACAGTCGATCACCGCCGTACCGTCCTCGAGGGCGAAGCAGTTCAGCAGCTGGGTGCGCCCCGGGGTCTTCGACACGAGGGCAAGGCGCTTGCGGTTGGCCAGCGCATTGAGCAGCGACGATTTGCCCACGTTGGAGCGCCCCACCACCGCCAGCTCTGCCTCGTTGTCGGGCAGATCGTCGGCCGTCGGGGCCGACGTCACGAACTCGAGGGGCAGCGGACGGCCGGCGGACACACCACGATCATGACGGACGCGGCGACGGTCGCCGTGGGACGATGGCGCATGGATCACCGCGACCACTGGGACCAGCGCTGATGCGAGGGGTGCGGGTCACCGAGGACGGCGTGCAGGTGGCCGAGCTCCCGGCGCCGGACCCGGGGCCTGACGACGTGGTGGTGAAGGTGGCGGCCGCCGGCATCTGCGGCTCGGACCTCCATCTGGTCAGCTGGGGTCCCCTGCCGGTGACCTTGGGCCACGAGGTGTCCGGTTGGCTGGCCGACGGCACGCCGGTGGCCATCGAGCCGGTGCGCTGGTGTGGCACCTGTGAACGCTGCCTCGCCGGTGACACCCAGCTGTGCCCGACGGCGACGACCATCGGCATCTCCAGTGATGGCGGCATGGCCGATGAGGTCCTCGTGGGTCCCGAGTGCGTGGTCCCCTTGCCGGCCGGACTCGGGGTGCTCGACGCCGGCCTCGTCGAGCCGGTGGCCTGCGCCGTGCACGCCATGGCCCGCGCCCGGGTCGAGCCGGGC
>WPCK01191065.1_pt1 | contig 11868 bp, 9 predicted proteins | sample 5399851 | NCBI WGS metagenome assembly WPCK01 (sample SAMN12869471, study PRJNA574797) | sludge metagenome | isolation source: wastewater treatment of pH11 | place: China:Beijing | collected 2019-05-20
TGATTGTTGGGGCAAAATGGGTTGATTACTTTTTAACTCATCATAAGGAAGCAATGTATGCCGGAATCATCGGTTTACTTGTGGGTTCTCTGATACAGTTGTTTCCAGGTTTTGATGGACCGTGGGTTTCATTACTTATATTTTTAATTACTTTATCTGGTATGTACACATTTAACCAAAGAAATGGGGATAAATCATGAAGGTTTGTGTTATTGGAGGAGCTGGTTATATCGGCTCACATGCAGTGGTTGAGTTAGTCAAAGAGGGTCATGAAGTAGTAGTTGTTGACAATCTTTCGACAGGATCGAAAGATTCAGTTGATCCAAAAGCAAAGTTTTATTTTGCAGATATTACTGATAAAAAAGAGTTGAATCAGGTGTTTGATTTGGAATGTTCCATCAAACCGTTTGATGCTGTGATGCATTTTGCTGCTAAGATTGTTGTCAATGATAGTGTGTATCGTCCGCTTGAGTATTATCACAATAATGTGGAAGGCGTTCGAATCATGTTGGAAGTGATGGTTAACCACAAGATTAAAAACGTAATTTTCTCTTCGACAGCTGCTGTTTATGGTGATGCGAAACAGGGGATTTGTCGTGAGGATGATCTTTGCGCACCAATCAATCCATATGGTGAAACCAAGCTTGCATCCGAAAGAATGATTCAATGGGTAGCCAAAGCGCACGATTTAAATTACTGTATTTTCCGTTATTTTAATGTTGCTGGAGCTCATCAGTCATTAAAGATTGGATTGTTAAGAGATAATTTAACGCATATTATTCCAATTACAGTTCAGGCGGGTTTGAAAATTCGCGACGCTGTAACTATTTTTGGCGATACATATCCTACCAAAGACGGTACATGCATTCGTGATTACATTCATGTCAGTGATCTGGCAGATGCTCATGTTCTAGGGATGAAACATATCGTTGAAAAGAATGAATCGATTTTGCTGAACTTAGGTTCGTCAACTGGTTATTCGGTAAAGGAAGTCGTCGAAGAGGTTTCGAAGCACCTGGATGTCAAAGTACTTATGGGGGAACCTCGGGAAGGTGATCCGGCTATGCTGATTGCTTCTTCCTCAAAAGCGAAGGAAGTGCTTGGTTGGAGTGTCAAACGTTCTTTAGCTGATATTATTCAAACGGATATTGATTTCCGTCGCAAACATGAAAAAACACCGCGATAAGCGGTGTTTTAGATAAAGAAGATAATAGCCACAAAGTGTGTTAAGGCTGCAAGATTGATAAACAAGTGCCAGATAAAGTGAAAGTATGGTCGATCTTTCTGCATGTAAAACCAGGCACCGGCACTGTAGAGTACACCGCCAAGTCCAATGAAAAACAAAAAGTTAAAACTTGACTGCTTTATCAGTGTAGGCATAAAGAGAATAGCTATCCATCCCATAATTAAATAGATAGTTACGGATAGTTTCGGTATGGATCGCTGAGCGATGGATTTGTATAGAATTCCGATGAGTACCATACTCCATTGAATCAGTAGAATCAATATTCCTTGCCAACCACCAACGATGTATAGGGCGACAGGTGTATAGCTTCCGGCAATTGCCACGTAAATGAAAATGTGGTCGAGTATGCGGAGTACATATTTATGCTTGGTTTCATAAGCCATTGCATGATATAAACTGGATGTAATAAACATGAGAAATAGGCTAATGACAAAAATGGACGTTCCTGCAGAAAGAGTAGCTCCTCCTTTGACGTAAGACAAAACAGCGGTATACGGTAGGGTAAACAATAAAAGTATAGCCATGACTCCGTGGGTGATTGAATTTCCAATCTCCTCACCCGTGGATAATTGAATCATTTTTTTAATTGAGTTTTCTTTATTCATAAAAACCTCCAATGAAAGTATTTTAACACATTCAAAAGGTTTTGTTTAGATTTCGCTTATCAGTTTGAAAATTTAGAAAATGGAGTAATGAAAGTATGGATGCAAATATACGTAGAAGATTCTTATTAGCTGAGGAAAAAGTGCCAAAAGCACTGATTTTGCTTGCGATTCCATCGATTATCGCCATGTTGACGAATGCTATCTATAATTTTGTGGATGCCCTTTTTGTAGGTATGCTCAAAAATACAGCGATGATAGCTGCGGTGACAGTGTCGTTGCCGATGGTGATGATTATGAGTGCCATTGGTCAGGGTATTGGAATTGGTGCTGGATCACTGATTTCCCGTCAGATTGGTCGTAAGGAAGATGAACAAGTGAAGAAGACGGTTTACACCGCGATGATCATGGTTTTTGCTTTTTCGATTTTAGGTATGGTTGTACTGATACCAAATCTTGATCAGATTTTACCTTGGTTTGGAGCGACCGAAGATGCGATGCTTTATGCTACCCGATATGCCATGTGGATGATTATAGGTATGGCGAGTACAATTCTGAATATGACGATTAATAATATGCTTCGTGCGGAAGGTGATGTCAAGTTTCCGATGATTGCCATTATGATTGGTGCAGTTTTAAATATATTTTTGGATCCTATCTTTATGTTTGATTGGGGATTTGGACTACAACTTGAAGGTGCTGCTATCGCAACGATTGTTTCACAACTTATTTCCAGTGTGATTTTACTTAATCGTTTGCTAAGGACAAAAACATCAATACAATGGAAGCCATTGGAGTATAATTTTTCGCTACCCTTTGCCAAAGAGATTTTTGCTCTTGGGATTGCGCTCTTTTTCCGTCAGGCATTGGTCAGTTTTTCTATGCTATTTATTAATAATGCGGCAGCTTCGATTGGTACAGAGCTTGTGGCATCCATTGGGTTGGCTATGCGAACGATTATGATTGTTAACTTCGTACTTATTGGATATGCACAAGGTTTTCAACCGTTTGCGGGATATAATTATGGAGCAAGGCGGTTTGATCGAGTTCATGACGCATTATCCATATCGATTCGATGGAGTACAGTGTTCCTTGTGTTTTCATCATTGTTCATGGTTTTATTCTCTGCTCAGATCATGGCACTCTTTAATGCAGAACCGGATGTTGTGTATTATGGACGTAGAATGTTCTATGCGGTCAGTATTTCACTTCCATTTATGGGTTACTACCAGATGTATATGGTGCTAATGCAATCCCTGGGGAAGGCGAAGGAAGCGTTTTTTCTATCTGTAGCCCGACAAGGCATTTTCTTTATTCCCATGATTTTAATTCTACCAAGGGTATTTTCGTATAATGGTATATTGGCAGCTCAACCGGCTGCTGATCTGTTAACTGTTGCTTTAACCTTCTTCTTTTCTGTTAAATTAAAGAAAGATATTCAAATATAGAGAAAAATCTCTATATTTTTTCACACAGTATATTGCAATACTATATACATAGTGATATATTATATTCAAGGAGGCTACTTATGAATGCACAATTTAAAAAAGGAGTCCTTGAACTTGTCGTATTGGCTCAGTTGAAGTCAAAGGATCAGTACGGTTATCAGTTGACTGAGACCATTTCCAAGTCGATGGATGTAGCTACAGGAACACTTTACTTGATCTTAAAGAGGTTAAAGGATGAAGGTTATTTTGAGACTTATCTTGTGGAAACTGCAGGTGGACCGGCGCGGAAGTATTATCGGCTGACTGATGCTGGTAAAGATCACTATGATTCCATGAAAAAAGGATGGTTTGATTTTGTCTTTATGGTTGAACATTTGATTGAAAATGAGAAAGGAAATAACAATGAATAAACAAGAATACTTGGATCGTTTAGAAAAAGGTTTACAAATTGTGACAGAATCCATACGAAGTGACATCCTTGATGATATTCGTTTGCACTTCGAACAAGGGTTAAGTGAAGGTAGAAGGGAAGGGGAGATTATCGAAGAATTGGGTCCAATTGAAGATCTTTTGCAGGAGTTAGGTCAATTTCCTGAAGAAAAGACGGGAGAGGCTAAGGAAAATCAGAAGGTTTTACCAGTCAGACAACTGAACATCGATGGCTTGATTGCAAATGTAACACTTGTTAAAAGTCAGGATGATCGAGTGAACGTCAAAATGACTAAGGGTGGAAAACTAATCGATCGAGCACTCTATTTGTTGAGAACAACTCATGAACAGGATATTTTTGAAATTCGAGTTGATCGAATGTTTGATTTGAATAGTAAAAATACTCAAATTGAGTTGATAGTTGAGGTTCCTGGAAAAGTTAAAATTATTGAGCTTAAGCATGTGTCTGGTAAGATCCGAATTGAAGAACTAATTTTGGATCAGCTGGTCGTTTCTACGGCTAATGGGGATGTATTTTTAAAGAAGAGTATGATTGATCGGATTTCGTTGAATAATGCAGATGGAGATTTTCACCTTGAGGAGGTCATTGTTAAACACCTTAAGGTAAATTCAGCCAGCGGGGATGTGCATGTCCATGGTTTTGCTGAGAGTGTTAAGATCAATACGGCCAGTGGTGATATTGATTTGGAAACTCCGGGAACTAAAGACTTGAATATAAGCACGGTCAGTGGGGATGCTCAGATTAAAACTAAACATGAGAATTTAAACATGAAACTTAATTTTAAAACCATGTCTGGATGTATTATGTATTATGAGAAGGATGTAGAAAAAGTGATTGAAGGTTCCGGTATTTATGAATTTGGTCAGGGAGAAGCCTCAATAACCATCTCAACCGTCAGTGGAGATGTCAAATTCAAGAAATAACATGGAGAAATCCATGTTTTTTGTTGCAGAAATTGTAAATGTCATCTATAATATATTTAGTATACACAAATATAAAGAATTGTGGGTGATAAATTATGAATGAATACTTACTGAAACAACCGATTTTTACAACCGATTATCTGATGGATCGTGGCTTTACATTCAAAATGATTCAGCAGTTAATTGAAGATGAGCAAATCGTTCGTGTTAAACGAGGTCTTTATGCAAATCCGACACGTTTTAAAAATGCTCATGAAGCAGCTTTTACTTTGTTTCCTGAGGCTTGCTTCTGTACCTTGAGTGCAGCCTATGTGTATGGCTATATTTATCATGCCCCTAAGGAAGTTATGATAGCTGCAAGCAAGAATGAAAGTCGTATTAAATACCGAACCGAATGGCTTCCACTGAGTCCGATGTATCGGGATGTAAAGTACTATGATCTTGGGATTACGGAGATTACGTTTAATGGGAAAACATTCCGTTTAACCGATCGGGAGCGTACAGTTATAGATGTGATTCGACATCGAAAATCTTTGAATCCTTTGGACTATCAGAGAGTCATTCAAGGTTATATTTTTGATGATCTAAAAGATGTGGACCGGCTTATATGCTATGCGATAAAGCTTCGAATGATTAAAAAGGTACAAATTCTCTTTGATCCTTGGATTGAAAGTTTCACATTACGTTGCGAGCAATTGCACACTAAGTGTGATAAAATAACGTAGGTGGTGAAACATTTGAAACACGAAAGAAAGATTTATGGCGTCATTAGTGTTCTAACGCTGGTTTTATTGCTTGTGGTTGGTTCAATGGTTTATCGAACTCTATTTCCAGAACCCAATAATCCCAACCCAAATCCGAATCCAGAACCAAAAACAGAAATCCAAGTGACGTTGGATAATTATACAGTCTACAAACTTAATGATGTCTCTTTTCCGTTTATCATTGCACGTATCGAACTTTCTAGTGATGAACTCATCGATGCAGCACTCTCTGATTTCTATACATCAGAGCAGCTGAATCTAAATCAGACATTATCCCAACAGCAAGAACTTTCTGATTTAGGCTACTCTTTGGATGAGCAGAGGGTTGATTTTGAGTTGCCAAAAGAATCTAACTCGTATGCAGTGAATGTATTTATTCCGATTCGAAATAAAGATGCTCAAAGTGTCACTCTTTACTTTGCAAAAAATACGAAAACAGCAATAACGTTTGATCTAAGTTTTGCCAATGGTACCAAGGAGATGCTTGGTTACAAACCGGATGAACATGTATTTACAGATGATGCTACTTATCGCATTGAGGTAGTCTCCTTTGCAGATGTAACAGGATATACAGTAATGAATACTCTTACCAATGGTGAAGTTGTTGAAGCTTCATTTCCTTCTACTGCACGGATTTTCGCAGTTCGACTGATGATTGAATCACTTTCTTCACAAATGATTCAGATTGAAAGTGCAAGATACACATTATTAAATGATAATCAGACATCATATGCGTTTGAGAAAAGTATGCAAGTTGAAGAGTATGTGAATTTAATGCAGGAAGAGATTACAGGATTCACCAGCGGATATGTGTTTTTCGACTTATATGCCAATGATATTGTGCTGTTTGATCAAAATAGCAAGTTTGAATTGAAGTTACTTCATCTGGATCAGTGGATTACACTGACGTTGAATGATTGAGGTGTTTGTTTATGAAATTGCTTAAGTCCATCTTGGCCTCGATACTCTTTATATCATTTTTACCAGTTTCAGTAAGTGCTGAGACGGTTTTGACGTGTACGATAAATGATTATTCGATTCAATCGATCAACCAAGAGGGTCAATGGACTGTACTTGGTTGTGCCGCGAACTTAAGCGATGCTAAAAAAATCATGAATGACTCTTTGGCTCAATATCCTGACCTTGTGATTACCCATAATGCTTCGCGTAGCCCATTGAAGATTGTTGCTACAAATCGTGGAATCGTGACTTCCTATCCTCAAAGAACGGGAACCTCAACTTCGAATAGTTCTACGATGGATATTTTCCGTAACAACAATTTCTCGGGCGATACAACCTATGTCCCAGCATATGTTGATATGGCATATGTTGATACCCTTTCGTTTGATATCGGTACGGGTCGGGGAGTGGTTCAAACGGAGATTAGTGGCTTTAAGGGCTTTACACAGATATTGCAACTTGACATCATTCCACTGATTTATGTTGAGAAAAACTGGTTAATTAGTCTTGGTGGTCGAACCTTTGCTGAAGAGAATAATACAAGTGGTACTAAAGAAGCAGTTCGAAGTGTGGTAGCCCGTATGAATGAATATCGGGTAGCTGTTAACAGTACCTATAAAGTAAATGAAATCACTCATGCTACCTGGAACGCCCGTACCGGTAGTTTCGCAAGTTACACCTATGGTTTAGCTCCTGAATGGCTGCCTGTGGGCACCTATTACAGTTGGGACTCGATTCATTTCTTTTATGATAAAGCAATGAAGGAACCTGTCCTGAATGGTGAGAAAGTGGGTCAGTATTATAATTATTACCAATACCTTCCGGTTCGTAGTGCAAGTTTGTATGACGGTAAAGTACTTGATGACTACATGAAAGCTTTAGGATATACAGAAAAAGCTACTGTCTTCCCAAGAACATCTAGCACACAAACGGCGATGCACGAGGTTGGAGGTCAGTTTGTCAGTGCTCAGAATATCTATGGAATTAATTCGCTACTTATGTTTGCGTTGGCAATTCATGAAAGTGGAGCGGGAACAAGCCGTCTTGCTATTGAAAAGAATAATCTATTCGGTTGGGGTGCCATTGATAGTAATCCTTCGGATGCACATATGTTTGAAAGCATTGAGAAATCGATTTATGAACATGCAGGTATTAATCTGCGTGGATTTATTAGTGTTGAAAACTGGCGTTACTTTGGTGTAATCCTTGGTAATAAAAATAATGGTATGAATACGAAATATGCATCAGATCCATATTGGGGTCATAAGATTGCTGGTTGGGCGTATCGTATCGACCGTTACAATAATTTCCAGGACTTTAACAAGTATCAAATTGGTATCATTGAGGATAATCGAGTTCCACATATAAAGCCTACAATGGATGCAAACTCCACGACGTTGCATACGATTGCGGAGCGAACACAACAGCGCGTCATGTTAATCAATTCAATCCATACAGTGAATGGTAAACAATGGGTTCAAATCATGTCATCGCAGCCCATCACTCCTGATGGTGTCGTTATTCGATTAAATTCACATCTAGCAATTGATAATCCACTTCGTACAACAGGACAACTTATACAGTATACCTGGTACAGTTCAGTGGGTTATATTCAGACTGATCAATTGAATATTATCTATGCAGGTGATGGTATTCACAAGATTCCTCGGGTATATAATGCCAAGGAATTTGAAAAACCGGTTATTTCAGATACGGATGCAATGGTTATATCTTCCGGTAAACTAACATTTAATGGATATGGTATTAAACCAGGGGTTTCAATCCCTTATACAACCAATGTGTCTTTCAAGCTTCTTGTATCCACAAATAACCAGATTGCAAAATCATATTCACTTTCACAGGGATTGATTAATCCTTCATTAACAACAGCCTTTGGAAGTGGTCAATTTGAGTATGATGGCGCGACTTATCAGGCATCAAATATAGATTTGACTTCTTTACCGGTAGGTACCTACACCTTATCGATGGAAGGAGTAGCAAATACTTTGGCTCAACCCACGGTGTTTGCATACCCTCTAACAACCTCTAAAACTTTACCTGCCCTCAGTGTATTTAACAAACGCAGCTATGAGTTTAAAAAGTTGGAGAATCAATCCATCCAATTGATCATAGCAACAACAGACAGTGACGATACTGATCCTGTGACAAATCCTGATCCCGAACCGGAGCCAGAACCAGTTATTCTCAAGGGTGATGTGAACGGGGATGGAACTGTGAATGTTCTAGATTTAGCCAGAATTAGTAGATTTTTAGCAGAACTGGAGCAGTTATCTGAGTTATCCATGAAAACTGCAGATATAAATGACGATGGAGTAGTGAATGTTTTGGATTTGGCTCGTTTGAGTAGAATCTTAGCTGAATTGGAGTGATCGATATGAAAAGAATCTTGATTTTAATATTTTTTAGTTTAATACTTGTGTTTGGTCATAGTTTGTTAGGTGTTCAGGCAGCGAGTGTAGCAACAAGTATCACTGGAACTTCGACTATCAATGCCGGTCAGAGCTTCACACTTACTTTTTCAGCGAATGCTTCAGAAACCGTTCGAACTTTTACTGCAAGAGTCAGCTATGATAAAAACTTATTGACCATAGAAGGTTCAAATCCGACTGGTGGAGCTGTTTTTAATGCTTCTACTGGAGCAATAAGTTCGACAGCAGTATTTACTGGAAGTCACCAGTTTTTAACGATTACATTTAAGGCGACATCTGCCTTTGTGGCGGGTTCAAACACTCAAGTTAATTTAACATTTGAAGGTTCCAATGACACAGGAACTACTATTCTGAAAGCGTCGAGTTCTTTACGCATTAATGTAGCTGTTCCAAAGTCCACAAACAATAATCTATCAGCTCTGACTGTGGATGGAACCTCTGTGAGTGGTTTTAGTGCGGGTACAGTGACCTATAATCTAGGGAGTACCAATGCTTCTTCTATCAGTATTGGAGCCACTGTGCAGGACGCAAAGGCTACAGTGAGTGGAACGGGTACAAAGAACTTATCGTACGGTGCAAACTCGTTTAAAGTTACTGTGACGGCTGAGAGTGGTGCTAAGAAAGATTACACCATCAACATAACCCGTAATGATCCACGTAGTACAAACAATTATCTATCGAGTTTAACCGTATCATCAGGAACACTTAATTTTAATCGAACCACAAACTCCTATACAGTTATTGTAGAGAATGATGTGACATCTGTTACCATCGGTGCTAGTGTGGAGGATAGTAAATCTTCCGTCAGTGGAACAGGTGCAAAAACAATCAGCGTCTATGAGAATCGTTTTTCAGTCGTGGTTACTGCAGAAAATGGGTCAAGAAGAACCTATGCAATTAATATCGTCAGAAAAGATTCCGACGGATTTTTGGGAAATGTGTCACGTGATAACAAGCTTGAATCATTAACTGTTGAAGGTTATGACATTGAGTTTGATCCAGAGAAACTCACTTATGAGCTGTTTGTGGATCTGCTTATTGAAGAGTTGAGTATTTCTGCGAAACAAAGTGATGCAAAAGCGACACTCAATGTTCCCGAATCATTGGTTCTTGAAGTTGGAAGCAATGAGTTAATCTTTGAAGTTGTAGCAGAGAGTGGGGAAGTGCGGCAATATGTAATTACTGTTGTTCGCAGTGACAAGGCACCGTTACTCTCACAGAATCAGACTATGGATGTATTTGATCGTTTGGCATCGGATGAAATCTGGTTATCATTAAGTCAAAACGAGCGTATTTCAGATGAGCTGTTAACGAAAATTAAAGAAAATGGTAAGGATCTTGTTTTAGTAATTAAAGATGAAGCAACATCGTTTATCTATCAATATTTCATTGCGAACAGAGATATTGACGGTTTTATGAAAGATTCCTATGAACTTACTTTTACGTCAGATCAGCCGGAAAAATTTAAAGAGTTAACCAATCATGCCATGGGTATTACATTAAACTTCCGACATCAGGGTGATTATCAGAAATTAAGAACACTCATTTTAGATGTTTCCAGTCAATACGCAAATGATGAAGTATTAATGCTTTATTATTTTGATCAGCAAAACGAAAAGTTTGTACTAAAAAGTGAAGAGGTTAAGGTTGTGGATGGGAAGGTATCCATCGAGTTTGCGAGTGCAAGTGAGTACTTTTTAACCCGCTCCAACCTGCAAACCAGCAGCAGTTTTGATTTGTTTGATCCACATTATTTACCATACATTGTCTTGGGTGAGTTTCTTGTCATCCTGATATTACTTTTACTTCTTCTGACAAAACCAAAGAAACGAAGATTCAAGCCCATTGATTAGAATGGAAGGGATGGTACATCATGTATCATCTTTTTTGTTTGACTTTACTGTTCACCTTGGCTTATGATAATTGAGCAGTGAAAGTGAGGACATATGGAACAACAATATCAAAGTATCGCGAAAGAAATGAATCTTTCCATTAAACAGGTAGCTAACACACTTGAACTTTTATCATCCGGAAATACAGTACCATTTATTGCCCGTTATCGAAAAGAGGTAACACAAGGATTGGATGAAGAACAGATTCGTTTGATTTCTGAACAGTACGAATATGAGAAAAGTTTAAATAAGCGCAAAGAAGATGTTTTACGTTTAATCGAAACACAAGGGAAGTTAACGAAGGAAATCATTTCTTCTATCGAGAAAGCCACAAAATTAAGTGAAGTCGAGGACATCTATCGTCCATACCAGCAAAAACGCAAGACTCGAGCAACCGAAGCTGCAGCTAAAGGACTCGAACCACTGGCAGATTACATCATGCAATGTCCAGTAGAGGGTAACCTTGAAGTTGAAGCAAAGAAATACATCAACGACCGAGTAGCGGATGCTAAAGAAGCACTAGCAGGTGCAAGAGACATCATCGCAGAACGAGTGAGCGATCAGGCAAAGTTCCGTCAGCTCGTGCGATACACCATCGCAAGAGAAGGAGTGTTATCCACTTCTAAAAAGAAGGATGCGGATGACTCGAAACAAGTTTACTCGATGTATTATGAGTACTCGGAAAGGGTAGCAACGCTGGCTCCCCACCGCATCATGGCGATAAATCGAGGTGAAAATGAAAAGGTGGTCAGTGTATCCATTCAATACGATCAGGATGCACTAATTGAGAAAATCTTTCATCAAATGATCCTTCGTAAACCGACCATCAGTGAAAATGAGATTTTTGTGGCAGTCAAAGATGGTTGCAAACGTTTATTATTTAGTGGGATTGAACGTGAAATCCGTAGTGATCTAACTACAAAAGCTCAAGATCAATCCATTGAACTCTTTACCAACAATGTTGAACGTTTACTTGTTCAGCCACCACTTAAAGACAAGACCATACTTGGGGTTGATCCTGCTTTCCGTACCGGCTGCAAACTCGCTGTTATAGATATGACGGGTAAGGCATTGGAAATTTCAGCCATCTACCCACATCAGCCGGTTAATAAGAAAGAAGAAGCGCTCAGTA
>WPCK01016888.1_pt1 | contig 11858 bp, 7 predicted proteins | sample 5399851 | NCBI WGS metagenome assembly WPCK01 (sample SAMN12869471, study PRJNA574797) | sludge metagenome | isolation source: wastewater treatment of pH11 | place: China:Beijing | collected 2019-05-20
GGGCTCATAAAGTTCTTTGCGCGCGAGGCGGAGCGGAGAAACAATCGGACGGCCGCGGGAGTCAGCAAACCCCTGGTCACGGAAAGGTCGGGTTCCCCCAGTTCCCAGTCCAGTTGGGAGTCGGTGGGCGCGCAGGGAAGGACTTTCCTGGGGCGCGGGCCGGGCCGGCAGGACATTGAGCGCGTCATGGGTGGTTCCGCCCTGGAACCTATCCGCGTCTATTCGGGTTTGGTGCCCGGCAGCGTTGACTTTCGGGAAGAGACCCGCCTGGTTGTTGAAGAGATGCATCGGACCGAGGCTTTTGACCGGCAGGTGATACTCATTTCCGTGGCGACTGGCTCCGGCTGGGTTGATGAGTGGATTGTTCAGCCCATGGAATATTTGACGCGCGGTAACTGCGCCACGGTCTCCATGCAGTATTCCTACTTGTTTTCTGCTGCCATAGCACTCACTCAGAAAGAGACGTGCCGCCGTTCAGCCGAGGTTCTTTTTGCCGCCGTGTCCGAGGAGATAGCGAAACTCCCTGAGGAACGTCGCCCCCGGCTTATCATCTCGGGGGAATCCCTTGGAGCGGAGGCGGCTCAGGCACCGTTCCTGAACTTTGCAGATATGAAACGACGCGTGGATGGCGCACTGCTGGTGGGAGCTCCCTACCGGGCGAAGATTTCGCGGGAGCTCACCGATGGGCGCCACCGGGGAAGTCCCGAGGTCGCCCCCGTCTACAATTCGGGTAAGCACGCGCGTTTTGTCAATGAACCCGCACAGTTGGATGCGGACCTGTTCGGCCGCGAATACGGCATGTGGGAGCGCCCGCGCATAATTTTTGCGCAGCACGCGTCCGACCCCGTGGTGTGGTTCAACAAGTCCGTGGCCTTCAAAGAGCCAGACTGGCTCCGTGAACGCGTTGGCCTGGATGTGTCCCCCAACATGCGTTTCACTATTTTGGTTACCCTGGTGCAGCTGATTGGGGATCTGCCCATAGCGGGAACTATTCCGGCGGGGCACGGACACACCTACAACGAGGAACTCATTCCCGCTTGGTCGCGCCTGCTGGACCTGGACTATGTGAGTGAGTCAATCCTGGAAGAGGTGGGGAAAGCGGTCCGGGATGACGTGGAGAATTCTGGGCGACGCTGAAGAGAAGTAGTGCGTCTGCTTCCGGGTAGGGTGAGAGCAACTGGGCCTATGCGGAGGAATCGAAAAAAGGAGTAGAGCGTGAGCGCAGAAAACCACGAACTTCCGGTGGCCGTGGTGACCGGTGCTGGCGGAGCGGTGGGCGCCGCAACAGTGAAGGCACTGGCCGCGGACCACATTGTGTTTGCCATGGGAAGGACGCAGGAATCCCTGGATTCCCTCAGACAGCTAGAAAACGTTCACACGCTGACCGCGGACCTGCAGGATCTGGTTGAAGTGGAGGCAGCTGCGGAGCGACTGAACGGGGACCTGACAGAAAACTTTGGCAGGGTAAAAGCCCTGGTGCATGCCGCTGCGGTGGGACCGGCCCACCGCCTGGAAGACTGCGACGCGACCCTCTGGCAGCAGACGATGGCAGTTAACGTGAGCGCCCCCGCGTTGCTGACCCGCGGGCTGCTTCCCTCACTTAGAGCCGGTGAAGCCAGCGTCGTTTTTGTGAACTCCGGGGCGGGGCAGCGCTCATTTCCGGACCATACCGCCTACGCGGCTTCTAAGCACGCGCTGCGATCCGTCGCGGACTCGTTGCGTCTTGGTGAACCAAAACTGAAGGTGACCACTGTCAGCCCCGGCCAGATTGATTCAAAAATGCTGCGGGGCATAAATCAGCACCTGGGCCGGGCATTCGAAGCAGAGCGATACATCCGCCCCGAATCAGTTGCGGAAACCATCAGGTGGGCAATTCATTCAAGCCCCGACCTGCAGATCACGAACGTGGACGTGCGTCCTCGTCACGAAATTTAGGTCCCGCAGGACCCGCTAAACCAGGTCCTTTTTCTGCAGGTACCTCATGGCGAACCAGCCCACCGGGATGCGACCGTAAAAGGTCACCAACCGGTAAATTACGGCAGCCGAAAATGCTATCGCGGTGGGAACCCCCGCTACCTGCAGGCCACCCGTCAGAGCGGCCTCCACCGTACCGATTCCGCCCGGCGAGGGGACCAGCGAGCCAACCGTCGTGGAGATGAGGAACGTGATGGTCACCGTCATTGGACTCAAATACTGTCCAAAGGCAGCTAGTGATGCGGCGAAAGCGCCGATATACCCCAGGTTCCCAAGGAGGTTTCCGGCCATGGCGTAGGCCAGTTCTTTCGGGTGCGCCATGATCCACACGAACTGCGGATAAACCTGTTCCCACGTCGGTTTCACCTTCACCCACAGCCAGGAACGAATTTTGGGAATGGCCAGCAGCGATGCCACCAGCGCCAGTATCACCCCGGCCCCCCACACGACGTTCATGGTGGGGATGGGCATGTCCAGGCTAGTTCCGGTCATGATCACGATCACCAGCAGCAGTGTCACTGAGGTGAGGAACTGAGAGATCTGCACCAGGGTCACGGTGGCAACCGCCAGGGGCATCTTTATGCCCTGTTTGGTGAGGAAACGCAGGTTGAATGCGGCTGGGCCAACACCCGCGGGCGCGACCACGTTTGCAAGGGAGCCGCCCATTTGCGCGATCGTTGCGTATCGCAAGCTGATCTTCTTTGGCGCGAAAGCCACCAGGGGCATAGCTGCAGAAACCCAGGTGAGTGAACCGATGAGGAAAGCACCCAGCAGCCACCACGGGTTAGCGTCCCTAGCGGCATCCGCAATCTGCTGGAAGTTCAGCGACCCGATCACGCCCACCAAAATGGTCACCACTATGACCACCATGATGACGGTGCGCAGGGAGAAGCGCTGCAGCTTCAGGGGAACTACCCCGTCAACCGCAGGGCTGAGTTCACTGGCTTCAGATAGAAGTGACCGTAGCTCATCCAGGGTGTCTGACTTGCGCAGTTGCCCCCGAATCCCCGAAGGTAAGACGGCTGGTTGCAAAACCAAAGAGATCGCAAGAAGCTCAGAGAGGGTGAAGCACTTTTTGGCGCTGTCGAAGGCTCGCTGGGCCCCCACGACCAGGGCCAGGTAGGCGATCATTTGGGCGCGGTCAATGTGCTGCGTGATCTCCCCGGCAGCTACCTCTCCCTGGTCCCAATCCAGGATCCACAAATCGCCCCTGTCATCCACGGTGAGGGTATTGGCATCCAGGTTGCGGTGAGCCACCCCCCGACTGTGTGCCTCCAGTAGCTGGCACCAGGCCTGATCCAGAAGGTCATCTGAAATTGGTTGGCCGTGGTGGGCCAGACCCGCCAGGGTGGAAACCGGGGGCAGGTGCTGCCACAGCACAGCCAGGGAGTTACCGGCTTCCGCCACCCCGTGAGGAAGGGGGGTGCGGACCCCCGCATCTCCGGCAACGTAGGCGGTGAGAACCGCACGCTCCGCATTGGCTTTCAGGGTTGGGGAGATCCACCGCGACAGTCCCTTGAGTCTCAGGTTGCTCCAAATATCCTCAATGGTTTCCGTGATGGCCCGCTGCGGGTCCAAAACGTGAAGCTCAAAAGTCTTCCCATCGGCACTTTCGACCAGGTAGTGCCGGTCTGCGAAAGAACTCAGGTGGGTGGGGGCACCCTCGGACACTGTCACGGGTTTCGTCTGGGTGACAGTTAGCTCGGGATGAACCTGGGCCGAGGCGACATCGGGATGCTGGGGGGATTCGGTTACCCGCCAGGTGGTGAGCAGCTCCTCCTGGTCGCCCAGTCCCGTGCGAATCACGGTGCGCGGGATGACTCCCATGGTGAGCAGGGCTTCGACCAGGTCCTGCGGGGCGGCGCGCCGATCGTTGAAGCCAAGGAGCCAGCGGAAAAGCAATCCCACCATTCGTCCCAGAAGGACCGTCACCAGGATGCCGGGAACCGTAGCCAAACCACGGATGACCCCCACCACCAGGACAAACCAGATGCCGTACCAGGAGTAGCGAATAGATTTCATTCTGGAACCGTCACCCGCAGCGGTGAATGCTGCGGCCAGCACCAGCATCACGACGTCCAAAGACTTGGTTGAGCCACTCGCTGTTGAAACCGTGAGGGAATCAACCAGGGAGGGGGGAAGGTTTTGGATGAGGTGGGTGAGCGCCATGCCCAAGCCGCTGGCAGCAATGCCCGCGGCGAAAGCGGAAAGAATAGATCGGAACCGCTGTCTGCGTGCCAGTGCTAGCACCACGGCGGCGGGGGCAACTATCACGAAGAGCCCCTGAAGAACGGAGAGGGGAAGGATCAGCAGTTGCCGGATGAGCGAACTGAAAGCGATCCGTACATCCTCGGTTACCCCCTGAGTTGTGGAATGGGCGTAAACGCCTAGTAGCAGCACCAAAAATATGCCCAGGGCGCTAGCTAGCGCTCCGTACAGGTCTTCCGGCCTGCGCTGGCGCACGGGCAGGCTGTCAGCAACCAGGACCGGCTCGGGTAACCGCATTTTCACCAGGACGGCAGGAGCGTCCGCCAAAACGGCACGGTCATCCCCGGTGAAGTCCCGGTCCCGCGGTTCCTTCGCGTCACCCTGAGGGGGTTCTTGCTCCATAGCTGCCAGTCTAACTGTACGTGTAGTGTGCGGCACGCAGCCGCGGATGTGACATGTTGCCTCATGACTACCGCCCAGCGGTAGCTCTAGAATGGCCTTGTTCCGTTATTACGTTACCAAGGCGCACCGTTTGAAGGGTCACCTATTTGATTACGCACATACCTGGCGTCCTCACTCACGTTCTGGCGCAGACGTCCGCAGAGAACCAGTCTTGGTTCAGCACCGTAGCGGGGTGGTTTAAGAACCCGGAAGGACTTCTGCTCACTATGGGTCCGTGGGTCCTGCTGGGCGTCGCCATCATTGTCTTCATTGAGTCCGGGGTCCTGTTCCCCATTCTTCCGGGTGATTCCCTCATCTTTGCCGCGGGGCTACTGCACCTGCAACTGGGGCTGAACCTGTGGTTGCTGGTTGGGGTGATCCTGGTCGCCGCATTCCTGGGTTCTCAGGTGGGTTACTGGATTGGTAGGAAATGGGGACGGGGACTGTTCAAACCGGATGCCCGCATCCTAAAAATTGAGTACCTGCATCAGGCCGAGGCATTCTTTCATAAATACGGGGGACGCTCACTCATCCTGGGTAGATTTGTTCCCTTTGTGCGCACCTTCGTCCCCTTGGCGGCGGGAGCCGCACGGTTCCCGTTTGGCCGGTTCGTTGCGTTCAACACTCTGGGGGCCCTCATCTGGGGGGCCGGGGTGACGCTGGCGGGAGCTGCCCTGGGGGATGTTCCCTTCGTTCATGACAACCTGGAAGTAATCATCATTCTGATAGTGGTTGCCTCCGTGATCCCCATGGTGGTTGAGCTACTTCTGCAAAGGCGAAAGTCGCGCCAGGAATCCGCGGCGGTAGCTGAGGAGCTGTAACCATGACCTGGTTGCTTGCAATATCCCTGGCGGCCGCAATGTCAGTGACCGCGGTTTGGACCACCTACTTTTGGTTGCGTTCAGCGCGTCTTCCAGCCTTCATTGCCGGTGTTTTTGCCCCGGCGGTAACCGTAGCCATCGTCGTGGCCATGGGTTACCTGTACAACTGGTTTGGAATTTTCTGGGCCGGTTCCACCGTGCTGCCCGTTCTGGCGGGAATCGGCCTGGTTGGGGCCGCAGTTTTTTGGAAGATGCGGCGCACCTCCGCACTGCGGGGGACCGGCGAGAATACAGCCCGGCATACGCCGGCCTGGGGTTCCCTCTTCTGGTTGCTGGTGACGGTGGGATGGTTGCTTGCGGTTCTTCCGCTGATGCTCAGTGGTCCCGCCACAAATCCCGTGCAGCAGTGGGACCCGTCCTTTCATATGAACGGCGTCTGGTCGATCAATAACATTGGTGACGGCCGCATGGGGTCCGGTTTGGATGCTCTATTTAGGGAGGGCAACGCCAACGAGTACCCCCTGGGTTGGCACATCTTCACCGCCCTATTCACAACGCCAAGCACCGTCGTCCTGGGCAGTAACGCCAGTTCTCTGGCGCTGATTCTGCTGTGGGTGGTTGGGGCGGGCGCGTACACGCGGATGCTCTTTGGAATGAGGGCAGCCAGCCTGGCAGCACCGGTAATTGCGGGTTGCATGCTCTCAATGCCAGGTGATGCACTTATGGCTTACAACCAGTGGCCGAACGCTGCAGCTGTGGCACTGCTGCCGGGGATCGCCGTGGTAATGATCCTTCTGGGTCGACACATTGCCGACTCTTTTGGGGGGCTGGTGAAACCCTCATGGGGAAAGCTGGTGGGGGGCAGCACCGGTTTGATCCTCTCTTTGATTGGCGCCATAGTGGTGCACCCATCCGTGGCTTTCAACCTGCTAGTTTTGCTGCTACCAGCTGTGATTGCGGGACTTTCCAAGCTGTTCCACCACCATTGGAGAAGTGGTGTAAGGCGGCGTTCCGCCGGCATTGTGGTCATTTTTATCGCGGGAATCGGCATCATTTACGCCGTGATGGAAACACCAACCGTTCGGGCCATGGGTAACTATCCGCGAAGTGGCATCTCCTGGTCTGTGGCTTTCGCAAACCTGCTGACCCCAACTCCTCCCTACCCCAACTCGGTGAGCCTTTTCCTGTGGTCTACCGTTCTGGCAGGACTGCTGCTGCTGGGCATTTTGGCCACCTACCTGCGGCGCACCTGGTGGATGCCTGTCCCCTCTTGGCCGGTATGGTCTTTTGCGCTTTTCGCTCTGCTGGTGTTCGTGTCTTACTCACCAAATTCTGCGCTTCGCACCTGGTTGGTGGCTCCCTGGTATTCGGACCCGCGCCGCATAATGGAGCCGCAAAGTCTGGCACTGGTCCCGCTGGTGGCTCTTGGCTTCGCATGGCTGTCCGCATGGTTGTACGGATGGGTGTCGCAGCGGAGTCCGCGCGTATCCCCGCGTCTGCTTGCTGCCGCTTTAGGGGGTGCGCTGCTGATTGCCAGTGGCGGGGGTGGGTTGGCAGCCCGAACGGAAGCGGCCCGCACGGTTTACGACCCGCTAAAACTGGGGAAACCGGGTATGGCCACGGCGGGTGAGCTGACCATGCTGCAGGGATTGGATGAGGTTCTTCCCCAGGATGCACTTATTTTGGGAGACCCGCAGAACGGCTCCGTATACGTGCAGGCAATCGGTCAAAGGAACGTGTTTTTCCCGGCCCTCACCCTGAGTGGTAACCCCAGCGTAAATGAAGAGATGCTGGTGGATTCTTTCAATCAGATTCACTTCAACCCGCAGGTGTGCAAGGCGGTGAAAGAAGAGGGGATTACGCACTTTTACGAAGACGATGACGGCTACTATTATTCGCGCCTGCGGTCAGAGCGAACCCCGGGTCTTTACAACGTGGATACTTCTGTGGGGTTTGAGCTGGTTGCGCAGGGTGATACCGCGCGGCTGTACCGCATCGCAGCTTGCGACTAGGCTCTGCCCGCCTGCCTGATAGTGTGGCACTGCCCAATCCCAGCGGAAAGGTAGCTCATGAACCTGGCACCAACACCCACGAACATTCCCGGCCCTGCACTCACCAAGGACCCCGTGAAAATAGCTTTTCTGGGCCCGTTTGGGACGTTCACCGAGCAGGCCGTGTGGCAGGCGGCGCCGGCAGGGGCGGAACTTCTTCCAAAAACGTCCGTTGGTCAGGCACTTGAATCGGTGAGGGATGGTAGCGCGGACCGCGCGGTTGTTCCGATTGAGAACTCCATTGAGGGCGGCGTCAACGCCACCATTGACGCGCTGTCTGCCGGTGAGCCACTGGTGATTGTTGCTGAGATGATTGTGCCGATCAGCTTCGTTGTGGCGGTGCGGCCCGGTACAAAACCTGAAGACATTAAGTATGTGGGAACCCATCCGCACGCGTGGGCGCAGTGCCGCGGGGGGGTGGAAGAGAACCTGCCGGGCGCGGTTCACGTGCCCACGACCTCGACCGCCGCGGCGGTGAAGCTGCTGGGCACGGCCCCCTTCGAGGACGTGTCCTACCAGGCCGCCCTTGGCAACGCTGCTTCTACCCGCCGGTACGGACTGGAAGCGTTGTTCGAGGACGTGGCGGACAACCCGGGGGCCGTCACCCGATTCGTGATGGTTTCAAAACCGGGTCCGGTCCCACCGAAAACCGGTGCGGACAAAACCACCATTCAGGTTCGGCTACCCGACGATGAGGCGGGTGCGCTGCTGTCCATGCTTGAGCAGTTTAGTGCGCGCGGGGTGAACCTCTCACGGATCGAGTCCAGGCCTGGCGGTGGGAAACTTGGTTCCTACACGTTCTCCATAGACATCGCGGGTCACGTGCAGGAAGAACGCGTGAAAGCCGCTTTGGTGGGGCTGTTCCGCACGTGCCCCGAAGTGATTTACCTGGGTTCATACCCGCGGGTTGACGGGGTGCGCGCACACGTTACTAGGGGCACGTCTGACCGCGACTTTGAAAGGGCTTGGCACTGGTTGGACGACGTGCTGCAGGGTGAGGTTCCCCGTCGCTAAGCCGACCCATGCCAGGGCTGCCGGATGAGGAGAGCGCCCTCATCTATCCGCGCGATCACCGTGCGGGCCGAACCAATGTGGTCGCCATCCACCTGCACCGGGTAGGCCCGGTTTGTATCCACCCGCACGGAGCTGCACTGCTGGAAAGAGATCTGCCCCAGGTCCCGGGGAGTATTAATTGGGCGCAGACCGACGCCCTGCCCCAGTACTTTGGCGGCCAGGTTTGCCCAACCTAGGACGCCGGCCTGGGTATCTATTGCAATGACGTCCAGGGCCCCATCATCAATTTCAGCGTAGGGGGATAAAACGGTGAATGGAAGCATCCCGCAGTTCGCCAGAAGGACCGTGCGGGCCTGCAGCGCAGTACTGATCCAGTCCTCCCCGGTTTCAGCAGCGGAAAGCTGGGGTGGGTTCAATCCAATCGTGTGGGAATCTTCAATTGCCCGGTACACCTTCTCCGGGACCGCTTTCGCCCAGTTGGGTTTCCCATCGGGAACGCCGCGGGGGGAGTACAGGGTGATGGTGGCTTTCATCCGTTCAATATGAAGAGATTTCAAAGCCGTGATCACGTAGGCGGCCCAGCCGACGGCCTTCTTCAACTTCGGGTTGGTGTTAGCCATTGTTTCCCCATCAAAGCCAACCCCGGAAATAACCAGGTACGCGTATTCGTTTGGAAGCGGATTTGGAACTCTTTCGACCAGCCGAGCCAGCTCGGTGCGCGAGGATCCCACGTCCGCCAGTGCTTTGGTGAGAAGGGATCCTTCTGCCGGGAGAACGCTTGGTTCTTCGACCCTTTCTGTTCTGAGCCACGCCAGGTCAATCCCGCTGACTCGCCCGCTCACGGCAATTTGGAATGCCTCTTCCAAATCCAGGGGTAACTGCAGGTTTCGGGCCACCAGGTTTCCCGTCCCCACGGGGATGATGCCCATTGGGACACCGGAGTGAGACATTCCGGCGGCCACAGCCCGCACCGTTCCATCCCCACCGGCAGCTATCACCACTGAGGGGGCTGACTGCAAAGCGTGGATTGCCTGCCCGGTCCCCGGGTCTGCCCGAGTGGTTTCCACCCAGAGGGCAGGCTCACCCGTGAGCTCTGCGCACATGCTGTTGATCTGATCCTGAAACTCAGTGAGGTCTGCCGGTTTGGTGGGGTTCACCACCACCCAGACGCGGCCAAGTTGGCCCGCCCGTCTGCTTTGACGCCCGGGTTCCCCGTACCGCACGGCACGGCTGGGTGCATCTTCGGCTTTGCGCAGCAGGATCAGCGTGACAGCGATCAGCACAATGCTTGCCAAAACAATGTAGAGGAGCACCAGCGCGGGACTGTTCATACCTCATACCCTAGCGACAAGTTATCATTGCAGCATGAATGATCTGCGTACACTTCGTGAAAACCCGCAAATTGCCCGCGATTCCCAGGAAGCTAGAGGTGAGGACCCGCAACTGGTTGATCGGGTACTGGCTGCAGATGAGCTGCGCAGGCAAAAGCTGCAGGACTTTGAAGCGTTACGGGCAGAACAGAAAGCCGTATCGCGTTCCGTGGGGAAGGCCTCCCCTGAGGATCGTCCCGCCGTGTTAGAGAAAGCGAAGTCGCTGGCTGCCTCGGTGAAAGAAGCCGAACTGGAAGCAGACTCCGCTTCGGCGGAGGCAGCCAAACTGGCAATGACGCTGCCCAACATTATTGTTCCCGGGGTTCCCAGCGGAGGGGAAGAGGACTATGTTGTGCTGCGGCAGGAAGGTCCGGAACCTCGGAACTTCACCGAAGAGGGCTTTACTGCGAAGGACCACCTGGAACTTGCCGAAGGTCTGCGCGCAATCGACATGGCTAGGGGAGCTAAGGTTTCGGGTTCCCGGTTCTACTTCCTGACCGGGATTGGGGCTCGCCTGGAGTTGGCTTTGCTGAGCATGGCGGTAGACCTGGGAACGGCCGCTGGGTTCACCATGCTTACCACGCCCACCCTGGTGAAACCTGAGATCATGTCCGGCACCGGTTTCCTGGGTGAGCATTCCGATGAGGTTTACTATTTGCCCGCAGACGACCTTTACCTGGTGGGCACGTCCGAGGTGGCTTTGGCGGGCTACCATTCCGGGGAGATTCTAGACTTGTCTAACGGTCCCGAACGTTACCTGGGCTGGTCCACCTGCTACCGCCGGGAGGCGGGCTCTGCGGGTAGGGACACGCGGGGAATCATTCGGGTGCACCAGTTTAACAAGGTGGAGATGTTCAGCTACTGTCCCCCGGAGATGGCGGAAGAGGAGCACCTGCGTCTTCTGGCTTTGGAAGAGGAAATGCTCGCTAAGGTTGAGATTCCCTACCGGGTGATTGACACTGCTGCCGGTGACTTGGGGACCTCGGCGGCCCGCAAGTTTGACTGCGAAGCCTGGCTTCCCACTCAGGAAAGGTGGATGGAGGTTACCTCAACTTCCAACTGCACCACTTTCCAGGCCAGGCGTCTGCAGATTCGTCAGCGCGGCGAATCCGGCACCGAGGTGGTGGCAACCCTGAACGGTACGCTGGCGACCACCCGCTGGCTGGTGGCTCTGCTTGAGAATCATCAGAACCCAGACGGCTCCGTGCGGGTTCCCGAGGCACTGCGACCCTACCTGGGGGGCGTGTCGGAACTGACACCGCAATCATGACTACATCGGATGGTGCGCTGCTCACCCCACCCGCAAGTGGGGCGCCCGAACTACCTTTTGTGGACGCGGTAGCCCAGGCGGCTGCGGCTCTTCCACAGAACCTTCCGCAGGATCCAGAGGAACTCTTTTTCGCCCTGGACATTGACGGGACCCTCATTGGACAAAATGGCATTAGCCAGCGGCTGAGGGACACTCTTGGCGCCGCGGTCGAGTCCGGCGCGCAGATTGTAATTGCGACGGGGAGGGGGATTTACTCGACGCGTGCGGTCGTTGGGGAGTTGGGTCTTGAGCACGGTTGGGGCGTGTGCTCTAACGGTTCCCTCACGGTCAATTGGGACGGTGACCACCCGGAGAGGCACAGGGTTACGGATCTAACTGATTTTGACCCTCGTCCCACCGCGGAACGATTCTTGGAAACCTTCCCCTCCATTTTGCTGGGGGTGGATGCTGGCGCGAAGGGAATGCTCGTCTCAGATTCATTTCCGGTTGGGGAACTAATGCTGCAGGAAGTGGCGCGAGATTTGGAACATGTCCTTGGTTCGCGTGCCACCCGACTTGTGGCGCGAGCCCCCTGGCTTGAACGCGACGACTTCGCCCAGCAGATTGAAGAGATGGGGCTGGAAGATGTGGAATACGCGGTTGGCTGGACTTCATGGGTCGATATTGGTCCCGGAGGGGTAACCAAGGCCAGTGCGCTGCAGAAACTCAC
>WPCK01419219.1_pt1 | contig 11841 bp, 13 predicted proteins | sample 5399851 | NCBI WGS metagenome assembly WPCK01 (sample SAMN12869471, study PRJNA574797) | sludge metagenome | isolation source: wastewater treatment of pH11 | place: China:Beijing | collected 2019-05-20
TACAATAATTTCAGGATTTGAAGCACAGTAAGAAAGAATCTCATCACGTTTCATAAAGCTAAAAAGGAATCATTTTATATCCAATTTTTCCTCGGAACGAGGAAAAATGTGTAGCCTCGTTAAGGCTACCTGAATAGTTACTAAAATTTTTAATTTAAGTAATACATTTTCATGGCCTTCATATAGCTCTATTTTATAGGAGCCATTTATATAAGCAAAGCTGACATTCGGCTGCTCTTCTTTCATTTTTATTTTATCAAGATATATGGTTGTAGCTGTTTTGAAAATATAACTCGCAATTTCTGGGAGCATTAATACATACCTCTTAACAATCTTTTTCGTTCCTGTTTCATATATCTATATAAAACTACACATAAATAAACATTGCATAGTTGTTGAAGATGGAACCTATTTTCTGATGTAAAGAAATAAGGATCATAAGGCATTGAATCTATGAAAGCAAAATTAGATATCTGTGAATTAATTTCATAGGTTCCATGAGCTCTATACGTTGCATGAGTTCCATTGGCAACATTAATTCCACAAACCAGATCTCAATTTGAATGAAATTTGGAAAAGAAGCTAACAACATTGAAGATCCGCTTTTTGAGGTTACCAGGTCTCAAGTTTTCATTAATGATGAAGAGGTCCAGCAGAAAATCTTAAACTTAAGTCCAAAAGAAGTTAGGGAATTTGGAATAAGGTACAGGAGCACTTTAAAAAAGATAAAAGATATGATTTTAAAAGATGGAAAAATCAACATAAAAACCAATGAAGTAAAGAAACTCATAAAATTTTTATATCACACATAACAAACAGATAGTGTAAAGTGATAAAGTAATATTCAAAAGATGATAGGTGGGATCTTTATTGATTTAGAGTTGTGGAAAAGTGTTTCAATTATAATAGGAGTTGTTGTCTCTACATTGTCAATTTTTATGAGTGTGATTGAATATTCTAAACAAGGTACTCAAAAACGTGCCAATTATTTTTTTGAACTTAGAAGAAGATTCCTAGAAAAGGAAATATTCATGGAAATCTGCTTACTATGCGAAAATAACGATCCTAAAATCAAAACTATATCTGATAACGACAGACTTATGCTTCTCGATATTTTTGAAGAGGTCGCGATTGCGATGAATTCTAATTTAATTCGGAAAGAAGTAGTGCATTATATGTTTGGATACTATGTTATCAAATGTTGGAAATGTGATAGCTTTTGGGAAGATTTAGATAAAAATAGTTCATACTGGGAATTATTCCATAAATTTGTTATCCAAATGGAAGAAATGGATACTAAAAAACTAAAATATAATCATATGAGATTTTGATGTAAGATAAATGAGTGAAAAATATTCTGAAGCTCAAAAATTTTTCTTTGAACTTAGTATTTTGGATAGTCAATAGAATTTTCGGTTCTAATAATAGTTTTGAAAACATTTAATGATAAAAATAAAAAGATATTTGAGAAGTACACAAAATACAAAAAATTCATCTTTCTTATTAAATAGACATTACAAAATATAGTAATTTTTGGGGAGGGCAACTTTTGAAAATAAGCGGTTGTGCAATATCTTCACACAAGCGTACAAAAAATTTGAGTTACCTATATCCCCTAATCCTGATGCGAGAGATTAGATTCGAACCCAAGAGCACTTTCGTAAATTTATCTTAGTTCATCGATTTTGATATAGTTGGGCAACCCCTGAATATCGAAAAACACATTTAATCTGATCCTGTAGGTTATACACATCGCAAAATTGAGCCAGATTCAAATCATTTCATCTCACACATAATAGTCAGCTCAGGTTCTGGGTCTTATCATAAATCACTATCTTTGCTCTGCATAAATGCCGGAAATTGCCACTAAAAAATAATTTTCTGGTTTTTACGGGAATTACAAGAAAAATTAAAAGATGCTTGTAACTATCACTTATCCAGAACCTCCTTGTTCTACTCTCCACCCCGGCTGAGAACACACTTCATACCTCAGGTTCTTTTCTAAACATTCTTACTGTTGCGTCAATAGGATAGTAAGCATTGAATTTATGATGGTTTAGCTGGCATATCTTTCACTTTAACATTATTATTATTTAATGCATGAATTAACTTCATAAACTATGAAGTCCAATTAGACTGGGGGATAACTATGAATAAACTTATGAAAATAGTAGTTTATATTCTGGCCGTAATAGGGCTTGCTTGCATTGTAAAGCATACGCGGATAACATACTGTAAAGATGGTTGCTGCCTGTGTAATTCGTTCAAATCAAAGGTAGAAGGATCCAAAACGAAAGTGGAGGGAGTTAAAACAAAAGTAGAGGGAGTCAAGACAAAAGTAGAAGGAGCTAAAACAAAAGTACATGTGTTTAAAGCAAAGGTACATGGATTTAAAACAAAAGAATCTGAAACAAAAGAAGAATTTAAAGCAAAAGAAGAAGGCGAAAAGAGAACCGGCACAAGGTATGGTTCTAATCCGATCCAGTACTGATAAAGTATTAAGGTATTAAACAAGTAAATGTTAAACAAGTAAAGTATTAAACAAGTAAGTATTAAACAAGTAAAGTATTAATAAAGATATAAATTTCTCTTTTTTAAATTTTTATTCTCTTTTTTAATTTTTCATTTTCTTCGTGGCGACATATAGTACATAGCGACATATAGTACATATAAAGAGTATATAATTGATTAAACATTATTAAAATTTTAATTGAAATTTAGTTATGCCAGTAAGATTCTGAATTTTGATTCTGAATTTTCTTAGGGCATCATGTGTGAACGGTACACAAATCTCTGACAACTCTCGTAGTCGCCTTTGCAGTATTTAGATATCACACTGGCAGGTAATTTGCCCTTTTTTGGAGCAACTTCGCACGTACAGGTTTCACTATCCGAATCTGGATTTACTATTATGAGATAACGGCAATACACTCAAAACACCTCTAATATATTACTACCTGAATTATTCATACATACATAAAAGAATATCTCTGCCTGCGCCTGAAATTTGATAGCTTGAACCTGAAATTCGATGGTTTGAGCCTGGAATTTAATGGTCTAGCCTGGAATTTAATAGCCTGATCCTGAAATTTAATGGTCTGAGCCTGGAATTTGATGTGATGAATATTTACTTTTTTCTATTGCTGCGTTTCAGACAGGCTCCTAACTGGCAGGGCATTACCTGCAATTATAAATACCATTTAATTTTATAATAATTGCAGGATAACTTGCATATGGGCAAATAAGAAATGGGGATGGGAATTATGAAAAATAGGGATAATTTATGCTTAACTGTCTTTACTTCAGCAATCCTGATCTGTGTTCTAATTATCGGCTTATCTGCAGCACAGACATCAGGCGAACAGAACGCTTCCAGCAACGACTCATCTTCGGAGGATGAATTTCCTTATCCGCGCGGCACAGCCCCTCCATACGGGATGATGGGATGGGAGACTGGCACTCAGTTTTTAGAAGATAATGCCACGCTTGTTCACCTCGGATGGAGCACCTATATAACTCCACAGCAGTTCGTCGATAACGTTAACAGGGGAAAACAGCTCGGAATTTCAAAATATCTGGTAGTCACTGGAGGCCCTCAGATGGAATCTGAAAGCTTCTGGGAAGAAGTCAGGGGTATGGGTGTTACTGATGATGATTTCTACGGCGTGTACTTCCCTGACGAGGAAGGAAGCCCTTCAACACTTATCAGCATGTACACGGGTATGAAGAAATACTTCCCGGATGCCGTTGCCGGCGATTATTTAGGCGACATGCAGACAGGGCCTGATGATGAAGAATTTATTCCGGGGCTGGATGTCTGTTACTTCACCAGCTACACGAAATTCCATCCTGAACGCCCGCACGCCTGGGTATACGGCAACCTCATCTCCAATGCTCCGGACTGGAAAAATGCGGGAAAAACAGTATACCTAACAACAGAGGCGTTTGGTCAGGCTCTTGAAGTTAATGCTCGTGACCCTGACCTGAATACCACGAAAAAAGTGGCTGACCGTCATGAAAGCCAGGTTGTCATGGGAATTTTAGGCGGGGCTCAGGGTGTTTTTTCATATGCATATAAATATGCGGAAGGGACCCCAGGCTATACAGGATGGGAAGGATTTAAGCCGAAATACGAAGAGGTCTGGCCCTGGATTATGAATGATAGCCGGACACTTCTGGCAACCGACGTGACCAGCGGCAGGACAAATATAACTTCGGATCCTGGGGGAACAATTTCTTCTGTCACAGCTTACATGTTTACTGATGCGGATGGTAGAATACTGGTTGCATCGTCGAGTATGCTGGATTTTACGGAATCGAATGGCACGGCAAGCGATGCAACCATTACCGGCGTGCCTGAAGGAAGGTATGATGTCTTATGGGAAAACAGGACGGTGAATGTTACTGATGGGACCATCAGAGATACCTGGGAACCATACGAGTATCATTTTTACCAGTTGCAGAATGATACAGGTACTGAATAAGCTCTTAATGCTTCCAGGGTTTCAGTAGAATAGGTTTATTCTCTCAAAAGGAGGTTAGCAGGTTCCATTCCTGCTGACCCTTCTATTTTGCCTGCTCTTCGATATCTCCTAACCCTTTCTGCTAACTCTCCAGATTCTGCTATCTGTTTAAAGGCATAGAATTAAAAGAATTTACTCCCTGTTGTGGATAATTTCATAGCTAACCTTTCCCCGGTTTATGCATTCCCTGACAAGCTTTTCTCTCTGAGAAAGTGCACCGGTTTTTCCGGACTTGACCTCGACAAAGACCACCTTATTCATTTCCCCTTCGGAAAGCCCGTCAAAAACAATAAAATCCACAGGAGTCCCGAGAAACCTTGCATCTTTGGGGTTATATTCAAAGTCCGGGAAATAAGGGATAAGGTGTTCAGTGACTTTGCCGCGGATAACGGCTTCGCTTTTCTTTATCGCGTCCTGGCGGATTTTTTTCTCCTCATCGAGCTTCCATGTCCTGAAAAGAGTGTCAGCTTTTTCGGAAACCTGGCGATCCATTTCCCTTGCCTGCCAGGACTCATACAGGTCTCTTGCTCGTGATTCTACCCTGCCCTTCAATTTAATGTATTTAAGGAAAAGGTAAACAATAAGGAGGGCAAGGAAAAGGATAAGGGTTGAAATCATCCAGTCGGTCACGGTCATTTCTCCGGAAAAAGTTGTTCACATGAAATAAAAATAAATTCATCTGAGAGGAGAGGTCAATACATAAATCTCAGGGAATATATTTCAACGAATAAATCTCAGACTCTATAAATGACTATAAATATTTAAAAGTTCCAGAAGGATTTCCATTTTCCAGGCATACATCAAAGTTGTTACATCATCAAAGTTGTTACATCATCAAGGCTGTTACATCATCAAGGATGACACACAACATCAAGGTATTACACAAATACCGTTAGCTATAAGCAGAATACATTTAATATAAGATAGAGGATATGGTGGAGATTCAGCCTGAAAGCTCTGGGAAAGAAGGCTTCAGTGAGATTATAGGGTTGCGAGAAGAAATTGGAGAAATTCAGTCCGCAATTGCTGATTTTGAAGTTGGGAAAAAGCTTAACATAGCCATAATAGCCGGAACTCTTGCAGGAAAGACAGCTCTGCTTGGTGAGATAGGGAGGTTAAATTCAACCAGATCAACAGGGATCACTTTATCCAGAATTGTCCGGGACAGAAAGGAAATTTCCCTGCCTGATAATGTTAAAAGGATTGTGCTTTTTGACAACTGCCACTTTCTTTACATGAGAAAAACAGGCGGTTTTGATGTATTTTATGAATTTCTGAAAATGATAAGCTCTCAGGAAAGGCTGTTTATAACTACCTGGAACCTTTATTCCTGGAGATATTTAAACGAAGCCTTCGAGATCGGGAAGTACTTTCCAGTACAGATTTTCGTCCCTTCCTTCGAAAAAAAGAATCTCAGGACTTTTATCCTAAAAAGATACGGAGAAGCAGAGATCAGATTTGATGACGGTAAAGATTCCGAAAAGGAGCCTATACTGTACATAGCAAAATACCCTCTTGACCTGGCTTTGCTGGGCAAGAAAATGCTCATTCCCGTTATAAAAATAAATATCTCTTACCTTAAGGGCCGCTTTCTTAAAAAAGAGGAAATAAAATCTGCTGAGGACCGGGTATTTGAAAAGATCTATCTCGAATCAGGAGGCAACCCCGGAGTTGCATTGAGGATCTGGGAACTCGGGATTGACTACCCCCGGATAAAACCCGAATACATAGGTCAGTTTTCATATGATATAGAACTTGAATACGAAGAGTCTTTTGTTTTGAGCCTTATTCTTTCGTACCAGAGTCTGAAGAAAACCGAAATCATCGAAATGATAGGTTCTGTTTTGAGGACGGATGAAATTCTCTTCAGGTTAATAGCTCAGGAATTGGTTAGTAAAGATGAAGCAGGTTCTTATCGCGTCAGGCCTGAAGCTCTTGGAAGTGTTATTGCTTATCTGGAAAAATTAAGGCTGGTGTGGTAAATGGTAGATGGGGAGTCAGGAAGGGAGCAGCTTCTGGAGGCAATAAGGTCTATTGATACTGAAACTCTCATCAATATGATTCTTGTTCTTTCCATTGCTTATATACTCAGCACAATAATTTCTGTCATTTTATCAAAAATTTCAGAAAAAATGAGCAGAAATGGAAGGATAAAAGCAAAAATGCTAATTCCTGTGATAAAGTTTGTAATATATATCCTGGCTTTTTATTATATATCCAGAGAAATATTCATAATTTTCGGGCCTGAACTGTTTCTCCTCACAGGACTTATGGGCGCAGCCATCGGTTTTGGAGTTAAGGACCTTTTTGCTGATTTTGTAGGCGGAATCGTGATTACTTTTGAAAAACCCTACCAGATAGGGGACAAAATATCTATTGGAGAATATTACGGGGAAGTTACTGACATAGGGCTCAGGGCAACAAAACTGACCACACCGGACGACGATACTGTTACAGCCCCAAACAGCCTGATATTCAGTGAAGCTGTTGCCAGCGCCAATGATGGGGCTTCGGAAATGATGGTCGTAATAGACCTGTATGTAGAATCCGAATCAGACGTAAAGACAGCAATGGAAATTTTAAGGGAAACGGTTGTGAGCTCAAGGTATGTTTATATCTCCAAAAACAGCCCCATCACCCTGCTTCACAAAGCTCTTCCTTTTTATACCAGGTTAAGAGCCAGAGCATATGTTAATGATCTGAGAGACGAGTTCAAGTTTGAATCCGATGTTCATACAAGAGCCTGGATGGAATTTAAGAATAAAGGGATCAGGGCTCCTCACCTTCATATCCTGAGCGTCCCGCCATCAGAAGAGCGCGAATCAAGTGACTCCGTAAGAAACGTCCGGTTCAGGACAAACAGGAAAGAATCCGAATTCGACATGGATCAGGGAAATTCTGACCTTTAAGCCTGTTTTCATCTATCAGTTCGCTTTGTGTCACTTCATTTTACTTTAATAATTCTTTAAACTTTTAAGTTTTAAAATTTTAAGTTTTAAAATTTTAAACTTTTAACCCGGTAATCTTAAGCTCTTTCCCTTCTTTTTCTGACTGGCCTATTATTGAGAAACTTCCATCAGTTTCAAGGATTACAGCCCCCACATCTTCCAGATTTGCATGCCCCTCATTCCGTACAGACTGCTCAATCTCACTTTCAACGACCCTGGACCGTTTCATAGCGTCTTTAAGATACTCTCCATTGTAATAAACAAGGGTTGGCTCTCCCCTTACAACCCCTTTAATGAAGTCCGATCTTACGGTTAACCAGGAAATCATATGCTGCAGCCATATAAGAACTGCAAGACCCGTTAACCCTTCTGAAAGTGAAACATCTTTACTCAAAATGAAGGACCCGAAGGTAGACCCGAGTGCGACCGTAATTACAAAATCAAATGCGTTAAGCTTGGAAAGAGTGCGTTTTCCGGAAACCCTTAAAAAAAATATAAGTGCAATATACCCCGCAATTCCAAGAACCAGAACCCTTACAATATCACTCCATGTATTGAAAAACCATCCCACTGCCTTAATCCCCCGAAACAGGCAAGTTAAAAACTCTTTAAGGTTATGGACATCACATGTTTACGGATACCAGTTATAACTGGTTGTTCCTTTTATATTATACATTGTATTGAAGAACCTGAATTTTCTGGAAGGAAAGAACCCCTAAAAATATTCGGGTCTCCGGAAAGGAATTAATTTTAAAAATTTTATATTTCACTGGCCTTTTTCCGGAGAGTTCATAAAATCAATACCTACTGCAGTTCCTACCATAATGTCCTCTTCTTTTTCCAGAGCTTCAAGAATATTTGTGGTTAAAAGGTGACTGACCGCCCGCCTTTTTCTGGGCGCTACCACATACCTTAACCGCATTTCTATCCAGTTTTCCTGCAGCTTTGTATAAAGCTGGGTCTTCACATCATAGGTTGTGGTAAAATACTTTTCTCCCATGAGAAGGAGTTCTGTCTGTGCCAGTCTTTCGAACTCCTCCACCACCGGGCCTGCAGTTTGGAGGGCAATTTCCTCGGCTTTTTTCCAGTTGCTGCCGTATATTAACAGAATCCGGACTTCATCCCAGATAAAAGAATAGTCCCTTGTGTAGTTTTTTATCGTCTGGTTGAGGGCAAAGCTGTTAGGGATGTGAAGAATTCTGCCTGTGTACTGGTCTGCATCTATCCATTCCCTTATTTCCATAACTGCGGTACTGAAGCTCCCTATGTCAAGCACATCGCCGGTGCTGTCCCCGACCTGTATCCTGTCCCCGGCTTTAAATGGGCGGGACAGAATTATCAGAATCCCTCCTGCCAGGTTTCGTAAAACGTCCTGAAGCGCAATTGCAACTCCTGCACTCAGAATCCCATAGGCTATGAGCAGAGTGCTTGTCCTCTCGACCCAGATCGCAAAAAGGGAGGCAAAAGCAAGGACCGTAACAAGGATAGATACGGTTTTCCTCAGAGTATACCTGTCTCTGGCGGTAGAAACCCTTCTAAGGATAAGGTTTCCTGCAAGGGAATTTATTACATAAGCCAGAAAAATGATAATTAAAGAGATAAGAAGAGCGTCAAGCAGAGAACGGTCCTCAAAAATATAAAAATCGGTGAAGTACCTGATATATGAAGTAAAAAGGATTAAAACCAGCAGAATAAAAAAGTTCAGTCGCTGGAGAACTTTCATGTAATTAAATATGATGTTTTTTATATATCAATATAGGCAGCTTTTTCGAAGTTTACTCAGGTTCAAAACTTCTCTCGAAATGAGGTTTTCATCGAAATTATACTGAGTCAAATGACTGCTTCTTTTTCAATCCACTCTGTATTCAGTCTTTATCCGAATTTCAATCATTATTCTATTAATAATCTTTAATATCCCTTAATTTTGAAATGTATTAGAAATTATTATAATTTGTAAATCAATTTAATGAAAAATCCTCGATATTTGCTATAATCCATTAACGGTTGTGATATTTATTCAATATCTTTAAATATAATAAACACGTTTTCCGTTTTTTATTTTTCAAGAAACATTCTACGAAAGAGACAGCAGAAGATATAGTATGACTCAAAACAGGGTAAACAGGCACGGAATAGATGATAAGGATGTTTTCACAGGTGCCCTCAAAACCACAGTTCCTGTATTTCTCGGATATATCCCTCTCGGAATGGCTTTTGGTTTCCTGCTGGACGGCGCAGGATACCACTGGATTTACGCTTTTCTCATGAGCCTTCTGGTTTATGCCGGTTCAGGTCAGTTTCTGGCAGTAGCTTTACTTGCTGCAGGGGCAGGACTCACGGAATTTGTTATAGCTACTCTGCTCCTTAACCTCAGGCATGCGTTTTATGGCCTATCTCTGCTGGAAAAATTTTCCGACGTCGGGAAAGTCAAGCCTTACCTTATATTTGCATTAACGGACGAGACCTATGCACTTCTGACCACGACAGAAGTCCCTAAAGGAGGGTCAAAATCGAGGTTTTACTTTTACATTGCAGCTCTTGACCACCTTTACTGGATTACGGGGTCCGTACTCGGGGCATTGCTTGGTTCCCTGCTGGACCTCAACCTTGAGGGTATGGCTTTTGTTCTGACAGCTCTCTTTGTGGTGCTGACAATAGAACAGTATTTCAGTTCCAGGGTACGCTTCCCTTTCATAGCAGCAGTGGGAGCAGGAACTCTTTCCCTTATCCTCTTCAGCCCTGAAAACATGTTATTGATTTCGATTATTCTTGGGACTCTGATCCTTATGAGCAGGGAAAAATTAACGCAAAAAAATATAAGTATAAATAATGGGTAGGGTGAAACCCACACGGCAGAAGTGGCAAATATTAAAGTCAAGGAAAGTTCCACGGAGGAAAGCTGATGAGCGGGAACCTCCAGATGCTTGTAACCATTGCTGTAATAGCCCTTGCAACCTTTGCCACAAGGGTTCTCCCCTTCCTGTGTTTTGGGTCAAGGGAACCACCGGCAATGCTTTCTACGGTTGAGAAAAACCTTCCTCCTATGATCCTTTTACTGCTGGTTATTTACTGCTTAAAAGACGTTCAGTGGTTTTCAGCCCCTTACGGGTTTCCGGAACTGTTTACCATAGGAGTTGTTGCAGGGCTTCACTTCTGGAAAAGAAACGCAATGCTCAGCATTTTTGCAGGGACAGGGATATACATGGCACTTGTACAGCTGGATTTATTTTCTTTCCTTTAATCTTTTCAGTTAATATATATAATTCATAAAATTTATATAGGTCGTCCATCATGCCTCATAAAGTGAAGTGACTTATATGGCTGAGAAAAAGATTGATTTATCCTCGATAAAAAGTAAAGGTTTCCTTCCTCAGAGACAGGAAAATATGTTTTCAATGCGGCTGAAAGTCGTGAGCGGTAACCTGGATGCTGAAAAACTGCGTGCAATTGCAGATGCAGCCGAGAAATATGGTTCCGGCTATGTCCACATAACCTCAAGGCAGCAGATTGAGGTCCCTTTTGTAAAACTTGAAGATATAGAAGCTGCAAGAAATGAACTTGAAAAGAAAGGCATTTCAGGCGGTTCCGCCGGAAAAAGAGTAAGAGCCGTGGTAGCCTGTCAGGGGAACAGGGTCTGCAGAAACGGGTTGATTGACTGCGAAAGACTGGCGTGCATAATCGATGAAAAGTATTTCGGGGAAGCTGTCCCGAAGAAGCTCAAGATTGCAGTAACCGGATGTCCTGCAGCATGTGTAAGGCCGCAAGATAATGATTTTGGCATTATGGGCACGGTAAAGCCTGAAGTCCTGGAGGAAAACTGTGTCGGCTGCAAGCGCTGTGAAAAGGCGTGTAAAATGGGAGCAATAAAAGTCATTGAGGATAAAGCCTCTATAGATACAGAAAAATGCATCCTCTGCGGGGCATGTATTGCAGCCTGCAGAAAAGATGCCCTGAGGGCAGAAAAAACCGGGTGTACGGTTTTTGCAGGAGGAAAAGCAGGACTCCGCCCCAAACAGGGTACAAAAATTCTTGAGCTTGCACAGGAAGAGCAGCTTTTCTCTGTCCTTGAAAAAACCTTTGATTATTACAGGAACGAGGGTCTTGAAGGAGAGAGGCTCGGAGACCTCATTGAAAGGCTCGGGATTGAAAGATACCTGGATGCAATCGGGCACTCACCTTGTGATGGCGATTTATCCTGAATACCGGGAATTAAAAAGGTAATTTTACAGACTGGCTTTCTGTTGCAGGCTACTTTAATAGTCCTGATATCCAGCTACTCTTTTTACGTCTGCCTGAATTATCTGATGAATATTTCAGCCAGGTAAAGACAGTTTTAGGCAGGTGAAGCCAATTTTCGGCAGATAAAGCCA
>WPCK01341337.1_pt1 | contig 11830 bp, 13 predicted proteins | sample 5399851 | NCBI WGS metagenome assembly WPCK01 (sample SAMN12869471, study PRJNA574797) | sludge metagenome | isolation source: wastewater treatment of pH11 | place: China:Beijing | collected 2019-05-20
CGCCGGCCGCCAGCCCCGGCACACCCGGCGCCCGCGCGGCGGGCCGGTAGCCGACGAGGCGGCCAAGGAGCGCGGACATCGCCATCCGGGTCAGTTCTTCTTCATCGAGCCGGGAGTAATCAGCATCTTGATGCGGCCGCTCCCCTCGCCGCAACCGGCAAGATCGGCCAGCCCCGTCTTCATGCGCACCGTCAACTTGCAGCCGACGATGATGTTGTCGCCTTCCGAAAGCACGACTTCCTTGCCGGTGAGCACCAGCGTTTCGCTCTTCATGTCGAAGACGCCGGCATCTCCTGTGGCAACCTGAGTATCGGACTTCACATAGACCTTGCCGTCGACCTCGAGCTTCTCGATGGCGGCCGAACCTGTGGCCGCCGATCCTTCGCCGCGAGCGTAGTGCACGGTCATGCGTCCCGACTTCATCACGGTATCGCCCTGCGACACGTTGACGTTGCCGGAGAAGATGGCAACCGAATCGTTCTCGCGGACCTCGAGCTTGTCGCTTTCGATCTGGATCGGCTGATCTCCGGACAGCTTGATGCCGGTCATGCGCTCTGCCGCGAATGCCGGCATTGCCAGCGCAAGCGAAAGGGCGATCAACGTCAGTTCAATTGGTCGCGCCATTGGCGGCTCCCGGTTCCCCGGCCTGCTTCAGGCGATCGGGATTGATGGTGAGGCGAACATTGCGCTCGAAAACGATGACCTTGCCGCCCTGGCTGACCGACATGGTCCCGGCCGTCACGGTGGCTCCCTCGGACTTGATCTCCACCGGCCGGCTGGTGGACAGGCCGCCGGCGGCAATGTCGATGAAGGCGTCCTGCAGCCGAGCCACGGTGCCGTCTGTCGTGGTGGCGGTGACGGGGCTGTCAAACTCCATGGTCGAGGCGGCATTGTCGTAACGGCCGGATGCCGACAGCACCCGGGCGCGCACGTCACCATTGACCGGCAAGTCGGCGTTGATGTCCTCAAGCCGGACCAGTCCGGTGTTCTTCAGATCCTGCGTGGCCCGGGTGGCGACCATGCGATAGGGGCGGCCGTCCGGCGTCGTGCCGTCGAGCTTCGGATCGGCCATGACCAGTTGCCCGTTCGAAATCGCCGCGCCCGAGACATCGATTTCCACCGGCAGCGAAGGCCGGCGCGCGATGGTGAAGGCAACGAACGCCACGATGAGCAGCACGCCGGCGATCGGAATCGCACGCTTCAGTTGCTGCACGCGCCGCGAATGGCGCATGGCGGCCACATGCGCCTGCGAGCGCATCCCGTCCAACATCCTGCTTTCGCCGACCGCGTTCATCCGAGCACGTCTTCCTTGAGGAATGCGCCTTCCTGCGGGCAGGGCCATCCCCGGTCCAACTCGGCAGCCAATATGGTTATTTTTAGATTAACCGCGATCCAAAGGCCAATCGCCACGGCGGTGACGCCCTGCCGCATCATTGCCGGACTGCTTTCCTTGACGGGCTGGTTGCGGTCTGGCAGTTTCCCCCCACTTTCGCCAGCACCGAATTTTCCAATATTGCCGGTCGCTTGGCGCGTTTGGGGGAATGCGTCAATGATCAAGTCAGAACTCGTGCAGACGATCGCCAACCGCAACCCGCACTTGTTCCAGCGCGATGTCGAAAATATCGTCAATGCCATCTTCGACGAGATTTCGGACGCTCTGGCGACGGGAAACCGGGTGGAACTTCGCGGATTCGGTGCGTTTTCGGTGAAAAACCGTCCGGCGCGGACCGGACGGAACCCGAGAACCGGCGAATCCGTGCCGGTCGACGAGAAGTGGGTGCCGTTCTTCAAGACCGGCAAGGAGCTGCGCGAGCGGCTCAACAAGAGCAAGTGAGGCCGCCGCGAACGCCATGATGCGCCGACTGGTCACCATCTTCATCATCGTGCCGCTCGCGGCGGTGCTCATCGCGCTGGCCGTGGCCAACCGCGGTCAGGTCGATTTCACCTTCGATCCGTTCAATCCGGGCAACCCGCTGATGTCGGTGCGCCTGCCGCTGTTCGTCTACATCTTCGCCGCCATGGCGGTGGGGCTGGTGCTCGGATCACTGGCCACCTGGTTCGGCCAGGGCCGCTACCGCCGCGAGGCGCGCGAGAAGGCTGCCGAGGTCCGCAAGCTGGCCGGCGCGGCCGACATGCAGCGGGCGCAATCGCTAGCGCTGACGCGCGGCTGACATGCGGCTGGTCGCGGCGGAGGCGGTCGACAGCCTTCTTGATTTCCCCGCGCTGATCGAGGCGCTGCGCGCGGCGTTCGCCGCCGGCGTCGTGCAGCCGGTGCGCCATCACCATGTCGCCGAGCGGCCCGAGGGGCAGCCGACCACGCTGCTGCTGATGCCGGCTTGGACCGATTTCATGGCGGCGGGCACCTCGAGCGGTGGCCACATCGGGGTGAAGATCGTCACGGTGACGCCGGACAACAACACGATCGGCCTGCCGGCGGTTGCCGGCGTCTACCTGCTCATGGATGGCAAGACCGGGGCACCGCAAGTCCTTGTCGACGGCGCGCGGCTGACGCTTTGGCGGACGGCCGCGGCCTCGGCACTGGCGGCGTCGTATCTGGCGCGTGACAACGCTGCCACGCATCTCGTCGTCGGCGCGGGGGCCCTTTCGGCGTTCCTTGCCCGCGCCCACCGCGCCGTGCGGCCGGTCCGCCGCACGCTGGTGTGGAACCGCACAGCAGCAACCGCCGAGCAAGTGGCCGCGACGCTTCGCGCCGAGGGGTTCGATGCCGAGGCGACCGGCGATCTTCAGGCCGCGGCGCGGACCGCCGACATCATCTCCACCTGCACCATATCGAGCACGCCGCTCATTCAAGGCGAATGGCTGAAGCCGGGCGCCCATGTCGACCTGGTTGGCGCCTTCTCGCCGACCATGCGGGAAAGCGATGACGCGGTGATGCGGCGCGGGCGCGTTTTCGTCGACACGATGGCCGGCGCCACCAAGGAGGCCGGCGACATCGTGCAGGCGCTCGCTTCCGGCGCGCTGACGCGCGAGCGGATCGAGGCCGACCTTTTCGGCCTGTGCCGGGGAGAGGCGGCCGGCCGGCGCTCGACCGATGACATCACCGTGTTCAAGTCGGTCGGTGCGGCCATCGAGGATCTCGCCGGCGGCATACTCGTCCATCGGCGGCTTGCCGGCTGAGCGGCTCGGTTGCGCCGGCGATGGCGCTGTGGCAGAAGCCGGCACGCCCGACGGAGTGTGCGAACCCCTTGCGACATCCCCGCAACGACAGGCGCGCCGCGCCGGCCGCCGCCCCGCCAAAACCGCGCCTGTCCAGGCGCGAGGCGCCGCTGCCGGCGGAACGCTGGCCGGTGATGCTGGATATCCCGCCGTCCGACGATTACGCGCTGCTGGATTCCGGCGACGGCGAGAAGCTCGAACAGTACGGGCCGATGCGCATCGTCCGTCCGGAAGGCCAGGCGATCTGGCGCCGCGCATTGCCGGAAAGGGAATGGTCGCGAGCCGATGCCGTCTTCACCGGCGACACAGACGAGGAGGGCCTCGGGCGCTGGCGGTTTCCCGGCGAGCCGCCGGGCGAAACCTGGCCGATGCGGCATGACGGGTTGTCCTATCTCGGGCGCTTCACCTCGTTCCGTCATGTCGGCGTGTTTCCCGAGCAGGCCGCGCACTGGCGCCACATGGAAGGGCTGATCGCCGGCGCGGGCGGGCGGGCCCGGGTGCTGAACCTTTTCGGATATACCGGGCTGGCCTCGCTGATCGCGGCGCGCGCCGGCGCCGAGGTGACGCATGTCGACGCCTCGAAGAAGGCGATCGGCTGGGCACGCGAAAACCAGGAGCACGCGCGCCTGACCGACCGGCCGATCCGCTGGATCTGCGAGGATGCGATGCTGTTTGCCGAACGCGAGGTGCGGCGCGGCAATCGCTACGACATCGTGCTGCTCGACCCCCCTGCCTACGGACGGGGCCCGAAAGGCGAGGTCTGGCAACTGATGGACGATCTGCCAAGGCTGGTCGATCTGTGCCGCGCGCTGATGTCGGACAGGCCGCTGGCGCTGGTGCTGACGGCCTACGCGATCCGCGCCTCGTTCCTTGCCTTCCACGTGCTCGTGCGCGATTCGTTCGCCGGCATGGGCGGCACGGTGGAATCGGGCGAACTGGTGCTGAGGGAAAAGGCGGCGGGGCGGGCGCTGTCGACCTCGATGTTCGCCCGCTGGGTGGCGACATGACGAAAGGCGTCGCACCCGGACGGGTGCTGGAGATCACCAGTACCGCCAATCCGATCGTCAAGGACATCAAGGCGCTGGCGATGAAGAAGCGGCGCGACGAGACGCACAGCTTCATGGCCGAGGGCCACAAGCTCGTCATCGACGCGCTCGACCGCGGGTTCACCATCCGGACGCTGATCATCGGCAAGGCCGCCGAGGGCAATCCGGCGATCGAACGCACGGCGGCGCGCGTGGTGGCCGGCGGGGGTACGGTGATCAAGGCTTCGGCGAAGGTGCTGGAGACGGTGACGCGGCGAGACAATCCGCAGATGGTCGTCGGCGTCTTCGACCAGAAGCTTGCGCCGCTCGGCTCGTTCCGGCCCTCCGGCGAGGAGGTCTATGTCGCGCTCGACCGGGTGCGCGATCCCGGCAATCTTGGCACCATCATCCGCACCGCCGATGCCGTGGGCGCCCGCGGCGTGATCCTCGTCGGCGAGGCGACCGACCCGTTTTCGCCCGAAACGGTGCGGGCGACCATGGGATCGCTGTTCGCCGTGCCGCTGGCGCGTGCCTCCGAACGCGATTTCATCGCCTTCGCCGGCGCCTTTCCCGGCCTTGTCGCCGGCACCCACCTCAAGGGCGCGGTCGATTATCGCGCGGTCGACTGGACCGGCGGTCCGGTCCTGCTCGTCATGGGCAACGAGCAGCAGGGCCTGACCGACGCGCTGGCGACGGCCTGCTCGCACCTGGTTCGCATTCCTCAGGCCGGCGGCGCCGATTCGCTCAATCTCGCGGTGGCGACCGGGGTGATGCTCTACGAAGTCCGCCGGCACGCGCTGGCGCTGCGGGAGGGACCATGACCTCGCCGACGCGGCTGCTCCTGTTGTCCGCCGCCCTCACCGGCCTCGACCAGGCGGTCAAGTACCTGGTCGAGGCCAGGTTGCCGTTCGCCGAACGCCTCGAAGTGATCCCGTACCTGTCGCTTTACCGGACCTGGAACAGCGGCATCTCGTTCTCGCTGCTGACCGGCCTGCCTGTCCTGGCGCTTGTGGCGCTCACGCTCGTCGTGCTTTCGCTGGTGGGTTATCTCGCCATGCAGACCCGGCCGGAGGAGAAACTGGCGCGCGCCGGCTACACGCTGATCCTCGCCGGAGCGGCGGGAAACCTCATCGATCGCGTGGCCCACGGCCATGTCATCGACTACATCCTGTTCCATACGGCCCAATGGTCATTCGCCGTGTTCAATCTCGCCGATTCGTTCATCAGCGTCGGCGCGGCACTTGTGGTGCTGCAGGAACTGGCCAATCTGGCGGGACGAAAGCACAACAAGGGCTGAGCGCGGCCGCATGCGCACGGAGGATCCCATGAGCGCCACCTTCAAGGCCATCCTGGTCACACGGGACGAGGACAAGCGGCAGTCGGCAGCCGTGACCGAGATCAGCGAGTCCGATCTCATGGATGGCGACGTGACCGTGCGCGTCGAGGCGACGACGGTCAACTACAAGGATGGCCTTGCCGTGACCGGGCGGGCGCCGGTGGTGCGCCGCTTCCCGCTGGTGCCCGGCATCGATTTCGCCGGAACCATCGTCCGGTCGGCGCACCGGGACTGGGCGGCGGGCGACCGGGTCATCCTCAACGGATATGGCGTCGGCGAAACCCATCATGGTGCCTATGCCGAGATCGCGCGCGTCAGCGGCGACTGGCTGGTGCCATTGCCGGCCGGCATGAGCGCAACCACCGCCATGGCGATCGGCACCGCCGGCTATACCGCCATGCTGTCCATCATGGCGCTGGAACGGCACGGGCTAGTGCCCGCCGACGGGCCGGCGATCGTCACCGGCGCGGCCGGCGGTGTCGGCTCCGTCGCCATCGCGCTGCTGTCACGCCTCGGCTGGACAGTGATCGCCTCGACCGGCCGCCCCGAGGAAGCCGCCTACCTGAAGGGCCTGGGTGCGAGCGAGGTCATCGACCGGGCGGAACTGTCCGGGCCGGCCAAGCCGCTTTCGCGCGAACGCTGGATCGCCGGCGTCGATTCGGTCGGCAGCCATACGCTGGCCAACGTGCTGTCGATGACGCGCTACGGCGGGGCGATCGCCGCCTGCGGGCTGGCGCAGGGCATGGACCTTCCGGCATCGGTGGCGCCGTTCATCCTCAGGGGTGTCGCCCTGCTCGGCATCGATTCAGTGATGGCGCCAAAGGCGCGACGGCTCGCGGCGTGGGAGCGGCTCGGGCGCGATCTCGATCCGGCACGGATCGAGGCCATCACCACGACCATCGGCTTTGACGACATCATCCCGGCCGCCCATGACATCCTCGACGGCAAGGTGCGCGGACGACTGGTCGTCCGCATGTGATCGATAAAATTGTTACCAATGCCGGCAGGGTTCCGAAAGCGCGCCATGCGATGATTTCGGCATGGGTGGCGACGACACGAACGATCAGGCTGCGGAAGCGCCGCTGACGGCGGCGCGGGCAATCCGCGGACGCGCTGCGGTGGCGCTCGCCACCGGGCTGCTCGCCCTTTCGCTGGCCTACCTGGCATCGCTGACCGGGGCCTCCTTCCTGCTGGTTTCAGGCCTGACCTTCACGGGCTCGGTGATGCTGGCGCTGGCCGCCGCCACGGCAGGCGACATGCGCACGCTGTCACGCCGCATCGAGGCCCAGGCAGCGGAGAGCCGCAGGGCGCTGGAGTCGCTGGCCGACCGCATGTGGGAGTTGCGCGAAAGCGAGGAGCGTTTCCGCGGCCTTGTCGATGCGCTTGGCGATATCGTGGTGCATCGCGATGCCGGCGGCCGGATCCTTTATGCCAACAGCGTCTTTGCGGGGCTGGTCGGGCGCGCCGACGACGACCTGGCCGGGCTCCGCCTCGACGATCTCGGCTTCTCCGCGCCAGCGGCCAGACCCGGCTACTCGGGCGACGGGCCCTGGAGCGCCGACGTGCGGTTCGCCGGTCCGGAAGGCGAGCGCTGGTTCTCCTGGGTGGAAGCATCCACCCGTGACGAGACCAGCGGCGAAACACAGCATCGCGCCATTGCCCGCGACATCACGCACCACAAGGCGGCGGAGGCCGAGCTGATCGCCGCACGCGAGCGGGCCGAGGCCGGGAATCGTGCCAAATCGCGATTCCTCGCCACCGTCAGCCATGAAATCCGCACGCCGATGAACGGCATCCTCGGCATGGCCAAGCTTATGGCCGATTCGCCGCTGTCGGCCGAGCAGCGCAACTATCTGTCCGCCATCTCGACCTCCGGCGATGCGCTGCTCGGGTTGATCGACGATCTCCTGGACTTCTCGCGCATCGAGGCAGGGCGCATCGACCTGTCGAGCGAACGCGTCTCGCCGCCTGCGCTGGTCGAGTCGGTGGCCGAGCTTCTTGCGGGCAAGGCCCATGCCAAGGGTATCGGCCTCGGGGTCACGGTCGATCCCGCCACGCCGCAGGCGGTCCTGTCCGATCCGCTGCGCATGCGCCAGGTGCTGGTCAACCTGGTCGGCAACGCAGTCAAGTTCACAGAACGGGGCGGCGTCACGCTCGGTGTCGGCGCCGACGGCGACGGCCACCTCGCCTTCACCGTCACCGATACGGGGCCGGGCATTCGCGCCGACGACATGGAGCGCGTGTTCGAGGAGTTCGAGCAGGCGGACGGCGGCACCACGCGCAGCCATGGCGGCGCCGGGCTTGGCCTGTCGATCTCGCGCCGCATCGCGCAGGCCATGGGCGGCGACATCGTCGCCAGCAGCCGGCCCGGGCATGGATCGGCGTTCACCTTCCGGCTGCCGGCCCGGGTGCTCGCGGAATTCGATCCCGGCGAGGCGAAGCGCCTGCGCGGCATCGATGTCGCCATTGTGACGCCCTTCGCCACCGAGGGTTCGGCGATGGTCAGGACAATCGTCTCGCGCGGCGGCACCGCGCGCGAAGCCGAGACATGGCCGGCCGGTGGTACAGACGCGCGCATCCTGCTTGCCGACGCCAACGCCGCCGATTGCGCCGAGCTGCCGGCGCGCTTCAAGGCCGACGGTGCCGGACGGCGCGCGCTGGTCCTGATCGAGCCGAGCGAGCGCGGTCGCCTGGCCGGCTTTCTCGGCATGGGCTTCGACGGCTACCTCGTCCGTCCGGTGCGCACGGAGACCCTGCATCGGGCGCTCGCCGGCCGGATGGGTCCGGCCGGGACGCCGCTGCGGACGATGGCGAAAGCACCGGCGGTTCCGGGAGAACGGTTGCGGGTGCTGGTGGCGGAAGACAATCCTGTCAACGCGCTGCTGGCGCGCGTCGCGCTCGAAAAGGCCGGCCACGCGGTGGACGTGGTGAATGACGGGCGCGCCGCGACCGACCGCATCTGCGCCGAGGCGCTCTATGACGCCGTGCTGATGGACATGCACATGCCGGTGATGGACGGACTGGACGCCATCGCGCTCATCCGTGCCCAGGAAGAGGAAGCGGGAGCGCCCGGCGTGCCGATCCTGGTGCTGACGGCGGATGGGCTGGAGGAGACGCGATCGGCGGCACTCGCCCGCGGCGCCAACGGCGTGCTGACCAAGCCGCTCGATCCCGACGCACTGGTCGCGGCGGTCGAATCGCACGCCGTCTGAGGATCCTCAGCGCGGTGCGCGCTTGGCCAGGATGCGCTGCAGGGTTCGCCGGTGCATGTTGAGGCGCCGCGCCGTCTCGGAGACGTTGCGCTCGCACATTTCATAGACCCGCTGGATGTGTTCCCAGCGCACTCGATCCGCCGACATCGGGTTTTCGGGCGGAAGCGCCTTTTCCACGCCGGTCCTGAGCAGCGCGGCGGTGACGTCATCGGCATCGGCCGGCTTGGCCAGGTAATCGATCGCACCGAGCTTCACTGCCGTCACGGCGGTGGCGATGTTGCCGTAGCCGGTGAGGATGACGATGCGGGAGTCCTCGCGCTTCTCGCGAATGGCCGCAACCACGTCGAGGCCATTGCCGTCGCCGAGGCGCATGTCGATCACCGCGTAGGCCGGGGCCAGGGTCTTCACCGCGTTGACCGCTTCGGCCACCGTCTCGGCGGTAACCACGGTGAACCCGCGCATCTCCATGGCACGGGCAAGGCGGGTGACGAAGGGCCGGTCATCGTCGACGAGCAGCAGGCTGCGGTCTTCGCCCGCCTGCGCCGGAATCCTGTCATCCGTCATCGCGCTCAGCCCCCTTTGCTGTCCTCGGACCCTCAACTAGCCGAAACGTCGCGGTTTTCCAATGCCACTCCGGCGGGCGCGTCCGCGGCAATCGTCCAGATGGGGGAATTGCGCGGCCAGGCCACCATCACCTCGGCCCCGCGACGCGCGTCGCGGGCGTTGGCAAATGTCACCTCAGCGCCGGAGCGCTCCAGCAGGGTGCGGGCAATGAAGACGCCGAGGCCGAGCCCGCCGCCATTCTCGCCGCCGCCGGGCCGCGATGTCGCATAGGGCTCGCCGATGCGGTCGAGCATGGCCAGCGAAATGCCCGGTCCGTCGTCGGAAATGACCAGCCGGATGGTGTCGCGGGACCATGACTTGGTCACCACGACCTCCTCGCGCGCGAAATCGACGGCGTTCTCGATGACATTGCCGAGGCCGTGGATGACACCGGGGCTGCGCCGCATGGTCGGTTCGGCGCCGTCCGTCGGCCCGGTGACGATACGGATCGCAACGCCGAATTCGCGATAGGGACCGACCACCTCCTCGATCAGGCCGGCCAGCGACAGGCTGGTCATGACCTCCGCGTCGGTCGACGACAGCGTGGTGATGCGCTTGAGGATCTCGCGGCACCGTTCCGACTGCGAACGCAGCAGCGCCACGTCCTCGGCATGGCGCGGATCGCCGGCGAGCTGCTTCTCCATCTCGCGGGCGACCAGTGCGATGGTTGCCAGCGGCGTGCCGAGCTCGTGCGCGGCGGCGGCGGCCAGCCCATCGAGTGCGGTCAGGTGCGTCTCGCGCTGGAGAACGAGCTCGGTGGCCGAGAGCGCATCGGCGAGCTGGCGCGCTTCCTCCGTGACCCGCCAGGCATAGAGGCCGGCAAAGATGATGGCGGCGACAACGGCGAGCCATATGCCGGCCAGATAGACATAGGGCAGCGCGATCCGCATGCCGGGAAACCATGGCAACGGCAAATGCACGAACACCAGGGCTGTGGTGGCGATGATGACCAGCAGGCCGAGCAGGACCGCGTAGCGCCAGGGCAGTGATGCGGCGGCGATGATGGCCGGGATGATCAGCAGTACGGCGAACGGGTTGGTGATGCCGCCGGTCAGGAACAGGAGCCCGGCCAGCTGCAGCGTGTCGAACCCGAGAAGCGCGAACCCGGCAAGCGGCTCGAGCCGGAAAGTCGGGCGATAGCGCAGCGACAGGAACAGGTTGAGCCAGGCCGAGCAGGCGATCAGCGCCAGGCACAGGCTGAGCTGGATGGGAAATTCGAGCACGACGGCGACGAACCCGACTGCCGTGCTCTGCCCGAACACGGCCAGCCAGCGCAAGCGCGTCAGTGTGGTCAGGCGCAGGCGCCTGGATTCGAGCGTCGCGGCGGGAGTGGCAGCCAGGGTCATGGCTCCTTATGGCCCGCGGCGCGGCGCACGCCAAGACGGGTTCAACGTGGGCGCGGCTTGGCGCGCGCTGTCGGACGGGCAGTCCGCGGATCCTCCGGCCATTCGTGGCGCGGATAGCGTCCGCGCATCTCGGCGCGCACATCGGCCCATGAACCTCGCCAGAAGCCCGGCAGGTCGCGCGTTGTCTGGATCGGCCGGTGCGCCGGCGACAGAAGTTCCAGCGTCAGCGGCACGTCGCCGTCGCCGATCGCCGGGTGACGGTCAAGGCCGAACAGTTCCTGCACACGTACGGCAAGTACCGGGCCGTTCTCCTCATAAAGGATCGGCAGACGGTTGCCGGTCGGCGCGGCGAAATGCGTCGGCGCCAGGCGGTCGAGCTGACGGGCAAGATCTTGCGGGACAAGCGACTGGACAGCGGCACGCAGCGCCGCGGGCGCGATCCGGTCCGGTCGGGTCTCGCCCGACAGGAACGGCAACAGCCATGCATCCAGGCGCGACAGCAGCGCGGCATCGTCCATCGCCGGCCAGGGCGGGCCGAAGCGGGCGTGCAGCCAGGAAAGGCGCCGGCGCAGGGCGGTGGTGTCCCGATCGAACGGCAGCAGCGACAGCCCGGTCTCGCGTACCGCGGCGACAATGGCTTCGTCCGCCTCGGCACCAGTGGGCGGCGGCAGCGTCCGTTCGACCAGCGGGATCGCTCCGAGCGATTCGATCGAGAATCGCCGAAGCGCGCCACGCGCCGCGTCGAACCGCGCTGTTGTCCGCGTTGCGATTCGGCCGGCAAGCGCGGAACGGATGTCGGCTTCCGAAACCGCTGCGGCCGCGACAATCCGCGAGGACTGCGCCTTGCCCTGGAGATCGGCGACGACAAGAAACGATTCGGCGGCAAGTGCGTCGGCAGCATCGATCGATGCGCCGCGACCATTGGCGAGAAGGAACCGGCCGGTCTCGCCGCGAGCCATCGCCACACGGTCGGGAAAGGCGTCAAGCAGGAGACGGCCGGCCGGGACCTGCACCTGCCCGGCTCCAGTCATGCGCCGGGCAAGCGCCCGGGCGCGGTCGGCGCGGACCGAGCGGTCGCGGCGGAAGCCCTCGACGCGACGGTCGAGATCGGGCGAAGTGCCGCCGAGGCCG
>WPCK01072044.1_pt1 | contig 11829 bp, 8 predicted proteins | sample 5399851 | NCBI WGS metagenome assembly WPCK01 (sample SAMN12869471, study PRJNA574797) | sludge metagenome | isolation source: wastewater treatment of pH11 | place: China:Beijing | collected 2019-05-20
TACCTAAAGATGCAAAGAAGCCGGAAGATGGCAGATTAAAAAACAAGATGTGAATATTATAAATTATTACACAAAGGAGATAGGATGATGATTACAAAACAAGCACTAGGAAACACACTTTTTGGAATGGCAGATATCTTAAGAGATAAGGTAGAGGATTATAAATCATATATTCTCTCGTTGTTATTTTTCAAAAGACTATCTGATAACTATACATGGGAGATAGAAAACGGAATTCAAGAGTTCAAAAATGAATTTGGAATTGAACCTAATGAAAAGCAGAGACAAAAAATTATTTCCGATAAGCATGATTTCATAATACCTGAGGAGTGTTTTTGGGGTGACGTGCGTAAAGCACCACTTGACAAAAAAAATGATGTTTTAAACAAATCAGTTAATGCAATAGCTGACGCGAATCCTGCATTAAAGGGTGTCATTAATACTGTAAGGTGGAATGAACCGTCCCCGGATGGTTCCGGTGGAAAAAAGCTACATCCAGAAGTGCTTAGTCTTCTCGTGAGCTATCTTGATGCTGTGGATTTGAGTAATCGAAATGCTTCAGTTGATATTCTCGGAGATGCTTATGAGTATTTGATTAAACGATTTGCAGATGAGAACAAAGGGGGAACTACAGCAGGACAGTTTTATACTCCGCAGGAAGTAGTTGATATTATAGTCCGCTATCTTAAACCAGAAAAAGGAAACACAGTTTATGATCCTACTTGCGGTTCTGGCGGATTTTTAATAAATTCAGCAAAATACACTAAAAAAATTACCGGTTCTCAGAAGAATATTCGCCTTTTTGGACAGGAAGACGTTTGGAACACATGGGCGATTGCAAATATCAACATGATTCTTCATGGACTTGATGCATCAATAAAAAAAGGAGACACTTTAAGGGATCCAAAGTTCACAGAAGAGGATAATGACCTTGCAATTAAAACATTTGATTTAGTGATGGCTAATTACCCATTTTCTCAGGAAAACTGGTGGAAAAATGGCGAACCTAAAAAAGATAAAAAAGGTAAGGCGGTTACAAAAAAAGATGGTTCTCCTCAATTAGAGTATCCAGGGAAAGAAGATTTTAATGATCCGTATGATCGTTTTGATTATGGAATACCACCATTTTCGAATGGTGATTTTGCATTTTTACAGCATATAATCGCCTCAGTTAATGAAAATGGAAAGGCTGGTGTGGTTTGTCCGCAAGGAATATTATTTCGTGGACAGCCAGAAAAAACAGAAGAGGAAGATGGTCAAAATCGAAAAGCAGATGATGAATACTTGATTCGTCGAGGCTTTATACAAGGGCCAGTCAATAAAGATGGTAAGTTTGTTCGAGGAGTCAACATTATTGATGCAATTGTTGTATTGCCAGGGAACCTTTTTTATGGTACTACGATTCCGGGTTCAATTGTATTCTTCAATAAAAACAAAGCAGAAGAGCGTAAGAATAAAATATTGATGGTTTATGCAGCTAAAAAAGGGTGGTATAAAGAGGAACCCAATATGAATGTCTTGCTTCCTCAGGATATTCTCCGAATCTCCACTATTCTAGAATCATGGGGTGATATTGGAGTTGCGAAAGAATGGATAACATCCCAAAAGGCACGACTTAGAGAACTCATTCAAGAAGAGCTTGATTTCAAAAAAGGCGAAATAGAACTTGATGTACAAGAGGACCTTGAATTCGCAGAAGAGAAGTTCATAAAAGCAGAGAAGCTAGTAAAGGGAAAAGAAGAAGAAGGCAAGAAACCAACGAAGACAGAGCTGAACAATCTTGAAAAGGCAAAAGATGCCTTTGATAAAATAATTGCTCAAAAAGAACAACATATTAGAGATGCTGAGGAACAAGCTGAAAAAGAACGGATTGCCATTGATGAAGTAGAAATAGAGCTACTCTCTATGTTAACCGATCCAGAGCTTCGTAAACGGTATTTTTCTGTGGTTGAATTGGAAGAATTAGAAGAAAACGAGTTCAATCTAAATATACCTAGATATGTTGATACTTTTGAACCCGATGAAGAGATTGATTTATGTGAGGCAATGGAAGGGCTAAAAGCTGCCCTGGATAAAGAAAATGAAGTTTATGAATTGCTTTCAAAGTTGATGGAGGTGATTCAATGATAGAAACAATACAATATGATGAAAAGGTTGGATATTATCCAATTGACTGGGATTTAAAAAAAGTTAAAAACTTAGGTGATTTTTTTGGAGGAAGTACTCCGTCTACAATTGACCCAACTAACTGGGGAGGTGAGATTGTATGGCTCGTACCTACTGATTTAACTGCTCTTAACAGTTCGACAACTTTCATATATGATTCAGAGAATAAAATCACACAGATGGGATTTAGGTCATGTTCAACTTCAATGTTACCAATAGGTACTTTATGCTTGTCATCTAGGGCTACAATTGGGGAAGCAGTAATCGCTGGAGTGCCACTCTGTACAAACCAAGGTTTTATTAATCTTGTACCAAATGAATCATGCAACGCACTATATATGCTGTATTGGGTAAAACAAAATAAAAACTATATATCTAGATATGCTGCTGGAACAACATTTTTAGAAATTGGTCGGCGAGCATTTAAAAATCTTAAAATTGCGCTACCTAAAAATTATAATGAACAAAGGTCCATTGCTGAGATAATATCGAAAGTTGATGAATCCATTGAGGTCGTTGAAAAAAGTATAATTGCCGCAGAGCGATTAAAAAAATCGATGTTGCAGAATTTACTCAATGGAAAACTTAAACCCGACGGTACTTGGCGCAGTGAGGCGGAGTTTTATTCGGATGAGAAATTTGGAAAGGTTCCACTTGGATGGGAAATTAAAAAAGTTAAAGAAGTAATCAAACTTAAAAATGGAAAAGGCAATACAACATCTAATTTAAAAGAGATACCCGATTCATATTACAAAATTCCTGTGTTTGGTGGTAATGGAATAACAGGATATTATCATACTCCATTACTTACAAAAGAAACACTAATAATTGGTCGTGTTGGTGAATACTGTGGAAATGTATTTAAAACTCCTAAAGAATCATGGGTAACAGATAATGCGATGCTGGTCGATCAATTTTTAATAGATAATGTTGACCTTGATTTTCTTGAACTGAAGTTAAATTCATTAAATTTCAAACGATTTAGTGATTCAACAGGGCAACCAAAGATTACACAAGGTGGAATTGGCGCATTGTATTTCACATTACCGATGGATATCAATGAGCAATATAGGATTTCTAAGATCTTAAATGTTGTCTCAGAAACAATATGTATGAAACAATCAAAAATAAAATCTTTAAATACTCTTAAAAAATCACTCATGCAAAATCTATTATCTGGTAAGGTTCGAGTGAATGTAGAAAAAATCAATAAATACTTGGAGGTGGAATAAACGTGAGTAAGATATCCGAATTGAAAGGTGTCGAAAAACCAGTTACAGAGTGGCTTTCAAAGATGGGGTGGACCTTCCAGAGTAATGATGACTTAAAGGTTTATAACCGACCTTTTTCTAATCCTGTGATAAGTCAGATTTTAATCGAAAAGGTGGCGGAGTTTAATTCAGTATCAGAAAGCGTCGCCGAAATAGCAGTAGATCAACTGATTCAGCATTTAAATAATCCTAGCCCTATTATTGGAAATGAAAATTTTCTTGAGAAACTAGTTAAGGGAATTACTATTACGGTTGATGGAGTAGACAGAGATTTTCATTTCATCAATTTTCATGATATATGGAATAACAACTTCATTGTTACCAATCAATACTGGGTGCAAGGTTATAAAATGGTGAAAACAGATATTGTATTATTGTTGAATGGAATACCTATCGTACCAATTGAAGCTAAGCAGAGAGCGCGACAGGGAACAAACTGGATGGAAGGGGTGAGGCAGTTCTCAACATATGATCAGAGAGCTGATAAACTATTCATGTGTCATGGATTCGGTGTCGCTTGCAATGGGCGCATCACTAAATATGGTATACCAGGGGCTTCTGCTTCGTATTTTAACGAATGGAAGAGCACAGTTCTTGACACAACGAATTCAAATCCTATATTAGATCAATCCAATAATCTGTGCAAAACATATCAAAATCAGGAAGATGGACTTTATCATTTTGATGTTGATCGTTTACCGAATGGTGAAGTATTGGAGAGGATGAAGCTTGGTATTATTGGGTTATTGCAACCAGCTCGTGTATTGGATATAATTAAGAATTTTATTGTATTCGAACGTACGGATGGGAAAATTGTAAAAAAAGTAGCAAGATATCAACAACTTAGAGCTGCCAATAAGATCGTTAATCGTGTTGTAGAATCTGATTTAAAACAAGGCGTGATTTGGCATACTCAAGGTTCTGGTAAAAGTTTAACTATGCTCTATACTGCTTATAAACTTCGCAATAAGCCTGAACTTAATGACCCAACAGTTTACATTGTTGTTGACAGAAAAGACCTTCGAGAACAAATCGGAGGTACTTTCGATGACTGTGAGTTTCCAAATGCTAGAGCGGTTAACAATATTGGGGATTTGAAGTATATAATCGATAATGCTCCTGCAGGTGTTTTCATCACAACAATTCAAAAATTCCGAGAGTTGGGAAATCGGCAGGATAATAGAGATAATATCATTATTCTTATAGATGAAGCACATAGAACACAATATGGGGATTTTCAGATTGAACTGCAGAATGTCCTACCAAATGCTCGACGATTTGCTTTTACTGGTACACCCATACCTAAAACTCATCAGGAATTTGGAGTCAAAAATCTTAAGGGAAATCAAGAGTATTATCTTGATAAATATGGGATTAAGGATGCAATTGAAGATGGAGCGACCGTTCCTATTCGTTATACATTTGGACCTCAGGAGTGGTTTCTGGACAAGGATAAACTTAAAGCCGGTTATGAAGAAATTACTGCAGATTTAACTGAAGACGAAAAACGACTGGTCGAAAAAAGGGTGCAGCCATGGAAAGTCTTTTTGAAACATAAGGAACGTATTGCAGTACTTGCTAACGATATCGCTCAAGATTTTAAAAATGTTGTGGAACCTCAAGGATATAAAGCACAGATCGTTGCTTGTGACAAAGAGGCGTGTGTGCTCTATTACAATGAGCTTCTCACGCATTTTGACCGTTCCGAAATCACTATAATTTTTTCCACTGGAAACTATGAAGAAGGGGAAAAGTATGAGTTATTCAAAGATCATTATAAAGAAGACAAAGAGCGTCGTAGGCTAATTGCTAAATTTAAGAAACGTATAACTCCAGAAGAACAGAGAGAAGGAAATAATCTTAAGATAATTATAGTTTGTAACATGCTTTTAACAGGATTCGATGCACCTATTGAGCAGACGATGTACCTTGATAGCCCAATTAGGGATCACAACTTGTTGCAGGCTGTTGCAAGAACGAATCGTCCATATGATGATAAGGTTTCAAAACTTTCTAAAGAATTCGGTAGAATTGTAGATTATGTGGGTGTTTTTGAAAATTATAAAGATGCTTTGAATTATGAACCAGAAGATATTGGAGAGTTTGAGGATGTGGAAAGTTTAGTTATTCAGTTCCCCAAAGTGCTCGATGATGCTTTTGAACCTTTTAAGAACATAATGCTTGAGGATACTTATGAGTGTTCTATGGCGATCGTTAGAAAATTGACGGAATTAGACCAAGGAAAATTTGAGCAGTTTTATAGAGAAGTATTACAGTTGTGGGAATCAATTTCACCACATCCGAGACTCAGAGATTATCGTGAAAAGTATTTATGGCTCAATGCAATTTATGAGATTTACCTTGAGGAGTTTAAACGTCTCGATTTTGAAGCTGAAGTATATGCAGCGAAGACACGTAAATTGATTCAGGAAAGTGCACAGTTAATTGATTTCAAAGGGCATTTACCTGAAGTGAAAATTGATTCAAACTATTTGAATGAGCTTAAGGATACTAAGCTTTCGCCAACCGATAAGGCGGAAAAGATCATTCGCGATATTGAAACTGTAATCAGAAGAAACGAGGCCAACAGTGCAGCTTATGTTGAATTCCAAAATAGATTAGACGATCTTGTCAAAAAGAAACAGGAAGAAAGCGATTCAATTGAGCAGTTAATATTGAGACTAAGCGAACTTTATAGTGAGTTAGACGACATTGCGACACTTCCTCAGAGAATGGGCTTTGAGGATAAAGGCACTTTTGAAATATTTACACATATTAAAAATGCAAGGAAAGATAATTTCCACGAAGAAATTGCCCGAGAGTTTGTAAAAGATGTTGTTGATTCTGTAATTCGGAAAAAGATATATATTGGTTGGCAGGATGTACCGAATGAAATAAATCGGCTACGTGTTAATATTGAAATATTTGCAGCTGCGGATAAATACCAGCAGTTATCCATTGACGATGATGCACAGTTAATGGACGCAATTATGCTGAGTGTTGTCAAGCATTTCGGATTGAGGTGATGAGCTTGACCGAAGGGTACACATTAGAAAGAAAAAATATTAAACATGCGAGAATAAGAGTATCCGAAGATAAACAAGTTAGGGTTTTAGTACCTTATTCTTTTACGGATGAGGATATCTCAGCGCTTATGGCAAAAAAATCAAAATGGATTTCTAAGCAGATTGCATTTTTCAATAGGAAATCTCAGATTGAGTTGAATCGTAATCAATTGTTATTCTACGGAAACAGGTATTCATATTTTTACGATGAAACTTTTAGCCGGAAAATAGTAATTGATCATAACTTTAAAACTATACGCGCAAAAAGGGATTTGCTTGATCCTGAAACTCAAAAAAACTGGTATAAGAAAGAGGCTCGTAAATACTTGGTTTCAAGAACGGAGGAGCTGGCCAAAAGATTGAATTATTCTTACAAGGCGATTTATGTAAGAGATCAGAAGACTAAACTTGGGAATTGTTCACGGGATGGAAATATATCTCTTAATTGGAGGCTTATTAAGGCCCCAACATTAGTTTCCGATTATATAATTATTCATGAGCTTGTTCATACAAAAATAATGAGCCATTCTAGTAAGTTTTGGACGATGCTAAAATCTTTGTATCCAGATTACAAGGAGGCTATTGCATGGTTGGACAAGTATGGAAACAGTCTTTAACCTAGATTCTACGTCAGTACTTCAAAAAGCATAATCAAAGCCTTGATAAATATGCGTTCCTTCGAAATTCAGCTTTCACCCATTGGGTGAAAGAAAAGTGCTCAAAAATATGTTAAATTATCAGCTTTTATGACTCGATATATAGTAAAATAATAGTAAGAAAAGTAGTAAAAAGGGGTTCTAATTATGATTAATAAAATTGATTTCAAAGCTAAGAATCTAACATCAAATGCAGGTCTTTTTCTGCTCCTTGAGAATGCAAAAAGCAATGGGATTTTTGATTTTATTGAAAATGACCTCGTATTTGATAATGACTCAACAAATAAAATCAAGATGAATCATATAAAGACCATGCTCTGCGGTCACTTCATTGGCATTGATAAGTTAGAACGTCTAAAGCTACTTCAAAATGATCCCCTCGTCAACGAGTTTGATATTTCCGTAAAAGAACCTGAAACAGTGTCACGGTTTCTAGGAAACTTCAACTTCAAGACAACCCAAATGTTTAGAGACATTAATTTTAAAGTCTTTAAAAAACTGCTCACTAAAAGTAAATTGACATCCATTACGATTGATATTGATAGTAGTGTAATTAACGTAGAAGGTCATCAAGAAGGTGCGTCAAAAGGATATAATCCTAAGAAACTGGGAAACCGATGCTACAATATCCAATTTGCATTTTGCGACGAATTAAAAGCATATGTTACCGGATTTGTAAGAAGTGGCAATACTTACACTGCAAACGGTGCTGCGGAAATGATCAAAGAAATTGTTGCTAACATCAAATCAGACGATTTAGAAATTTTATTTCGAATGGATAGTGGCTACTTTGATGAAAAAATTATCGAAACGATAGAATCTCTTGGATGCAAATATTTAATTAAAGCCAAAAGCTATTCTACACTCACCTCACAAGCAACGAATTCATCAATTGTATTCGTTAAAGGAGAAGAAGGTAGAGAAACTACAGAACTGTATACAAAATTAGTTAAATGGGAAAAAGACAGAAGATTTGTCGTATCTCGCGTACTGAAACCAGAAAAAGAAAGAGCACAATTATCACTTTTAGAAGGTTCCGAATACGACTACTTTTTCTTTGTAACAAATACTACCTTGCTTTCTGAAAAAGTAGTTATATACTATGAAAAGCGTGGTAATGCTGAAAACTATATCAAAGAAGCCAAATACGACATGGCGGTGGGTCATCTCTTGCTAAAGTCATTTTGGGCGAATGAAGCCGTGTTTCAAATGATGATGCTTTCATATAACCTATTTTTGTTGTTCAAGTTTGATTCCTTGGACTCTTCAGAATACAGACAGCAAATAAAGACCTTTCGTTTGAAGTATGTATTTCTTGCAGCAAAAATAATCAAAACCGCAAGATATGTAATCATGAAGTTGTCGGAAAACTATCCGTACAAGGGAGTGTATGAAAAATGTCTGGTATAATAAGAATATCATCAATAAAATTGAGTGTTGCTCTGTGGATAACTTGCAGAGTTTATTAAGTATCATTGCAGCAAAGATGAAATCAATGATTTATCAAAAATGATTGAAAGGTGGTTGTAAATAATGTTACAATGTGTGAGAAGCAGTCTAAATTCTTCGTGAAATAGTGATTTTTGAAGCTAATAAAAAACACACGTGGAATTTAGGTATATGAAATAACGGAGATACTACATAAGGAGAATAGTTTCATGGACAAAGAAAAAACAGCTGGAGAAAGCACATCTGATACTTCATCAAAAGGAGTATACACGAATAAAGATTTTCTGAGATATGCGCTGAGAATCCTGCCCGTCGCCTATCTGATTGGGATTCTGGCTACGCTGCTCTTCCTTCTGAGAGGGTTCTATCTATGAGCACAAAATGGATGAACAGGAAACTGTCAAAAGGGAATCTGGTCTTTCTTCTTTCCTCTCTGACGATCATGTCATTGCTTCTGGGGTTCATCACCACCTTAAGCATCCTGATGCATCTAGGCCTTTATGTGAATACGAATATCGTCGGAGAATCCATGCATGAAGCCGTCACAGAGGATTCAAGAATTCTCTACATCGACCCGGAGTTCAAGGAAATCAGACGCGGAGACATCGTCAGCGCTGAGGTGACCTACCAGGGAATTCCTGTGGAAGATTCCGGTGAACCCCTCATTATCGTGAAGCGGATCATCGGACTCCCTGGAGAAACCATCCGCATAGATAAAGATCAGGTATACATCAACAATGAACTTCTCAGTGAACCCTATGCCTACTACAGCGGACCCGGGGAAGACGATCTCATCATAACGTTAAGGAAAGAGGAGTATTTTCTCATGGGCGACAACAGACTGAACAGCTCTGATTCCCGTGAATGGGGCCCTTTCCATATGGAGCACATTCAATCTGTGGCACTTGCCGTAAACTGAACCTGAACTAGAAGAGCTGCATATGGAGTTTAAACACTCCCTTTGCAGCTCCTCTATTTCATATCTACTTCTTCAGTCTTCTCTTCCTTTCGTAATTAATCAGACCACCAGATAAAATCAGTTCTCTTTCCTTTTCACTTAGCGAAGGAATGCCAAACTCCTGAATACTTCCATCCACCAGCCTTACTGCGCGCAGTTTTTCCTTACCTTTCATTATTTCCTCCCTGATAATATAGAAAATAAGTATCTCTCCCTCTCTGAAGCGTAGAGGGTCATCAGATAACAATGGAATCATGCCATAGTTCATAAGGTTTCTCAAATATCTCTGAGTTGCATAGCCAGATGCAAGATTCGCCCATCCACCTAGAATTCGCTGACTGCTGGTTGCCTGCTCACGGCTGGAGCCCTCTCCGATGTTCTGGGCTGTGATGATTGTGCCTAGAGAGGTCTCTTCCAGAGAAATGCCGAAAGATCGTGCTTCTTCTTCCAGGCTTCTTTGAAATTCCATCGCTCTTTTCGCATAACCCGGGTCCTTGTTCACCAGTGTATACCGTGACAGGTTAAGCGGATGACTTCGTAGCGCTGAAATCTCACCAGATGGAATAAGATCATCTGTCGTAATATCTCCTGGATGATTCAGCGCTACCTTCAGAATCAGATGTTTTTTCAGCTCCGGAAACTCCGGCCATTCTGAAATACCCGGCCCAAGTCGGATGATTCTTTTTTCTTCCGCCTTTCCAAAGAAATTCTTTACTGATCTTCTGTAGATCTGACCATCATAGGTGAAGTTTCTCTTTCTGTCCTCATACTCCACATCCATGGCCGAAGTCAGAAATCCTCCATTTCTGAAAGTTGCCGCAATGCTTCTTGCATCCATCAGCATCACGGCACTGGCCTGATGCTGATCTCTTTTGGCTCCCTCCCGCATAGGAAAGTTTCTCGTCACATGACGTGCGCTGAGTTCTCCATGGGCGGGAATATCGGAAACGCCGAAACAGCCTCCACAGATGCTCATGCCTAGAGGAATCCCTCTGGATAGAAGTTCTTTTGCTACACCTACCTCCAGAAGTGCCGCCGTTACAGGTGTGCTGGCTGTGCTTATGGCCATTCTCATATCCCCAGGCTGCACTTCTCCAGTTTAAAATATTTGACTCATAGAAGCTTATAATCAGTTATGATTACTTATAAAGAGATGATAGTGTGAAGAATGATACTGGAATGATATGCTTTAGTTAGGAGGTGGAAATATTGTACAGTATTAGGGGGACACAAGCTGCCAGGATTGAACCGGTTACCTTTTCAGAATTGAATATGACTGAGAATGATATTGAAGAAATTTTAAGAAACAGTATTGATATGATTTGTGATGAAGAAGAATCCATGCTTATTGTCGGTAGACAAGTCAGAAATGAAAAGAACGGAAGAAGTGACTTGACCGCGGTCGATAACAACGGAAATATTGTGCTTATTGAAATTAAGAGAGATCGTAAAGATATTGAACATCGCAGAGAAGCGTTTGAGTTCCAGGCAATAAGATATGCTGCTAGTTATGCAACAATAGAGAAGACCGATGATTTAGTGAAAAAAGTTTATGCCCCCTACATTGAAAAATATAGAGGTGAATTTGAACTTGGAGAGTTAACCTCTTTTGAGCTTGGTATTCGTAAGTTGAATGAGTTCCTTCAGGTTAATGACGCACAAAAGAACTTTAATGAAAAGCAAAGAATTATTTTGGTGGCTTCTGATTTTGATGAGCAGACATTGTCGGCAGTTGCGTGGCTAAATAGTAATAATGTTGACATGAGTTGCTATAGATTAACTCCATATAAGCTAAATGAAGATTTGTTTTTTTATGTGGAAAAGCTGCTCCCAGTGACCAATTATAATGATTATTATGTGAACTTGATGGATAAATCAGTAATAACACCAATAACAGGAGATAAGAAAATCACACGGAGATCGCTGCCTAAAATTGATTTAATGCTTGAATGGGGTGTTGTTAAAGAAGGCGACATCATTGTTGCTAAAGGTAGAGAAGAAGAAGGGCGACTTCTTTCTAATGGTAATGTAATAGTCGATGGCGAAGAAAAGTCTATGCAAGCATGGTTGAAAGAAATTTATGGATGGTCTAGCGTTCAAACTTATGTTTTTGCTGTACATAAGGAAACCGGCAAAACTCTGTCTCGGATTCGTGAAGAGTATATGGCACAAAAGGAGTCCGAGAATATTGAACTATAAGGATTAAGTATTTATAAAATAAAAGGAGCTATCATCTTATATCGAATTCTTCTAAGATGACGGCT
>WPCK01173344.1_pt1 | contig 11826 bp, 11 predicted proteins | sample 5399851 | NCBI WGS metagenome assembly WPCK01 (sample SAMN12869471, study PRJNA574797) | sludge metagenome | isolation source: wastewater treatment of pH11 | place: China:Beijing | collected 2019-05-20
TCGGAATTCGGTCACGGCGCTGCCCCCCTCCCTTGTCGTTGGGCCGGGCACGCGGATATACTGCTGAGTTTCCCACAGAGGGTATTGCGACGGGGAGGGATCGGGATGAAGGTGCGTGCCAGCGTGAAACGCATTTGCGACAACTGCAAGATCGTGCGCCGCAAGCGCCGCATCTACGTGATTTGTACCAATCCCCGGCACAAACAGCGCCAGGGCTAAACCCTTGAGGCGGTGTCCACCGTCGCTATGGAACCGGAGAGAATCAAATGCCCCGCTTGCTCGGTGTGGATATCCCCAATGACAAACAGACGTTTGTGTCGCTGACCTACCTGTACGGCGTGGGAACGGCCGTATCGCGCGAACTCTGTCATAAGGCGGGTATTGATCCGGCCAAGAAGGCCCGCGATCTGGCGGAAGACGAACTGGGGCGCCTTTCGGCACTCTTGGAACGGGACTACACCGTCGAGGGCCCGCTGCGTCGGCAGCTGACACAGAATATCTCCCGACTCCGTGACATCAACTGCTATCGAGGAATTCGACACCGTCGCGGCTTGCCGGTTCGGGGTCAGAGAACACGTACCAATGCCCGAACCCGCAAAGGACCCAAGAAGACCGTGGCGGGTAAGAAGGGCGTTAAAGATCTGAGGTAATCGCCGTGGCCAAAGGCAAAAAGAAGAAGACACGTCGCAACATCACGTCGGGAATTGCCTGCATCAAATCGACGTTCAATAACACGATCGTGACGATTACGGATACGCGCGGTGACGTCTTGTGTTGGGGCAGTGCGGGAACCACCGGCTTCAAGGGGAGCCGCAAGAGCACGCCGTTCGCCGGCCAGTGTGCGGCCCAGCAAGCAGCAGAACGTGCGGTGAAGTTTGGCATGAAGGATATCGAAGTCCGGGTCAAAGGCCCGGGCTCCGGGCGAGAAAGTGCCATTACCGCGCTGCAGTCCGCCGGCCTGACGGTGAAATCCATCGAGGATTGTACCCCCATTCCCCACAACGGTTGTCGACCCGCCAAGAAGCGGCGCGTCTGATTCCCTTTCACGTCGCGACGGACGCAACGACCTGCCAGGAGTACCTTTCATGCACATTCGATGGCGCGGATTGGAATTGCCCAGTCTGATTCAATGCGATGTCCACAGCCTCACCCCCACGCATGGCCTCTTCGTGGCGGAACCCTTCGAACGTGGTTTCGGTGCCACCGTCGGGAACAGCTTGCGACGCATTCTGCTCTCCAGCCTGCAAGGGAGTGCCATTACCCAGATCAAGATCCGCGGTGCCCAACATGAGTTCACCACGATCCCGGGGGTCATCGAAGACGTCACCGACATGGTGCTCAATGTCAAGTCCCTCGTGGTCAAGAAGCATACCGAAGAAACCCGCGTCATCACCGTGGAAAAATCGACGGCCGGACCGGTCACGGGGGCTGACGTCCGAACCGACGGCGACGTGGACGTCATCAACAAGGACCTCGTCCTGGCAACGCTCAGCGAAGACGTCTCCTTCTTCATGGAAATGGTCGTGGAAAATGGCCGCGGATATATCCCCTCCAGCGAACATAGCTCCACCGACCACGAAATCGGCGTCATCGCCGTCGATGCCATTTACAGCCCCGTCACCCGGGTGCGCTTTGACATCGAAGAGACTCGCGTCGGACAGACAACCAACTACGACAAACTGATCCTGGAAATCTGGACGAACGGCTCGATCGGTCCCGAAATGGCACTCGTTGAATCGGCGAAAATCCTGCGGAAGCACCTGAATCCCTTCGTTCAGTACCAGCAGATGGGAAAACAAGTCCATGTGCCATCCAAGGAAGGGGGAGTCGATCCTGTCCTGGAACGAAAACTCAATATGCCCGTGGCCGACTTACGGCTGTCCGTGCGTGCCTCCAATTGCCTCGACGCCGAGGGGATCGTCAGTGTCCGGCAGCTGGTCGGCCGCACCGAAGATGAGCTGCTGGATGTGCGAAACTTCGGCGATACGACCTTGGCCGAAGTCAAAGAGAAGTTGACGTCCCTGGGCTTGCACCTGGGGATGCGGATTCCCGTCTCCAGCCCCAATGCCTAGGCTGGCAACGGCTGCGAACCCTACCCTTCTGTGAGCGTTTCCCATGCGACACCGTCAACGAGGACGACATCTCGGCCGCTCTTCCAGCCATCGAGCGGCCCTGTTGCGAAACCTGGCCAGCAGCCTGTTCCTCACGGAACGGGATGCCGAATTCGACGCCAACGCACCCAAAACCCCGGGCCGCATTATCACCACGCTCCACAAGGCCAAGGAAGTTCGCCCGCTGGTCGAAAAGTGCATTACCATTGCCCGCAAGACACTGGCGGCAGTTGAACAGGCCGAGACCTTCAAGGCCCCCGGCGCCAAAGGGACCGAGGCCTGGAAGGCCTGGCGCAATGGCCCGCAGTGGCGGCAATGGGCCGACGCGCGTGCCCCGCTCGTCGCCGCGCAGCGCCGCGTCCTGCAACTGCTCGGTAACCGACAGGCCGTCCAGATCGTGTTCGACGAAATCGCACCCCGAATGGCGGATCGGCCCGGTGGCTACACTCGAATCCTGCGGCTGGCACACCCTCGCCTGGGGGACGCCGGCGTCCGCGCCATCATCGAGTTTGTCGGCCTGAATGACCGCGCGCCCCACGTCAAGCCCCAACGGCCGACGCTGGTCGCCGAAGGGGACGAGGGCTGACGAATCCCGGAGTTGCGCCAGCCGCAACCATCCCAGCCCACACTCGCGGCTCGGGGTACGCCCCGCTAGTTGACAGCCGCAGCGCGGCATGACCAGACTAAAGGCGTCCAGCCGGTTCTGCTTCCACCTCCTCCACGACGAGCCTTGCGATGGAAATCATTATCAAGGACACGTACGACGAGATGTGCCGCTCCGCCGCGAAGATCGTGGCGAAGACACTCAATTGTAAGCCCGATGCCGTGCTGGGCCTGGCCACCGGCAGCACCCCGCTGGCCCTCTATAAGGAACTCGTTCGCCTGCACCAGGAGGATGGCCTCGACTTCTCCCAAGTGACCACCTTCAACCTGGACGAGTATGTGGGGCTGCGGCGCGACAACCCGCAAAGCTACCACTATTTCATGCACGAAAACCTGTTCAAGCACGTCAACATACCACGCCAGAACATTCACATTCCCTCGGGGACAACCGACAACTACGAGGCGTTCTGCCGCTGGTACGAGGAGCAAATTGTCCAGTGCGGTGGTATCGACCTGCAAATCCTGGGGATTGGCTCGGATGGCCATATTGCCTTCAACGAACCGACCAGTTCCCTGGGATCCAGGACCCGCATCAAGACCTTGGCTCGGCAGACCATTGAGGACAACGCCCGGTTCTTCGACAAGCCCGAGGACGTGCCGATCTACGCGATCACCATGGGTGTGGGGACCATTCTGGAAGCGAACAAGATCCTGTTGCTGGCTGCCGGGAAGAACAAGGCACAGGCCGTGGCCGCGGCCATCGAGGGGCCCATTACCAGTATGATTACCGCCAGCGCACTGCAATTGCATCGCGAGGTCATCTGTTTCCTGGATCGCGAGGCCGCTAGCCAACTCAAGCTAGTGGACTACTACGACTGGATTGAATCGCAGCGGCCCGGGGCGCCCTCCCAGGCCCCCGCCCCCCACTTCTCCAAGTTGAGGCAGCTGCGTTCCGAGGTGAGGTGATGCGCCTGGTGCTGATGGATCGACCGACGGACGACCGGTTCCACTTCGATCCGGTGGCCTTGTCGCGTCCCCTTTGGGAACTCCGCTGCGGGATCACCTCTCTGGCCGAGAAATTGGCCGCCAAATTCCGCCCCCGGGACATCGCGGGGTTCGTCCCCGACTACTTGGCGGACGCCGTCCGCGAACAGTCCCCCTGGCCCATCAACGATTCCTCCGCGCTGCGAGGGGACGACCTCTTGCTCGTCGACCCGCGGGTCAAGGCGGACCAGGTGCTACTCGACGGGACGCATTCAAGCCAGGCGATTTCCGACGCCAACGGTCGCCTGCTCGTGGCGCTCGTCCTGCAGTCCGACGTGCCACGGCTTGAAACCGATTCCCTGGATCGCCTGCTGGCATCGATTGCGAAGTCCATTCCCGTCGCGCAGCGCGATGTGGCCACCTGGAACTACACCTGGGACTTGATCCTGGAAAACCCCCGACAACTCATCGCCGATTTCGCGTCGGCAGGACGACACGGCATCGAGGGGCATGTGGAACAGCCCAGTGGTCTGCGGGGCCACGCCAAGGACGTCTACATTGCGCCAGGCGCCCTGGTGCATCCCCTGGTCGTGATCGATGCCGAGCACGGCCCGGTCTACATCGACGAAGGGGCACAGATCCATCCCTTCACCCGCATCGAAGGCCCCTGTTACATCGGGAAAAAATCGATCCTGCTGGGGGCCAAATGCCGCGAAGGGAATTCCATCGGACCATCGTGCCGCATCGGCGGTGAAGTGGAGGAATCCATCCTCCAAGGATACTCCAATAAATATCATGACGGGTTCCTGGGTCATGCTTACCTGGGTCAGTGGGTAAACCTCGGGGCCATGACGACCAATAGCGATCTGAAGAATGACTACACGACCGTTTCGGTCGTGCTGGACGGCCGGCGCGGCACGGACACCGGCAGCACCAAGGTAGGTGCACTGATCGGCGATCACACCAAGACGGCAATTGGAACCCTGTTCAATACCGGGGCCTACGTGGGTGCCATGGCCATGATCGCCACCACGGGGCGCCTTTTACCCAAGTACATTCCATCCTTCGCCTGGCTGGTGGAAGGCGTGGTCACCAAGGGGTTTGGTCGGAACAAGCTCTATGAGACCGCCCAGATCGCCATGGCACGGCGGGGTGTCCCCTGGACACCGGCCCAGGAAGCCATGTGGGATGAAGTGTTTCGCTTCACGGGCCCCGTCCGAGACGAGGCTGTCCAAAAGGGCCGCCGGGCCTTGCGCGTCCAGAACAGTTAGTAACCAGGAGATCACGACCCATGCCCAGCGTTGAAGATCGAGTCAAGTTGGTGACGGCACGCGTATTGAAGATCGATCCCAGCGATATCAAGCCGGACGATTCCTTTTCGGCCGATCTGGGTGCCGAGAGTGTCCAGTCCATTGAGCTCGTGGCCATGTTCGAGGAAGAATTCGGCATTGAAATGGACGAAGAGGCGGCCCTGGCCGTCGAAAACGTCCGTGACGCCGCAGCCTTCATCTCCAAGACCTGCCAGGAGCAGCACGTCGAAACCTGAACCATGAAGGAGCCTCGTATGGCGGCCATCAGTCATCGCAAGGAACACCACCTGGTGAATACCCGCGAACCGAACCTGCTGGAGGAGACGTTTGATTACAGCCTGCCTCCGCGGATCAAGTTCGACGGCCCGCTCATCGAGCATATCGAGGGGCGACCCGTGGAATTCGATCCACGCTCCGTCGTGGAACGCGACATCCATGTCACGGACACGACCTTTCGCGATGGCCAACAGGCTCGACCACCCTATACGATCGATCAGATGGTGCATCTGTATGACTTGCTGTCTCAGCTGGGCGGTCCCCAAGGAGTCATTCGCCAGTGCGAGTTCTTTCTCTATACGAAGAACGACCGGGAAACACTGGATCGGTGCCGTGAGTTGGGGCATCGGTTTCCCGAGTGCACGGGCTGGATCCGTGCGGTGAAAGGGGATTTTCGGCTGGTCAAGGAGGCCGGCCTGAAGGAAACCGGGATGCTCACCAGCAGCTCCGATTACCACATCTTCCACAAGCTGAAGTTCCCGGACCGCCAGGCATGCATCGATTCCTATTGTGAGGTGGTGGATGCGGCCTTCGAAGCAGGTGTGCGCCCCCGCTGTCACCTGGAAGATGTCACCCGCGCCGACTTTCCGGGATTTGTGCTCCCCTTCGTCGACCGACTGATGCGGATGAGCGAACAGGTACCGGAGGAGCTTTCCGTCAAAATCCGCATCTGCGACACGATGGGCTTTGGCTTGCACTATCCGAACGTGGAATTGCCAAGGAGCATTCCCAAGATCATCTATAAACTGAATCAGGAATGTGGCGTTCCGAGCCATCGGCTGGAATGGCACGGCCATAATGATTTTCATCGGGTCCACGCCAATGCGGCCACGGCCTGGCTGTACGGCTGCGATGCACTGAACGGTACCCTGTTCGGCATCGGCGAGCGATGCGGGAATCCCCCCGTTGAAGGGGCACTGATGGAGTACATCGCGCTGAAGGGATCCCTCTGCGGCATCCGCACCGAGGTCATCACGGAACTGGCCGACTACATGCGGGGGATCGGGCTTCCCATTCCAGAAAACTATCCCTTCGTGGGAAAGCACTTCAATACCACGCGCGCCGGAATCCACGCCGGAGGCCTGCGAAGTGACGAACGCATCTACAACATCTTCGATACGACCACGTTGCTCCATCGCCCCCCGCGAGTGGCGATCACCGACAAGAGCGGCGCGGACGGCGTGGCCCACTGGGTAAACGAGTTCCTGGGATTGCACGGCGGCGATCGGATAAACAAGATCAAGTGCCACAAAGTGGCACGATGGGTGATGGACCAATACGAAGTTCATGGACGCATGTCCGCCATCACAGACGAAGAAATGGAGGCGCACGCCAGACTACTGATGCCAGAGTATTTCTGCGAGACGGCCTCTGCGCGATGAGCACTGAAGAATCCGATCTCGTTGTGATCCGTGGGCACATGGTCACTCCGCACCAGGGTCGCATCGACCCGCAGGCGATCGGTCGCCTGCTGCAAGCGGTGTCCACCGAATTCTTCGCCGCCGCTCAGGGCCAGTCGGTCGACACGTGGCTCCCGCTGCAGGTCGACGTGGCACTCATCCCCCCAGACCTCCGCTTCATCCAGATTCACGCCCCCGCGAGTCTGCCCGCCCTTGAAAAGCAATCGCTGCGCGAGCAGTTGGGGAAAATGAAGTTGCCCTACGCGGCGGGTGCCGTGGCCCTGGTCTGGGTCGCCAGTCGAGAGGACCGCGAGTCCCCCGTGGTGATCCAGTCGCCCCTTACCGATTTTGGCTGGGCACCCGGGCGCGACCTCGCGGCCACCTTGCAAAAAGCGGCGGATGCCTCCTATCAGGCCCCTCCCACGGAAGCCGAGGCCTCTCTTCCCGTCCCGCACCAGTCCGGTCTTGCCGACGCGGCTGCGAGCTCCATACCCCCTTCCCCGTTTGCCGACGAAACGATCCAGCAACTTTCCGAGCTCTCGGCCGAGGAACTGGATGCCCGACTGCAACAGGCCCCCGAATCACCGGATGCCCTCTTTGCGCGCGGAACCATGCGGAGTGAAAGGGGCCAATGGCGCGAGGCCCTTCAGGACTTCGATCGCCTGGCGACGCAGCTGCACGACAATCCACACGTCGAGCTGGCGCGCGGCGAGGCCTATTTGCGGCTGGAAGAATCCGGACCCAGCCTGGAATCCTTCTCCCGTGTCATCGAAGCGAGTCCGAAGTGGGCGGCTGGCTACTCGGGTCGCGGCCGCGTTTACATGATGTTGCAGGCCTGGGAACCGGCGGTACGGGATTTCGCCGCGGCATTGGCCTGCGAACCCCTCTCGGCCGAAGCCCACCTGCTGCGGGCCATGGCCCACTGGAACCAGGGAGAGCGTCCCAAGGCCTTGGCCGATCTGAATCAAGCACTGCGACTGGACCCCTACCATCCCGCGGCGCTGCTCTGCCGCATCGATTCGCTCGCACTGACCTTGGCCTCCGAGTCCGCGGAGTCCGAACCTTCCCCCTTGGACTACATTGCCGACTTGGAACACGCCCTCCGCTACGGACCGCATCATCCGCGTTGCCTCGCCCGACTGGCGGAGATTCGACTGCGGAGTGGCGACCTGAAGGCGGCGCTCGACCTGTCCAATCGGGCCCTGGAACTGGACCCCGACTGCGGACCGGCATTTGGTATCCGCGGCTGCGTCCATTTTCTTACGGATGAGTTCGACCAGTCGTTTGAAGACCTGACGCGGGCCATCGAGCTGGACGCCGGCGCTGCTCCTATCTTCACACATCGCGCGACCATTCACCTCACCCGCGATGAGTTTGAGTCATCGCTCCGCGATGTGGAACAGGCCCTGGAGCTCGATCGCGATTTCGCCCCGGCCTACGACGTGCGGGCCCTGGCCCGATCCAAGCTCTCGGACCATCCCGGTGCCGAGACCGACTTGGAAAAGGCCAGCGAACTCGCCCCTCGGTGGTCCCTCCCCTTGATCCATTTGGGCGAATTGCGGATGTCGCAAAAGAACTATGCGTCGGCACGTGAGGCCTTTTCCAGGGCGATCGATTGCGACCCCGAGATTGCCTTTGTCTGGCTGCAACGAGCTCAATGCTGGTTCCACGAACAGGATGTTGCGCAAGCGCAAGCCGATGTCCATCGCGCCGTCGAGCTCGATCCCGAACTGGAGCAGGCCTATGGCCTGCAGGCGTCGATCCACCTGAGTCGCCACGAATTTCGGGAAGCAATCGCCGCCTTGGACCAGCTCATTGCTCGCGACCCAGAGAACCCCGCAGCGCTCTTCCAGCGTGCCCATGCCTGGCTCCATCTCGAGGACTTCGTCCGCGCGCGACAGGACTTTGATGCCGTCATCGAGCTCTGTCCCAGCCTGGCGGCCGCCTACAGCGGACGGGGACATGCCTGGATCCAGGTCGGTGAGCAGGACAAGGCAGCCGAGGACTTTCGGGAGGCCATTTCCTGCGAACCTGCCCAGGCCGATACCCTCGAAATGCACCGCCTCCTGGCCCAGGCCGCCTACCACCATCGCCGGGAACAGTTCGACCAGGCCATCGAACTGGCCAGCGAATCCCTGGAGCTCGACGCCGCCAATCGAACCGCCCTGGCCGTCCGTGCCGCCGCCTACTGGTACGATGAACAGTACGTGGAGGCAATCGAAGACTATGGCCGCATCCTCCAGCAGGACGACGGCAAGGGCTCACGCTTCTCGGCACTCAGCAGCCGAGGACAGGTTCACGTCGAGTCAGGGGACTACGAAGCGGGATTGATGGACCTGAATGAGGCCTTGTCGCAGGGTCAACAGGAGACCCGGACGCACCTGGCCTACGCACTCAGCGGAAGGGCATTGGCCCATGCCGGTCTCGAGCATCTGGAGGAGGCGCGTGCCGACTTCGCAGCCTCGATTCGCGATTGCCCCGAAAACGCCTGGGTCCATTACAACCACGGCCGGGTCTATGACAAACTCGGGGAGCCCCTCAAAGCGGCCCACTGCTTCGAGCTGGCCTTGGCACTCGACGAACCCTCGCTGACGCCGCGAAAACGCGCTCGGGCCCAGGCCTATGTCCACAAGCACCTCCCCGAAGCGGATGCGACGAGGTAGCTCCGTCCCCAAGCCACTGCGTTACCGCAAACCCATTCCGCACCCGGAACAGCGCATGCGGATTCGTCCCCCAGCTACGGAGCCGGTACCGTGGGCACTCGCCAGTCCCGTGGCTGCGGCGCAATCACATTCTGGCCATTCGAGACCCGCAGGTTGTTGGCACGCGTCAGAAGCTCTTGAGTCGGTACCAGCCGCTGTGGCTGCAACTGAAACTGCAGGATCCGCTCGTCCCGAATCTCGCGGCCAATCATGTTCTCGGTGACGAAATCGATGGGAGGGTACTGGTACCAAGGCGGCGAGATCCGCTGCAAGGTGCTCAGGGTTTCAAAGCCGTCCTTCACCAGCCGAATCCGCCTCGATCCATAGTAGGTGAACTCCGTGGACACGGGAGTACTCCCGATCCGCTGCTCATCCACGTACACGACCGCTCCCGGCGGATTGCTGCGGATCGTCAATCGCCGGCGGACGCAGCCACTTGCCGTTCCGATCACGAGCAGGGTTCCGAGGCAGAACAAGACCACACCCTTGCGGTGGCCCAGGCACCATCGAATCAGCTCGAAGCAGCGCGCGGCGGTCATGCGAAGAGTCGTTGGGGCCACGGAACCGGCAGTGGGACGAGTGGCGGCGAGTGTATCGCGGTCGTCGTCACCCGGCCAAGGCGAGTTTTCCCCAAGCCGGGCCACAATTGGGATATGCTATCACGTGTAGCCCGCAGTTGTTACACTCAAGGACTCCCCCTGGATTCTTTGCGACCAACCGATACGTCCACGAATTGCGTGACAGCTAGCTCCCCTAGCCTGCCCGATGCGAGCTCCCCTTGTCCGGTAGTGGCCACTCTTGGGACCGACAGATCTCCGTGACGGCAGTTACGGACATCGGACTCCGTAGGTCCAATAATCAAGACTCGCACGTCGTCTCACTTGCCACGAACATGGAGGACTGGAACGAACGAGGGCATCTGTTCGTGGTCGCGGATGGCATGGGGGCCCATGCGGCGGGTGAGCTGGCCAGCAAGCTGGCCGTCGATCAGGTCGCGTACCTCTACCGCAAGCACCGCGATCGCTCGGCCACCGATGCGATCCTGTCGGCGATCCGAGAGGCCAACGACGAAGTTCACCGACGAGGACAGGCCAATCTCTCGTTTCACAATATGGGGACGACTTGCAGTGTACTGTTGCTCTTGCCGCAAGGCGCCGTGGCCGCACACGTGGGGGACAGTCGCATATATCGCCTCCGACGCGGTACCCTCCAGCAACTCACCTTCGATCACAGCCTGGTGTGGGAGATGCAGCACGCCATCCAGGGCCGAGGATCGGTCGACACGCTGGCCCTGCCGAAGAATGTGATCACTCGGTCCATTGGCCCCCACGCCTCGGTTAAGGTCGACTTGGAAGGGCCCTACGCCGTGGACGTGGGAGATACCTTCCTGCTCTGTAGTGACGGCCTGACGACCCGCGTGGAGGACGTCGAGATTGCCTCCGCGCTGACCCACCTGGCACCGCCGGCGGCGGCGGAGTTCCTGCGGGACCTGGCGGTCCTGCGGGGAGGCCCGGACAACATCACGCTAATCGCGATTCGCGTCCTTTCCGCCGACATGGCGACGCGGACGGTAGGAGTCGCCTCCCTGACCGTGTCGGAAGGTACCCCGGCGAGTCCACAAGTCTGGCTTGGTTTCTGGCTGGGACTTTGGCTCTTTCTCCTCCTGACCGTCGTCCTCTTGGCCATGGGACAGATGCACTGGGCCTGGGCCGCCTTGGCCGCCGCCATCCTGCCGCTGCTTGGCATCTTGGCACAGCGGCTTGCGCTGTTTCGAGAAGGCCCCCTGCGCATCTCTCATGACCACGGCCTGGGAAAAGGCCCCTACACCGCGACGCAGGCCCTGTCCGTGCTGGAATTCCGACAGCGGCTGGATCAGTTCATCGAGGAGGCACAGGATGCGGCCCTGGAACGGGGTTGGGAGCTCCATCGCCAGCCAGGTCAACCCGAAGCGACGGGAGGTGACGCGCATTCGCCAGGAATCCGACCAGCGGCGGACGGGCTGCGGGAGATCGTTCGATCGGTCACGGAGCTCGCTGAGCTCTGCCGCAAGAACCAGCGGCTGGCGGATACTCCCTAGCGTGATCGGGCCGGTCGGTCCCAGGTTGACACGGCCTGACGGCAACTGGAAACTACACGGCTTGAATATCGCGGGCGGGCCTTGCCGCTGCGATCGGCATTGGCCCCCTTCGTCTAGTGGCCTAGGACTCCGGGTTCTCAGTCCGGCAACAGGGGTTCGACTCCCCTAGGGGGTACTGAAAAATCGCTGGTGACCCAGTTTTCGGGTCAGACCCGAATGGCACTACACGCTGATGGGTAAACGAGTTACGACAAACTGACCGGAGAAGGCACTGCGCCGTAGCGAGCGCACTCTGGCGCATGAAACCCGGAAGAGTTTTTGCGAAGCATTCGTTCCGGGATTCGAAAGCGCGAGCAGGGCTCG
>WPCK01143456.1_pt1 | contig 11818 bp, 8 predicted proteins | sample 5399851 | NCBI WGS metagenome assembly WPCK01 (sample SAMN12869471, study PRJNA574797) | sludge metagenome | isolation source: wastewater treatment of pH11 | place: China:Beijing | collected 2019-05-20
CCGTTCAATAAGACGCTGTAAACACCAGCCGTTTGCGTATTCGCATTGGGTGATTTTTCACGACGATTGATCGTCGCCGCATGCGATAGCGCCCAAACGATTACGCCGCGCATTTCATTTGGAAAGAGTTGAGGATTTTACTTTGCAGGCTCAATTTGTATTGCTGTCCGGCGATGGGATCGGACCTGAAATTGTTTCGCAAGCTCGCCGCGTGCTTGAACAAATTGGCCGACAATTTGGCCATCAGTTCAGTTTTGAAGAGCATTTGATCGGCGGCATTGCCATCGATCAAACTGGCGATCCTCTGCCGCAGGCGACACTCGAAGCTTGCAAAAGGAGCGCGGGCGTTTTGCTGGGTGCGGTCGGTGGCCCGAAATGGGATGACCCCAATGCCAAGACTCGGCCCGAAGTCGGGTTGCTCCGCATTCGAAAAGAGCTGGGTTTGTTTGCCAACCTGCGTCCGATTGCGACATATCCTGAGTTGCTCGACGCTTCGCCCATCAAGCGGGAAATACTTGAAGGGACCGATATCTTGTTCTTTCGAGAGCTGACGGGCGATATCTACTTCGGACCTTCGAGTTGTGAAGATTTACCCGGCGGCGGCCAGCGGGCCACAAGCATGATGGTGTATGAAACGTACGAGATCGAACGCATCTTTCGTTTGGCCGGAGAAGCCGCTCGAAAGCGACGACGCAAATTGACCATGGTCGACAAGGCAAACGTACTCGAAGCCAGCCGGCTGTGGCGGAGAGTGTGCGCGGGGCTGGCCAAACAAGAATTCCCGGATTTGGATTACGAAGTTGTGCTGGTCGATGCCATGGCCATGCACCTGATCAGTCGCCCGCGCAGTTTCGATGTGGTTGTCACTAGCAATATGTTCGGCGACATCTTAACCGATGAAGCGTCGATGTTGCCCGGCTCGTTAGGAATGCTGCCCAGCGCGTCGATCGGCAGCCATAGCCCTGGACTGTACGAACCGATTCACGGAAGTGCTCCGGATATTTCTGGCAAGGGAATTGCCAATCCACTGGCCACGATCCTGGCAGCCGCCATGATGCTGCGGCATTCGTGCGAGCTGGACGCAGAAGCAGCCCACATCGAGCGAGCTGTGCAAGCCGCTTTGGCTGCAGGCTACCGAACCGCAGACATCGCGCGAGGCGCCGACTCCGCACTCAGCACAATCGAAATGACCGACCGAGTGTTAGAATTGATTGCAATTTCCTAACAATTGAGAACGCACAAGATGAGCCAGGCGGAAAAACCATTTAGGAAGTTGCGTTACACAACGCTTGCGCAGGCCATGCAGGAAGCCGAACGAGTGGCTGCCATTGAGCTGAAAGAGCCTGGACGAGTTACGAATTCGGGCCGATTCTCGGTCGGGCAGGTCTATGACCATCTGGCCAAAGCGATCGATATGACGACGGGACATCTCGAGTCATTTTCCGTGCCGTGGTACGCCAAAATAATTGGGCCGCTCATTCGGCCCATCATGGTCAATCGACCGACTCCGCGTGGGATCAAATTGCCAAGCGGAGCGCAATGGATTCTCTGGTCACGTGAAAATGTACCGCTCGAATCCGCCTTAGAACACTTGCGAACAAGTGTTGCCCGGTTCGCGGCGACAGACAACTTGCTTCCGCATCCCCTTTACGGAAAAATCAGCATGGCAGACCACCATCAATTTCAGTGCCGCCACTTTGAATTGCATTTGGGTTATTTGGATCCCCAAGATTGATCCGTTTTCTATCGCGGATTAGGATGCGTCATCGCCGCTGGATTAGCAACTTACGGTGGCTTGCGATCGATAGTACTGGATCGTTTGTTGCAAACCTTCGGTAAGCGAAATTTTCGGTTCGAAACCGAGCACGGTTCGTGCTTGGGTGATGTCAGCCAGACTTTCGCGCACGTCGCCGACACGAGCCGGCTCAAAATTGGGCCGTACGGATTTGCCCAGGAGGTCTGATAGAACGTGCAACAGTTCAAGCAAGCTGGTCTGCCGACCTTCGCCCAAGTTGAATATTTTGCCAGCGGCCTGTGGCACCTGGGCAGCCAATAAATTGCCTTGTACCACATTGCCCACAAAAATGAAATCTCGCGACTGAGCGCCATCACCAAAAATCGTAGGTGACTGGCCGTTCAAGATCGCCGTGACAAAAAGCGGGATGACCGCAGAATAGGGACTGGCCGGATCTTGCCGCGGACCAAAGACGTTGAAGTATCTCAGTCCGACTGTCTCCAAGCCGAAGCTGTGGTAGAACGCTTGGCAATAGAGTTCTCCAGCCAGCTTGGCTGCAGCGTAGGGACTGAGCACTTGCGGTAAATCGGATTCTCGTTTCGAGGATACTGGCCGATCGCCGTAAGCGCTGCTGCTGGCCGCGTAGACAACGCGGTGAACTCCGGCGTTGGCGGATTCATGCAGCACATTCAACGTCCCGGTGACGCAGGCGTGGTGAGTGTCCATGGGCCGAGCTATGCTCAGCGGGACTGACGCGAGGGCAGCTTGATGAAATACCAGTTCGACACCGCGAACCGCTTTGCTGACGATCGATGGATCAGCCACATCGCCTTCGATAAATTCGACATCGTCAATCATCTTGCCCAGGTTGTGGAGAAATCCGGTGGACAGATTGTCCAGAACTCGCACTCGGTCGCCTCGCTGCACGCAGGCCGTAGCAATATGTGAACCGATAAATCCGGCGCCACCCGTTACAAGTACGCTTGCCATGTCCGATCGAACTCCTCTCCTGCCCTAGTATTGAAATGTAAAGCTGCGTTTACGTTGGAATCATACTCTACGTCATGCTACACGGCTCAGTTTTCCGAGCGGGTAACCGTGTTCAACCCCTTCTGAAAAAGCGTCGCGAAGGTGGTTCGGGAACGGTGGCAAATCGGCTCGGTCGCTTGAATTGGATTGTATCGAACGAAAGGATTCTCCGTTATAGTTCGAATGTTTGTAACATATCAGGGCAGCCACTCACCGCGATTCAATGGACCGAGGGTTTCGATTCGCTCTGGATCGATTACGGCATGTTTGATGCGCTCTCGCTTCCACGTCCAAGTCGCGTGGATGAGGCCGTCGGTCGTTTGGATTATGGCCGGATAACTGAACTCGGCTTCAGCCTCTTGCTCAAGCACCGCAACTTTTTGCCATGTCAATCCGTCATTAGATATGGCAAGGTTCAACATGCCGCGTTTGCCCCAACCGGAAGCGTCCTGACCGATATGGTTGTAGATCAAAAGGTGCCTGCCATCTCGGAGAGTCACCGCATCGATGCCGGAATTGTTGTTCGGCAAATCGATCGCGGTCATTTCGGCCCATGTATTGCCAGAATCTTCTGAAAAACTCGTGGCGACAACACCTTCGCGCGTTCTGCACAGGATTTGAAGCTTGTTGTTTGGGTGCACCAGAAATGTGGGTTGGATCGCATTGAACAGCGCCTTCGAGTTGATTGGCCCAATGCGTTTCCAATCGTGGGAAACTTGTCCCGCCAGTAGGTCGCACTTCTCAAAATGGATGGTCCAACCGTCGTGTTCAGTTGAGCTGCCGGCGAGCAGAACATTATCGGGCAGCAGGATTGGTTTGCATCGAACCGGTCCATCGATGCCTTCAGGCAATCGACGTCGATCGCGAAAGCTGCGACCGCGATCGTAGCTGATCATCCACTCACCCCACCATGAGCGTGGATCCGGTCCTACTTTGAAAAAGAGCTGAGTTGGAGCATCTCCGGGTGGCTGAAAGAGTACCGGATTCCAGCAAGGGTAGCGTTTGCCATCATGTTGAATTCCGTTGGCCCATTCGATGGGTGCACTCCAGGCGCTGCCATCGTGGAAGCTACTCCAAATCCCCACATCGGGGTCTTTTTCTTGCGTTCCGCCGAACCATGCGGCCACTAGACCTCGGCTCGTCTCGATGATGGTACTTGCGTGGCACTGCGGAAAACTTGCACGCACAAAAATGAATTCTTCGGACACGAATCCAGGAAATTTGGCGGCAGGTATTGGATTCGCCGGGCGTGATTGCAACTGTTCGGCGGAAAACTGCGTGCAATCGTCGTGTCGAATGTAGTAGATGCGTCCGTCCTCGGCTCCCAAGACCAAACCCAATTTGCCGCTGCCATCGAAGTCGCCGACGGCGGGGCTGGACGTATGTCCAGAAATATCGCGGTCCGCTAAATCGCCGATCTTTTTGAGGACAATTTTGCCCGCGCGGTCCTCGCAATTGCGATACCAAGTTGCATTTTTTGAATCGACCAAAAAGTCGAGTCGTCCGTCACCGTCCCAGTCGACGCTGGCCATTTTGACACGACCGCTGCCGCCGCATGATTTGTTGTTCAAACGCAGCGGCTGGTTGTCTTCATCGACAAAGATACGCTGGGCGGGCTGACCGCTTCGCCGAAGCACGAGGAATCCTTCTTGATCCAGAGCGATTAGATCGAGGTCTCCATCGCCGGTAAAATCAAGAACCAAGGGAGTCGTCCGCCACTGCGTAAGCCCGTCGCTCGACGGCGATTGGCACCACGACCATTTCGGCGGTAGTTCGCGGATGCCGGAATCGAAGTGCGTTGGCGTAACGCGCTTCGGTTCGCTGGTGCCTAATAAAACACCGAGGCGACCGAAGATCGAATTGTAGATGATGTCGTGTCGGCCATCGCGATTCCAATCGGCGGTGCTCAGGCAAGTGTAACCCCACTTCGCTTCGCATGGTCCTTGAATACCGCCACTCTCACCGGCCATGATTCGAAACGCCTCAGGTTTGTTCGCGACTTCGAGCAGCGTTGGGGCGGACCATTTGGGTTGGCCGCTGGCCCCTGGCCCCATATTCTTGAACCAACCGATATTGCCTGCAGTATTACCGCAGAGTATGTCTTGCAGTCCATCGGCATCCCAGTCCGCAACGAACGGGGTTGCGAGCGCTCCGAATTTGAGGGTATCGGCTTCCTGTTTGAAGTAAACGGGCTGAAGGAACACCGGCGTACCATCGATCACTTGGCCCGAATGTTCGACCAGCGCAACGCGACCGTCTTCATCACCAACGATCAAATCGATATGACCATCGTGAGTCCAATCGATGGCTGTTGGTGTAATCATTTGGACATACATCACTAACGGCTTTCCGTCGGCGGCCTCCAACTTACGGCCGACGCCGTAACTCGGATTCGTGCGATTGCCAACGTTTTCGAAATAGGTGAACCCATCCAGAAATTCGCCGCAAATCAAGTCGAGATCGCCATCACCATCAAAATCTGCGAAATTCGGCGATGGCCAACCGTAAACATCGATCAAGCTACCATCCTGTGTCCCAAGTTGGACTGGATGGTCGGAATACTTCGGTTCCTCATTGCTGCCGCGATTTTCGATCCAGTACACATAGCCGTGCAGCGGGCCATTGCGCCATCGGCCCTGTGCGTCGTAGGCGTGATCCCAAGCCAGATCGCTCCAATCATCCACTCCGACAACGAGATCGTGATCGCCATCACCATCGAAATCGACATATCGCCACATGTTGGCACGAATTCGCCCCGATGTGGTTAGTACGTTCTCGCGCGGGTAAATGCGTGTTCGATCGTCGAAGTCGGATCGTTGGACTTCGGTCAATTCGTGCCCGGGAACGAGGATACGGGCTTTGCCATCGACGAAAGACACCTGCATATTGTGCACGGCGGCACCAAGCCGTATGCCGGGCTTGAATATTGGTTGTTTGGGGTCCGGCTTTCCGGTGTTCTCAAAATACCACACACCGTTGGACGGATGGTCGGGACACGCGACCACTAAATCCAGAAGCCCATCCGCGTTAAAGTCGATAGGCATTGGCCACGCCCAAAGCCCAACTCCCAAGTCGACCACCAGACCTGGATTGTTGTAGCGGAGCGGCTGGAGCTTGAAATTCGTCTCTGCAATCAATTCCAATGATAAAAACGACTGAAAAACGATCGCGGTAAGCGCAAATGCTCGGCTACCGAAAAATGAGGTCCGCAATAGATTGTGCATTGAAATGTTCACCACCTAGGCGCAATTGTTAGCCATGAATTAAATTATGACACAGGATTCTTAAGCCAGCATGGTCTGCGCCAGCGCTTAGGCGAAGGAAATTGAGTGGTCCCAAGGCGTCGCTCAAGCTTTTCACGTCCGCCTTATTTCCGGAGCGTTGCGATAAAATGCTAAGCTGACAACGGTTACCCTTCAAAGCCTGGATTATTAAACTAAGTTCATTTCCTCAAAAATCCAATCCCTAAATCTCCCATGAGCCAAGACTCGGTTGAAATTCAAGGTGTCACACTCCGCCTCGCCTCTGCGATGGAGAATCAAACGCAGTGGATTGGCCAGTCGGAGGTGCTCAAGCAACTGCTCGCGTGCTGGCTGGTGGTCGATGAGCATGACTTGCCGCTTGCCCCGCGACTCATCGGCGTTCCAGGGATTGGAAAGACGGCATTGGCGATGTCGGCTGCATCGCTTCGTCAGCAAGAGCTGTACGTCTTCCAGTGCACCGCGGACACACGTCCTGAGGACTTGTTGGTGACGCCAGTGCTCGGCCAGAATGGATCCATCGCTTACCATGCGTCGCCCCTGGTGACCGCCATGATTCGCGGAGGCGTTTGCATTCTGGACGAGGGTAATCGGATGAACGAGAAGTCGTGGGCTAGCCTAGCTCCGCTGCTCGATCAACGTCGCTATGTCGAATCGATCATCGCTGGAATTGTAATCAAAGCCGATGCGAATTTTCGTTGCGCCGTCACGATGAACCAGGACGATTCGACCTATGAGATTCCCGACTATATTCTGAGCCGGCTGCAGCCGACGCTGCCGCTGGGATTCCCGAGTCGTCAGGACGAACTTGCGATTTTACATTACCATTTGCCGTTCGCGGAACCAGAAATGTTAGCCTTGACGGTGGACTTTCTGCAAAACGCACACAGACTGCGTCTGGATTTCTCGGCGCGCGATGGTTTGAATCTGCTCAGATATGCGATCAAACGCTTGTCGCAACAAGATGGTCATCCGCTTTCCAAGGATGCTGCTTGGCGCGAGGCGCTTCTGTATTGTTTGGGTGATGATGCGTTGGACCTTGACGCGATGGCTGAGCGTAAACGCAGCGACTTGGGCGGCAACGCGCTGCCGCTTGGGCTTGGCGATTTCTTCTTCGATTCCGATGATCCGCTTCACCCCGACGCTGACTCGGATGACGATCACGAATAGGTCGGCGGTTTCCTTTGAACATGAGCCTTGGCTTGAAACAGACTTAAGGCCGGGCAATCTAGAATCGCAGGCCCAAGACAATGCGGCCCGTTGTTTCAACCACGAAAGGCGCAAAATCGAATTCCGTGAGCCTTTAAAACACCCACCACGTTTCAAGCTCTAGAACGTATGCCCGCGCTGAGGTCCGGTTTGTGTCAGTGTAAGAATCTCTGGGCCTTCTTCGGTCATTAGAATCGTGTGTTCGAATTGCGCCGACAGTCGCAAGTCGCGAGTTCGAACTGTCCATCCGTCATGCTTGTCGAGCTTGGTAAATCGGGTTCCCGCGTTGATCATCGGTTCGACCGTAAAACACATGCCGGGCAGCAACCGTTGTTGACGAGATTTGCGGTCCGGAAAATGCGGTATGTTCGGGTGTTGGTGGAAGACTTGTCCAAGACCATGACCAACGTATTCACGGACCACGGAGAAGCCTCGACGGTGCGCTTCCTTGACGACCGCATCGCCGATAACGCTGACGGTGCAACCCGGAGCCAAGGCTTCGATGGCTAGGTACATGCAGTCAAAGGCGGCTTGCGTCACAGCGATCGCTTCAGGGCTGGTAGTCCCCAGGACGAACGTCTCGGATTGATCGCCATGCCATCCGTTGACGATCGTCGTGAGATCGACGTTGACGATATCGCCTTCGTTGAGCGGTTCATCGCCCGGAATTCCGTGACAAATGACTTCGTTCGTACTCGTACAACAACTCTTGGGGAAGCCCAAGTAACCCAACGATGCCGGAATATGGCCGTGTTCGCGTGTGTAATCGTGAACGAATCTATCGATCTGGCCGGTGGTCGTTCCGGGTCGAACCATTTGGCGAACTTCGTCCATCAATTGCGCATTGAATCGTCCGGCGGCTCGCATTTTCTCGCGGCCTTCGTAACCGAGAAGCAGCTTTCGATACTGCTTTTCTGATTGAGACTCCGAAGATCGTGTTCGTTCGAGTAGACGTGAAAACATGAAAAGAAATCGCAAGCTTTGGGTCCAACCACCTGCCAAATATGCCCGACACCAGCCAAGGCATGCCCAAATAGGATTATAGCTGAACGGTTCGGCGAAGGGAAAGTCCTAAAAAACTTCTATCCTTCTGTTCGTGCCGTTCGCAAGCGATGGCATAAGGGAACGAGCCTCAAGTACGCTTTCGCCTTACAGAATTCGATCAAGAAAAAGGTAGTTGCCGATGTTGCATTCTAGCATCATTTGATCGATCTCATGCTGTTTCTGGGCAACGCCGGGTTTCGCCTTTGAAAGCTGCATGGCTGCGGCTAAGTACCTGAATAGCCGAGAGTTAAACGTCTCCGTTGGACCTCAACATCGGCTTGGGAGCAAAATTTGCTACGCATCCTCTCAAGGAATTTCCTCTGACGCCACGCTCCCATTAACTCCTCATGCACGCCATCCAACTCGCCGAACTCGCAGCCACTTTTGCCGGGTATTCGACTGACTTGCTAGCTCTGAAATGCGCGCCGGGGCGTCGAGCCGGACAGCATTATTGGCTTGAGGCCCGGTACCGCCATGATTATTGGAGCAGCAAGTTGGCCGCACATCGGCAAGATTTGCAATACTTGAGCGTAGCCAATCGCAAGAAGAGTTGGCTTCAGATCATACCGATCATCGAAGAGATATTGATCTCCGAACCGCTTGCCCGGTCGATCGCTTACCACGGTCGACTGCTGTCCGAGCGTACGATCGACAATGACCTCCTAGCTCTTTCCCAAAGCGTGCTGTCGAGTCACATCGAAGCTCGCCATCGATGTTTGCATTTGATCGTATTCGGCGAGGGGCTCGCCGTGGAACATAGCAAGCGGTTGAACGGACTTCGCCGAGCCATGGAACAATTCAGTGACGGGTTGTTAAGCGTTCTCCAACCGATTGGGCCACCAGACCCGTATTCGTTTGATCCACTGGCCGTGCATCGCGAGCAGGACACCTGGCAACGCACAATCAGTAGCGGTTGGTCCCCTAAGCGATTTTACTTAGCGGGCCTGAGGGCGGCGATTGCGACAGCCTTTGATCGGAGGATTGCCGAGAATTCACCAAGCGGATCATCCAATGCCAAGCTCCATCAGGCGGTCCTTGAGTTTCTGCCAATCGACTTCTTTGATTCTTATGGCTTGCCGCTGAGTGTTGCGACGGCGCAGCTTCGTGTGGAGTCGCCTGAATCTAGTGCAACGGCTGAGGTGTTGTCGCAGATGTCCGCCGCTCCACTTAGCTTTTTGTTCGAACCAAATCGCCCAAAACCGCGGTCTGCTTCGGCCGAACAACCCCGTTGGTAGCTTTCGCGCCTTAGGATTTGAGCCGCCAATGTCGCTCGGGGCGCGTTAAATATCCCCAATGCAGTGCTTCATCTTGCTCGTAGCGTTTGGACAATGTTAAGGCTTGAAGTGCCTTGCACATTTCGAAACCAAGATAGAAGGCATGTTGAACGTCGATCTCAGTACCCACGGGACTGGCCAGAATTCGCTGCATGACCTCAAACGGATCAAATCCACTTAGGTGCAAGCCGCGAGCTACCGCGTGAATCTGTCCTCCCGCAACAAATAAACGAAAATTGTGATCGCGGACCGAACTAGCTAAGCCCGCAATTGCATTTTCAGAAAATTCAGCGACCTTTGGATCGCGAAGCAGTACCAGTTCCGGCTCGATGTGTTTGGGTGGCATTGCACGATTCACTGCATAATAGACCAACCGCCGCGCCAAGTCGCATTCGCGGACGCTGCTTCGAGCCCAATTGATGACCTGCGTTGTCAACACGCTGTCGATTTTCAATTCTTGACATATTCCCAGTAGCAATGTGTTGATGCCTGCCGAATCGCAATCGGTCAACTCCGTAACGTTGCCGATGCCCATCATCATGCGTGCACCGGGAAACTCACGGCGGCAGCGGGCGTATCGTTCGATGCTGTTGGCCAATCCCATGCCAATGGGCTGAAGTATTGGGTCGAGCCGATATGGAACTGACGACCGTTCGAGCTGCTCGACGGTGCGTTGTAGACTCGCCCAATCCTCGGGAACGTCAGGAATCGCGACCACTTCGCAGCCCCACTCGGCCGCACTTTCACAATTGGTTCCGTTGACCGAAAGCACCAGTTCAGCACCCGCATCGCAGGCGTCATTGACTTCGACAGGATTGAACGAATCGATGGAAACGCGATGGCCCCGCGATTTCAGTTCGGCGACGGCTCGAGCGACTTCAGTCCAATTTCGCCCAGGCGTGCAACCCAGATCGATGATATCGGCCCCGTCTCGAGCTAACGCGTCCGCTTGCTGCGCGATTTGGTCGACACTCAGCCGATCGGCGTTGTTGATTTCTGCAATGATTTCAATATCGTAATCACCGTAGTCGCTGCTTCGCTTTGAAACCCCGCCAAAATATTGGGGTAGGTCAAGAATGTTTTTTGGGCCACATTCAACTCGAATTGAGACCGAGCGCTGGATCAATTCAAGCTCACCTTCCAAGTATCCAGGCAACAACATGCAGGTCGCTTGAGGCGGCAGTTGAAGATGCCGCAGTAGCCATCGGCCGGTCATCAGTGCGGCAACGGTAATTGGCAGGACTTCGATCGTGTAATCGAACGGTTGATGAGCCGCCAATTTCTCGACTACATTTCGGACCGATGCTTCCGCCAGTCGTCCCGTCACGAAGTGGTAGTGCTCAGCTTGGCTCATGGCGAGCATCAAATTTTTGCAATTAAGTTAGCGTATTGTTGGACCACGCTTGCGCCGAAAGGCTTTAGGGCAATCAAAAAAAGGTAGCTCTTGTGGATTCAATGGCAAACGGATGATCCTAGTCACCACACTCCATTGAGCTTTCCAAAGCCGCCGCCCGATAGGATTAACCCAACGCCAATTCCGATAAAAACGACGGCTAACATCAGCCCTTTAACTGGAGCTTTATTGTCGACCCAGCTCATAATGCCGTATGGAATCGAAACCAAGAGTGGCAAGAAGAAGCAAGCAGCCCCGACGGCCAATTTCTTTTGAAACGCAAAAATGCAGATACTCAAATGTGCAAACAGCGCGAGAGCCAAACCTGTCACGCCCGCCGTTGTTCCTAAGATAATTGCAATCGGGAGTCGTTGAATTCGTCCAATGCGGGTCGTTTCGGGGGATGGTTCTCCGAAATTCGCGTCGACCAACACGACACCTGCTCCGCACAGAACGATCGCTCCGATCAGAAACGACGCTAACACCCACCAAGGCATGACTGACTTTTCGCGCCTCAAATCAGCCAGCGTGTCACGCCTCATATTTTCGACGGCTAATTGCAAATTTTCGTTTTCGAATTCTGGGCGTTCGATCTTGGCGTTGAAACCGTCGATTTTCTTTTCCGTTTGCAGGTTAAATCCGCAAGCCGTACAGACGACGGCTCCCTTCCTAATATCGGCTCGGCAGTTTGGACAGATCGGTCCAGTGCGACGAACCAAACCTGCATCGTCAAGCAATGAATCGAGTTTTCTCGCGTCGGCCATCGCACCCTTAGGCAGTGGCGAGGCCGCAGCCTTGGGCATTGAAGACTGCTTGCCTGTTGTCGATGTCGGTGAGGCCGTAGCCGACGGCGGAGGGACCTTGATTTGAGCCT
>WPCK01349243.1_pt1 | contig 11812 bp, 8 predicted proteins | sample 5399851 | NCBI WGS metagenome assembly WPCK01 (sample SAMN12869471, study PRJNA574797) | sludge metagenome | isolation source: wastewater treatment of pH11 | place: China:Beijing | collected 2019-05-20
GTTTGCTCGTCGGCTGTTTTTTCCGCCTGCCGTATGGTGACGCCGATCAGGTCTCCCATCACCCACCAGGCAACGAACGCGAGCAATACGGCCAGGGCGGGAAACAGGAATGCCGCGACAATACCCAATTGGCCGGCATAAAGACATGCGGCAATCGCGGCGGCCAGGACAATCCCGACGACTGTGAATCGAATCACTCGCCAAGGCAGACGCAAGAACGCGCCCAGAATGCCGCCGTTGAAAAGCTGCCATGGGTTGCTGTTGTACATCGCCGAGGCGAGGAAGGCGGGCGTGATCATGATCCCGCTGAGTATTCCCGAGATAACCACCCAAAGGAATGAGCCGCCGCCGATAAATATCGCCTGACCAAATAAAAATCCCGGCAAGGCGCCTGCAAAAAACGACGGTGCCACGAAAATGAATCTTGCGAACCATTCAGAAGGCGAGAGGTCGAGTCCCTCCTCTGCTTCATTGGTACCCTCAACGGCATTCATGATTATCGAATTCGAATGGGCAATGACTGCCAACCAGGCCACCAGCATCGGGATGGCGCCGAAAGCAACCATGAACCCTCCGGTGATGCGGGAAATCACAGTCGGCTCTTCCGCCAGAATCCTCTCCAGGCCACCGAACAGAACCATGTTGCCAAAACCGATCAATATCGTGGCAATCGCCAGGCGAATCAAATTGTCGGTACGCATCGCTGTCTTGAGCGAGTTCAACAGCCAACCGCCCAGCTCAGCGACGGGTGAACCGATATCGTCTGCCGGAAGCGACTTCTGGTTTTGGCGTTCCCACCGCGCAAGTAGCGCCTCGCGATCCGTTTTTTTTGGTTCCCCTCCAGCAGATTCCGTTACCGATTTCTGCGGTGCCACAACACGACCTGTCGCTGCGCCCTGTTTTCCGGAAATCTGCGCAGCGGGCGACCCGGATTTCGTTCTGATGACCGCTGGTGAGCGAGGACCAGACTGTTCGGTCTGTAAATCCTGACCTTCGACCGGTTCGACTCGAACAGGCATTTCCGCCATTTCACCTTTGTTCCTGTCAACACTTTCGTCTTTGCCGGCATCTCCGCGCTGAATGGGCATATCTGTTGCCGGAGAGGGCGATCCCAAGAGGTCATCGAGATCATCGAACGTAACCGGCGTCGATGGTTTGCGAGCAGCGGGTTCGTCATCTTCCTTCAGCTCGTATTCACCTTCATCGTCAGGTTTCGCCGGCCCGGAACTTGCAACAAGCGGTTTGACAGGTGGCAAATCACCGGGCAGCTCGATGGCTATGTCCTCCCCGGCCCCGGGAGTCTCCTGCATGGCAAGTGCCTCTTCCAACTCCCTCTTCTGACGAAAGAAATCGTCGTCATTGTAATCGATCGGTTCCAGACTCCTGTCGATCGTTGTGTCGATCGGCGCCAGGTCCTCAAGGGGCTTGAGCGAATATTCGGGACCAGAGTCTTCATCGTCCCGGTTACCCGATGGTCTGGTGGCCGCGCCTGGCCAGGCAGGCTTCGCTGGCGCTTCCCTCGGAGCCTGGACGAGCACCGGCGTATGGCAATCATGGCATTTGATATGCGAACCGATCTGGCTCGGTCGCGCGTACATCAGCGATCCGCAAATATTGCAAACGACGCGAAATTCGTTTTCTTCCGGAGAAATGCCTTCGATTCGAAGCGATGCGTCCGGATCGGCCTGAAACGGGTCGCGAAGGACTGGTTTTTCCGGTTGAGCAGGAGTCTTTCCAAAATCCTTCAGCAAATCTCCCAAATCGTCCTCGTTCTCCGCGGACGCGGTTTCGCGCGCAGGAGGCGATGGCGCAGCAGCCGATGCTTCCGCTTCTGCGGAGGGCTCAACGCTGTCCTTGTCGGATGTTCCGCCGGTCTGCTTTCGATAATGAGACCAATCGAGCAGCTCCGGCGTATCCGGGTCGAGAGGCCCATTTGCGGGAGAGGGCTCAGGCGCGATGTCGTTGTGACGTGTCGGTGCGTCTGCAGCGGAGGGAAGAGCAGATACGACATTTTTCCCAGGCAGGTCGGCCGGTTGCGAGACCGGACCCTGTTCGTCGCCGAACGAGATCAGATCATCGGCAATCGCAGCCGAAGCCGGGTTAACCTTTTCCCCCGGAACAAGCATCTTGTTGTCACATCGCCGACAGTTGATAAAAGTCCCGGCCTTGTCGGAACCGGCAACATTTTCCGCGCCGCACAATGGACAAGCCAAACGAATGTGTGAGTCGTTCAAGTTCAGGTACTTCGATTCAAGAGCCTGGTGATATGCAGCGGCCTGGCGCCGGATTGGGGACCCGGCCACACCAATTCCAAAACACGTTTACGCAAGATACGATATCGGAAGAAACGTTTGTCTTGTCGGGAATCGGCTCGCTGCCCAATCCTGTTTCCTGGCATTATTATTCCAGAAGCAGGCCTTCAGGTTAACGGTCATTCTTGCCGGGCCGGTCACGTCGGCCCAAAAAAGCAAAAAAGAGTCTCGTAATCCGGATTTTTAAATGAAACTGATTCGGCTGGCTGCAGGGGTGCTGAACCAGACCCCCCTCGACTGGAACGGGAATCTGCGGAATATCCTCGAGTCAATCAAAATGGCACGGGCAGAAGGGGTGTCGCTTCTCTGTCTGCCGGAAATGTGCATTACCGGATATGGCTGCGAAGACGCCTTTCACAGCCGGGGCGTGCACCAGACGGCACTCCAGATTCTGGGTGAAATCGCGGAGGCGGCAACGGAGATTGTGGTTTCGGTCGGCATGCCGCTGATGTATGCGGGAGGCCTGTTCAATACCGCCTGTCTGCTCGTGGACGGGAGAATAGCGGGCTTTGTCGGCAAACAGCATCTGGCGGGCGACGGGATTCATTACGAACCCCGATGGTTCAAGCGATGGCCGGATGGCATCATCGGCGAAGTCGAATTGCCGGACCAGAGACGGGTTCCCATCGGCGACTTGCTGTTCAACGTCGGGTCTGTGCGGATCGGCTTCGAAATCTGTGAAGATGCCTGGGTCGGCGACCGGCCGGGTGCGCGTCATGCTGCCCGCGGAGCCGATATCATTTTCAACCCCAGTGCAAGCCATTTTGCCTTTGAAAAGCACGCCGTGCGTCGCGGCTTCGTCGTGGAGGGTTCGCGGGCATTCCATGTCAGCTACGTCTACACAAACCTCGTCGGTAACGAGTCGGGGAGGGCCATTTATGACGGCGACGCGATGATCGCCACCGGGGGCAAACTCATTGCCGAAGGCCGCCGGTTTTCCTTTCGTCCGGTTTCCCTCACCTGCGCAACGATTGATGTGGAGTCGACGCGGATGACGCGGGCCCGCATGAGTTCGTTTGAACCCGATCTCGATGGCGATGAATCGGATGTGGTTGACATCCCGTTCACATGGCCTGCCTGCGGCCTCGATCCAACGGCGATTTCCAGGGATGAGTGGGAGAACAGCCCAAATATCAAGTTCGAGGAATTCACCCATGCCGTGGGACTGGGGTTATTTGACTACATGCGCAAGAGCCGATCGCGCGGTTTTGTCGTCTCGTTGAGCGGCGGGGTGGATTCGAGCTCGGTGGTCGTGCTGGTCCATTACATGTTTCGCCGGATTTGTCAGGAAATCGGCGTTGAGGGGTTTCTCGAAGCGACCACCTATCTCGGTAATTTGCGGCCCGGATCAACGGCAGACATGTTGTACGCGCTGCTGACGACCGTTTACCAGTCCACGCGAAACAGCGGTCAAGTCACGCGGTCTGCAGCGCAAAAGGTTGCCGATGCTGTTGGCTGCATGCACTTCAATTTTGACGTCGATGGAATTTTCACAAGCTATATCGGAATGGTTTCCAATGCCTTGCAACGGCCCTTGACCTGGGCAAAAGATGATCTTGCCCTGCAGAACATCCAGGCGCGGGTTCGTTCGCCCGGCGTGTGGATGCTGGCCAACCTGCAAAATGGCTTGCTCCTCTCGACCAGCAACCGGAGCGAAACCGCTGTCGGATACGCGACGATGGATGGAGACACCAGCGGCGGTCTCGCACCTCTCGCCGGGATCGACAAGGCCTTTTTGAGGAAATGGCTGAAATGGGTGGAAACCGATGGCCCGGTCGGACTTGGGCCCGTTCCCGAAGTCGATTGCGTGAACGCGCAGCAGCCAACCGCCGAACTCCGGCCCCCCGGGGAACATCAGACAGATGAAAAGGATCTGATGCCTTACGAGGTGCTCGACGCCATCGAACGACTGGCCATTCGCGACAAGCTCATGCCGCTGGAGGTCCTGCCGCACCTTGAAGTCCAATTCGCCGGCACCGACCGGCTGCAACTCGGAAAGTGGATTATCCGCTTCTTCAACCTCTGGTGCCGAAATCAGTGGAAGCGGGAGCGGTTTGCACCATCGTTTCATCTCGATGACAAAAATCTCGATCCGAAAACCTGGTGTCGATTCCCGATCCTTTCGGGAGGCTATGAGCGGGAACTGGACGAATTGAAAAAGTCGCTTGGCCTTTCCGACTGAATCCGCCAACCGCTCGTCAAAAAGGATTACTTTGCACTGACTGCCGTGAAAGTCACTTGGACATTTGCGGGATTCGGCCCCTATTAGGGGGAGCCAGGAACCTTATTGCAGGCTCCTGCCCAGGAAAATCCTGGAAAACTGGGCAATACAGGGGTTTTTGCGCGATCAAGGGCGGGTGAAGGGAAGGATCGGAGCGGTTTTGCCGAAAAGACTGATTGTAAGGTTTTTTTGGCCGACCCCGCACGGCTTCATCGCATCTGGAGACCCGCAATGGTGCGACTTCCTGCATTAGCTTCCGCTTTTATTGCCCTGGCAATCGCCTTGGGAAACCTCAGCGCCCAAGATCCGTCTAATACGACCAACAGCGGTACGTACAACAATCCGAACGATTGCGGCGGCAGTGACATGGGAGACTGGGGACACAGCATTTACGGTTGCTGTCATCAAATGCCTTTGGAAGGGCCGGTCTGCGACCCGTGTTGCTGCGGATTGTGGTATTTCTCGGGGTTTGGTGGTGGAACGTTCGTTGAGAACTTCCACCGGCAAATTCGAATTCCTCCGGTGGCGACTACGCTGGAAACACAGGGGCCAAGCGTACTCGACGGGTATGGCATCGGAACCGCGATCGGATGCCGCGTCCACTCCCAGCTCCGTTTTGAGGGCGAGTACACCTACCGGTATAACGGCGTAGGCGATTGGTTCACTGGCGTTGAGACATCGGGAGTGTTGACTTCATTGACTCGCGATCCGGCGGAGGGAAACCTCTTGTCGCATTCGCTGATGTTCAATTCGTTGATGGATGTATCAAAACCGCGAGTGGGATGTGCCAACCTGTACGGTGGTGGCGGCATTGGCATTGTCCATGTTGAGTCGACGATCCAGATTCCGGCGACGACGTATGACGTCAGCGATTCGACTTTCGCATGGCAATTGATCGGCGGTGTCAACTACGCCGTCAGCGCGCAGATGGACCTGTTTGTCGAATACCGGTACTTGGGGGCAGACGCCCTGAATGTCATCGATACCGCGACCGGCATCCCGTTCGGCGACTTTGACTACGACACGCATAGCGTGTTTCTTGGCGCCCGCATCTATAAATAGATGGCAAGGGAGCCTGATTGTCGCAAAAGATAGTGGTCAGGGATCCTTGTATTGGATCGCGCATCCGGTTGAGCGGACTTCCGACCACTTTGGCTCGTTGCCGTCGCGAATTGCGGCCACAACTGACCGGACATAAGAGTTCGCGACCTTCGACGGATTGACGTTATCGTCCCATGGTCCCTTGAATACGATTTTTCGTTCGGCATTCAAAACAAAGAATTGGGGGGTAACGGTAGCGCCCAATTGTTTGCCGACCTTCTGGCTCTCATCGTACAAATAGGGAAAATTGAATCCTTGCCGCTCAGCGAATTCAGCCATAGGTTCCAGCGTGTCGCTCTCCTTGTCGCTGACGCTGATCGCCACCAGTGCGACGTCGCTTTCGGGACCCGCGACCTCCGAAACGAACTCCTTCAGGCGGTCGAAATACTCGATGGCGATGGGGCAATGGTTGCAGGTGATCGCCACAACGACGATTTCCTTGTCTCCAAGGTCTTTCAGGGAATGAAGCTTGCCGTCGACGCCGGGAAGGTTCTCCCAAAAAACATCGTCCCGGAACCCGGTCGAAACAGTGGATTCCCGCGCCAGAATTCCCGTTAGAATGAAGAAGATCAGAAAAACCGGATTCGCGACCATATTCCGCCTCGCAGGGTTGGAATGTGCAGCTTTGCTGCCGGAATTCGAGGGGGTACTATAGTTTCACTGGCTGACCAGTCAATCTCGATCCCGCCAGGGGATCTTCAGGAGCAAGCAGTGAATTGTAAAAGGGCCATCGCATATTTGCTGGTATTCATCGCCGGTGCCGCGACCCTGTTTGCTGCTGAAAAGGCTTTTTTCCGCAATGCGACGGAATCTCTCCAAAATCGCACGGGACAAGATCGCGAAAGATCCGTTGACCCTGGCGATCGACAGCAAGACAGTATTGCCAGTGGAACCGGGATTCGGCCACCCGATGACGGAGTTGCCGACTCTCAAGCCAGCGATTCGCTGATGGTTCCCGAGCCCGAGGCCAGGCTGATTGTCGGCAAATCGGAGGCTGTTGAAGAAACGCGGACCACAACACAAAGTCCCGTTCAAACTTCCAGCGAGGCCGAAGAATTGCGATTTGAGGGTGTAACTGAACCTGCGCCGGGACGTTTTGCCCGTTTGCCGCTGGCAACGGCAGAACCTGTAGCGTTCGTCGATGTTCGCATGGGCGACCGCGTGAAAAAGGGATGGCAAGTCTTTTCACATTGGGAGTCGCCGGAGCGTCTTCAGGCAGTCCGCTCCGACCTGGAGAGAATGCGAAAGCAACTTGAAGTTGCAAAAGCACGTCACGTGGCCGCAGAACAAACCAAAAAGCGACTTGAAGGCCTCGGCGAAAACATTCCGGCCCAGGAACTGGAAGATGCCCGATTGTTACTTGACGTTCGTTTCAAGGAAATGGAGAACGCCGAATTCGCCGTGGCTGCCGCCGAAAGTTCCATGATTGCCATGGAGTTCGAATTCAATCAGGCATTTGTAACAAGTCCGATCGAAGGAGTCGTTGCGTCGGTCGACGTTCATCAGGGAGAACGCCGGCAAATCACAGGCGCCTTTCGCGGCGTCACGGTCATCGACACGCGAGTATTGAATTTCCGGTGCCTTCTCGATCAGGAGCAGTTGGCGAAATTCGAGAGTCTTGTTGCCAGCGCGAGGAATGAAACACCGGATTCACCCCGGGAGCCGGACGCGAAACAGCCTGCCGATGTTGTGCCCGCGGATGGCCTTCATGCGATTGTCGAATCCGGAGGGAAGGAATGGAAAGCCAAATTGCTGGCGATTGGCGTACTTGCCGATCCTCAAACAGGCCGCATCCCGGTCCTGTTTGAAATCGAGAATCCGGACGAATCGCTTCGCGCGGGAATCCCCGCTGAAATCCTGATTCGCCGTCAAGCCTTGTCCGGCTCGCATCAAGCCGGAAATTGACTTTGCCGCGCGGCGCGGGATTCCAGGAGAAAAGCCGCGCCCGAGGAAGTAAGAGCGATTCCGGCGGCAACGGCGATCGACCAACGAAATCCGCTTGTATTGACTTTTGTTTGCGTATCTTCGGAATCGGAAGTCTCAAACGGCGGCTTCACGATATAAACGACAGGCGAAACGAGATCCAGGGCGACTTCCGGATTCATGCTCTTTAGCGAAACAGTGCTTTGAATCGCCTCCTCTTCGTCTTCGACAGTCTCATCCGCTCCAGACTCGACTGCCGCTGAACCTGGAGTTTCCGCCGGCGTTGCTTCCAGCATGGCCAATCCGATTGCCAGGTCAAGGATTGATGCATCGAATTCACCGGTCCATCCAGCGAGAATCATTTCCATGTCTTCCGGAAAAACGGACATGTCGGTCATCGCTGCGGATGAATGGTATTCCGCGACCGCTATGGCTTCTCCCTCGGGGAGTCGTTCGGTCTCACTCGCCTTTGTCTCGTTTGCAGGCACATGCGAATCCATTGACTGGCTTGCGTGCGTTTCCCCGTCAGAGAGAGCTTCGGAAGAATGAATCGCCGGGTGTGCCGCCGAATTCGATTCGGAAGCCGCTGATTCCGCCAGGTGACCCTGTCCATGCCCACCGTTAATCTGGCTTGAAGCCTGCACCAATACGGAACCGATCGTATTGAAGGAGCCATCGAGCGCAGGTGAAGAATGAACGTGCGCTCCCGTCGTGGAAAAAGGCAATAAACTGCCGGAGAACCCGCTGGCACGATCGGTGAGTCCACCGTCGGTATCATCGTCAAACACCTCGATAGCTGTCCCGGACCGGTTGCCGAAATCGAAACGTTGCAAGTGTGCCAGGTGATTGGAAATGTCATGAAGGTGCGAGACTCCTGAAAGTGTATCCTGGCCTTCACCTCCATTGACAAACACATGGGCCATCAGTTCAAGGTCAATATGGACCTGGTCGTCTCCGGCCAGGCCGTAAACTTCAATTCCTTCAAGACTATGGACCGATTGAATTGCGAGAAGCTCTCCGGAAGATACGACGCGCGCCGATTCCAGGATGGGGTCGTAGGCAAGTGTAATGTCATTGGGTCCGCTTGTGCCGGTGACGACCAGAACGCCTTCGATCATATGTGAGGCCACGAGCAACCGCCGGGGCTGAAGGTGTTCAAACGCCAGCCTGTGCCCCTGCGACAAGCGGGGAACATGATTCGAAGCGTTTTTTCGGTTCGCGCGCAACGGTAAACACCTGCCTTTTACGGTAAACGAACACCGACAGGGAAGTGTCTCCCTCTGATTTGGCCCGGTCAAGGGAAATTCAGGGTGAATCGGCCGTTTTGCCAAATGTTGGCCCTTCACCCCAATGGATTGTCGCATCGCGGCGAACACCACAAAATTACGGTCCGGAACAGTGCATTTGCCCAGGCAATGTCCAGGTTGACCTTAACCGACTTCCAGAGCCCACATGATCACCTTCCGAATACACAGTACCCTGCTGGCCCTGATTTTGTCCGGGTTGTCAGGGGCTTCGCCAATCCGCAGGTTCGATCCGATTGTTGGGGATGCCAGGGCGGCGTGGACCGTTCAGGAACCGGGCTGCTTTGGAATTCGTGCGGTCGATTCCGAGACAGGTCGCGGCGTTCCGCTGGTTCGCTTTCGCACAACCGGTTCGATTGAGTATTGGACCGACAGCAATGGGTGGGTTGCTTTTTCCGAACCAGGCCTGATGGATCAGGAAGTCTGGTTCCATGTCGACTCGCCTGGATACGAAGTCCAGCAAGATGGCTTTGGATTTCGAGGCGCGCGGTTTGTTACAACGCCTGGAAGAACCGCCGAGGTAAAGCTCCATCGCCAGCATCCTGCCGAACGAATCTACCGGGTGACGGGGCAAGGTATCTATCGGGACACGCAAATCCTCGGGCAACCATTGCCAGCAGACATCCCTCAGCTCAACAGCGGAGTGATCGGGCAAGATTCCGTCCAGATGGTCCCGTACCGGGGGAAACTGTTCTGGCTTTGGGGTGATACAAACTTGCCGCATTACCCTCTCGGCGTGTTCCATGTCACTGCAGCCACAAGTTCCTTGCCAGGTCCCGATGGATTGGAAGCCGGGCGAGGGATCGCACTAACGTACTTCACTGACTCGCGAACCGGTCGGGCGAGAAAGATGTTACCTTGCGAAGAGTCAGGGGCTGTTTGGTTATGGGGGCTTGTCAATGTTCCCGACGACAAGGGCATGGAGACACTGGTTGCCCACTATTCACGGCATCTCAGTCTTGGAAACATGGTCGAACATGGCATTGCCGTCTGGGATGAATCGAGCGGGCAATTCCGAAAGCTCGCGACCTTTGAACCGTCCAATGAGTGGAAAATTCCGCGTGGTCAGGCGTTTCGGCACCGGGATGAGGACGGCGATTTCGTTTACTTCGCCGAGCCCTTCGCGACGACTCGGGTCCCGGCCAGTCTCGACCGCATGTTACAGCCCGGAAATTATGAATCACTTGCCTGGGATTCAGGCTCCGGAAAATACCATTGGCAACGAGAACTTGCACCGGTAACGCAAGCCGGCGAAGCGAAAATGATTCGCGATGGCCAGATCCCGATCGAAATGGGGATTCTTCAGGTTGTGGAAAAGGGAACAAACAAGCCAGTTGAGATGCACAGGGGCTCGGTCAACTGGAATAACTATCGCCAATGCTGGGTGCTGATTGCCTGCGAGGCAAACAGGGATGGGAAACCTTCACATCTCGGCGAAATCTGGTACGCCGAGGCCGCCACGATGATCGGCCCATGGAAAGAAGCGATCAAGGTAGCCACACATCCACAATATTCGTTTTATAACCCGCGACATCATGCCGTACTGGACCATAATGGGGGAAAAGTCATCTTCTTTGAGGGGACCTACACGGCGATGTTTTCGGGAAACCCCGCGCCCACTCCACGATACGATTACAACCAGATCATGTACCGGCTCGACTTGTCGAAGTTCGCGAAGTGACAGCGGTAATCGCTCCGATTCATGGAAATGAAAACACGATTTCACCGTCATTGCGAGAGTAGCCGAGGCCGAGTTCCAGCGGAAAACGGCGAAGGCCATCAGCACGAAGGCGAGGAGCATCGTCGCGGAGGTACTTTTCAAATACGTCGCGGTCGGGAAACCGGTAGCGAATTTCAAACGACAACGGCTCCCCGCTCATCCTGACGATTTCTGCAGTGGTCGCGCCACAGGCCAGCACTTCCGAAATATGGGTATTGCGAAGCCATTCCAGCCAGCGGTCGGCTACGCCGGGGGCTTCGCCGCTGAACTGGCAACGGACTGTGTAGCTGACAACAGCCATTACAGGTTTCTATCGGCTCTTGGGGGAGGGGCCAGATTGCATTTCACTCATCCGACGCGCGAAGCCAGGGTGTCATGCAGGAATTGACTTTGCAAATTTCCTCAGCCTTGAAATAAAGCCCGATCTCGCGAGCGGCGGCATCGGGTCCGTCCGAAGCGTGAACCAGGTTCATTTGACGGCTTCCGCTGTAGTCGCCGCGAATAGTGCCAGGAGCCGCCTTGAGCCCGCTGGTTGCCCCGAGCATGTCGCGGACAACGCGGATGGCTTCCAGTCCCTGCACGATCATCGCGACAACCGGCGCGCCGGTGATAAACTCCTCCAGTCCCGGGTAGAATGGTTTGGAGACGTGTTCCGCATAGTGTTTTTTTGACAATTCCGGGGTGACATGCATTAATTTCATGGCCACGATGTCGAGCGATTTTTCTTCAAACCTGCTGATTATTCGCCCGACCATTCGGCGTTGCACACAATCGGGCTTGAGGAGCACAAGGGTTCTTTCCATTGCTTTCGGAACTTTCCGTTCAAACAGTTGGTGAAGGGACACACGGTCGAAGACCTGCCTCGATCGGGGCTGCGATTCCGCGACCGCCCGGAGAAACCCGGGGGAAGTATCAAGAGTCCCGATTCTAGCAGGGTTTTCCCACTTCCGGAACGGCGTCGAATCTGGGAAACTTTGAAGAAGAATGCGGGCCGGCACCATTGCTCGCCGTAGAAAAAAAACCGCGATTGAACTTCTTGCCTCACGCAGGTGTCCATGATCTCAAGCACTGATGGATTTGCTCCAACGAGGAAGCCGGTCGAGGATGTTGTTGGCATAACGGTGAGGCTGGCGGGTGATTCCGGGGACGGGATGCAGCTTCTTGGTTCGCAATTGACAAACACATCGGCGCTGGCCGGAAACGATGTGGCGACCTTTCCCGACTTCCCGGC
>WPCK01147170.1_pt1 | contig 11809 bp, 9 predicted proteins | sample 5399851 | NCBI WGS metagenome assembly WPCK01 (sample SAMN12869471, study PRJNA574797) | sludge metagenome | isolation source: wastewater treatment of pH11 | place: China:Beijing | collected 2019-05-20
CAACACCGCTTGTTCGATACGGAGCGGCTTCTACGACCTTGATCGGGACGTCGTCGACAGAGTCGGGAATTCTCTGCGGGCGTGGGGGTCGTCGTTTGCTCTTTCGATCCGGATTGAATCGCCCCAGGCGATCCTCGGCGAATTTTCGCTGAACATGAATTTCAACGACGTACCGCAGGGGAGAGACGACCATCCCGTTTTTCCGGCGGAGGCAAATGGAACAGCCGTTCACTTCGCCGAACAATCCTTTGCGGATCCACAGGCGGATTTTTTTAAGGGCTTTCTCAGCGTCCCGATACATCCTTCGAAGCTCGACCTCACGGGCTTTCTTTTCATCGCGAACCTCAACCGGCCCGACCATCCGTTCGAAAGACAATGGCTCGCCGCGGGCAAGCGACGTTTTTGGCGACTTTTCGCCATACAGCAGTCGTGCGGCAAAACTCATCCGGCCTGAAGACGTTTTCTTACGTGTTCTGGGAGGCCGTTTCTTGCCTGACAATCCGGACGAAGACTTTATCTTTCGACCCGCCGTTTTCCGCGTCTTTTTCTTTCCCGCCGGATCTTTGGGGCGTGTTCGTTTTTTACGTGTCCTTTTCTTGGCCATGTTGAAGCTCGCAAAAACAAAACGCCGCGGTGGCGATTGCCGGCAATAGCCGGCAGGACGCTATTGGCTCTCGACAACAGGAAGGGACTCCACGCGGCACCCGGAATTCGCGCAAGGGGCAACGCCCATCGGGCAAGTGGTATTGCAATGCTGCATATAGCTGTCGACCCAACCGTTCATTTCGAGATGCCAGTCGGGCAGGTTGATATCGAAGCGTCGGGAAGCGATGACCCGGGACTGGCGTATCAAACCGCCGGTCACCGTTCCGGTGCTTTGTCTTCCGGCCAGCAGGTTCCGGAACCCCTTGCTTCCGACGATATCGGCGATCTCGCTAATGGTCGAGTCGGTTACCTTGCCCCCGAGGGCGCTGATCTGTTGATTCGGGTCCAGTTCGTAACCTCCCCCGTTTCCAAAGAGATCGAGAGTCCCGGCAAAGGGGCGAACCACATCGACCGAAAACAGCTGGTACTCGTAGATCGTGACCGGGTCGGCGACCTCCAGAATCCTCTTTTCGGGAAACAAGACCTGTCCGGTTCCCTCGTCGACGTAAAAGACTTCTTCGATCCTGACTTCGACATGGGTCGGGACCTTCAGCTTGACGGGAACACCCTTTACTTTTGTCGATAATTGATGTCCCGAAAACTTTCCATCCGGACCACGATCGACAAGTGTTGAGTGAATCGAAGTACAGCCGGTGATTCCGGTCAATATCAAGAGAAGATTCAGGGCAGCGACAGCAAACAGGCGATTGTTTTTCATCGTCTGCAATCTCCCGTCAATGGCTCGCCGCTGCAGGCAACGCGTAGGCCGGCGATTGCGAGCAAGACTGATCGGCGCAGTTATCGATATACTGGGCGATGAAGCCGGCAATCTCGCTTTCGGATTCTGGCCCTCGCGGAAACCTGCGAAGTGCGATCGTTCGTTCATTCTTCAGGACTTTGGCACCTGGCTTGGCAGCGGTCGGCGTTCCCAGAACACCGAGGGCCGTCGTCAGCAACCCCGCGCTGGCCGAGAATGTCTTGTCCACCGCCTTGTACTGGACACTGGAAAGGGTCCCGTTGTCCTTGCCGTTGTCGTCGAGATTGTTGAACTGGAATTTGAACTGACCTTCCCCTTCGGCCGGCCGTTTGGGATCCACAAGGAACATCTGCTCGGTGAAGATATCTGTTATCACCGGCCGGCGGCTGCTGGCTTCCGCCAGGAAAACCAGTTGTTTTTCACCGTTCGCTCCTCCTTCAACCTGCCAGTAATCCGTCTGCACGATCTTCACCTCGACGTGCGTCGGCACTTCCAGCATCACCGGCAGTCCTTTGCGGCAGTGCTCCGGGTTTTTGACAAGGTTGCCGCATGAATCCTGTTCCAGGAAGGTCGTGCGAATGGAATTGCAACCTGAGCAGGCCAACAGCAAAAGGCCGCAAAAAAACGCTTCACATCTCATATAACAAAAATCCCCCTCCACTTCGTCCGGGATTCGACACCCGTTGGCGAAACGAGTTGCTTCTTGCCGGGCCTTGTACCAGAAAGGCCGTTTTTTCTGCTTGTTCCCGGTAGTACGATGGCAACGATTGTGCATCTGTTTCATCGTAAGAAGTTTCACGGAGACGGCATGAGAAAACCTGGATGTGGCCATATTTCAGGCCGTATTCGCGGGACGATCGTTACAGGTGGCAGATCTTGACAGGTCATTGATGTCGCCGCCAATCACCTTGCCAGGGATGTGATTCAATGACACAAGGCGGCAGGGGAGAAAACGGGAAAGAAAACGGGACGCAGCTCATTTCAGCCGTTGGTCAAATTGTGGGTGGCACGAATGGCTGGCTCGAGGCGGCGTTTGTATAGCTCGAAGCAGAAGAATCCCCCGGACGAGCCGGGGGTATTCGGGCGCCGGGCGGCGGCAGTGTAGCTCGAAGCAGAAAAATCCCCCGTGCAAGCCGGGGGTATTCGGCGAGCAGGTAACTACACAGCGACAGGATCCCGCAGGCTTGCCCTGCGGTGCTTCCGGCTTCAAGCTACACCAAGGCAGCTCGATCTTTCTCTCCAGGAATCCCGTGGGCTTGTCCCGCGGTAACTTCGGCTTCAGACAATAGCATGTCCGCTCCCGAAGCCTAATGAATGATCTCGTCCCAGTTGACCTTGTCGTTGTGGGAATGGGTGAAGCCCATCGCTCTTTCTTGTCGGACGGTGTCGGCATCGCGGAACGCCATCACATACGTCTTTCGCCATTCGTTGGAAAGATTGCCCGCTGAACCGTGAACGATCCGTTCATCGTGAACAGTCACGCTTCCCCGTTTCACGGGAAGGTAAACAACTTCGTCGGTGTCGCGGGTTTCGATGACCAGCGTGTGCGAGTCATCGCGATTGCCGTCTTTCGGGCGATGGGAGCGAAGTTCCGGTTCGCGGTTTGAGCCCGGGACAACCTGCAAACAGCCATTGATGATTGCAGAGTCGCTGAGGGCGAGCGAGAAAGTAGCGGTCCAGGTGTTGGCGGTTTTCGGCCAGTAGCCCAGGTCCTGATGCATTGCAAATTCCGCCTGTTCCTTCTGCGGCTTTTTGGCCAGGAACTGTTCGTAGTCCATTACCGCTTCGCCATCGTACAGTTGGTCGGCGACACTTTGCGCAACCTGCCGGTAGATGTTGTTGGCCAGTTCCGGCCGGTACTTGCTCGGCAACATGGCGTTTACCAGCCGGAATTGTTCGACGGGTGTTCCATACGGCTGGCTCATGTCGCAGAAATCCCTTTCCATTCCTGGTTCCTTTCCATGGACGAAGTGATCGAACCAGGGATCGATTGTGGCCATCTCTTCCTCGGTGAGAAATCCCTCGAGCACGAGATACCCCTGTTCTCGATACTGGATCACCTCGGAAGGAGTGACTTGATAGGTGTTGCCCTTGCGGCGGTGAGATCCGGAATCCGGATTGCCAATACATTTCATGTTCTTGTCTCTTATCTGTAAGTGTCTGAAAAATGCGTCGTGGATGGAATCAGCTTGCGGTCAGCACATCGCGGATGACCGAACCGTGTACGTCGGTCAGCCGGCGTTCGATTCCATTATGGTAAAAACTCAACCGCCGGTGATCGAGTCCCAGCAAATGCAATATTGTGGCGTGGAAATCGTATACCGTCACCGGATTTTCCACGGCCTTGTAGCCAAATTCGTCGGTGGCGCCGAAGGAGAAACCCGCTTTGACCCCCGCACCGGCCATCCAGACCGTGAAACCCGCCGGATTGTGATCGCGTCCGCTGGCCCCTTCCTGAAAGGTTGGCATTCGCCCGAATTCCGTGCACCAGACGACGAGAGTCTCTTTCAGCAATCCGCGTTGTTTGAGATCCCTGACCAGGGCCGCAGCCGGCTGATCGAGAATCGGACCGTGAATATCGTACTGTTGCTTGATGGCCTTGTGGCCATCCCAGTTGCTTGCCCCTTCGCCACCCGTTTGATAGGCACCGTTAAACAGCTGGACGAAACGGACCCCTTTTTCGATCAGCCTCCTTGCGAGAATACAGTTTTTTGCAAACGCTGCCTTGAGCGTGTTCTGCGAATCGCTGGCTCCGTACATTTCGAGAATATGTGCCGGCTCGCTGGAAAGGTCGGCCAGTTCCGGGACGGACAATTGCATGCGCGCCGCCAGCTCGTAGCTCGCGATGCGCGCGGCAAGATCTGTGTCTCCCGGAAACCGTTCAAGGTGCCGTTCGTTCATGCGGCGAAGAAACTCCAACGTCGCTCGATCCTGCTCCACAGTGATGCCGCCGGGAATGGCGAGATTGCGGATGGGCTGACTGGCAGTGAAATCGACTCCCTGAAAGACGGCGGGAAGAAAACCCGATCCCCAGTTGTTTGCGCTCGACTGCGGCCGGCCACGCGGGTCGGGGATCGCCACATAGGCCGGCAAGTCACTGGATTCACTTCCCAGCGCGTAATTGACCCACGCACCCATGCTCGGAAAACCGTCGAGCGTAAATCCGGTGGACATGAAGTTCTCACCGGGACCATGTGTATTGGTCTTTCCGGTCAACGAATGAATAAAACACATGTCATCGGCAAGCTCCCCGAGATGATCGACGAGAGTCGAGACCATCTTGCCGGATTGGCCACGCCGGCGGAATTCCCAGGGACTCTTTTGCAGGTTCCCCTGCCGCCCCTGAAAGGTCACGATATTCTCGCCCGGCATCGGCTCCCCATGCATCTTTTCAAGGAGCGGCTTGTAATCAAAGGTGTCGATCTGGCTGCAGGCTCCCGCACAAAAGATCACGAGGACGTTTTTTGCCGCGGGTGCAAAGTGGGGAGGGCGTGCGGCATGGGGATTTGCCGGGTCAATCAGCGGACGAATGGGAGTCTCGTCTTCAATGCCGCCGGCGAGTCCCGCGGAAGAAAGAAGGTGCGCAAGGGCAATGCTCCCCAGTCCCGTCGCGGTATTTCCCAGAAAATTTCGCCGATCGAGCAAGGGTTGCGATCGAAAAACCGGGTCCATGCAAAGCCCTCGTGCAACATTCAGTAGATAAAAAGAAACTCGTTCGAGTTCAGCAATGCCCGGCAGAAAGCCGGCAACCCCAGGTCCGCAACAATCCTGTCACTGTCCTCCAGTTCTTCCTCCGTCGGCCGACGCAATAGTGCCCATTCATAAAGGTAAGAAATCCGCTCGCGGGAGTTGTCAGCCTTGCTTTCGGCCAACGCCGCCAGATTCGCCGCCTGTTGATTGATGAAAGTGCTGTTGAAGAGGTTCAATGCCTGCAACGGCGTGGTTGAACGATTGCGAACCGGAACCGTCTGGCCACCATCTGGACAGTCGAAGACCCCGAAAACGTCATCCCTTTCCTGCCTGATCCGGGTCATGTAAATCATTCGGCGAAAATGATCATCGCTGAACTCGGTCAACGGAAAGTAGTGATGGACATTTTCGCGATCCACTTCGAACAACAGGAACCCGGGCCCCCCCGCGCGCCAATCGATTTTTCCTGAAACCTGCAAAACGCAATCGCGAATCGCCTCGGCTTCAAATCGACGGGGCGGGAACCGCCAGAGGAGCCGGCATCCGGCATCGTGTTTCATGGACTTCGGATCCGGTCGGGCCGACTGGCACCAGGTATCAGACAGCAGGATCTTCCGATGCAGCCATTTGAGCGACCAGCCATTTTCAATGAAACGAAGCGCAAGCCAGTCAAGCAATTCGGGATGGGTGGGTGGAACGCCGTTGATGCCGAAATCGCTGGGTGTGGCGACAATTCCCGCGCCGAACTGCCACTGCCAGACACGATTGACCATGACTCGTGCGGCAAGCGGATTATCCGCCGACGCAATCCAGTCAGCCAGCGCGAGCCTCAATTTCCCTTCCGAAAGTTCCGCCGCCGGACTTATCGAGCCCAGGACGGCGGGAATTTCCGGATTGACCAGCTCGCGCGGCGACGCCGGATCGCCCCGGTAAAGGCGCTTGACCGGTTCCTTTTCCATAAAGGTCCCGACATACGCCATGGGCGCTGAAGACTCCAGCTCGTTCAACTTCTTGCGCAAATGGCGAACGTCGTCCAGCAACTCGCGGGCGGCAGCCTGCTGATCGGCTGGCAACCGGACAATAAATGCCCCTTCAGGCTCCTTGCCATCGGCAAGATATGGCTTGCGACTGGTCCAGTCCGCGACGGAAACCCAGTTTTCTCCATCAGTCGACAAAAGTACCTGGTAGTCGATTGCCAGTCGATCCGAAAACTCGCCCAATCGATCGCGGCCCCATGCCACCCGTGTGATTCGTTCAGGCCTGGCGAACTCGATCTGAATCCAGGTATCCTTGTCGACAGCGGCAATCCAGCTGAAGTCATTGCCGAATTTTCCATCGTTGATATGGGCGAGCTGGTGTTTGGGATTGCCTGTGTAGTCGCCTGACGACGTTGCCTTTGCGCCGGTCGACGCCAGCGCAACATTGGCATTGTCGATGGAAAAAACCTCAAGCTCATCGAGGCAGACTTCAGCCTGATTGGTCCGACTGGCGACAAAGCGGACAAACCGCGCTTCGGCCGGTGCAAACGAGTCCACGTTCAATTTGGCATTTACGGCAGGGAGCAACGACTCATTTGCCGATGTGTCGATCGGTGCAGTGGCGGCCAGCGCTCGCAATTCGGATTCTCGCGCGGCGAGCTGTTCCCGGGTGGCATGAATTTCCTGCTGTCGTTGGGGAGGAATCTCGTTCAACAGCGGTCTTTCCCCGTGACGAACGCCGGTAAAAAAGCCCTGCAGGGCAAAATAGTCCTTTTGCAGGATCGGATCGAATTTGTGGTTGTGACAACGGGCACAGGCGACCGTTAGCCCGAGAAAAGTTGTGCTCGTTGTATTGACGTAATCGGCAAGTTCGTCTTGCCGCTGCATTTGCGTCAATCCGATATCGGGACTCTTCACAATGTCGAACGGCCCGCCCACAAGGAATCCCGTCGCAGCATCCGCTCCGAGAATGTCGCCGGCGATTTGCTCGCGGACGAAGTCAGTGTAGGGCTTGTCCGAGTTCAGCGCATTGATCACGTAATCGCGGTACCACCAGGCGTTGTTTCGGTCGCGGTTGACTTCAAAGCCCGTCGATTCGCCGAAACGAACCAGGTCCAGCCAGTGCTGGGCCCAGCGTTCTCCGTAATGCGGGCTGGCAAGGACAATCTCGACCTGCTTCTCCCACGCGTCCTCCGACGGATCATTGACAAAAGCAGCCACCTGTTCCGGCGTGGGCAACAGGCCAAGCATGACGAGATAAAGCCGTCGCAGCAAAGTAGTCCGGTCGGCGCGAGCGGACATTTCAAGACCATCGCGTTGCAACGAATCGAGGATGAAGCGGTCGATTTCGTTGGCCGGCATCGAAGACCCATTAGCCGGCTGCGGAGCGGGAACTGCGGGGTCCTGTGGTGGGTGATAAGACCAGTGACTGGTTTCAGGCGTGCTTTCTGCCGTGCCGGCCAGCGCATCCGGCCATTCGGCACCGCTGTCGATCCATTGTCGGATTACCTCAATCGAATCGGGGTCGAGCGGTTCTCCTTCACCTTCCGGCGGCATCCTTTCTCCATCCTTGCCCGTGATCAGCGCAAATAACGGGCTGGCGCCGGAATTCCCTGCGATGATCGGCAGATCGCCCCGATCAGCGGATTGCAGGGCAATTTCGCGCGCATCCAGCCGGTAGTTGCTTTCCTGGCGGTGCTGCCCATGGCATCGATAGCAATGTTCCGCAAAAATCGGTTGAATGCGGCTTTCGTACAAAGACGGCGGCGTGGCAGGCTCCTGGCGGGCAGTTGCATAATTCGGTACGACAAGGAGTGCCGGAAATGCGATCGCAAGAATGGCGAATTGCCAGCAAGTCGTCCTTCTCGCATTCGCTGTCATGATTTCCAAAGCCTTTGTGACCGGCCAAAGATACTATTTTGGTCTAGCGGCCGCGACAAGGCAATCATGGTCTGGTGCGATCCCTCATTCACATCAGCGAAACTGAAGCCGTAACAACGTCTCTCCGAGACGTTGATCGAATACAAGACAGGTCCTGGAGAAGCCCTGACTGTCGGGTGGGGCTATGGCGACCCGTCTTGCAGGGAATTGGGCAACGCTTCAGATTGATAAAAAAAAGGGGGGGCCGAAGCCCCCCCAGAGTTGTCAGAGCAAAAAATGCCCTACTATCAGACGAGCCGACGCCGTCGGATCGAATGGGCACCCAACAAGCTCACACCGACCAGCCAAACCAGTGCCGAGCCCGGTTCGGGTACTGCCTGGGTTTCGAAAAAGATCTTTTGCCGCACAGCGTTCCGGAAATCCGCAAAACTATTTGCATTGAGAACAAATCCATCTGCGGTTCGTACGCGGTTGTTGTAGTAGGTCGTTAGACCGTTGAATTGACCGTCGATGGTCAAGCCATTGACCCGTATTCCGGCTGCCGCCGCCAAATTTCGCGCTATGTTGACGTCATTGTGCGCGCCAACATTTTCTTCTCCGTCGCCCGAAACGTCCATCACCAATCGGCTTGAACTTATTGCCGAATTATTCAGCAAATCAGCTCGGCTTTGGTTCATGGCCCCTGCGATTCCCGTCAGATTGCCAACAGTGCCCGTGCCCGGACGAACCACGGTGTCCAGATAATTGGCAAAGGCATTGATCGATGCCACACTATTGAGATGGACCCAGGCATTGCTGGTCGTCGGGTTGGATGAAAAGAACACAACATTGACGGCAATTCCGTTTGCCTGAGACATAATGTTCGTCTGAACCTGACTGTCGAGGAAGGCATCTCGATAGCCATCCATCATCAAGTTGTACTCGGAAGTGTCGACGCTACCGGAAACGTCGATCACCAGCGACAATTTGGTCCCGACGATGATCGACCCATCAGCGGGCGCAACTGCCAACATCGACAGAGCCAAAAATAAAAACAATTTCCTCATGATAATTCCTCTATGAACCTTGAAATCAACAAACAAAAACAGTTCGTCAAACGGTCAAAAGGAAGATGGGTATTTTGAGAGGACACTCCACAGGTGGAGCTGGAATCGGCATGGTATAACAACAGAAGAAACGTCGACTGACAGCTGGTGTCGGAATCACGATCGGGCAACACGCCATTTTGGTCGGCTTGGATGGTCCATCGAAGGAACCGGGAGTGAGCCCACTGTCTCCCTGAAAATTGAACCACAAGCTCGGCTGCTGAACAGGAACCTTCCGTTCAGAATCGTTTACAACCTGATTGTCCCTCGAGATGAATCCGGAAAGTTCTCTCTCCGATTGATCGAGAAAGCCGTCCAGTTGTCTCGTATGACGGGGGCCACGGATTTCCAGAATACTTGCTTCAGCATCGGTAACCCAGGAACAGGCCAACAGGGCTGCCATCAAGCAAAGTTTCGTTTTGGCCGACGGAAGGAAGCGCATTGTTTGTATGCGAGTTTAAGGCCGTGAAGGTGGGAGCCTGTTTCGCAGATTGAATTCAACCCGAATGATCCTCAGTCGCGGCAATGTGTCGACTCACAAGGGCAGGGCCGCGAACTTACCGATCAAACGAATGATTAGACTAGTCAGGGTCGAACCCGATGGCAATGCACCTGCCAAAAAACAGGGTCCAATGACGACAATTCCCGCAGAAACGCCGGCAATTCTCGGGAAAACCGGGCTTTTTCAATATTCCTGGCGATCGCCTTTTGGAGCGGCGGCTGCCGCGGAAGGACGAATGCTTGCACAGGCGGTATGGACGTCGTTCGGGGAGTCTCCTAATCTCCCCGCCGCAATATTTCTTGTTCTTCCGCTTTTGACAGGCGGAAAGCGACCTTCATAACCGCGAATGGGGAGAACCCATGATTGGACGAAGCGCAGTTTTTACGTTGATGCTCCTGGCAACTCCTCCCTTTCTTGAATCGGCCGCCGCCCAGGACTTCCGACTGGAAACGGAGGTTATCGACGTATCTACGGGTGATGTAATTTCGGAAAACCTGACCTTGTTTTCCGAAAACATGATCGTCGATTTCATGTTGAGTCCGGACAAGACCCGTTTTCCCTCCGAAGTCGTAATTTACGATACCGGACTCAAGCGATTTGTGCTTATGGACACATCCCGCAAGGTGCGCACGGAAGTGGCCGATACCGATCTGCTCAAGATCCTCGTGGCCTTGCAGGGATCCCATTTTGTCGACGAGACAAACGAATTCCTCTTCCGGCCGGAATTCGAAGAATCGTACGACCAGGCGACCGGGCAGGTGGAACTGCGAAGCCCCAGGCTTACCTACCGGATGAAGGGGTCGCGTCCATCCCAGGATATGGCCTTGCACAAGTACTTCGAGTTCATTGACCAGTTCGCCCGATTGAACGCAACCGATCCGCGCCGCATGCCGCCGTTCGCCCGCCTGAAGCTGAACCAGGCGATCAAGAAATACGGAGTGATCGCCGAAGAGGTCGAGATGTGCCTGGCACCTGATGCCGAAGGAGAAAAGCCGGAGATTCGCATTCGCTCCAAACATGTCGCCATGTGGAAGTTGTCGGCGCAGGATCAGGAGCGAATTGAATCCGCAAGACGCTACTGGATGGAGTTCAAGGAGGTCGGACTCAAGGAATACCGGGGAATCGAGGTTTCGGTCGCCGATCTTCCGGATGACGAAGAACCGAAAGCCGATAACCCGCCATCGACGACAAAAAAGCGTTAACCCGCAGCGTGAGCAAGGGATTGATTCACGGCTTGCCGAGCAGTTTCTCAAACATGGCAATCGCGCCGGCTGCCACATTTTCCGGAGTGATCTCGCGGACAGCTTCCTGGCATTCGCGCCGCATCTCAAGCAATCGATCGTCCGGCGTGTTGGCGAACTGCAACAGGGCGTCGTCCAGCGTTTCCGGATCGTCCGGGCGAAACAGCCACCCGGTCTTGCCTGATTCGATCAATGTTGTGCAAGCCTGGGCATGTTCGCTGCCAATCACCGGCATGCCCGCACGAAAAGCTTCGTTCACGACCAGGCCCCATTCGTCGGCCAGCGTCGGGAAGACCAGGCAACCGCAGTTTTCCAGACAGGCCGACATCTGCGGATAAGTCATATGCCCGAGCAAGCGGACTTTCAGGTTCTCCGGGAAGTTCATTTTCATTTCGCGAATGGCCTGTTCCAGATTTCCCTTGCCAATCAAATCGAGTTCGACAAGGCGATCGGGCCGGCGTTGGGCATGACGGACCAGGCCGTTGAGCAGGTGCATGACGCCCTTGCGTTCGGTCAACTGGCCGATACAGACAAGTCGTCGGCGGGCTTCGGGACGACGCTCGAGCGAACCGTGATACTGAAACTGGTCGCTGCAGGCGTAGGGAAAATGAAACAGCTTGTCATCGGGTACCTTGAATCGCTTCAAGTAAGCGAGGCAACCCGGTCCGTTAAATGTCACTGCGTCCGCGCGCTTCAGCAGAAATTTCCGCAATAGCGGGCGAAGGAAACCACGTCCCTGCTCGGTTCTTTCGCTTACGCAAACGCAAAGTGCCAGTTTCTTTCGATAGACTCCGCAGTAAACAGCACTTAGCAGCGATCGAATTCCAAGTTCGAATGAAAAGACGATATCCGGATTCTCTCGCCGCAACTGAAAAAAGGTATCCCACGGAATGTGGACATAGACTTCATCCTCAAAACCCCCGGCTCGATGCTTCCATCGCCTGCGCAACATCAAGCTCTTCTGAACACGGACGTCGAGGCCTTTTCTGGTGTCGCCAAAATCCCGATTGGGCTCCTCTTCAATCGACAAC
>WPCK01370196.1_pt1 | contig 11778 bp, 9 predicted proteins | sample 5399851 | NCBI WGS metagenome assembly WPCK01 (sample SAMN12869471, study PRJNA574797) | sludge metagenome | isolation source: wastewater treatment of pH11 | place: China:Beijing | collected 2019-05-20
TTTATCCTAAAAATAAATATATATATCCCCCAAAAACACACACACCCACCACACACCACAACACACAAAAACAAAAATAAATATATATAGTATAGGGGGTAGAGTCCCCATTTTTATTAGGTAGGGGTTATATCTAAGTGGCGGTTGATTTGTATTGTGTTTGTAGTACCTAAAATATATATTCTAAAACGCCTTACTTACCTAAAATATTGCAATATCAAAAATATATACCTAGAAGATATAATATAAATATTTTTTTTTGGCCATATACACACCATAAACCAGCATTTACCCAAATCCTAATCTATTCACGACTTGTTAAGTCCCGCTTAGAATAATCTAAAGATTATTGGCTAAAGCCTTGGTTATAATTTCTAAAAATATTTTTTAAGTATAAAAATGAAAAAGTATAAAAGTGGAATTCTTGATTAAACGGTGTCCCACCCAGCCACCACCTCCTGGCTTATAATAGCCGAGGAGGTGGCTGGCTGAGCCACCTACCTATCGTCAGCGGGTGCAGGACCCCCCTACCCCCTAGAAAAAAGTACAACAGTTTGGCAGTGTAAATTGTACATCTAAGTGTAGGGCTGTCACTGCATTGTGCAGTTAGAGTCTACCCGACCTGGTTTTTCAAGCTTATACGACTCCGTGTATCCTTAATGCTACTTGATGCAAGTTCACAGGGACTTGGTTTTCGCCCCCTAGTCTTGCCAGGGACTACCTCCGTTAGCTTTCAATCTCCTCGGGAGTGCTGATTTAACTCCTCAGCAGTAGTGGGTAACATCGAGCAGGTATTGCACCTCTCTGTTTGATACACCCCAAACCAATATTAGCAAATAGTTTATCAAATGTCAATTGACTTTGGTTGATTAAATGTGGTAATTTAATAACGTAATGATAATAAATAAAAGGAGACCATGAAACCAGTTAATGCAAAACCAACCAACCAAAGTGCCAAGGCTAACCTAAACTTATTAACACCAAGGATTAGTGGAGTTCAAGCAACTAACTTTGCTGGGCAGTTACAACAAGTTAAGTCACCTATTAGTTCGGGCAGAGATTTAATTGTTTACCTAGATGACTTAGGCAAGAGAGTGTCTGAAGCCAAGCGAATAGTAACCAACTTAATGCTATCAGCAGGATACGTAGAACGACAAGACACTTATAAGCAACTAGAACAAAATAACTTGTATAAGCAAGAAGTAGAAATTCAAGCTAAAGTAGAAGTTACACCATCAGGGGCTGAAGTAGTACGAGAGGCAAAAGACACTAAGAAGGAAGAAGCATTGTTGGCTAAACTAAGAGAAGCAGATGAGCTAGAAGCCAAATTGACTCAAGCAGTAGTAGCCCCAGAAGTAGTAGTCGAACCAAAAGTAGAAGCTGTAGAAGTTAAGCCTAAGAATGTAACTAGGAAAAGAAAACCTAGAACCAAGACTGCACCTAAGTCGAAAGTAGAAGCACAAGAAAAAGTAGCTGAGGAGGTTGACGCAAAGCTGGTTGACGCAAAGCTAGACGTAAATAAAGCAAAAGCTGAACTGGTAGATTGGTTAGATGAAGGCAATAGTGGCAAAACTGAGCCTGAGAAGGTAGTAACTGAGCCTGAGGGCGAGGATGCCAGCCCGTTCTAAAGTATCACTGGTTCAACCTATAGAGACTAAGTGGGAGTATATATCCCCCCAAGACTATATCAGGTATGGACTAGACTTTAAGGAGTGGTGTGCTAGAGCTAAAAAAGTTAGAGATAAGTCAGGTAAATTAGTTCCATTTATACTTAACGAGGCTCAGATTGAGTTTGCAGATACTATACTACCACTGCTTCTAAACAAAGAAAGAAAGTCGATAGTAGAAGTCTGGGTTCATAAAAGTAGACAGCTGGGTATCTCAACTGTTATTAGTGCGTTAGAACAATATGTCTTTATCACCACGAATGCACTAACTGGTATCCACATGTTCCCAACCAATAAACTAGCTTTGGCGTTTGCCGAGGAGAAGTTTACACCTTTGCTAGAGGCTACGCACCCACTGTATATGCCAACTACTTACGCTAGGCAATCGCTTAACTTTGTTGACTATAAAGTAACTGACTATCGAAACTCTAAGAGGGACATCACTATTCAGCTAACTGGGGCCAATAACAAAGGTGCTGGGAGGTCTGGGACCAACCAACTAATTATCTTTGACGAATACGCTTATTACACCAAGGTAGCTGAAATGGAGCGAGGGGTCTTGGCAACTCAAGGCTCAGGTGCAACTTTTGGTATCAGGGTATATGTATCAACAGCCCACGGTACTAACCACTTCTTTGACGGTACTGAACGAGCTAAGAAGTTTATGCAGACTGACCAAAATGTAGTCTATTTGTTTTTACCTTGGCATATCTTAAAAGAATACGAGGCAGAGCCAAAAGGTAGACTGGTGAGCCTAACCCACCTAAGGGATTATGAAATTAAGATTTGTGAAGAGTTTGATCGCAGAGAATATCCAGTCAATACTTGGACTCGCAAACTTCAGTGGTACGAGGATACTTTAGAAAAAGACGCTAAGGGTGATATAAATTATATGCATGAAAACTATCCGACTATTCCAGAGGAGTCTTTTGCAGTCACTGGTGACCCAGTCTTGCCTGCTAATAAAATCTTAGAGATGAGGTCTAACTTAGACAAGAGTAAGATCTTGTACTTAACTGATATTACACTTCAGGAAAATATTGAGGAGGGTGTTGTCTATAACAGTGTTCGCAAGCCTAGTCGTGTTATGAGTGTGACTAATGAAAAAACATTTATAGAAATGTATCATAAGCCAGTAGCTGGTAAAAAGTATATCTTAGGTGTAGACCCAGCTTTTGGTGGGGAGGAGAGTGACTATTCGGCTGGAGTAGTCTTAGACTATGAAAATCTGCAGGAGTGTGCATCATTTAGGGTTAATGTAGAACAAGACGAACTGGCAGAGATAGTAGTTAGTCTTGGAAGGTTTTATAACACTGCTATGGTTGTACCTGAGAATAACATGGGTGGGATACTAATCGAGTGGTTGAGAATAAATAATTATCCAAGGTTGTATCTAAAAGTAAGGTCTGGTAAGCTAGAACCAGGTTCAAATACCATAGAGTATGGTGTGCGAATGACGAGACAGGTTAAAGGTGACGCTATTGAAAAAGCAAAGTACCTAATAAACAAAGGTATATACATCAGTAATGATGAATATTTTATCAAAGAATCTCTCCACTTTATGTGGCAAGCGTTACCATCTGGATTTAAGAAGGCAGCAGCCGTTGGTACAGATGATAACAACGAGCCATATCATGATGATACAATCATGGCTAGGCTAGTAGCGTTTAGCATTTTAGACTTAAGGAGATACAATGGTTAAGACAGATATTAGTGGGAAAAACATAACAGACGATTATGATTATGTTTTAGATTATATTAAAGAATCTGTCGAAGCTAGAACACAGTTAATCGATATGGTAGCTCGTAATATGTTAGCGTATAAAGGGGAAACGCTTAATAATAAGTACAAACAAAGAATCCTAAGCTACGCCAGTAGTATGCAGATGAACAGTAAAAAGCGAGCAGAGTATATTCGGTTATGTGATGGAATTGAAAGTAAGAAAAGCTTTGTAGTATTTAATGCAGTAGAGGATATTGTTTCCTTGGCCATGGGTGGAGCTAGTAGATTCGAGGCTGTACCATATGATCAGTTCGTAGTTCAAGACAATGAGTGGCTTGATAAGATATCTTCCTTCCTAGAACATTTTTATGTTACTAACCAGTTTGAGTCGTTAATACCTAGGGCAATTAGAAACATCTGCTTGGCTGGTAGTGCTTACTTGTATATCAAGCATGATGACCCAGACAGCGAAGGCCAGATGTCAGCTACTATGCTTAGTCCAACTAAAATGCTTAATGATCCATTTAGGATAAAGAAAAATAGAGTAAGATACCGAGGGTTCCAGCAACTAGAGTCGTGGACTAAGTTCCGTAAGAAGATTCAGAAAAAAGGCAATGAGTATAGCCTTAAGGTTATGAACGATGTAGACCAGTACTTATCATCAATATCATCTGCTATAACAATGGGAGATAAGAGTCCAGAGTATGCTGGGTTGATGTCAGACATAAGCTTGTTTTACCCAACTGCTAGCTCAATCTATAACCAGAGTGAGAATATAGCTAAGGGTCAAGAAAAGAAACCAGCATATGTAGCTGATGATATCGAAGTGTCTTACTTATGGGATATCAAGAATAAAATGTACTACGAAGTAGTCAATCGTAAGTATATAATTACTGCCACTAAGAGTCCTAACAAAGCTTCGCTAGATGTATCTTACTATAACACTAAGGGTAAAAAGAAAGAATCTAAGTTTGATATTGAAGTAGTTTGTCCGATTGTAGAAATACCTTTTATTAAAATAGATACTGAGCCGTTCCCTATCACTCCGTTGTTCTACACCATAGACAACTTTGATGATGTCTGTTCGATTGAGACTGTTAATTACCATAACCTATCTATCATGGCTCCAATCAACTTTATGGGTTCATCGTTTGATGCAGAAATAATTACTAATATTTTACAGATTGGTGGTGCATATATCGAAGGTATGGTTGGCCAGACTAATGTCTTTAGTAAACAACACGATATATCTCCTGGAATAGCGGCGATTAGAAGGGCTGAGGATAATATCAAGAAGTCACTAGGGGTTACAGAGTTTTCTGAAGTCCAACAAATGATTGGAGATAGGGCATCAGCTGCCGAGTCTGGAAACGCTGCTGGAGCAGTTACCCAAAGGCTTAACTCACTTTTAGCAAACATTGAGGTTGGCATTAGTAAGGTGATGGATATAGCTATTAAGCTTTACCTGATTAACTCAGACAAAGACAAAGACATATCATTTAGTTACAATGGCAAGTATAGCTCACTATCTAAAGCAGACATCGGATCTAAGTATTCGATTAAGACTAAGCTCAAGAGCACGGTTAAGTTTGAGCAGGCTAGAGTAGAAAGAACAATAACTCAGTTAATTGGATTCTTGTCAGGCCTACCTAACACAGACCAAGAACAATTGTACTCAATCTTAGTGCCAATGTTACTTAACGGTAATGTTACTAGGGAACAGGCTGCGATGCTAGTCAAGCAAGAGCCAAAACAATACCCAGTTAAAGACCCAAATGAGAAACCGGGGGATAGACTGAATCTTGATGGTGTTGATCCCCAGTCAATTATTCAACAGTTGTCAGCAATGTCTGGTGGTGTCCAGCCGACTGGAGTCCCTTCAGGTGGACTACCACCAATACCAACGCAGTCGTATCAGTCCTCTAACGCTGCAAGTATAGCTCCAGGGACATCACCAGACATTGCTGGACAGTTAGCTAATGATACAACAGGATTGTTGTAATGAGTCCAGTTAATAAGCCAGAATTAGATGCTCAAGAATATATTGATACATTAGTAAGAGTTCACGGTAAGCAGAATCTACTGGAATATTTAGTTCAGGGAATAGATAAAGGACTATTAAAGTCTGCAGAAGGAGTAGGTAGTAATAATGCTCAGTTGACTGGGTATGGTATGGGAATAGCAAGAGATAAACTGGACATGTTGAAGCAAATGCTTAACCTTTATGATGAAGTAATAAAAGACGCTTGACATAGATTACTGGCTATGATTATAATTAAGGTGAGCAACAGCTCATAACAAAAAGGAGAATACATGGCAGATGCAGATAACCCTGCAAGTTCTGTACCACCTGTAGCTGGAGACCCTGCGGCAGCAGTACCCCCAACTAATGGTGACCCTGCGGCAGCAGTACCACCAACAGGAAGCACAGTACCCCCAGTGAATAGCAATATACCAAGTAACGGAGATCCTACAGCATTTAGTTTTGCTGATGTAATCAGTGAAAAGCAAAAGTCATATTTACAATCCCAAGGAATTGATACTTTTGATGACAAGGGAATTGCAAAGATGATTGAGCTTAACCAAAAACTAAGAGCGAAAAAGGAAGAGAAGCAAACAGCTGAAGATACTTTATCAAACTTAATAAACCCTCAGCCAGATGCAACTCCAACTCAATCACCTGTAGCACCTCCAACTGAACCACCTGTAGTTAATCCGACTAATCCAGTAAGTCAAGGTGGAAACGGTATGCCTAGTAAGTTAGAACTTTTGAACTTTGCAAGTGTCCTAAAAGGGCAGTACCCTGAAATAGCTGAAGCTATAGATACAGGAGCTATATATAGTAATATGGTAGATATGGGTATAAGCCTAGTCAAGGACGGACAGTTTAATGTAGATGGGGTAATTGGTTTTGCTAAGATGCAGAATGACCAAGCTGCTTTAAGAAAGCAGTTGGCAGAAGCAACTAAGCAACCAGCAGATGCACAGCCAGATGCTACAGTCACCATAGACAGTACTTTACCAATGGTAAACTCTGCGACTATGACTGAAGTACAGGCTCAAAATATTATCCTTCTTACTATGCAGCAAAGAAAAGAGGGCAAGGGCGACCACCCTCAATTCAAAGAAGCAGAAACTTTCATAGCAAACGCAGCACGTAAACGCTAGTTCGACGTGTAAACACTAGTTCAACGTGTAAACACTAGTTCAACTTATAGTATCTCCTAATAATAACAATTAATTAGGAGTTTACAATGAACTGTAATTTTGATTTAAGTATTCAGGAACAACCATTCAACCCTGCAACTCACCAAGTGTTGATGCAGATGAAGTATGGTCCAGTTCTTGAGGACAAACTTTGTATGATTAATGGGCTTGATTACTTCCAAGCTGAAGTAGACCCAAGCTGGTTAACCAGTAATATGAAACTATCGCATGAGGGTGTTATCTATTTTAAGAAACGCATTGATCCCTTCCAGCGAGTAGATATGAGAGATGTTACATACGATGAGACTAACACTTGCCCTGCCAGAATGGATACTGACTGCTCTGTAGGTTGTAAAGAAACAGCTGACGAGTGGACACCCTGTACAATTAGGTTTGACAAAGAATATGTTGTTAGTAATCAATGGTGTGTTACCAGCAAATCATTAATGTATGGTGATGTTGAGGAGCAATATAAGAAGAATATTGAAGCTAGTCAAATCGTTCGTGGTGTTTACGCTTGGAATAAACTTATCTGTGACGCTATCGCAGAACCAGCTACCACTGTTAACCCAATTGATGCCGCTTGCTTCCCTACTCACTATATCCCAAATGCAGGTGATGCACAGCTGATGGCAGTTCCTCTTATGACTAGAGTAATCGCTTACATGCAATCTATGTTCTGTAATAACGACTGGCAAATCTTTGCTCACAGGTTCTTTGAGTTGGACTTGTTAGCTCAGTCATCTTTAATCCACCAGTATAGTAACAATGGTATTCCAACCAGTTCTATTATTGAGGACACACTAGTCCAAGGTGGCTTTAGACCAATGACAGCAATCCCTGGACTATGGGGTAACAAAGTATATATCGCAGATGATAGTGCTTACTACTACAGTAATGGACAAAACTACCATCCATTCTTAAATGACGATGGTACTAAGTACTATGTAGTACTAGTCAGTAGGGGTGCATTCTATACTGGAGTTTGGGAACAAACACCAGGTAGTGTACACTTCTCAGCAACTTGTGACAATCCTTACGAAGGTTACAAGAATATATTCCTAGACTTTAACAAGATTATTCGTCCAGAAGAAGTCTTTGTTATTGAGTTCGATGTCACTTGTAGTGGTATCTAGCTAGCTAGGTAAAATAGAAACAAAAACAAAAACCCCTATAGGGGGTTGAGACTAACAATGCTAACTCAGGAGATTTTATGCCAATAGATTTAGATGCACTAACAGCGTGCAAAAAAGAGAAATGGTGTTCCGGACTAGGATGCCAATTAATTATTCCATCAGTACGAGACTTGCTAGCATCGGTTGTAGTGCAAGATGACTCTGGGTGCTTGTCACTTAGCGTAACCTCTACTGATACAACCACACCTGCTACTGTAGACCTAGACTCTATTGGGTGTGCAGGTACAACCGCTACTGTCACAGTTAAAGATGAACCAGCGACACAAGTATTTATTAAAGGGCAAGCGTCACCAATTCCAGTTTGTATAGAGGGGGCAACCCCAGAACTAGATGCTATTGTAGCTAACTGGCTACCTATCTGCGTGGACGGTGTACAGTGGTACGCTAGAGAGCGAGAAATAATTGATAACACTGATGGATCATCTACATCGGTAGTAATAGAGTATAAGCAAGGGGTAGGCGGTGCAATCACCACTACTGCCCCAACTGGCACTATTACAGACGGCTACTGCCAAGCTAATAGTGCATTGGTCAAAACTTACGACTGGGAACTAACTTGCCTAACTAATGACGGTGGGGCTACTGTGGAGCAAGGGGTAGTGGCGTTTGACATGTCTGACCCTCAAAACCCAACTGAAACTCTATACCTTAATGGGGTAGATGTTACTGGAACTTATACCAGAACTGACTGCACCCAAGCAACCCAGGACAGAGAACTGGTGACAAATTGCTACCAAGACATCACAGACCCAACTATCAGATATCAGAGAGTAGACGTAATAGATGTAGCCTCGACCCCAGCAACTGTCTTAGAAACTATCTGGTTTGATAGCACTGGTGCAGTAATAACCGAGCCTAGTAATATCCAGCTATGTGGAGATATCCCTAGCCGTCAGGCACTACCTCACCAAGTAGGTTGTATTGTAACTGAAGCTAGCTGTGCAGTCGGAACAAATACCGTAAGCTTTACCGCTGGCGAATACACTCAGTTCACTATCACAGCCAATGACGGCAATGGCAACTATACTGTAGTTCAAGAAATGTCTACAGTCGCTGGGGCTACCAACCTAGTTACTGTGCTAACCGAAGCATCTCAAGCAAACGCCAGAACAGAGCAACAAATTGTTGGTACAGCAACCTTCAACTATTGGTCTGGTAACTTTAGCAATATTAGCCAGCCAACTACAACATCAGTTCAGTTTGACATGCACCTAGAGGCAGGAATAACAGATACCCCTCCAGTACTAGACACACCTTGTGTTGACCCAGTTAGTGATAGCACCTACCAAACTAGTGCTGCCACCCTTAGGACTGCATATGATGGTATCCCCGTCGGGGTAGCACAACCCCAAAGTACCGATATTATTATATTCGCTATAAATACTTACGATGCTGTTCCAGCGAACACAACCCAAGTAAAGCAAATCGTCTGGGAAGATGTTGATGGTACTCTTATTGAGGAATATAGGCAAGTCGGAGACATCAATAGTATTGTACCGTTTGACCCCAATACCCAAAAATTTGTACCAAATTGCTTAGATGACACTGGCGGTACAGCCATAGAGTTCCCAACCGCTGAGTGTACTGGCGGTAGCACCGAGCAAATCATTACAGTCGCACCTCCAACCTACGACTTCCAGCCAATCACTGAAATGCTTGGTGCAGATAATGTCTATAACTTTGAGGACTTTGCCCAGAGTAATACCAACGGATTAGTAGTTGACGGGGTTACTGATAACCTAGTTGCACCAGATGGTAGAACCATCTACCTTAATATGACTAGCGGTGGCGATACTATTACTAGGATTTATGACACCAACGGTAATGCCTATGTCTTGCCTACCCCAGTAGGCTGGGATTACAGTACAGACCCAACTGGCTCTACATTTATCTCAGCTATTAGTGCAGAAATAGATAATGCAATATCTGCCTTTGGTCTAACACCAGCCTTTGCAACATATGGAACAGTGCAAAATGTAAGTCCTACCTTGCTAGGGATAGAGCTAGATATCTTTGGTACAGACGGGCAGACCCAGCCAGCCTACCTAGATTATGTCTACTTCTCAAATACAACTGTTACCTACTTTAACAATCTTAATGTAGAATTTGAAGCAGACTATAACTTTGACGGCAGCTTGGTTACTTCAGATCCAACTAGCCTAACCTTCAAGGTTACTGCTAGTGTTCCTACTGGACAACAAGCAATATTTGGAGTTTATGTCAACGGAATATTTGGTGAAGCACCAGCTCCATACCAAATCATTACTGGTAACGGAACTTTAACCGAGTATACTGTATCACTACCTGTAAGCGGTAATGATATTATGTCTGGGGCATACACCATTACCCAGGCAGATATGCAGTCGGGTAATGTCTTTGCCTGGTTCTACTCTGAAAACCCAAATACTCCTGGTGATGTCGTCAGGCTAGACGGTGCAGTAATGGAGGTTGGGGTTATCGGAGAAGTTGTAGCTATTACAGCAATGCTAACTAAGGGCTGTAATGACGATAGGCGTGATGACTTACTCCAAGATATAGTAGACGGACTAGGTAGCACTTCAGGACTAACTACTGGATCAACCTTTGAGTATGTATATGGTGGTGGTATCTATACCCCAAGCTACCCTGCAAATATTAAGGAGGTAGTGGTTACCAACGAAAGCGATGCTATTGTCGAGGTTTATACTAACCATGGTAGTTTTGCAGTACCTCCCCATGGTACATCAGAGTTTAGTATTGACGACAGTGAAACATCTATCCAGATACAAAATGTAGTAAACTTTGGTGGTGGACAGCCGTATAATGGCGAGTTCCTTATCTTTAACTACAGGACAAGGAGCTAGTCATGGCTTCAGGTTTAAGCGTCAGGACTACTGCTAGTTCTAGCGTCAAGGTGATAGAGGCATTTGGCAGCTATAACCTGACCGATACCCACAAAGATATCCTGATTGTCTTTGCGACAATATCTGCCCCTCTTGCTATCTTAACCCTGCCCCCAGCTACATCAGGCTACCGTAGAGTAGTGGTTAAGGATCGGGCGGCAACCGCTGGGGTTTACCCAATATATGTCAAAGTGACTGGCGGGGGACAAATAGATGATAGGACTGAGTTCTATATCACCTCCAATGACGCTTCAGTTGAGTTTTACCAGGACAATGGTAGTTGGTGGACTAGGGAATATAAGCGTAGTGTACCCAACCAATATAACTCAATAGCTACCCAGACTTTGACTGCTATCAATACTGCTACCCCCGTAACCTTTGCTACTACCGAAATGGGCAGTGCAGACTTTAGCCATGTGGTTAGCTCACTCTTTGAGTGCGAAAATCCAGGTACATATATGTTTGACGCTCAGTTGCAGGTGAGAGATACCTCTGCCCGGAACAATACAGTCTACGCCTGCTACCAGTTATATGACCCAGGAACTGGCACTTTTAACGGTATTCCGTACGCCAGCTCTAAGGCTACCCTAGGGTTACGTACGCGAAACGAGGAGATAACACTGGGGCTTACTAGGGCTATCCGTCTCCAGAAAAACGACTTAGTTAGGTTAGTGTTTGGTGCAAGCTCTACTGCAATCCAACTAGTTTCTACATCGTCTCCCTTTGTTGGAGTATCTGATATACCTAGTGCTACAATTAGAATTAGCAGAGTAACAACTAATACCTAGGAGGTAATATGAATATTTTTGAGAGATTTAGAATAGCTAGAGAGAACTACCAAGAAGGTTATAGAGCCTCTAGAGAAATGGGCAGACTGGAGAGAGCCAAGGCAGGTAAAGAGGTAAAGTCCAAGAAAACTGTTAAAAAGACTAAGGTAGTCTATATTAATAATAAACTAGTAAAAATTAAAGGAGATAAAAAGAGTGGAAATACTAAGTAAATTAGCTTCCGAGAGTTTAGTAGCATTAGGATTTATCAGTGGTGTAATAGCTATAGCTTATTTTTTGAGACAGTCTAGGCAAGAGGATCGTGATATCCGTAAG
>WPCK01344721.1_pt1 | contig 11774 bp, 7 predicted proteins | sample 5399851 | NCBI WGS metagenome assembly WPCK01 (sample SAMN12869471, study PRJNA574797) | sludge metagenome | isolation source: wastewater treatment of pH11 | place: China:Beijing | collected 2019-05-20
GATTGCGCCCGAACTCGGCCGCGAAGGTCACGCGCGACAGGTCAAGTCCCGCGTTGGCGAGCTGAGCAAGGCGCTTGTCATAGACATCGAGCGCCGGCCCGGCGCTGACTCCCGCGCCTTTGAGCAATCCGGCGATCGTCTCGCCACACGCGCGCGCCGGCCCTGAGACCGCAACGTAGCTCTCGATCAGCGATGCGGCCGCAGCCGGTAACGGCGCGGCGTCGATATCGCGCGCCACATCGATCAGGTGACCCGTCATCTCCGCGAGCGTGCGCGTGCCGATCAACTCGATTGCCTGAGCGTCGAGGTACGCACCGACAGCGACTTCGCTCGCCTCGGTATCGCCGGGATCCAGCGCCCTCAGCAATTCGCGCGGAAGCTTGCGCGCGTTGGCGTCAGGGGCACGCGTAAGTTGCTTGAGTTCGGCGTGAAACCGTTCCGGCGCCCAGAACGCATCCGCCAGCCGCCGCCGCCAGCGCTCGGGCACACCCGCCGCCGTCAGCACGGACCGGAACATGCCATGGTCGCCGATGCGCATGGTCCAGTCATCGAGCCCCGCGGCGCTCAACGCTTGAATGATGAGCGTGATGGCAGCAGCTTCCGCCGTCTCGCGTTCGCTCTCTCCGAAGCGCTCGATCCCCGCCTGGCGGAACTCGCGCGGATGCGTCTCATCTGCGCCCTGGGGCTGAAAGCGGAACGCCGAACCGTTATAGCAGTAGCGTGCCTTGACGGCCGGATCGGCGTGGCGGGCGACGTGCAGCCGGCACGTCGGCAGCGTCAGATCGGGCCGCAGGCACAACTCCGCGCCGTCGGGATCAGTGAACACGTAGGTGCGCGCGCGCAAGGCTTCGCCGATGGCATCCAGGAACACGTCGGCGGGCTGGATGACGGAGGGCGCAACCGCCTCGTGCCCGGCCTTGGTGAAGACCGACATGAGCTTTTGCGCCTGAGCTTCCAGCGCTTCGAACCGTAAGGCCGTTTCTGCTGTCATTCACTTGCTTCCTCTTCCCGCTCCCTGTGCGGGGAGAGCGGAACACTTGGCGCAGCCTGCTCTGATTGCGAGCGCCAGCCGGTTGCGCTACTCAACCACGCCAGTCTCAACTATGCCGTGCGAGAATCTTGCGAACCTCGGCGATGAGATCATCGGCGCGGACGGTCACTTGCCCGGCGCGCGCTTCCTTCCATTCCTTGTTGTCCTTGATCGCCGCCGCCGCCTTCGCGCCCTCGATCAAGTCCTTCAGCGTCACCGTGCCCGCCTCACGCTCGTTGGAGCCCTGAATGACGACACAGGGGCTGTTGCGCTTGTTGGCGTACTTCATCTGCGCATTCATTCCGGCCGAACCCAGATACATTTCCGAGCGGATGCCGGCGTTGCGCAGCTGCTGCACCATCTTCTGGTAGGCAGCGATCTCACCCTTGTCCATGACCAGCACGACGACGGGGCCGAGCGCCGTTTGCGCCTTCTGCCCGACATGGGCGAGTGCCGCCTGGAGCCGCGAAACGCCGATGGAAAAGCCGGTCGCGGGCACCTTCTGTCCGGTGAAGCGCGCGACGAGATCGTCATAGCGTCCCCCGCCGCCGACCGAGCCGAAACGCACGGTGTTTCCGTCCTCGTCCTTGACCTGAAACGTCAGCTCGGCTTCGAACACGGGACCCGTGTAGTATTCAAGGCCGCGCACGACGGAAGGGTCGAAGGCGATGCGCGATGCATCGTAACCGGCAGCCGTCACGAGGTTCGACATCGTCTCCAGTTCGCGAAGCCCCTCCTCTGCCCGGGCGTTGCCCCCGATAATCTTGTTCACCCGCTCGATTGCACTCTCGCGCGCGCCTTGGGCGGCAGTGAGAAATGACGTGATGATCCGGGAATTGGCATCGTCGAGGCCGGCGCCCGGCGTGAAATCTCCGCTCTCGTCCTTGCGGCCCTTGCCCAGCAATTGCGCCACGCCTTCGACACCGAACTTGTCGAACTTGTCCATGGCGCGCAGCACGGTAAGGCGCTTGCCTGTCTGGGTGGTATCCGTCAGATCGACGCCAGCGAGTTCGAGCACACCGTCGAGCACCTTGCGGCTGTTGACCTTGATGATGTAGTCGCCACGCGCGATGCCAAGCGCTTCGAGCGTATCGGCGGCGAGCATGCAGATCTCCGCATCCGCCGCCACGCTTTCCGCACCCACCGTATCGGCGTCGAACTGCATGAACTGACGGAACCGGCCCGGTCCCGGCTTCTCGTTGCGATATACGTTACCGTAGGCGTAGCGGCGGAACGGCTTGGGCAGGCTGTTGATATTCTGCGCGACATAGCGCGCGAGAGGGGCGGTCAGATCGTACCGCAGGCTCATCCACTGCTCGTCGTCGTCCTGGAACGAAAACACGCCCGCGTTGGGCCGGTCCTGGTCGGGCAGGAACTTTCCCAGCGCATCGGTGTATTCGAGCGCGGGCGTCTCCAGCGGCTCGAACCCATAGCGCTCGTAGACCGAGCGTATGACGCCCAGCATGTCGTTGAGGCCTTTGAGCTCGGCGGCCTCGATGTCGCGAAAGCCCTTGGCGATCCTGGCTTCCGGGCGCACCGCCGGCGGAGCATCAGCGCCCGCGCCTTTGTTGGATTTGGACATGGAAAGAAACTTTTGAGTTGCTGAGGCTCCCATGGCCCCGGGGTATTGCTGGGGCCTTATAGCGGATGGTCTCGCGGTGCGAAAGCCGGGCGTCCCGTTCCCTCGTCGGACGCACTTTCCCGCCTGGACTATGCCGCCCTAGCGGCGGAACACGGCTACGGCCTCGATGTGGGGTGAATAGAGGAACTGGTCGACAGGCGTAACGCTTTCGAGACTGTATCCCCCGTCGATGAGCGTGCGTGCGTCGCGCGCCAAGGTTGCCGGATTGCACGACACCGCGATAACCGTTTTGACCTGGGATCTGGCCAGCATACGCGCCTGCGCGTCGGCGCCCGCCCTCGGCGGATCGAACACCACGCAATCGAAATCACGCAACTCGGTCGCCGACAATGGCTCGCGGAAGAGATCGCGCGTGCGCGCCTCGACCGGTTTCAGGCCGCGCGCCTTCTTCAGGGCGGCGTTGAGCGCCACGATGGCGCGTTTGTCGCTGTCGGCGGCGAATACCTTGGCACGCTCGGCCAGGCGGAACGTGAACGCACCGACACCGCAAAACAGATCGGCAATAGCTTTGGACTTGCCGGCCGCACGCAAAACGAGGTCCGCCATAGCCTCTTCCATTTCAGCAACGGCCTGAAGGAACGCGCCTGGCGGAGCAATGACCTCGGCGTTACCGAACCTCAAGGCAGTGGTCAAAGACTCGTAAACCGGATCGCCGTTGACGCTGACCCGCGCGACGGCCGCCGATGAAGCCGCCTTGGCGATATCCGTACGCAATTCTGGCGTCAGCTTGGCCGCGACATCTTCCAACGCCACGTCGAGCCCTCCCAAAGTCCACGTCATGATGACGCGCGTCTCGCCGCGTCGCGACAGCAAGGGCGCAATCAGAGTGCGCAGCTTTGGAAGCGCCGCCATGATGGAGGGATGCAGGACGCAGCACTCCTCAAGATCCACGAGATCGTGGGACGCTGCCTTGTGAAATCCGAGCAAGACGCCCGCGCTTGTCGCCCGCGCGCTGAGCGCTGCACGCCGCCGTGCACCCTTGCAGGCAATGATATCGTTCACCACCACATCGAGCCCGCGCGCACGAAACGTTGCGGCCACCTGTTCCCTCTTCCATGCGCGGTATGCCGGCGCGGCCATGTGCTGGAGCGCACAGCCCCCACAGATGGTGAAATGACGGCAAGGCGGCACGACCCGATCGCTGCTGGGCGCAAGGACCTCGATGGGTTGGCCCGCCGTGCCTTCAACCACGGCTCTCACTCGCTCGCCTGCAAGCGTAAACGGCACGAAGACGGGACCGTTCGCCGTTTCCGCGACCCCATCGCCCTGCGCGCCCACGCGCGCGATCATAAGGTCGCAAGGTTCACGCATCCTTCGACGCTCCAAGCAGGAATTCCTCGTTGCCGGATCCGCCCGCGATGGGCGAAGCGACCACGCCGCGAACCCGCCATCCGGGCTGCAACGCAACGAATGCGCGCACGGCCTTTACAGCCCGGTCGCGCGCCCCCGCGTCGCGGACGATGCCGCCTTTGCCGATATCGGCAGGTGAAAGCTCGAACTGGGGTTTGACGAGCGCTACGAGAAACGCGCCGGACGCCGCAAGGCTCATCGCCGGTCCCATGGCCTTGGTCAGCGAGATGAACGACAAATCAGCGACGAGCATTCCGATCGGTCCTTCGATAGGCGCCGCCTCGATCTGCCGGATGTCATATCCTTCCAGGCTGATTACCCGCGCATCAGCGCGCAGGCTCTCGTGCAATTGCGACTTGCCCACGTCAACGGCGTAAACACGGCGTACGCCACGCTGCAATAAGACCTGCGTGAAGCCACCCGTCGATGCACCCGCGTCGAGCGCGATCATCCCCGCAGGATCGAGCGCGAACGCGTCGAGCGCTGCGGCAAGCTTCTCGCCTCCCCGAGATACGAAGTCCGGCGCCTGGTCGGCGAGGACGATGGACGATCCCGGACTGATGCTTTGCGCAGGCTTGGTACACGGTGCGCCATCCACCATCACGAACCCGCGCAGGATGAGGTCGCGCGCGCGTGCCCGGCTGGGAACGAGACCATCGGACAGCAGGCGTTGATCGAGGCGGGTCGAGGCGGGCTTTGACATCGCCGTCTGCATCGCGCTCCCCCCGCCATCCGGTCAAGCACAAATCCCTGCGAGGGAGATACGCAAGGTGTGCTTCAGGCCGCCGCCATGCCTGCCACACCGGACGGGCGCCGTCTGAACCGCTGCGCGGCTTTCAGGAGGGCAAATGGCACGCCCGTCAGCAGAACCTTCAGGTAGCGCAGGTCCTGGAAATCGCCATTGAGAGACAGACGCGGCAGCGCGGTGAGCGTGTTCTGGTGCCGGGTGTGAACCAATCCCTTGCGCGTCGTCACGGCGGTCGCCAGCCCCAACTCACGCGCCATCTCAAATTCACGTTCTGCAGCCGAGCCCTCGCATCCATAGGGGTAGCTGAAATGCCGGCAGGGCTTACCGAGCTCCGCCGACACACGCGCAACGCTGTCGGCTATTTCGCTGCGTGCCTGCTGCGGGCCGAGTTTCGAAAGAGCGTAGTGTCCCATCGTATGGGCCCCGATGGTGACGAGAGGGTCGGCGGCCAGTTCCCGCAACTCATCCCACGTCATGACGAGGTCGCGGCAAGGCGCTTTCGGATCAAGACCCGCTTGGCGCGAAAGGTCGAGCACCACCGCCCGGGCATCCGGCTCGGGCAGCGCGCGCAGCCACCAGTAGATCTCGTCGAACGCGGCTGTTCGTTGTGAATCATCCGTCAAGGCGAAAGATCGCAGTTCGCCGCGCATGTCGAGTTGCACCCGGCGCAATCCGCGCAAAGCCGCCTCCAGGTTCAACCACCACAGATCCCCCTTGCCATCGGCATAGTCGGATGAAACGTAGATCGTGAAGGGAACACCGTGGCGCTTGAAGACCGGGTAGGCGTGGTCGCGATTGTCCCTGTAGCCGTCATCGAGCGTGAAGACCGCAAACGGGCGCGTTGGAACCGGTGATTTGAGCCGTTTTGGAACATCATCGAGTGCGATGCAATCGAAGCCCGCAGCCTTGACCTGAAGGATGACGCCTTCCAGAAACTCTGGCGTCACCTGGAGAATACCGTTGGGAGAGAAACCGGCAGGCTGGCCGGGCCTCACATGATGCAGCATGAAGATGACGCCGTTGCCGCTTGTGAAGGGCGCAATGAGCCCGTCAACACCGGTATAGTGCAGGGCGGACAACGCCGCCCTCAGCAAACCCTTTGAACGCATCCGCACCACAACTTGCAACTCAAACCGGCAGACTCAAAAAACTCGATCCGCAAAAAGCCAATCGGTAAAAACTCAATCAGCAAAATACGTGCTAGCGGCCGCCTCGATCGCAGCGACAAAGCGCCGAATGGTTAATGATACCGCCAAGCCAATCAGGCGGCGACATTGCCTGAAATCTTGCGTGTCGCCCGCAGAATGCGCTGTGCGGGAACGGGCTCGGCAACGGTGCGGCTCATTTTCATGATGTCGATGCCCGACACTTCAAAGCCCAGGAACGTGCCGGGCGGATCCTGCAGCACATTCACCTGCTTCGTGGAATCCGGCAACAGAATGCCCGCGTCGAAACGCCCCTCGATCGCCTCGAACAACGAACGCGCGTCGTCATGAGCGCCCGCTACGATGATGTGATCGTAGGCTTCGTCGAGAGCGTCAAGGATCAGATTGAGCTGATCGGGGTCGATTTCCATGGCCTGATCGAGCGGGGCACCGGAGGTGATGATATGCACACTGCTTGCGGGAACACGCTGCACGGCATCCTCAAAGGACGCGCGCCCGCTCAGCAAGCCCGACAACCCCTTGCTGGGCGGCAACCCGCCGGCGCTTGCCATGCCTGAATTCCCCGACGGACTCCAATCGACGATAATCACCTGACGGCCGTTACGGCTGAGCGCTTTTGCCAGGGCGATGGCGTCGCTCCCGACACCGGAAACGCTCTTGGTTTCCCCTGTGATCAGGGATCTGTGGCCGCCCTGCTCAGGAGCAACTGCGCTGATCCTCGCAGCGACTTGTTCCACGGCAAGCTCGGCTGCTTCAGATACGGGCTCTGCCGATGGCAGGGCCGGCGTCTTCGGCTTTGCCACGGCGGATTGAATAACCGATCTGAGAGACGGCTTGGCCGTGAGGACAGGCTCCGTCCTCAATACCACCGCATCTTCAACTTCGCTCTCCACCGGTGCGCCTCGGGCGCCATCAAAGAGCGCACGTGTGATCGTCCAGAACGTACCGAGCAGCAGCGCCGCAAACGCGATCAGCGCCGCACTTTGCCCCTTCTTGGGTGTCACGGGGAAACTTGCGGGCAGCGCCTTGGAGATGATCTGCGCCTCGACCGGCTGGGCGCGTGTGTCCAATCGCTTGCGGTTGGACTCAAGTTGCGCCTGCAGGTTCTCAAGCTCTGTGCGCTTGGCCTTGGCATTGGCCTGGAGTTGACGCAGCTTGGCCTCTTCCGGCGCCTTGCTCACCACCCGCGATTTGACTTCATCGAGGCTTCTCTTGATCGAGGCTTCGCGCTCCTGCGCAAACTTGACCTCCTTCTCGAGGCTCTCGACCAGTTTGGAGACTTCAACAGAGATCTGACCTTTGAGACCGGCGAGATCGGCATTGAGCTGGTGCATGCGCGGATGGCCCGGCAGGAGTGTTGCAGACAGCTCCGAGATCTGCCGCTCGATGCGTACGCGCTGCTGCACGAGATTTTGGATCAAAGGCGATTTCTGCACATCGGGCAAAGCGTCCGCAGATCCGGCTTTCATCATCTCGCGCGCCGACTTGGCCCGCGCCTCGGCCTCGCTGCGCGCGGAGGTCGCCTTGGTCAATTCGCCGGTCAACTCGGAAAGCTGCTGCTCGTTGAGCCCCGTGTTCTGTGCTCCGCCCTTGAAGACGTTGATTTCGCCGCTGTAGCGCTCAGCTTCGGTTTCAGACGCCGCCACCTCCGGTACGAGTTTGTCGATCTTGCCCTGCAGAACCTTCTGCTGCTCGTCCACTTCCTCGGCGGCTGCGGACGCGAGCGACTTTCTGTAGGTTTCCACCAGGCGATTGGCGATCTCGGCGGCAAGCGTAGGCTCGATTGCCGTCGCGCGCACGCCGATGAACCGGCTCTCCTTGGCGGAATAGACCTCGAGCTGCTTGAACAGCGCGTTCAAGACACGGTCGCGTTCGCTCTCGCCGGGACGGGGACCGCCGATACCGGCCATGCGCATCAACCTGTCGGCCATATCGACCGGGCCCAGCGCACTGTTGAATTCCCGCTTGTCCTTGAGTTTCAACTCGTCGGCAATTCTTGCCACCAGTTCGGGCGATTGCAGGGCACGCACATGAGTGTTGATGGCTTCCTTGTCCATCTTCACCGCCAGCGCATCGGGCGAAGCAGTCTTGGCGTCGGCGAAACTAGCGGAGGCGCCCTTGGCCACGATCGCGAGTTCGGCCTGGGACTGGTACTTCGGCGCGAGCTGCATCAAGGCGCCGTAGGTCAGTGCGCCAGCCGCCGCGCTCCACAGCGCCAGCCGTGGCAGGTTGCGCCGCAAGGCTCCGAAAATCGTACTCATCTCGATATCATCTGGAGACGCTTGGCGGCGTGCGGGCATGGGTCAACTCGGCGAAGGCTGATGATCTGATTCGCAAGTAAAGAAGCTTCAGAGTTAGCAATCGCTTAATCGTTTCGAAAAAGGGCACCTCCTTAGTCTTTTTTAACTCCCCCCCGATAGCTTTCTGGATGTTGAAGTCTTGAAGTCGGGATAAGTCCGTCATGTCTGTGCGCTCGAAGGTCTTGGCCGTGGCGGTTTCCGCCATGCTTGCTGGCTGTTCCAGCATGCGGAGCGATGACATCCTCGGCGACGCCTTTCTGACTGCTGATCCCTTGCCGCCAGTGGCGGGATCTGAGCCCGTGATCGTGGCGGAAGCCCATCAGGTCGCCTGGGGCGAGCCCGCGCTTGTGCCCGCCGGCCCGCAAGCCGTGGCCGATGCCGATGGCCCCTATCTGCTCGACACGGGCGACCGGCTGCGCATCTTCGTCTACGGCCAGCCTAATCTTTCGCGCCTGTATATCGTCGATCACGAGGGCAAGATCGCCGTGCCGCTGATCGGGAGCATCAGCGCGCGTGGCAAGACCACCACGCAACTCCAGGCTACGATCCGCGCGCGCCTTGGCGCTGAGTTCGTCAAGGATCCGCATGTCACGGTCGACATCCAGCAGAACCGGCCCTTCTTCATCCTGGGTGAGGTCCGCAACGCCGGTCAGTATCCATACGTCTCCGGGATGACCGTGGAGACGGCTGTCGCCATCGCGGGCGGATATACCGAGCGCGCCAGCCAGCGCAAATATCGCATCACGCGGCGCATCAACGGCTTTGTCGAGCAGATCGAAGCCCCCGGCGACTACGTCTTGAAGCCCGGCGACACGGTTTACGTGTTTGAAAGGTTCCTCTGAGACCCAAGATGAGCCAAGTCTCGCGGACTTGAGACAAGCATACCGGCCAGAGCAAGCGATGCGTATCCTTCACTGTCTCAGGGCACCCGTCGGCGGATTATTCCGCCATGTCCTCGATCTTGCCGGCGAGCAAGCCCGCCGCGGGCATGATGTCGGTATCCTTGCCGACAGCACGGCACAGAACGCGCTCACCGCCAGCCTCTTCAACGAGATCGAACCGCTCATGTCGCTGGGGGTCGTACGTATTCCCATGAGCCGTCAACCGGGCATTGGCGATTACAGAGCCGTTCGCGCGACGCTGTCGCATGCGCAGTCCTTGAACCTCGACGTATTGCATGGCCATGGCGCGAAAGGGGGAGCCTATGCGCGACTTACGCGACGCGCCCTGCGCGCCAAAGGACAACCGATCAAAGCTTTCTATACACCCCACGGCGGCACGCTGAACTACCGGCCCGGCACCGCGCAGGCGGCCGTGTTCTTGACGCTGGAGCGCGTCCTGGAACGGTTCACCGACGGGCTCATCTTCGAAAGCGCTTATGCCGCACGCGTCTATCGCGAACGCGTGGGACAAGGTCCCGCGCCTCAGCGCGTCATTCCTAACGGATTGCGCCCTGGCGACTTCATCACACACGTTCCCAGGGCCGATGCGACGGATTTCCTCTTCATCGGCGAATTGCGCGACTTGAAAGGCGTCGGCTACCTGATCGATGCGCTGGCGCTCCTCAACGCCAAGGCACCCGTCACGGCTACAATTGTCGGCGCTGGTCCCGACGAGAGCAGGCTGAAGGCCAAGACCGCCGCGCTTGGACTTGCGGGGACTGTGCGCTTCACCGGCGCGCTGCCGGCGCGCGAGGCTTTTTCCTTGGGCCGCATTATGGTTGTACCATCTCTGGCCGAAAGCTTCCCTTATGTGGTCCTGGAGGCAGCAGCCGCAGGCCTGCCTCTCATTGCGACGCGCGTGGGCGGCATTCCCGAAATCGTCGCGGACACCGATACTAAGCTCATCGAGCCGGCCAGCGCCAAGGCGCTCGAAAGCGCTATGCGTGACTGCCTGGATCATCCGCAGGCGGCCATGGCGCGTGCTCAGCGCTTGAAACACAACGTTGCAGACAAGTTCACGGTCGCTGGAATGACCGATGCCGTCCTGGCCTTTTACGCCTTAAGGAATGCTTAACCTATAGGCATGGCACCAGGCGCTTGAGCCCTCCCATTAACCGCTCCTGGCACGGCGGATGCTTGCATGGCTCTCAATTCGCAAAACGAAACACGCGAGCCTGAGAATGTCTGCCACGATGCATGCCCTTGCCGCCAGCGCCAGCGCCCCACAGATCAAACCGCGCCTGGCGCTTGCTACAGCGCGCCTGTCCGATGCCGGAATGAGCACGAAGTCGAGCATCTCGCCGGTTGTGGTGCGCGGTCTCGTTCGGGCGGCGGAATTCGCAATTGTCATCGCCTCGGGATTGCTCATCGCAGTCACCTACGTCAACGAGCCGGACGTCACCGGCGACGCACGATATATGACGGCCATCGCTGCGGCGGGTGCGGCAACCCCTCTTCTGTTCGAGCTTCTTGGACTCTATAACCTGCGCGCCTTCTCCGCCGCCGTGCGCAGCATGCCCCGTATCGTGCTGGGCTGGAGCGTTACATTCGCGTTCCTTGTCATCGGCCTGTTCCTTCTCAAGATCGGCGCGCACGTGTCGCGCGTTTGGCTGACGGCTTGGTACGTTGCGGGAGCCGCTAGCCTCATTTCCGGCCGTATTGGACTGGCCTGGATCATGCGGGCGCTCGCCAAGAACGGCCGCCTGTATCAGCGCGCCGTCATCTATGGGGCGGGCCCTGTGAGCGAAGAACTGCTGGCGCAGCTCGAAGCCGATTCCGATCAGATCGTGCGTATCGCGGGCGTCTTCGACGAGCGCGACGAGACGCGCGCGCCGCGCCTCGCCGGCGGCTATCCGCGCCTTGGCGGTCTCAAGGATCTCATCGCGCTGAGCCGCACGACGCGCCTCGATCTCGTCATCGTCGCTCTGCCGTTGACGGCCGAGCACCGCCTGTTGCGCCTTGCCAAGGCCCTTTCCGTGCTGCCTGCCGACATTAAGATGCCGGCTCGTGCGACCGCTTTGCGCTTTGCGCCGCACACCTACTCGCACGTCGGCTCGGTCGCCATGATCGACCTTTACGACAAGCCGATCGCCGATTGGGGCACTGTCTCGAAGTGGCTCTTTGACAAGATCGTGGGGACAATTGCCCTCGTGGTCCTGGCTCCCCTGATGGCGCTCGTCGCGCTGGCCGTGAAGCTCGACAGCCCTGGGCCGGTGCTGTTCCGACAGAAACGCTATGGCTTCAACAACGAGCTGATCGAGGTCTTCAAGTTCCGTTCGATGTACACCGGCCTCTGCGACGCCGCCGCCGCCAAGCTGGTCTCCAAGGACGACCCTAGGGTCACGCGCGTCGGCCGCATCATCCGCAAGATGAGCCTCGACGAGTTGCCGCAGCTCTTCAACGTCTTGCGCGGCGAGCTCTCGCTCGTCGGCCCACGCCCTCACGCCGTGCAGGCCAAGGCCGGAACCCAACTCTACGACGAGGTCGTCGACGGCTACTTCGCACGCCATAAGGTGAAGCCCGGCATAACCGGCTGGGCACAGATCAACGGTTGGCGCGGGGAGACCGACACTCACGAAAAGATCGAGAAGCGCGTC
>WPCK01016188.1_pt1 | contig 11765 bp, 10 predicted proteins | sample 5399851 | NCBI WGS metagenome assembly WPCK01 (sample SAMN12869471, study PRJNA574797) | sludge metagenome | isolation source: wastewater treatment of pH11 | place: China:Beijing | collected 2019-05-20
GCCGTGTAGATGTGGCCGGGCAGGAACTTGAAGGTGACCTCGGCGGGCTGCCCGGGCGCGATGTAGCGGGCGTTGATCTGCGCGACCTCGGCGCCGACGATGGTTTCCGACGTGTCGATGAAGGCCATCACCGGCGCGAGCGGCAGCGAGGCGACGCGGGCGCCCTTCCGCAAGGCGATGTTGGTCACATAACCATCGGCTGGCGCACGCACGACCGTTTTGTCGAGATTCCACTGCGCGCCTGCGAGTTGCGCCTTGAACTGGTCGACCTCGGCTTGGCGCTGCTCGACGTCGAACACGCGCCCCGCCTGCTTCTCGGCCAGCGTTGTCATCTCCTTGAGGCGTGTCTGCGAAAACTCGAGCTGCGCCGCAATCGTGCCAACCTGCGCCTGGAACGGCACGGGGTCGATGCGGAACAGCACATCGCCCGCCTTGAGCGGCGTGTTGGGGGCAACCGGAACTTCGATGACCTCTCCGGCAACGCTGGGCACGATCTCAACCGAGTGTCGGGCGACCACCACGCCGCCGGACGGCGCGCCCCAACCCATGGGGATGAAAAGGCCGATCAGCAGCAGCAGGAGGACGAGGACCGGTGAGATCTTCCAGAACAGGTTGAACGGGACGATCTTGAACCAGACCAGCAGGAACAGGAGGACGAGGTAGACATTCAACAGGAAGGCGATCATTTCACGCCCTCCTTCTTCGGCACGTCGACGAACGCCCAAACGAGCGCCAGCGGCCACAAAACGAAGCCGAAGATCAGCGTGACCCAGCCTGCGACCTCGACCGCCTGCGCCCAGGGATGATTGCGGTTCCTGGCGATATAGCCTGGCGCCAAGCCGAGACCGATGAACACCGCGATGCCGGTCAGCAGCAGGATAACCAGAATGAATGCGGCGAAATAATCGATGAAGGTCATTGGACCATCCTCCTAGTCCACCAACTCGAAATCGCCTGGCTTCCAGCTGCCGTCGAAAGCAGGTTTCTTCGGACCATAGATGCGGAAATAAGTGAACCAGCCCCTTCCAGGGATGGTTTGTATCCAACGGCTCTCATGTCCAACCGGCGCGGTTGGCCCGAAGTACAGATCTACCGACCCGGTTTCGGGAACGTCCTTCAATTCGAAGAGCGAGCGCAGCGCCGCCTTACCTTGATCTGTGGCAATTTCGCTGCGGTTCAGCGGATCGTAGATCGTGACCGACCAGAACAGCTTGGCAGGAACGGGCAGAGGCACCGTGAGCTTGTAGGTCTTGCCGCCGTCGAGGTAGGCGCCGTTGCCGTCGCGCGTTCCGAGCCAATAGAGGGAGCCGGCCTGCTCGTCGCGGCGAAACATGGCCGGCGACTCCACCATGGCCTGATAGAACCACTTCGTGCGAGCATCCAGGTCGCGGTATGCCGGCATATCGAACGTACCGTTCTCGAAGCGTAGGCTCGCCCATTCCCATTTGCGGTCGGGCCATTTCAGGCGATCGGAGCGGCGATCTGCAAAGCTCTGGACGCGCATCTGGTCGTTGGCCGCCCGCGCTGCTTTTTCCAGGATTGCCTTCATCCGTGCATCGGGCGCGAACGGCTTGCCCTTCTCGATCCCAAGCGTCGCCAACTGACCGTAGTTCATGCGGTAGGGCTCGTAGGGCGGCTCCTCGTCAATGATACGATGAAGCATCTGCCAAAACCGCAGATCGCGCTCAAATGGGACGGGAGTGAGATCAACCGCGGTATCCGCGATGTCGATCCAGTCTATGCCCTTCCAGTCGGACGTCGCATTCAGCGGATAGATCTTTATGGACTTCATCATGGCGAACGCAGCCTTCGCATCCCCCTTCGGCGGGATAGCGCGGACCAGCAGCGGAACGCGGAACGTTCCGGCGCGACCGATGAAGTATCCTTCGGGGATTTGATCCGCATAGCCCGGTGGAAGGATGAGGTGCTTGCCGCCCTTGCCCGCGTCCGGCCCGGGGAGCCCAAGGTCCATGACGTACTGTTGGTTCAGGTCGTTCACCACGCACATTAATGGTCCGGGCGGAATCTCCACCACGATGGGTCCCACATGGAGGTCGAGAGAAGCGAACGCATACGGCGTATCAGAGTTCGGAGTGAAAATGATCTGGGTGGGTGTGCCCTGCATCACGCCGGCACCGCGGTTGGAATGGACGCCTACGGTGTCGAGCGCGAAGAATCCGGCGGAGAACGCGACTCCGGGGTAGAAAAACTTATAAGCCTCGATCGCGCGCGAAAAGTCGGCGTCGTCATATGCTTTCTGAATGGTCTCCGGCGTGGGATAGCCGCCCTTGAACTCGTAGTCCTGTGCGTGAGCGGACGCAGTCGCGGCGGTCGGAGCGGTTTTCATAGTCTTTCTCCTAATCGGAAAATCGTAACGTTGACCTCCCGGCCGGTAAGACCCAACCGACAGCCATTGCTGAGCGACGTCCTCACTTTGCTTCTCCATGTCTTCGCTTGCGACCGTCTGCACTTTGGCTGTTCCTCATACCTGCGGCACGTCGTGTTGACGTGCACGGACCTCCGCAAGATCACGCTCGAGGAAATAGTTGAGAAGGGTGCGTATGAGGGCGATGAGCCCAAGGCGTGCGACCGATTCCCAGTCCGTGGTGATCGACGTTTCGATGATGTCGGCGGCCAGCTGGAAGGTGAGGCCGGCGACCAGCCAGCGCGCATATCGCAGCCAGATGTCGCGCCGCTCATGTTCCATGGCCGACGTCACCAGCGCCTTAAGCCCGGAGATGAACGCCTCGACCGTCCCGGCCACAATGACGAGAAACGCCATCGCGTCGATGACGACGACGGCATTGCGGGTCAGGAGCGCCAGTGTCTCGGCCATCGCACGATCCTGCCTAAGCCGAGGTCTGTATGGGGGCGGACGCCTCGTCGGCAAAGACGGAGCGCCAGTCCCGCTTCATGCTGACGAGGGTGATGCCGTAATCCGCCGCCTTGTCGAGCGCCTCCGACAGCGGGCTCAGCCGGAACGCGCGGTCATAGGCGAATTCGCGCGCGTCGTCGTCGTGATGCAGCAGCAGCGCGAGCCGCGCACCGGAGCCGGTTTTGCAGTAGCGCAGCATGGCGAGGTCGCCGTCGGAATTGCCGAAGGCGAGGATCGGACGGCGCCCGATATGCAGGCCGATGTTCTCCACCTTTGCTTCGCGATCATCGAAGCTGTTCAGTTCAGCCAGTTTCATCAAGTCGATGGCCTGATTCTGTGCATCAAGCCGTGTCTTCACGCTGGATCCGATGACCTGTTCGTTTGGAATGCCGTAGGCTTCCTCGGCAAAGGCTCTCATCAAATCGACACCGCCACCGGAAACAATGAAGGTCTTGAAGCCGTTCTCGCGCAGATAGCCGAGCAGTTCGACCTGCGGCCGATAGGTGAGCTTGTTGAACGGACGGCCAAGTTTCGGGTGTCTCGAGGTCGCAAAAAAATCCAGCGCGATCTTTGTAAATTCGTCCTCCGTGACGCCGGCATGGGTGGTGAACGCCAGCTCAAACACCGCCTTCTTGCCCATCTCGTGGAGGGTCTTGAAATCGCGTTCGAGGAACGCCTTGAATGGTTGGCGCTCCAGCATCGAGGAGTCTTTCTCGGCCAGGGCCTTCAACCGTGTCAGCGCAAAAAAAACCTGCACCTGTACAGGCTGCTCGCACCAGAGCGTGCCGTCATTGTCGAAGGTCGCGATGCGTTCGGAGGGCCGTACATAGTCCGCCCCGCCCTCCTTCGTGACCCGCGCGACGAAATCCAGGATTGCGGATTTTGCCGCGCCGTCGTTCCATGAAGGTAGAACTCCGGGCATTCAGAGTGCTCCTTGAAAATCGGAAACGTGAATCGGATTGCATGAACGGGCGGCGGGATCGCTCCCGCCGCCCCTGATCAATCAGTCGCCCGACGCTGACTGAAGCTTTGAGATCGCATCGTCGATCGTGAAGGTGTTCGGCTTCTGAATCGGCGGGAAGTCCTTGAAGGTCTCGGCCCATTTCGCCACCACCATGTTCATGGTCAGGGCGATGAAGTCATGCCGAAAGAACCACTCCCAATAGGTATTCGACGTGATGTCTGCGAACTCATAGGGGTCTGTCCGCAAATTGAAGAGTTTCGGCACTCTCAGCCGTGTGAACGGCTCCGCCCACACTTGCAGCGTGCCTTTGCAGCGCTGCTCCATGAATACAACCTTCCAGTTGTCGTAGCGCAGCGCGAGGATGTCGCCGTCGTCGCTGATGTAGACAAACATCTTGCGGGGAGACTCTTTCTCCTTGCCGGTCAGGTAGGGCAGGAGATTGAAACCGTCGATATGATTCTTGTAGGTGCGCCCGCAGGCTTTATAGCTCTTCTTCGCCTTTTCCCCGATATCCGGTTCGCCGGCCATCGCAAGGAAAGTCGGGAACCAGTCGTGGTGTTGTACGATCTCGGTGGAGATCTGGCCCGGCTTGATCTGGGCGGGCCAACGCACCAGCAACGGAATGCGGAAGGCACCTTCCCAGTTCGTGTTCTTCTCTGAGCGGAACGGAGTCATGCCGCCATCCGGCCAGGTGTTGCGGTGTGGTCCGTTGTCGGTCGAATATTGCACGAATGTGTTGTCGGCGATGCCAAGCTCATCGAGGAAGTCGAGCATCTGACCGACATTCTTGTCATGGTCGATCATGGTGTCGTGATAGGGCGACTGCCAGCGGCCTGCCTGACGGAGGCTCTTCTCTTTCGTGTGCGTGTAAAGGTGCATGTGCGTTGTGTTGAGCCACACGAACCACGGCTTGCCATCCGCCTCAGCCCGCTTGATGAAGTCCTTCGCCGCGGCGACAAAGTCGTCGTCGCAGGTTTCCATCCGCTTGCGCGTCAGAGGGCCAGTATCCTCGATCTTCTGCTTGCCGACCTTGCCCCAACGCGGTTCTTCGGTCGGATCGTCTTTGTCGGTCGCCCAGGAATGGATAACGCCGCGTGGACCGTAATTTTTGCGGTAGTTCGGGAAATCCTTCTCCGGAAAGTAGTCATACATCTCCGGCTCTTCCTCGGCGTTGAGATGGTAGAGATTGCCGAAGAATTCATCGAAGCCGTGGTTGGTCGGCAGCATGTGGTTCAGGTCGCCGAGATGGTTCTTTCCGAACTGCCCGGTAGCGTAACCCTGGTTTTTCAGCGCGCCGGCGATCGTCAAAGCCTTGTCGGTCATGCCGATTGGCGCGCCCGGAAAGCCGACCTTTGACAATCCGGTTCTGAGAACACTTTGTCCGGTGATGAAGGAAGACCGCCCCGCTGTGCAGGATTGTTCGCCATAGGAATCCATGAACATCATGCCTTCCTTGGCGATGCGATCAATATTGGGCGTCTTGTAGCCCATCAGTCCGTGCGAATAGCAGCTCAGATTTGAAATGCCGATGTCGTCTCCCCAGATAACGAGGATGTTTGGCTTGCCGGTCTTGGCCATAGGGTACGCTCCTTACATATTGACTGCTGTCAGACGGTTGAGTTTTTCAATCACGCGCCATTGCAGCGGCGAGCTTTCGTTCGAGGTCGAGGTAGATGTCCTCAGCGACGTCGTAGATCACTTTCACAATGCGTCCGCCTGCAAACGGAAAGCGAGGCTTATAGGCCGAGCTGACGGCATCTCCGCTGTCGTAGCCGATGGCCAGTCCTTCGCCGGCGAGTGCGTAGTGGCCCGTCTGCACGCGGAAACTGCCGCTGTCGACGACGTTCTCGTCGAGATAAAGCGTCATCTTGCCGAGCGCTTCGTTGCTTTCTCCTATGCGGTCCTTGATGAACTCAACACCGATGATATGCGTCCCGATCTGCGGGGCATCGCAGGTAAGCCGTTGCTCCGGCGGGATGCCGAGGAAATTGTACACGAAGGTCACCTTGCCGTTCTTGACGAACATCGCGTAGCCGCCGAAGCGTGACCCTTGCGAGCAGATGACCCCTTGGGAGTTGCCTGTGAACTCCACCTCGGCAAGGATCTTGAAAGAGTTTCCGAGCGTACGAGCCGCGGAAGCTTCGGGGATCTCGGTGGTGCCGGGATAGTAGATGTAGCGTCCGCTCTTCGGCTCGGCCGCCTTGAACTCCAGCGAATGGATGCCCACGACGCCATAATCGTTGAGCGGCAGCACGTTGTAGCGCTTCGCTTCTGCGAGCCACAGCGCAGCAAGCTCCTTCACCTTGCCGGGATGTTTGTCCGCGAGGTCATGGGCTTCCGCCCGGTCCTCGTCGACGTGAAAAAGCTGCCAGCGGTCGTTCTGGAAATTGCCCGTGTTGGTCAGCGGTCCATGCTCGGCACTCGCCTTCCAGCCCCTGTGCCAGATGCCTCGAGTCGAGAGCATCTCGTAGTACTGCGTGTCCTTCGTCGTGGGCACGTTCGCATTGTCGAAGGAATAACGCATGGAGACGCCGGCCAGAGGTTCCTGCTTCACCCCGTCGACGTCGTCCGGAAACGCAACGCCGCAGCAGTCAAGAATGGTCGGAACGATGTCGGTGCAGTGGTGGTATTGGTGGCGGAACTCGCCTTTGGCCTTGATGCCTTTGGGCCAGTGTATGACGAGTGGATCGCAGGTGCCACCGGCGTATTGCGAGTAGCGCTTGAACATGCGGTAGGGTGTAGAAAATGCGACAGCCCAACCGGTCGGATAGTGATTATAGGTGTCCGGCGAGCCAAGCTTGTCGATCATCGCCAGATTGGACTGAATGTCGTCGGGATAGCCGTTGAAGAAGCGGTTCTCGTTGACTGAGCCGTTCGGGCTTCCCTCGCCGGACGCGCCGTTGTCGGCGCAGTAGATGATGAGCGTGTTGTCAAGTTGTCCGGACTCCTCGAGATAGTCGATAAGGCGCCCGATCTGCACGTCGGTGTATTCCGAAAAAGCTGCGTAGACCTCCGCCATACGGCTGAACAGCCGCTTTTCGTCGCCGGACAACGTGTTCCAAGGCCGTACGAGGTCGCCGTCGATGCAGGTTCCCTTGGACATCGAATTGAGTGGCGTCAATTCGGTGTTTTTGGGCATGATGCCCCGCTCGATCATGCGCTTCAGCACCCAATCGCGGTAGGCCTCATAGCCGTCGTCGAATTTGCCCTTGTATTTATCGATGTACTCTTGCGGAGCGTGGTGGGGGGCATGATTGGCGCCGGGGCAGTACCAGAGGTACCACGGCTTCTCCGGTTGCGATTGTTTGGTGTCACGGATGAAGTTGATCGCCTTGTCGGCAATGTCCTTGGAGAAGTGGTAGCCTTCTTCGGGGGTATAGGGCTGCTCGACGAAGTGGTTATCCTCGATCAGTTCGGGGTACCACTGATTCGTCTCGCCGCCGATGAAACCGTAGAAGCGGTCGTAGCCCAGCCCGAGCGGCCAGTATTTCCGGGACGATGCCATATCGAAGGCATCGACCGGCACGTTATGGTTCTTGCCGATCCAGAACGTGCTCCAGCCCGCATCTCGCAACACAGTCGCCATGGTGGCGATGTTCGCGGGGCGATGGCCGCAGTAGCCAGGAAAGCCTGCAGCCGATTCAGCGATGGTGCCGAAGCCATTCTGGTGGTGGTTGCGGCCTGTAAGAAATGTGGATCGCGTTGGTGAGCACACAGACGTCGTATGCCACTGCGTATAGGTCAAGCCGTTCTTCGCGAGGCGATCGAGTGTCGGCATCTCGATCCGTCCGCCGTAGGCCGACCAAGCCGCTTGCCCAGTGTCGTCGTAAAGAATGACGAGCACGTTCGGCGCGTTCTTAGGCGCCTTGGTTTGAAGAAATGCATCCCAATCCGGTTTGGAATCGCGGATGTCGAGATCGATGACACCCTTGAATTTCTTCGGCATGTCTCTCTCCTTCAGCCGAAAGGTCCGACCCTGAACACCATGCTGACGATCGCGAATAGGCCGATCAGCAGCAGGATGAGCGCGGTGATGAGCGTGAGCGAGGGCGGGAACTTGCTTTCGCCGTGGACGAGGCCTTCGGCGACCATGGCTGTGCGCTGTTCGCGCAGGTGCAGCATGAACTGCAGGTGGTAGGCGATGCCGCCGATCAGCATCACGATGCCGAGGGCGACCAGCGCGACACCGAAGTTGCGCGCCGCGCCGGCATGCGTGATGACATCGTGATCGCGCAGCTTCTCGAACACCTGGAAGATCGTGAAGCCGAACGAGATCAGCGACAGAGAGGTGCGGATCACCGACATCAGCGTGCGGTCGGCGCTCATGCGCGTGCGCTGAAACGACATGCCGGTCCGGCGTGAGGACAGCTCGACCGAGATCTGATCCGGTTCGGATCGACGCGTGATGTGCTGATCGGTCATGGCGAAGCGCTCCCCTCGCGCGCGAGCCAACGGCGCGCGACGAATTCGACAATCCAACGGAAGATGAAATACGGGATGACGGCCAGCAGCAGCGCCATCAGCAGCGCCTCGACAGGATAGAACGTCTGAAACACCATGTGCTGGTAGATGACGTCCATGCCGATGCCGAGCAACATGATACGCGCTGTCGCGACCAGTCCCTCGCGGAGCCGGCCGGCGGGTTGCGACGGATCCCAAATCGCGGTCCAGAAGAACGATTTGTGCCCGAGCCGCGCGTCCCGGATGCCGTCCTGCAGGGCGGCTAGGAAGGCCATCACCGGCTGCAGGAAGAACCGGAAGGTCATAGGGCCGTCGGTGCGTCCGACAATGTCGGTCCAGAAGCGATCGCGAACCTCGGTCGATAGTCCGTATTGAGACACGCCCCAAACGAACAGAGCCGCGGTCAGAATGACCACGAGCCACGTGAGCAACCGCCAAAAGTTGAGGGCTTTTCGCTCGTCATGCCGCACCGTCTTGGCACAGCGCGAACGACGTCGCCCCCGTCCCAAACCAGCCAGAGAGGTTGCCCGGCCCGGAAGCAACGGGGGAATCAACCAGGACCGGGCCCGCACGCGGCTCCCCAAGGTCGCGCAGGAGAGATCCGACGCGAGAGGAATGAATTTGAGGTTCAACAAAACCGCGACGAGACATCCCAAACCTCACTGCCGAGGTGCTCAAGACACCGGCAAGCAAAAGGCCGGTCGCGATGGCGAGGATGTCGCAGCGCTCACAGGCCAGCAATTATCCGCAAGGAAGGGCGGCCGCGCTTTTCGGAAAGCAAACATATACCAACGTATAGCGCAGCGGGGGCTCAATCGCTTTCGCTCTCGCCGCCAGTTGCGTTGCGCTGGCGGGCCAGCAACGCGCAGCCAAGGCACTCCATGAGCGCGCTCTCATCGAACGGTTTCTTGAGAATGCCGAACGCACCTTGCTCGAGTGCCTGGCGGCGGACTTCGTCTGTCGCAAATGCGGTCATGAATATGGTTGGAGCGCTGGTGCCAGCTTTGAGCAGGCGCGCGTGGAGATCGAGCCCGCTCATGCCCGGCATCCTTACGTCGCTGATCAAACAGGCCGTACGACACAAGATGCCCGATTGCAGGAAATCCTCGGCGGACGCAAAGGACACCGCTTCGTAGCCATGCGACTGCAGAAGCCCTGCTGTCGCTTCGCGAACGGACTTGTCGTCGTCGATGATGGCGATCACGGGAGCCATGCCAGGAAGAAATTTCCGCTATCCTAGCATGCGAGAGTACGTGGAAGAGAGCTACTCTACCTTCGGAAGATCAAGGTATCGGTTTGGCAGGCCACGCTATACGTGAGTATAGGTGTTAGGGGGGTGTTAGGGGAGCACCGCTCTGATTCCGAGAGCCTCTGCCATGCGGACGAGATCCGCAAGCGACTTGGCGCCCATCTTGTGCATCACGTTGGCTCGATGAACCTTAACCGTGATCTCGCTCACGCCGATCTTTGCCGCAATCTGCTTGTTCATGAGCCCGGACGTGACAAGCCCCATCACCTCCTGCTCGCGCGTCGTGAGCGTTCCGAAGGTCGACCGCACCTTGCTTGCAGCATCGTCCAGCGCCCGCTGACTGCTGGACTTGACGATGCCGGCCTGCACTGCATCGAGCATGTCCTGATCGCGGAAGGGCTTGGTCAGAAACTCGACGGCACCAGCCTTCATCGCACGGACGGTCATCGGGATGTCCCCATGGCCGGTCATGAAGACGATGGGCGCGTCAATGTGTAAGCGAGTGAGTTCGGCCTGGAGATCGAGGCCGCTCAGGCCGGGAAGCCGGATGTCGAGCACGATGCAACTCGGCGTCTCCCATTTCTTCGCAGCGAGGATTTCGGATGCGCTTGCGAATGTCCGCACCTGCAAACCGACCGACTGGAACAGGTTGGCAAGGGACGCGCGCATTGACGCGTCATCGTCGACGACGACCACAAGCGGCGGTTGATGTTCCGGATCGGCGTTCATCGCTTATGGCTCGGCAGGGCAACATGGAAAATCAGGCCGTGTGGACGGCCAGGTAGGACCCACATCCGCCCATTATGATTTTGCACAATCGATCTGCAAATGGATAGGCCAAGGCCTGTTCCGGTCGGCTTCTTCGTAAAAAATGGATCGAAGATCCGTTCCAGATCCTCGGGTGGAGCGCCGATGCCGGTATCCTTGATCCGCAGAAGAATTTCCCCCGCCTCGGTCTGACGCAAGTGAACGGTCACGACGCGCCGCCGGTCCGTTACGGGGCCGAGAGCCTCGATGGCGTTCGTGAAGAGGTTGAGGAATAGCTGCTGCATCTGAAGCCGGTCACACGCGACCAGCGGCAAGCCGTTCGTGAATCTGAGCTTCAGGGAAATCTGATGCCGGTCCATCTCGGCAGAAACAAGCCTCGCGGCATCGCGTAGGATCTCATTGATGTCATGAGGAAGCTTGTCACAACCAGTCTTTCCGAACATCGATCTGATGCTGGCAACGACGTCGGCTGCACGGCGGCCATCTCGGGCGATCGCTTCCAATGTCGCGGAGGCGCGATTGAATTCGGGGGGATCACGCGCCAGCCAGCGCAACCCCGCGCTCGCATTGGTGACGATGGCGGCCAAAGGCTGATTGACCTCGTGTGCGATCGACCCGGCGACCGCATCCATCGTCATCAGGCGGCTCTCGCGCTCGTGCTGGCGCGCCGCGACCGAAACCGCAAGCCGCGCGTAGAGTTTCGTCATCTCTGCGAGCAGCATCAGCAGGACGAAAACGCCGGACATGAGTCCGTACGTGCGCCCCACATACCAGAACATGCTGTAGCGCGAGGACGTGAATATCACCATCACGAGCTCGATCAGCCATGCCCACAGCATGAGGACAAGCCAAAGATCCAAAACGGACCGCCGCCCGCACAAAAGCAAAATAATGGCCGTTGTCATCAAGGCGAGTAACGGGGCCGCAACATGGAAAAGCTGTGCGGGCGACCAGTTCACGGCATCGAACATCATGGGCGGCAGGATGTCGTGGCCTGCCGTCGCCAAGGCCGTAAGGCCAACAGCAAGAGTCGCCGCCACCGCCATGCTTGCGAGAATGGCGGCAGGAACGCTGCGGGCATCGAGCGGAGGGGCCTTCGTTCGCTGCAAAAGTGCGTAAGCGACGACCGCAAGAGGCAGCCCTGTGTGCCAGAAGTAGTAGATCCAGATCGTAGTGTTGACGCCGGCGCCCAGCAGACCCAAGGGCGTGAATGCGCCGGGAAACGTCAGGGCATGAGGGATAATGATGAGGCCGGCAAAAAAGTAGCCGGTCGCCAAGGCCAGCAGCGCGCGTGAGCGGGTGATCGAAAAGTGCGCGTAAAGGAGCGTCGCCGTAATGAGATCTCCCAGCAGGAGGGTCGTGTCGACGATGGGAATGAAGGCAGGGATCGCCGGCCACTGCGCACTCCGGAACGGCAGGGTCGCAACGAACGCGGCAAGCAGCGCGAG
>WPCK01141785.1_pt1 | contig 11729 bp, 9 predicted proteins | sample 5399851 | NCBI WGS metagenome assembly WPCK01 (sample SAMN12869471, study PRJNA574797) | sludge metagenome | isolation source: wastewater treatment of pH11 | place: China:Beijing | collected 2019-05-20
GCGCCGCGCGCGCCACCGCGGCGGCAGCCACTGGACAGCGCGGCCAGTCCGCGACCGAACTCGTCGTGTATGCCGTGGAAGGCACCCCGCGGTTGGCATGGGAGGTGCGGTCGGACGGCATACAGGCCGACCAGACCCCGAGCCGCCGCGTCACCTACGTCGACGCCGCGACCGGCGCGCTCATCGAGTCGATCGAGGAGATCGTGACCGGCACCGGCAACTCGCAGTACTCCGGCACGGTCAGCCTCGCGACGATCTCCAGCGGCGGGGTCTTCCAGCTCAAGGATGCGCACGGCAACTACGCGACCGATCTCAACGGCGCCACCAGCGGCACCGGCACCCTCTTCACCGACGCCGACGACGTCTGGGGCAACGGCTCGATCACCAGCCGCCAGACCGCCGGTGTCGACGCCGAATACGGCGCCGAGCAGACCTACGCCTTCTACGCGGCCGTCCTCGGGCGCGCGGGGATCTGGAACAACGGCACCGGCGCTCGCAGCCGGGTTCACTACGGGAATGGCTACAACAACGCCTTCTGGGACGGCACCCAGATGACCTATGGCGACGGCACCGGCAACGCCAAACCGCTCACGTCGATCGACGTCGCCGGCCACGAGATGAGCCACGGCGTCACGTCCAACACCGCCAACCTCGCCTACCGCAAGGAGTCCGGCGGCCTCAACGAGGCGACCTCCGACATCTTCGGCACGGCGGTCGAGTTCTACGCCTCCAACTCGGCGGACGTGGGCGACTACTTCATCGGCGAAAAGATCGACCTGCGCGGCAATGGCACCCCGCTGCGTTACATGGACCAGCCGAGCAAGGACGGCTCCAGCCCCAACTGCTACTCGTCCACGGTCGGGCGCCTGGACGTCCACTACTCATCGGGCCCGCTCAACCACTGGTTCTTCCTCGCCTCGGAAGGGTCAGGGGCGCGCACGGTCAACGGCGTCGCCTACAACAGCCCCACCTGCAACGGGGTCGCGGTGACCGGCGCCGGGCGCGATGCGGCCACCAAGATCTGGTACCGCACCCTCACGACCAAGCTCACCTCCAGCAGTGGCTATGCCGCCGCGCGACAGGGCGCGATCCTCTCGGCCAAGGAGCTCTACGGCAAGAACTCCGCACAGTGCCTCGCGACCGAGAGCGCCTTCAACGCGATCTCGGTGCCCAAGGGCACGCAGACCTGCGCCAACTGAGCCGGTGACCACACTCACCCACCGCCGATAGCGACAGGGCCGGCCCGACATCCCGGCCGGCCCTGCTGCGTGCCCGCTCGCCCGGCAAGAAGACCACAGGCGCTCAGGCGGGGTGGTCCGGCAGGTCGACTACGGCCTCAGGCTCCTCGTCGACGAGCGCGAGCTTGCGGTAGTAGCGGTCACGGCTCTTGAGGATGATCGCCGCGCACACCGCCGCCAGCAGCGAGCCGACGAGCACCGCCATCTTGACGTGGTCGTCACGGTCGCTGCCCGCGCCATAGGCGAGCTCGCCAATGAGCAGCGACACCGTGAAGCCCAGGCCGGACAAGAACGCCAGGCCCAGCACATCGAGCCAGCCCAGTCCCTCGTCGAGCTCGGCCCGAGTGAATCTGGCCACCGCCCAGGTCGCGCCGAACACCCCGATCGCCTTGCCGACCACAAGACCGACGACGATGCCGATGGCCACCGGGTCACGCCAGGTCTCCTCCAGCCCGCCACCGACGAACCGCACCCCCGCGGCGAAGAACGCAAACACCGGCACAGCCACACCGGCCGAGAAGGGCCGCAGGGCATGCTCGACGGTTTCGGCCAAGGTATGCCGTGAGTCGTCACCGGCCGCGGCCAACTCGTCGCGTCGGCTCACCGGCACGGCGAGGCCGAGCAGCACGCCGGCGACCGTCGCGTGGACGCCGGCCTCGTGGACCAACACCCAGGCGATCACGGCAGGAATGGCGAGGAGAGCCGGCTGGGTGAAGCCGCGCCGGAGCATCCACCCGAAGACTGCGATCGGGATGAGCGCCCCGACCAGCGGCAACCAGGCCAGGCTGCTGGTGTAGAAGACGGCGATGATGGTGATGGCGATGAGGTCATCGACGACGGCCAGGGTGAGCAGGAAGGACCGCAGCGCCGAGGGCAGGTGGCTGCCGATGACCGCAAGGACAGCCAACGCGAACGCGATGTCGGTTGCCGTGGGGATCGCCCATCCAGTCAACGCATCGGAGTCCCCCCCGAGGAAGATGACGGACACGGCATACAGGACTGCCGGAAGCGCGACACCGGCGATGGCCGCCGTGATCGGGACCGCTGCTTTGGCGCGGTCGGAGAGGTCTCCGGCGATGAACTCGCGCTTGAGCTCAATGCCGGCCACGAGGAAGAAGATCGCGAGCAGCCCATCGGCCGCCCACTGACCCAGCGAGAGGTCCAGATGCAGGGCGGATGGGCCGACCCGGAAGTCGCGCAAGGCGGAATACGACTCGTGCCAGGGCGAATTCGACCAGACCAGGGCGAGCATGGCGGCGGCGAGCAGCAATGCCCCACCGACGGTTTCCATGCGGAGAGCGCGCGCCAAGAAGCGGCCCTCGGGGAGGCTGAGCCGCGAGAAGATACGGCGGGGCGTGCTGGGGGAGGGCATGCAGACCGGAGCCTTTCGATGCGATGGGACCGGGGTCGGAGCCCGCGCGCGACGTCACGACACGCACGGCATACCGCTCACAACACCACAGTCGCCGACCAGACTTCCCGGCACGCCAGAAGTTCACATTCTACCGTCAGTGCGCTGACGGTCGGTTCGGGAGAAGATGGGGCATGCCTCGATCGACCTTCAAGGTCCACGACGTGCAACTGCCCACTTGCGTCGGGGAGGTGCTCGACTACGGCGCTCAGGTGCTGCGGTGGACCCCGGAGGACTTCGAGCCAGTGCTGTTCGTCAGCACTGCGGTCCGGTATGCCGCGGACGCACCGGTGCGCGGCGGGGTGCCGGTGTGCTGGCCATGGTTCGCCAGCGGCGTGACCGGGGACCGCACGCCCGCGCATGGGTTTGCGCGGACCTCCCAATGGCGACTGGTCGAGCGGGTGGTCAAGAAGTCGTCGGCGACTTTCGTGCACGAGCTCACCGATGCCGACGCCACCAGCAAGGACTTTCCCTACCCCTATCGGTTGGTCGTGCGCTCCAAGCTCGGGCGCGAGCTCACCGTGTCGCTGACCATCACCAACACGGGCGATGAGACGTTCGAGTGCGAGGCGGCCCTGCACACCTATCTCGGCATCGGCGACATCCGGCACGTGCGGGTGACCGGCTTGGATGGGATGACCTATCGCGACAAGCTCAAGGGCAAAGACGCCGTGCAGAAGGGGGACCTATTCTTCGACGGCGAGACCGACCGCGTCTACCGCGGACCGCACGGTCCGGTCACCGTCATCGACCCGGCGCAGAGCCGGCGGCTGCTCATCTCGACCGAGGGAGCGGCCGACCTCGTCGTGTGGAACCCGTGGTCATCCAAGGCTCGGTCGGTCGAGGACATCGGCGACGGCGACTGGAAGCGGTTCGTGTGCATCGAGGCCGCCGCAGCCCTGGACGATGCCCTCACGCTGCGTCCCGGCAAGAGCCACACCATCGCCTACCGGCTCTCGGTCCTGCCCGGCACCTCCGACTAGGCACGTCCCTCGGCGGGCAGCCAGGGGTTGACCACGCGGACTCCCAAGGGTTCGAAATCGGACACCCTCACAGCTCGGCTACCCGTCCTCGATCGCGGGACACGACCGGTTCAAAGGCCACGTCGACGTCCATCCGCAGAGAGTCGCGGATCGTGCGGCCCCCAGTCATGCGCTCGTAGTTGGCGCGCATGCAAAGGCGGGTATGCCGTGCGACTCGCGCCACGGCATACCCGCCCCTTGTCTTGGTGTGGCGCCGCCTCAGCGGCATCCACCTCGGCTCACTCGGACGGGTTGCTCAACCCCGTCTTGATGAGGTCCATGACCGACGAGTCGGCGAGGGTCGTCGCGTCGCCGACCGCGCGGCCCTCCGCGACATCGCGCAGCAGGCGGCGCATGATCTTGCCGGAACGGGTCTTGGGTAGCTCGGGCACGACCATGATCTTCTTCGGCTTGGCGATCGGGCCGATCTCCTTGGCCACGTGGTTGCGCAGCTCGGTCTCGATCTGGCTGTTGTCGTCGTGCTCGTGGCCCTCGCCCTGGCGCAGGATGACGAAGGCGACGACAGCCTGGCCGGTCATCTCGTCGTTGGCGCCGACGACCGCAGCCTCGGCCACCTTGGGGTGGCTGACCAGGGCCGACTCGATCTCGGTCGTCGAGAGGCGGTGGCCCGAGACGTTCATGACGTCGTCGACCCGGCCGAGCAGCCAGATGTTGCCCTCGTCGTCCTTCTTGGCGCCATCGCCGGCGAAGTACATCCCCTCGAAGCGCGACCAGTAGGTGTCGACATAGCGCTGCGGGTCGCCCCAGATGCCGCGGAGCATCGCCGGCCACGGCTTGGTGAGCACGAGGTAGCCGCCCGTGCCGTTGGGGACCGGCTCGCCCATGTCGTCCAGGACGTCGGCGCCGATGCCGGGGATGGCCTTCTGCGCTGAGCCGGGCTTGAGGTTGGTCACGCCGGGCAGCGGGCTGATCATGATGCCGCCGGTCTCGGTCTGCCACCAGGTGTCGACGACCGGGGCGTGGCCGCCGCCGATGTGCTCGCGGTACCACATCCAGGCCTCGGGGTTGATCGGCTCACCGACCGACCCGAGCACGCGGATCGAGGACATGTCGAACTTGGCGGGGATGTCCGAGCCCCACTTCATGAAGGTGCGGATCGCCGTCGGCGCGGTGTAGAGAATCGAGACCTTGTAGTCCTGGACGATCTCCCAGAACCGGCCCTGGTGCGGAGTGTCGGGGGTGCCCTCGTAGAGCACCTGGGTGGCGCCATTGGCCAGCGGCCCATAGACGATGTAGGAGTGCCCGGTCACCCAGCCGATGTCGGCCGTGCACCAGTAGACATCGGTCTCGGGGTGCAGGTCGTGGACGACCGAGTTGGTGTAAGCCGCCTGGGTGAGGAAGCCACCGGTGGTGTGGAAGATGCCCTTGGGCTTTCCGGTCGTGCCGGAGGTGTAGAGGATGAACAGCGGGTGCTCGGACTCCATCCCCTGGGCCACGTGGGTGTCGCCGGCGGCCGCCATCGCGTCGTGCCACCAGATGTCGCGCGAGTCGTTCCAGGCGACGTCCTGGCCGGTGCGGCGGACGACGAGCACCTTCTGCACCGACGTGTCGGCGTGGTCGAGCGCGGCGTCGACGGCCGGCTTGAGGGCGCTCGGAGCGCCACGGCGGTAGCCGCCGTCTGAGGTGATGACGAGCTTGGCCTGCGCGTCGGCGATCCGGGTGTTGAGCGCCTCGGCCGAGAAGCCACCGAAGACCACCGAGTGCGGCACGCCGAGCCGAGCGCACGCGAGCATCGCGACGACGGCCTCGGGGATCATCGGCAGGTAGATCGCGACCGTGTCGCCCTTGGTCAGCCCGAGGTCGGTGAGCGCGTTGGCGGCCTTCTGCACCTCACGGTGCAGGTCGGCGTACGTGACGTCGCGGGTGTCGCCGGTCGGCTCGCCGACCCAGTGCAGCGCCACCTTGTCGCCGCGGCCCGCCTCCACGTGCCGGTCGACGCAGTTGTAGGCCGCGTTGAGCTCACCGTCGGCGAACCACTTGGCGAACGGCGCATCGCTCCAGTCGAGGACCTGGGTGAAGTCCTTGCTCCACGTGACGTATTTGCGCGCCTGTTGCGCCCAGAACCCCTCGTGGTCGGCCTCCGCGGCGGCATACATGTCCGCCGTGCCGTTGGCCTGCGCCGTGAAGGCAGGGTCCGGCGGGAAGCTGCGGTCCTCGTGGAGCAGGTTCTCGAGGGTTTCGTTGGACACGGGGCCTCCTGGCGTCGCGGGAATCGGCACGTCGAGGCATAGCGTGACCCGGCCGTGAGGGGCGCCACAACCCCAGCGGTATGCCGTGCGGCCAGACGGTGCGGCGCGCGCGATGAGCGGTCAGCCGTCGGCGCGCACGCCCCGCGTTGAGTTGTTGCGTGGCTCGAACCAGTCCCGCTCCGGCGTCAGATGACACCCAGAGCGAGCATGGCGTCAGCGACCTGGATGAAGCCCGCGATATTGGCGCCGGCCACGTAGTCACCGGGCTGGCCGAACTCGTCAGCCGTCTCCAAGCAGTTGTCGTGGATGCCCTTCATGATCTTGTGCAGCCGCTGGTCGGTGTAGTCAAAGCTCCACGAGTCGCGCGAGGCGTTCTGCTGCATCTCCAGGGCACTCGTTGCGACACCGCCGGCGTTGACCGCCTTGCCCGGCGCGTAATGCACGCCGGCCTCGCGCAACACCCGGATGCCCTCCGGCGTGGTCGGCATGTTGGCACCTTCGCCGACGTACTTCACGCCACCCTTGACCAGAGCAGCCGCACCCTCGGCGGACAGTTCGTTCTCCGTAGCGCAGGGCAGCGCCACATCGCACGGGACGTCCCAGATCGAGCCACCCGAGACGTAGCGCGCGGAGGCGCGGGACACGGCATACTCGCTGATTCGTCCCCGCTTGACCTCCTTGATCTCCTTGACCAGGTCGAGGTCGATGCCGCCCTCGTCGACGACGTAGCCGTCGGAGTCGGACATGGCGATGACCGTCGCGCCGAACTCTTGGGCCTTCTCGACGGCATAGATCGCGACATTGCCCGAGCCGGACACGACGACCTTGCTGCCGTCGAAGCCTTCGCCGTGGGCGTCGAGCATCTCCTTGACGAAGTAGACCGTGCCGTAACCCGTGGCCTCCTTGCGGGCCTGCGAGCCACCCCAGGTCAGGCCCTTGCCGGTGAGGACGCCGGCCTCGTAGGCGTTGGTGATCCGCTTGTACTGCCCGAAGAGGTAGCCGATCTCGCGGCCACCGACGCCGATGTCACCGGCCGGCACGTCGGTGTACTCCCCGATGTGCCGATACAGCTCGGTCATGAACGACTGGCAGAACCGCATGATCTCGGCGTCGGAGCGACCCTTGGGGTCAAAGTCCGAGCCGCCCTTGCCGCCGCCGATCGGCATTCCGGTGAGGGCGTTCTTGAAGGTCTGCTCGAAGCCGAGGAACTTGATGATCCCGAGGTAGACGCTCGGGTGGAACCGCAGCCCGCCCTTGTAGGGCCCGAGTGCCGAGTTGAAGTTGACCCGGAAGCCGCGGTTGATCTGCACGACGCCCTTGTCGTCGACCCACGGCACCCGGAAGATGATCTGCCGCTCCGGCTCGCAGATGCGCTCGATGATCGACGCCTCGACGTATTCCGGCCGCTTCTCGACGACGGCGTGCAGACTCTCCAGGACCTCGAGGACGGCCTGGTGGAACTCGGCCTCTCCGGCGTTGCGCCGCAGCACGGTCTGGTAGGTGCCGATCAGGGCGGGGTGCAGGTGATGCATGGTGAACCTCGGGTTGCGTGTCGGGGCACGTCGCGGAAACGTCGAGGTTCGAGGCTATGGCGGTATGCCGTGTCTCACGCACTCTGCGGGGTGTGAGTCTCGCGACGCGAAATGTGAGACACCGCAATGGTGGCTTCTCACGCGTTCCGGTATGCCGGCTCGGCGGGCTCGACCGGCTCGGCGGGCGTGGTCCGGTCAGGGGGTCGAGGGCACCGGGTCGTCGCGGTCATCCAGATCCGTGGGAAAGCCCGACTCGCGCAGAACTGCCACGATCCTGGCGATGTCGGCGGGATCGGCATCCGCGAGCGTCGCCTGCTCGAGACGCTCGCGGATGTCGTGCTGGGAAATGATCGGGCGCGACCGGTCCTGCACCCTGGATGGCTGACCTGCCGTGGCGGCCACCGCGAGCTGGGCGGCGATGACATGGGCGCCGTCGGTCGTCAACGGCCGGTGGATGAGCGCGAATTCGGGGGCGAACGGCGGCCGATTGAAGGTCAGCGGGCGGCCACCGGAGAGCCACCGCACGAATCGCCGAGGCAGCGTGACCAGTCTGGTCGCCATGGCTCATGGTGGACACCGCGCGAACCGAGTAGAAGTGGCGTCGCCAAGACTTCAACCAGACGCGCCTAGAGTTCACCCGGGCGACCAGTCGTTCATCGACCGTTAGTGGAGTCGAGGCGCGACCAAGCCCTGCTTCGGTCGCGCTGCTAGCCTGTGCCCATGGTCTTCGCCCGCACCTGCACCAGCCCGCGGTGGCGCCGCGCCTGACGGCGGCGCCCGAGACCTATTTCCACGCCGCCCTCGAGGCGGCGTTTGCGTGTCCGGATCGGACCTGCGGATGACGCGGCGAGGCGGCCACGACCCCACGAGGACGAGAGATGACGACGATGAGCCAGCCCACCGGCATACCTGCTCGCACCCGCCCCCGCAGCCTGTCGGGGATGCAGCCGACCAGCGACAGCCTGCATATCGGCAACTTCATCGGGGCGCTGGTCAACTGGATCGACCTTCAGGACACCTACGACGCGTTCTACTTCATCGCCGACCTGCACGCCCTCACCGTGGCGACCGACCCCGCGGTCCTGCGCCGCCGCACCCGGGTGACGGCGGCTCAGTACATCGCGGCCGGGGTCGACCCCGAGCGGTCTGCGGTCTTCTGCCAGAGCCACCTGCCGCAGCATGCCGAACTCGGCTGGGTCATGAACTGCCTCACCGCCTTTGGCGAGGCCAGCCGGATGACGCAGTTCAAGGACAAGACCGCCAAGGGGCAGGTGGCCAACGTCGGGCTGTTCACCTATCCCATGCTCATGGCGGCCGACATCCTCATCTACGACGCCGACAAGGTGCCCGTCGGGGAGGATCAGCGCCAGCATTTGGAGATCACCCGCGACCTGGCGATGCGCTTCAACCAGCGCTTTGGGGAGACCCTCGTCGTCCCGGAGCCGCACATCCTCAAGGAGACGGCCAAGATCATGGAGCTGACCGACCCCACGAGCAAGATGTCGGGCAGCAACTCCCCGGAGGCCGGCCTGGTCCTGCTCTCCGATGACCCCAAGCGGATCGTCAAGAAGATCAAGTCGGCGGTGACCGACGCCGAGCGGGAGATCCGCTACGACCCGGAGCACAAGCCGGGCGTCTCCAACCTGCTGGTCATGCAGTCGGCCCTCACCGGGGTGCCGATTCCGACCCTGGAGGCGGGGTATGCCGGGAAGGGTTACGGCGATCTCAAGGGCCAGGTGGCCGAGGTCACCGTCGCTGCGCTGGCGCCGTTCCAGCAGCGGATGCAGGAGTTGCTCGATGACCCGGCCGAGCTCGACCGGATCCTCGCCTCAGGTGCCGAGCGCGCTGGCTCCGTGTCGGCGGCGACCATGGAGCGGGTCAAGGATCGGATCGGTCTGCTGCCGCGGGCCCGATAGCACCAGAAAACACAGCACAGCGCCCGGGACGGAGCAGGAACACGTCCCGGGCGCTGTGGTTCGTGGGGCCGGCATACCGGCGGTGTTGTCGTGCAATCCCCCTGGGGGTCATTCTTCCCCACGGGTCTTCCCCCGAAGATCCCGGGTATGCCGTGCCGGCGGCGGTCCCGAGCCGGCACGGCATACCAGGTCTTGCTGGTCTTGCTGGTCTTGCTGGTACAGCGGGTGGTGCGGCCTAGCTCAGTGCGAGATCGCCTTCTCGGCGCCCGCGCCGGTGAGGGAGCGGACCTCCATCTCGGCGTACTTCGCGGCGTTGTGCTCTTTCTCGGTGACCGAACCCAGCCAGCCGAGGAAGAACGACAGCGGCACCGAGATGATGCCGGGGTTGTTCAGCCCGAACCATTGGAAGTTCGCCGAGGGGAACATCGAGGTCGCGGCGCCGGAGACGACCGGGCTGCCGATGATGAGCACGAGCGAGCTGATCAGACCGCCGTACATCGAGAAGAGCGCGCCACGGGTGGTGAAGTTCTTCCAGAACAGCGAGTAGAGAATCGTGGGCAGGTTGGCGCTCGCCGCGACGGCGAAGGCCAGGGCCACGAGGAACGCGATGTTCTGGCCGTTGGCGAAGATGCCACCGATGATGGCGAGGATGCCGACGACGACCGCCGTGCGACGGGCGACCTTGACCTCGTCATCCGGCGACACGGCGCCCTTCTTGATGACCTGGGCGTAGATGTCGTGGGCGAACGACGCCGACGCGGTGATCGTCAGGCCGGCCACGACCGCGAGGATCGTCGCGAAGGCAACCGCCGAGATGACACCGAGGAGCAACTCGCCGCCGAGCTTATAGGCCAGCAGTGGAGCTGCCGAGTTCACGCCACCGGGAGCGGCCTTGATGGCGGCCGAACCGACGAGGGCCTGGGCGCCGTAGCCGAGGACGAGGGTGAACAGGTAGAACAGGCCGATGAGCCAGATGGCCCAGACCACCGAACGACGAGCTTCCTTCGAGGTCGGCACGGTGTAGAAGCGCATGAGCACGTGCGGCAGGCCCGCGGTGCCCAGGACGAGCGCGATCGACAGCGAGATGAAGTCGATCTTGTTCTTGTACTGCAGACCCGGGTTGAGGATGTTGCTGTTGCCGGCCTGCTTGATGGCGTCGTCGAAGAGGCCAGAGAGGTTGAAGCCGTACTTCGCGCCGACCCAGAGGGTCATGACACCGGCGCCGAAGATGAGCAGTCCGGCCTTGATGATCTGCACCCAGGTGGTGCCCTTCATGCCACCGATGAGCACGTAGATGATCATCAGCGCGCCGACGACGGCGATAACGATGCTCTGGCCGGTGCGGTCGGTGATGCCGAGCAGCAGGGCCACCAGGCCACCGGCGCCGGCCATCTGGGCCAGCAGGTAGAAGGCCGACACGGCGAGCGTGTTGATGGCAGCGGCGGTGCGGACCGGACGCTGCTTGAGCCGGAAGGACAGCACGTCGGCCATGGTGAACTTGCCGGTGTTACGCAGCAGCTCGGCGACGAGCAGCAGGGCGACGAGCCAGGCGACGAGGAAGCCGATCGAGTAGAGGAAGCCGTCGTAGCCGTTGACCGCGATGGCGCCGGCGATCCCAAGGAAGGACGCGGCCGAGAGGTAGTCACCGGTGATGGCGATGCCGTTCTGGCGTCCGGAGAACGCGCGGCCACCGGCGTAGTAGTCGGCTGCCGAGGTGTTCTGCTTGGACACCCGGATGACGATCCCGAGGGTGACCAGGACGAAGATGCTGAAGATCGCGATGTTCAGCGTCGTGTTGCCGACCTGGGTCGCGGCCGGAATGACAAGGGCGTTCACTGCAGGGTCCCCCGCTCCATGTGCTCGGCCAGCTTCTCGGCGGCCGGGTCGAGTTCACGGTCTGCCCAGCGGGCGTAGTACATCGTGATGGCGAACGTCGTGACGAACTGCAACAGGCCCAGGATGAGGCCGACGGTGATGTTGCCGACGACGTGCTGGCTCATGAAGTCGGTCGCGTAGGTCGCGAGGATGACGTAGAGGAAGTACCAGGCGAGGAACGCGCCGGTCATCGGGAAGACGAAGCCGCGGAACTTCTTGCGAAGGGCCGCGAACTCCTGCGAGTTCTGTACCTCGAGATATCTCGCGGCACGCTCCTCGCTGATGTCGTTGGGACCGCTCAAGGGGGACCTCCAGTGGGACGGGACTACGGATCGTCTCCGCAGTGGCGTGGGTCACAGACTGGGGGCTGATGGCGCGAGCCGCCAGAGGGCACGCGCCGGATGGGAAGGGGTGCTGCCTGAAGGGTCAACCGGCTGCGCCGAACGGTCACGGCATACGCCCAGCGGTCGCGCCTCTCGCAAGTCCGTCGGGACCGCGCGCCGCCGGTGGGCACCTCGGGTGAGA
>WPCK01005197.1_pt1 | contig 11695 bp, 8 predicted proteins | sample 5399851 | NCBI WGS metagenome assembly WPCK01 (sample SAMN12869471, study PRJNA574797) | sludge metagenome | isolation source: wastewater treatment of pH11 | place: China:Beijing | collected 2019-05-20
CCCAAATCCAAAGTGGTGCTGGGGGGACTGTGCCCGCCCCAGCGGGGCCAAGAAGTGCGCGCAGTTGCGGGTGGGTTAGCAGCCAACCGTACAGGGGCGCGGCCAGCAGCGCGGCTGGTACCCACCCCAGGCTTACAGCCAGCAGTCTTTTTGCCAGCGGTGGCCTAGACGGGTAGGTCACGGTTCCCGTACTCTCAGGGCCTGCGGGTTCTGGCTGCCCCATTCGCGGCCCGGTCGGCTCGGGTTGGGCTGGCAGCAGTGCCAATGAATAACCGACCATCGCAACCACGACCGGCACCACCGGTAGTGAGGGGAGTGAAATTAGCGTCCCAAATGACGCAACGGCACCCCACGTGATCGGGTCGTAGCGACCCTGAATAGTGAAATCCTGTACGCCCACAACGGTCAGTGTCATTGCGGGCCGGGTGGCTCGCCACAGGCCCGCGACTATCAGGGGTGCACCCAGCCAGGAGAGCGTGGCCGGCAGGTCCGCTTGCCCCACGGCAATGAGCAGCCCGGGCTGAAATGACCAGGTTAGTGCGGCAGCGGCCTTCCACCAGGGGGCCGCAGTAAACAGCCGCGCCACCATCCACCCACCGAATGCTGCCAGGGGAAGGGCGGCAAATAGGACCGCTCTCATGAGCAAGGTTGGGTCCCACCCCAGGGGCGCCACAATCACGGCAGGGATGGCGAAGAGCGTGAGAATGGGGTTCGTGGGGCCGGGACTGCCAACTCCAGCAAAAACCCACTGCGACCAGGCCTGCTGCCACAGCAGTGAAGCGCTGCCGGGCAGGTTCGCCCACCTTGCCCCCGCCGCCCCTGCCGCTAGCGGATACCAGAAGTAGGCGGACGCCAAGGAGCTCACCAGCACTACCAGTGTGAGTGCGACCCTGCTGGCACGGTCCTGGGCCGCTAGGATTGCCCGGGAGATGGGATCGATTAGTTCGGAGGGGCGAACGCGGGCTCGTCTCACTTTACGGGCGTGGCGGCGGCGCGCTTCCAATTCGGCAGGGGTTGCTTCCAGTGGGCGCAGATTTCTTCTGGGAATCCTCGCCGTTCGGGCGATGCGTCGCCGGCCGCGCACCAAAGCGGGGATTGAGAGCAGAAGCGCGGCATAGGCTCCCAGCTCTGCAGCAGCCAGGCCCGGTTGACGTCCCACCAGGCGCGCCGCCGCCCTGAGGGGAGACCACACGGTCAACCAAACCAGAAGCAGCACGGGAAGAACAGGGGGCGCCCCCACCAGCCAGTTGTACAGCTGGGCTGAGCGTCTCGCCCTGAATCCCACCGCCGGCCCTTGCGCGTTAAGTGTCTGCTGCCTGTGCGCCACAACCGCCCGGGGGGCAACTACGACGCGTTTCCCCGATCTGCGCAGACGCTTTCCGAATTCTAAACCGTCCCCGTACGGACCCAGCTGGGAATCTAGCCCGCGCATTTCCTTCCAGGTGCTGGCGCGCACCAGCATTCCGGCCGTGCCAACCGCGAGGACGTCGGTGCGGTCATCGTACTGTCCCTGATCAATTTCCTGCCATACGCCCAGGGGAACTCTTCTGGCAGTTGAGGTTGCTTCGATTCCCAGTTCCAGCAGTTTGCCGCGGTCATCCCAGTCAACTTGCTTGGGGCCCACGGCATCAATATTTGCTCCCTGGCTGGTGGCAGCTAGCAGCTCCTCTAGCGCTTCGGGTTCCGGGCGCACATCGTCGTGCAGCAGCCAGTACCAGGCGGGAGTTTGCTGCAGGGACGAGGAAGTGAAGGCTTGCCGCAGGGCGTCACCAAAGTTCTTGGCACTGGGGATTTCAACGACCCACCCGCGCTTACCGAATCGGTTCCGAACCTGGCGAACCATTTCTTCGCGCGCACCACCAACGGTGACCACGGTGACTGCGTCGGGCATCCTGGTTTGTTCACCCAGGGATTGGAAAAGGGTGGAGAGGTCAGAGTTGTCGCTGGTCACCACCAGCGCGTGCACGACCACCTGCTGCACCGGTAGGGGGTCGGAATCCATTAGCTGGCGGCGCGCCTTACCCGCCTGCGTTCCCTTTCGGACAGGCCGCCCCAAATCCCGAAACGCTCATCATTTTCTAACGCATATTCCAAGCACTCTTCGCGCACCGCGCATGAGAAACACACCGACTTGGCTTCCCGGGTGGACCCGCCTTTTTCTGGAAAGAAGGCTTCGGGGTCAGTTTGCGCGCACAGAGCCTGCTGCTGCCAGGCGAGGGGGCCGTCTACAACCTCAGAACCGGTGGCTTCCTCTGACCACGCAATGCTGCCTTCTCCAAAAATGTTCCACACGAGCCATCCCCCCAATCCACCAGTCCGCTAGATTTCGTCTTCGTGAGCCACGCTGCTCCCATGACTTCCACTCCACTAATTACACAGTTGTAATTCGGTTTCGTCAAGTGGAATTTGCTTTCTGTCAATCATCGTAGTGCGCGTGGCGCAATAAGTCCGCACGCTGGCGCAGCAGGTTGTGCGGTAACCTCGGATCATGAATTCTCTCACCGGTCCCGGAGTGGACATTTGGGTCAAGCAGCTTTCCGACCAGCCGCAGCCGCTACTCACCTGGTATTCGGGTGGCCGCGTGGAGCTGGCCGGTCCGGTGCTAGCACGCTGGTTCGCCAAGGTCGACAACTATTTGCACGAAGAGTTTCCGTTCGGTGGGGACGGCTATGCGCTGGTACTTCCCGACTGCTGGCAGAAAACAGTCTGGGAGGCCGGCCTGCGTCTGCGCGGATGGCAAAGCACCTCCCCCGAGGAAGCTGACCTGCTCATAAGTGACGACACGAACCTGCTGGCGGACTGTGCCAGCCGCGGGGTGGTGGCCATTGCCCAGCCCACCGACCCCCTTGGGCTGCGCTGGGAGGGGACTCTGCCCCCGGGCGTGGTTGACGCCCCCGGAGAGTTGCTGGCCCTGTCTGACGTTCCCACGGACCCGCTTCCTAACGGCCCTGAATGGGCGCAGGAATCCAGCCTGCTTGCGGGTCTCCCCACACCACCGGGACGCGTATTCATGCAGGTGCCAAACACGAAGCAGATGCTGCAGATCTGGTCCAACGGGGGAAGCGTCCTGGTGATTAATGACTGGCAGCAGGATCAGGACCGCACCCGCGAGCTTCTTCAGCAGGAGCAGGTCACGCAGGTGCTGGCCTAGTCCGTCAGGTTCCGCAGGTAGGCGGAGAGCCGCTGAAACTGGTCGCCCGGGTCAAACCCGGTCCGCTCTATCTTGCTCAGGTCCAAAACGCTGTTGTGAGGCCTGGGCGCTACGGGCCCATCGGCGTCGGCAAAATATTTTTCAGTAGTGACCGGGGTGACGGCGTCCGCACCCGCACCGACGGCCAGGTAGACCAGCTTGGCGATATCCGCCCAACTGGCTGGCTTGCCTGAGCCAGTCACGTTATATACGCCGTAGGCGGGACGAGTTTCCAGCAGGTGACGAATGGCGCGGGCCAGGTCTTCCGTAAAGGTGAGCCTACCCACCTGATCCGCTACGACTGCGGGTTTGATACCCCGCCTAGCCAGGCTAGCCATGGTGCGAACAAAGTTCGGTCCGTCCCCAATCACCCAGGAGGTCCTCACCACGTACGTTCGGGGTGCGGTAAGGGCAGCGATATCTCCGGCCGCCTTGGTCTGTCCGTACACTCCAAGGGGGCTCAGCTCCGCCGTTTCCGGGTACGGTTCGGTGGACGTGCCATCGAAAACGTAGTCGCTTGATACGTGCACCAGGGTGATCCCGTGGCGCGCACTTATCGCAGCCAGGTTCCCCACGGCACTTGCATTTGCGGCCCAAGCCTCTACCCGTCCCCGCTCCGTTTCGGCCCGGTCCACACCCGTGTAGGCGGCCGCGTTGATAATGGTGGCGTACTCCGTCCAGTCTCTCTGCTTCTCAAGGGGGCGGGTCACGTCCAGGTCGGCCCGGTCCACCAGTTCCACCGTAGGGTCGCCGCTGTATTCGCGTTCCAGGGCGCGTCCCAGTTGGCCCCCAGCCCCCACAATAAGGGTCTTGCGGGCAGGGATCGGGCTCACTTCACGCAGACGAGGATGCCGCGCATCTTTTTCGGATATTTCCACGTCGGAGAGGGGGATCGGCCAGTCGATAGCAACCGTTTCATCAGCCAGGTTGAGGAAAGCGTATTCGGCGTCGGGGGACCAGTGCTGGTTCACCAGGTACGTGTAGGCGGTGTCAGCTTCCAGAGTCTGGTAAGAGTTCCCCACGCCCCTTGGCACATAAACAGCCGTTTCGGGGCCCACCTGCGCGGTAACAACCCGGCCATACGTGTCCCCGGCCCGCAGGTCCACCCACGCGGCGAATATTCTTCCCGTGGCAACAGAAATGTACTTATCCCAAGGTTCGGCGTGGATGCCGCGCGTGGTTCCAACCGCGTCGTTGAAGGAAATGTTGTTCTGGATTGGTTCAAAGTCCGGCAGACCCAGCGCCACCATTTTCTCGCGCTGCCAGTTCTCCTTGAACCACCCTCTGCTGTCCCCGTGAACAGGCAGGTGCACCAGCAGCAGCCCCGGAATATCTGTTGTCTCAACGCGCAGTTCAGTCACGGACTCTCCTCTAAACATCTAGTTCTTACCACAGGCCAACGGTGCCCAGCGCCCCCAGGGCAGCAGCTTCCACACGGCGGCGACGCATTTGCGGCACGAACCGCAACAAGCCAAGCCTGGGCCTACCTGTGGGCTTACGCAGCTGGTCAAGAAGCCCATCCAGGTCATCCAACCAGGCCCGGTCCCGACCCGTTTGGGCACCCAGTTCACGGGCTGCCTGGGCAACCAGCTCAAACTGGTCACGATACCTGCCGTTGCGCAGGTTTTCCCACCTAAACTTTGCCGCGTCCCGCCCGCGATGAGCACCCAGAAGGTTCTTCTCATGCTGCCGGTAGGCAACGTGAGGGCGCGGGTCGATGACCCACCTCAGCCCGGCCGCCCTTACCAGCGCGTAAATGAGCCAGTCGTGCAGCCAAACTCGCTGCGGGTCGACGGGTGCTAATCCCTGCCTCAACATTTCAAATGCCCGCTCGGTGAGAACAAATGTTGATCCGGGACCGGGCGCTTCGAACACAAAATCCCACTTCTTTTGAGGCTGGCTTTTCACCAGTACCTCACGCGTGCCCCTCTGCGTGAAGGTCATTACGTTCGAGGATGTCGCGTCAGCCCCGCGGGTGCGCAAAAACTCCACCTGGTGGGCTAGTTTGTTCGGGTGCCACAGGTCATCCTGATCCGAAAAAGCAACGTACCCACCGGGTGGGGGAGAAATTTCTTGCACCAGGTACAGGAAGTTGGGTCCCACCCCTGCCGGCCCGGTCCGCGCGGGAAGCACTCTCACTCGTGAATCCAGCTGAGAAAGGCGCTTAAGCCACTCCAAAGTGCCATCGGTGGAACCGTCATCCGAAATAACCAGAGTCACCTCAACCCCGCGTTGAGTCAGGATTGACCGCACCTGCTGCCCCAGCCACGGCAAACCGTTAAAGGTTGCCATGGCTACGGTCACCCGGGGAAGGTCCCGGTCAGTGTCCCTGCGCGGCATACTTAGCTTCCACAGCTTCCTTCTGGGGCATCCACCAGGCCTCGTGATCCCGGTACCAGTCAATGGTGTTGGCTAGGCCGGCCCTGAAGCTGGTGAACCGCGGCTTCCAGCCCAGTTCTTCTCGCAGTGGGGCGGCGTCAATGGCGTAGCGAAGGTCGTGCCCGGCACGATCCGCAACCGGATCAAAATCATCCGCGGGGAAGCCCATCAGCTCATTCAAAATGGCCACAACCTCCCTGTTAGACTCTTCCCCGTCGGCACCAATCAGGTAGGTTTCCCCGATTCGTCCCCGCTCCAAAATCAGCCACACGGCCCGGTTGTGATCCTCAACGTGGATCCAGTCGCGCACATTCTTTCCCTCCCCGTAAAGGCGGGGCCGGATGCCCACTAAACGGTTGGTGATCATGCGGGGAATAAACTTCTCAATGTGCTGGTAGGGACCGTAGTTATTAGAGCAGTTAGAAATGGTGGCCCGCACACCGAAACTGCGCACCCAGGCGCGCACCAGCATGTCGGAAGCCGCCTTCGACGCCGAATAGGGAGAGGAAGGATTGTAGGGAGTGTCAGCGGTGAACTTAGCTGGATCATCCAGTTCCAAGTCCCCGTACACCTCGTCCGTAGAAACGTGATGCAACCGGACGTCGTACTTGCGGACGGCCTCCAAAATCACGTACGTACCCGTAATGTTTGTCGTGATGAAAATCTCTGGGCCGGTGAGGGAGTTATCGTTGTGAGATTCCGCCGCAAAGTGAACCACAGCATCCGCGCGGGACACCACGCGGTCAACCAGCTCCGCATCGGAAACACTGCCCTCAGTTATAGTCAGGCGCGACTCCTGCTCTGAGGTGAGCCCCTGAAAAGAATCCCGATTCCCCGCGTACGTGAACGCATCCAGCACCTCAACTTGCACGTCTGGATGGTCCCGCAGCAGCATGTGCACAAAGTTCACACCAATAAAGCCGGCCCCGCCGGTAACGACGATTCGCATCGGTTCTCCTCAAAGTAACGTCTGTGCTCTCAAGTCTACCGCGAGCGGTAGCGCGGTAGCATAAAGGGGCAGGCGCACCTGAAAGGGAAGGGATCCCGTGGATCAAAGCACAATTGCGGTAGCGGTAACGTACAACCCGGAACTGACCGGACTGTACGACCTGCTTGAGGCACTGCGGCCCCAGGTAAACCAAATCCTGGTGGTGGACAACGGGTCCGCCAACGCCAGCGCGGTGGACAGCCTCTGTGAAGAGATAGGCGCGCGCACGCTGCTGCTACCGGGCAACCTGGGCATAGCGGCAGCCCAAAACAGGGGAATTTTGCTGGCGCAGAAGCTGGGGGCCACCCACATCCTGCTTAGCGACCAGGATTCTCTCCCCGCCCCAAACATGGTGCATCAGCTGCACCTCTGCTTGGACCGCGCGGCAGGTAACCGGCCGGTTGCCGCCGTCGGGCCCGTACCCGTAGATGCGCGCGGCAAGTCCAATGAAGCCCTGGTTTATTCCTTCACCACCTGGGGTCCCAAGCGCAGGACCATCCCGGGCCCAGGTGAAACTCTTGAGGTTCCCTTTGTGCTGGCCTCCGGCTGCCTGGTTCCGGTTTCGGTGTTCCAGGAGGTAGGACCACTGGATGAGTCACTCTTTATTGATCACGTGGACTTGGCCTGGTGTTTGCGGGCCGTGGAAGCGGGATACCGGATCGAGGTGTGCGGGGACGCGATCCTGTACCACTCACTGGGTGATCAGGTCGCGAAAGTGCCCGGACGCTCACGGGCGGTGCACGTACACTCCCCCATTCGTAACTACTACATGATGAGAAACACTCTGTTTTTACAGAAGGCCAGCTTCTTACCCACCCGGTGGAAGGTGGGTTACCTGGTGTGGATGGTGAAGTACTTTGGCTACTACCTGCTGCTGGCACCCGGAAGGAAAGCTCGCATTCCGTGGCTTCTACGGGCACTAAAAGACGGGGTTTTGGGCCGCGGTGGCCCAGCAGTGTAACTAGTGTTTGGCATGTTCCCCGCTAGAGGTGGGCTCTGTGAGTGCATCACGAATCTGGGTAAGAAGGGCAACCTCTGGGGACACATCATCTTCTACCCCTTCATCCTCATCCTGCTTCTTAGCAAGCCGATTTAGCGGCACGACCACAAAGAAGTAGAGGGCCACTGCGATCAGGAGGAAGTTAAACAGTGCGGTTAGCACCGCGCCTGGGCTAACCACGGCCGGTTCTCCCAGGAAACCCACGGTGAACTGGCCGACCGCATCAAAGTTGGGTTGCCCAAAAATTGCTCCGATGAGTGGGCTGAGGACGCGTTCCACCAGCGCGTCTACCACCCCCGAAAAGGCGGCGCCAATAATTACCCCCACGGCCAAGTCGACCGCATTTCCTCGCGCAATGAACTCTTTGAAACCTGCTAGCATGCTCTTCCTCTTTCCTACTCACCCTGGTTGACGTGTTGCCGCGCAGTAAAAGCCTAGCTTGGGGCGGATAAAGATCCCAGAGTACGGCCACGGTGCGGGTTCTATTCACAGCCTGGCGGGCGGTGAGTACCCCGCCGGGAGTCCCGGCTATGCTGAAGGGACCTTCCCTCCCAACCACATAGGTACTGCAATGCGTGAACGACTACCCCTGGCCTCTTTCCTCTCAATTCTCACAACTCTGTCACTGGCGGCCGGTGCATTTGCCACCACGGGACCGGAGTTGGCGCAGTCCGGTGAGCAGCCACAAAGCGGAACTACGGAGCCGGCGCAAGAAGCCCCCACCGAAGACGAAACTGCGGAGGAAGGTCCGGCCTCGCTTTCCGGGGAACTCGTGGTGACCTCGGACGAAAGAACGCCGCTGTTCCTAACCAGGAATGCAGACGGTACCCTCTCTGAAACGGGTGGCGACCCGATTCCCGCACTGGTGGCCATAGAGGGGGCGGCAGGTGAACTGATCGCCCTGGAAGGCTCCCAGGTAGAGGACGCTGAAACGGGCGACTTTTTCGAGGGAGTGATAGACCGGCCGGAACCGGATGTTGCCCGGGTCATCTCGGGCGAAGTGTTCTCCTCACCCCAGGTGTCGCTGCTGTCTGAAGGACCGGACACGGCGGCTGCCAGCGCGGTCCACCAGGCGAACGTGGTGTGGTTTGGAAAGAGCGGGATCAGCATGCCCAGCGAAGCTGCCATTCGCGGTGCCGTCACCGATCAGGCTGGAAAATACTGGAAAGAGCAAAGCGGTGGGATCGTAGCCAGCATCGGAGTTTCCGGCACCGTGTACAGGCAGAATGTCAGCTTTGATATTTGTAATCCCCAGGAAACGTGGACCAGGGCCGCAGCCCTGTTTGGCAGAACCACCAGCTACTACTGGAGCGGAAACACGGCGAGGCACCTGATCGTGGTGGTACCGGGCTCCGTTTGTGGCGGTGCCGGCAACGGCCTGGGCTCCGTTGGTGACTCGCTAAGTTCTGGCGGACTGGTGTGGGCCACGGTAAACCAGGCAGATCCCAGCACGTGGACGGGGGTGCTGGCGCACGAACTGGGCCACAACTTCAGCCTGATGCACGCCAACCAGCTGGGATGCTCGGACTTGGATGACGGTCCAAACAGCGCGACATTTTTTGGCGACTTCGCCTGCACAGTAAAGGAATACTACGACAGCTACACGGTTATGGGCATGGGGTACACCATCACGTCGGGCTCCACCTCCGTGACCAACGCCAGGGTCCCCGGCCCCCTCACCCCCGTCAATAGGAAAGACCTGGGCATCCTGGGTGGTTCGGCAGGGACCAGAGTGGTCACTGTTGCCGCGGGGACCACTCAAACACAGACACTGCGCGCCACAGGGCAGACCAGCGGGGTTCGGTCACTAACCATCATTGATCCCAAAACCGATGAAGAACTCTTCGTGGAATACCGCTCAAACATCGACCTGGATGCGGGCACCCTGTACGCGGACTATGCCGCCACGTGGCCGGTAAACCCGACGTTCAGCCCGGGCGTGCGCATTGTGCGGCCCTTCCAAGACACCTCCGCTGGGAAGCAGAGCAACGTCACCTCTCAGCAGGCCACGTACCCCATTCGGCAGTGGTTCGGAACGGGACAGACCTTCAGAAGCTACACCACCGCACCCAACGGGGTCCCCGGAGTTTCGGTGCAGGTGATTTCTGAAACCCCCACGGAGGCGACCGTGCGCGTCACCTTCAACACCGTGCGGCCCCCATTCTCTAAGGTTGCGGCGCCAAAACTGGCGGGCAGCGCCACAACGGGCAGCACTCTCAGCATTAGCGGTGGCGCCGCTGCCAACTGGACCCCCACCGCCACCAAAGTCAGCTACCAGTGGCTGCGCGCAGGAAAACCCATCACCGGAGCAACCGGTGCCACCTACAAGCTAGTACCCGCAGACGTCGGCCAAAAAATCAGCGCCCGCCTCACCGCCAGCCGTGACGGCTACACAAACAGCACAGTTACCACTCCCTCTGCCAGCATCACCCCGGCAGTGAAGCGTCTGTCAGGAGCCAACCGGTACGACACCAGCATTGCGGTTACCAAAACATTCGGGAACACAGGGGGAACCGTTTACGTGGCGACCGGGCAGAACTTCCCGGACGCTCTTTCCGTAGGGCCGGTAGCCGCGAAGGCACAGGGATCCCTGCTTCTCACCGGGAGCACTTCCGCCTCCACTGCCACCCTCTCAGAACTGAAGAGACTCGCGCCCACAAAAGTAATCCTGGTGGGGGGTACCGGCGCAATTTCAACTACCGTGAAGAACCAGATGCAGCGGGCCGTGCCCAAAGCAACCTTTAGCAGAATTAGCGGAAAAAACCGGTATGAGACTTCGCTGAACCTGCTGGAAAAAAGCTTTGCAAAAGGTCAGCTCAAATCCGTTTACTTCGCCACCGGTGCCACCTACGCGGACGCCCTGGTGGCAGGGCCCGTTGCCACTTCCAACAGCGGCGCCATCCTGGTGATCCCCGGAATGCGCACCGGAACCGAACTTAATCGGGCAATCAGCACCGCCAAAAAACTGGGGGCCACAGAGGCCTTTGTTTTGGGAGGGAAGGGCGCCGTCTCCGAACAGTCCTTCGCCGCGGTTAAGAAAGCATTTCCCAAAACGGAAAGACTGGGAGCTAAAAATCGGTACGAAACTGCCGTCGTCATCAATCGGAAATTGCCCAAAACCACCACTCAAGTCTGGTTGGCATCAGGAGCTGACTTCCCGGACGCACTTTCCGCCTCAGTTCCCGCGGGGACCAACAGAAGTCCCATCTACTTGAGTAGACCCACGTGCACCACCCAGCCTGTCGCTCAGGCAGTCAAGTCGCGCCTCTACGGAACTAGATTCATAGCCGGGGGCACCGGTGCCCTCAGCGGTGCCGCAGCAAACCTAACGGTGTGCCGATGACACCGCTAGGAAGCATTCATAACCCAAAAGGATTGAACCCGGTGAAATAGGGCCGACTGTCTCCACATAGCCAGCGGATACACCTGTGCGTGAAGCCAACCGTAGTGGCGGTTATGAGCGCCCACACGTTCGCCATTTTCCCCAAGGGCGAAGGCTGCCTCGACAGACTGAGCGCTAACCACAGCGGTAAAGGATCTTCTTGGGTCACGGAAACAAGTGGCACCAATCTGGGGTCCCACCCCGAAGTCATGGTTGAAGAGCGCTAGCTCCACGGCATAGTGGTCACCGTGCGGGTACGTGAAGCACCTGTCAGAAGAAAAATTGGAAAATGCGCCCACCATGGACTTCACGGGTGCGTCCTGCGCAAGTCCCCACTGCTCCAGATTTGAGAGCACACCGTCAATAGCCCAAACGGATTCTTCCTCCGTCAGATCACCGTCCCCCAGGTTGAACATGACGACCGCGCCCCTATCCGCGTCATCCTCCCAAACCCAAACTTCCCTGTTACTGGGCTGATCGCAGGTGACCTGCGAAGTACCGTCCGAGTCCACCTGATCCTCGCGGCAAAGTGAGACATCGCTGTCCGCGCTCAGCTGATAGGTGTTTCTCTTCGAAAAATTGCCGGGAATGGTAGGATCCGTTTCAGACATTTGGCCTAGGAAACCCAGCAGCGAAGCTGCCCTGGCTTCCTCACAACTCCTGGACCACTTCCCGTCCGGCAAAGGATTGGGGGGAAGTTCTCCAAGGTCCTCCTGCCAGGCGGATTCGAGGGAATCCGGCCCGCAGAACCCGGTT
>WPCK01141018.1_pt1 | contig 11680 bp, 13 predicted proteins | sample 5399851 | NCBI WGS metagenome assembly WPCK01 (sample SAMN12869471, study PRJNA574797) | sludge metagenome | isolation source: wastewater treatment of pH11 | place: China:Beijing | collected 2019-05-20
CCAAGTGAGATACGAACCCACATTCACCGTGGGCCACCAATGGCGCACGGCACTATTGATATGGCTCACCATTCCAAGTTGGCACCGTTCCATCTTCGGGGGGAGACCACTTACAAACCGCCGCACGCAACCCCTCCCAATCCGGGGCCTCGCCAACAGGTGTCAGCATCGATGTAACTGTGACCATCACCCGGTAGTGGGCTTTCAGCTCTTCCACTGGTACGCCAAGCCTGGCAGCCACTTCTACCGCTTCAGCCTCTAACTCTTCCAGAGAGCCGGACCAGGTGGTGTAAACATGATGGTCGTGGATCAGCACGAATTGAGGTTGACTATCGACAACTAAACGCTTCACTGGATGGTCCACACATTCTCAAGCGCGAAATCCGCTGGACCCGTGACGCGCCAGGCCACTTCACCTAACGGAACATCCGCAATCTCTGCGACCAGACCACGTTCACCCTCAGTCAAGGCAGCGCTTTGCTCACCAACAGTAAATGACCATTGCACCGCGTCCTCATGTGCCGCAGTCGGCGTCACGAGGACTTGCATCGACCTATCCCCAGAACGTGTCACTACAACCTCTGTGGCCACGTCACCACCAGCAGCCACCCCACTTTGTGAGTCACTCTCAGATACTTGTTCGGCAACTACTTGCTCCCCAATATCGGCAACCGCACTATCGGGGGAGGGAACAAGGGCTCGCCACGAGAAGAATCCGGCAGCCGCCACCAGAACAAGGCCAGCACCTAACACGAGAGTGCGTTGCCAAGGTGCGGTCCGTCTAACTCCTGGTGGCCTCAACCCTTCAGATGCGGCCTCGAATGGTTCCAAGCTCCCAATATCAAGCACGCCAGTTGCCACCGTGTACTCTTCTTCGTGCACGACAATCTCACCGCCAAGGACAGACTCAACAGCCTCACCTTCATCAACGTCTAAGAGATCACCCTCGGCAGTGTCTGTGGGTTCAGCGATTTCTTCTGCTACCTCGCTAGCTTTCTGGACCCGCCCATCAGGGAACACCACAAAACGACTCACCTCAGCCCCTCTGACAGCCTCCAAGGACAACGGAGCCTTACGATGAGCCGCGTGCACTTTCGCTAACTCAATAGCCTCAAACCGTGCGTTCGGGCTTGCAGGTAGCGTCGCTTGTAGTACCGCCTCGACCCAAAACTCCACGCTGCCATCAGCTAGTTCTTTTGCAAATAGTTTCAAGGCGAACGCTCCTCACTGTCCGTGTGCTCACCAACTCTCTATCCAATAGAGATGGAAGGCGCGCACATGACAGACCCAGATGACCTCTGGCTTGAACCACCACAGCCACAAGCTGAAACCAGCACTGAGCTGCGCCCCGCCACGGGCTACGCGTCCCCCTTTGTCTCCATCACACCCACCGGGGGACTAACCCAAGCCCCGCCCACGCCCCCTGGCATACTCGCCGTCACCGCTGCACACGGTGGCGCAGGCGCGACGACATGGGCGCACCTACTTGGCGGGGTCGATGTTGGCCAGCAATGGCCCGGACCATCCCTTCAGCCAACCAACACCCTCCTAGTTGCCCGCGCATCCCTCACAGGACTCACCGCCGCACACCGCGCGGGCCTGCAATGGGCCGCAGGAGTGGTCCCCGGTGTTTCCCTAATCGGTGTGCTTCTCGCCCCCGATATTCCCGGCAGGCTCCCCAAAGAGCTCCGCGAACTTGAACGAAAAGTACGCGCCATCTTCCCAGTAACCATCGACGCTCCATTTGTGAACGAATGGCGCACCACCACCGCAGAGGAAGCCACAACCAACACCAAAATCGCTGCCATCATCACAGAAATCACTGGTAAATCATGAACCCAACCGCCGTAACCTTCCCACCAGACCTAACCCCACTCATCATGCAACTCCTCGGCTACGCCTTCTGGGTCGGCATGATTACCTTCACCATTGGACTGGGATGGGCCGCAGTCCGCTTCTTTGGCGCCAACGACGATGACGCCCCAGGCCTGCAAGACCACCGACGCAACTACGTCGCTATCGTCCTCATCGCCGGAATCCTCATGTCCAGTGCCGCAGGCATAGGAAGCGCCCTTGTAGACAACACGCCCACGTATGAGCCCACACCATTTCGAGGCTCAACAACCAACACAGACCCGGATCGCGGCAAGTTCTAACCGATCCACCCAACACAACACCAAACAAACAAGTAAGGAAACAAATGCTCCTCCCCAAACTTCACCAGGCCGCAGCCACGCTTACCTTCTACGCCATTGACCAACCCTCACCCGTACCCCCACCAGGAGTTGGAGCGAAAGTTGCCATGGTAATGAACTGGCTCATGTGGGGCGGAATTACCGCTTTCACCGCAGGACTCATCATCGCGTTCATCATGATTATGCTGGCAAACAACGACCGTGCCCCCGGCTTCACCAGCCATCTGGGCGGCGTCTCCAAAGTTATCCTCGGTGGGATCGGCCTCACCGCCATCGGTGCCGTCGGCACAGCGATCTTCGCATAACTCATGACAGGGCCAACCCCACGCGTACGCAAACGTACAGACAACAAGAGCAACATTTGGACGGCAGCCGCCGTCACACTACTGCTCGTTGTCCTCGTCACGGGAGCTATCTCTATCTTCGCATCCAGAGCGCTCAACACAGCGACCACAACAACCCCCATTGAAGGGGAAACAAGCAACTGCCCACAAAGCAGTGCGGCGCCAATCGCTGTACCCGACGGAGGACCAACCCACTGGGAAGTCATCACCGTCGCAAATGGACTACCCATACCCAAGAACCCTGACTATGGGCCACACGTAACCACCGGCGTACCCCACTGTTACAACTCCGGTACTGCCGGAGCCCTCTTCCAAGCCGCGAACTTCGCTACCTGGTATCTATCCGGCGCTGACCTGCTCAACGCCCTCGATACTCTCGCCTGGCCTGACATCGCCCGACAAGGATGGGAAGACGAGATCCTCGAAAAATGTGGGGCCGATCTAGCCAAATGCCCCACCGAACCCGAACTGCCCGACATCGTGGCCTATGCAGGGAACCAACACAGCGCGACACGCGTTGATGTGGATTTGGTTTACGACCGCCAACCCGGCAGTGGCCAATGGATCGTCTTACGAATCCCCATGCAATGGGATGGCCAAGACTGGCGCGTACTGATGCCCGCAGCCGGACCACTACCAACCAACTGGGTAACCTCACTCGACGAGTTCACACCATGGAGGATCAACTAGGATGCCCACCGATACAGGTTGTGACCGTCTTGACTTTTCGTGCAACCTACCCGCAGAACCCGGCCTTGGTGACTACGTTGGGGGCGCCTTCTCCTGGTGGAAAGAACTCACCTGGGGCACCGCCGGAGAAGTCATTAGTGGCATCGCTTCAGGCCCACTAAAATGGCTTGCCGAAGAAGTCTTCCAAGCAGTAGATGAAGTACTCATCGCGCTCACAACCTGGTGGATCGGTGTACCCACACCAACAGGTAACGCCTGGCAGAACAGTGCAGGCGTCGTACAAACCTACACCTCCTGGCTAGTCCTCATCCTCGCCATCGTCTCTATCCTCATTGCAGGCATGCAAATGATTATTCAGAGCCGAGGCGAACCCCTCGCACGCCTGGTTCGCTCCCTACTAACCATGATCGTCGTCTCCGGCGCGGGCGTGTACTTAGCCGGACTATTCGTGCAAATCATGGACGGGACAGCCTCATGGATCATCGACGAAACCATTGACACCTCCGACGGCAACTTCTTCATTGCAATCTCAGGCTTCGCCTCACTCGGCGGCGGCTTCACCGCCATCCTCGTCATCTTCTTCGGACTCCTCCAAATGATCCTCGGCGTCGTCCAAGTAGTACTCATGATGCTACGAACCACCCTCCTACTACTCCTCGCCGGAACCATGCCCCTGGCCTTTTCCATGACCAACACCTCATGGGGCTCAGAATGGGCTCAAAAAACCGTCGGATGGTTCCTTGCCTTCGCCCTCTACAAACCCGCAGCAGCCCTCGTTTACGCCACCGGCATCACTATCACCAGTCTCGCCCTACCCGCAGCAGGGGATGACTTCGGAAGTGGCCTACTCATGCTCTCCACTGGACTCATGATTATGGCAACTGCCACCCTCACGCTGCCCGCGCTCATGCGCCTCATCCTCCCAGCAGTCGGATCAATGGCAGCCGGATCAGGTAGTGCAGTGATCGCCGGAGGTATCGGCGCTGCCATCGGAGCTAAACAAATCGCTGGCATGGGAGCAGGTGGATCAGGACCCAGTTCAGCAGGCGCACCCACCGGAGCCACACCAGCAGGCGGCGAAGCAACCAGCGCAGCCACAGGGGCAGCCACCGGAGCCGCTACCGGCGGACTCGCGCAAGCAGGCCAGCAAGTCGCCGAGAAAACCAAAGAAGGTGTAGAAAACATGGATGCTGCCGTAACCGCAACCGCAGCAGACCCCACCACCGGCGGCGGACCCGGCGGAGCCAACACGCCCGGCTCGGGTGGAATCAACGACAACCTCCAAGCCGCGCAAGCCGCCACCAGTCAACAAGCAGATGGGCCAGGCGGCGCCAACGCGCCTAATACTGGCCCTGGGGGAGCGGCAACCGTATCTAGCGTTGGGCCTGGAGGAGCGGCAACCGTCTCTGGCGGTGGGCCTGGTGGAGCCGCACCGTCAGGCGGTCAGAGTCACACCCCTCAGGCGCACGCAGCACCGTCCCAAACGATGCCAAGTAGTGATAGCAGTGGCCCCACCGGTAGTGAAGGTGTCCGCCAATGAGTGATTCCACGCCGCGCGTACGCACTTACGGCAACTGGCGCAAACCCCAAAAAGGGGGACTCGGGAAACTCTCGTATGCGGCAACCATCTCTGGACTCGCCTTCATCCTCGGTCTCTTCCTCATACAAAACATTTACGGGTGGACCTGGGCTGCCCTCTTCCTCGCCACCGGAGGTCCCGCATGGGTACTCGTTGCCCGAGAAGACCGCCACGGCGTCACCGCCGCCTACCGACTAGGAGAATACATGCGCTTCAGAAAATCCACGCGCAAAGGTGAAAACCTCTACCGTTCCGGGCTGCTAGCAATCAACCCCACCGACGGCAAAACACATCTCCCCGGAACCCTCGCTGCAACAACCATCAGCGAACACACCGATGCCTACGGGCGTCCCTTTGCTCTCTTGCATCACGCCGATAAAACCATGAGTGTTGTCGCCTCGCTCGCCCCACCAGGAACAGACCTCATCGACTCCGACAAAATAGATGACGCCGTAGGGCACTGGGCGGCCTGGCTCGGATACCTCTCTACCGAATCTGGGCTCATCGCCGCCCAACTCACTATCGAATCCGTGCCCGACAACGGCAAACGACTACGCCGCGAAATCGAAAACACACTCACACCCGACGCTCCCGACCTAGCCAAAGCTGCCATGCGGGAAGTTCTCGTCAACTACTCGGTGGGCCTAGCCATGGTACGAGGCTGGGTTTCCTTCACATTTGACCCCACCAAACTCGGTGGCTCAGCCAAACGCCGCTTCGCCGCCGCTGAAATAGGGGCTCGCCTACCAAACCTCACGCGAGGCCTCGAAGGAGGCACCCGCGCTGGAGCGGTACACCTAATGACCGCCACCGACCTAACCCGCATGGTACGCATCGCCTACGACCCCGCCGCAGAACCCCTCTTTGATGACGCCGACGCGAAAGGCACACCCATCCAACTCACCTGGGGAGAAGCCGGGCCACTCGTAGCTGAAGCTCAAAAACTCTCCTATTACCACGACTCCGGCCACTCCAAATCCTGGGTAATGACCTCACCACCATCTGGGGAAGTCCAATCCGGTGTGCTACGCCGACTCCTTGAACCCAACCGTGACGTAGAACGGAAACGAGTCACCCTCTTCTACCAACCCATCAGCCCCGCCCTGGCAGGTGACCTCGTAGAAAAAGACATCAAACAAGCCCAACTCCGCGCCACCTCAACAGGTAAACCCAGCCACCGCGCCGCCAAAGAACACGCCAGCGCCACACAAACCGCCCGCGAAGAAGCCTCCGGTGCCGCCCTCGTGGACTTCGGCATGATTGTCACCGCCACCACCACCAGCGGCGACCCTGACCACCTAGCCACCGTCATCGAAGCACTCACAGCCGCCTCACGACTCCAAATGCGACCCGCCTACGGCGTACAAGACAGTGCTTTCGCCCTCTCCCTCCCACTAGGCATCCAACCATCCACCGGTACCAGCCTGGGAGCTGCGAAATGGTAACCAAACCAAACCTCGCTAAACAACTCCTCGGTGCTGCCCTAGGTAAAGACCTCAACAACACCACACAGAGAGGCGCTGGATCAGGCAGGCCAGCCGGCACCCCCCACTTCCAACCTTGGCGCGGCACCGACAGACAAGTAGCCGGATTGTGGCCCTTCGCAGCCGGGGGTAGCGCCCCACTCATCGGCGCCCCCCTCGGCAGGTCCCTCACCAGTCCCGGCACCATCTGCGCCGACCCCATTAGCTGGTTCCAAAAAGGTCTAATCTCCGCGCCAAACCTTGCCGTCCTTGGACTCAACGGGCTCGGCAAATCAACCCTGATCCGCCACATGCTCGTCGGGCAAGCCGCACGCGGCACCCACGCCCTAGTCCTAGGCGACATCAAACCCGACTACGTAGACCTCGTGCACGCTCTCGGCGGGCAAGTCATCGACATCGGACACGGCAAATCACGCATCAACCCCCTCGATCCCGGAGCAGCAAAAGAAGCCGCCACTCGACTCACCGGCAGACCCCGCGAAGCAGTCCTCACCGCCGCACACACCCGCGCCGTAACGATCATGAGCACCCTCATTCAAATCGTGCGCAAAGACAAGGTGACCGACAGGGAAACCACCATTCTCGACGAAGCCCTCCGCATCCTTGAAACACGCGGCCAAACACCCGTCCTCGATGACCTACTGCAACTACTACGCACACCAACGCCTGGCCTACGTGACGCCGCGCTAGACCGTGGCGACCTCACCCGCTACCAGGCCACCATCGAACCCCTAGAAGCATCAATAGTCGCCCTAATGCGCGGCCGATTCGGTGGTATCTTCTCCGGCCACACCAGCGTCCAAATGAAAATGGACCGCTCCGTAGTCTTCGACCTCTCCTCACTGCGCGACGAACCCGACGACGTGCAAGGCGCCGCCCTCCTTACCTGCTGGTCTTACGGATTCGCCTCCGTTGAAGCCTGGCAAGTCCTCGCCGACGAAGGCCTTACCCCACGCTCCCAATACCAAGTAGTCCTCGACGAACTCTGGCGCGTACTACGTCTCGGAGAAGGCCTCGTAGACAAAGTAGACCAAGTGACACGCCTCAACCGCTCCATCGGCGTTGGCCTCACCATCCTCACCCACTCCATGACCGACACCCAAGCGCTAGCCAACGAAGCCGACCGACTCAAAGCAGACGGATTCATTGAACGCTCCAAACTCATCATGCTCGGCGGGCTCCCACGCAAAGAAATGGACCGCCTCACCCGCGTCGTCTCAATGACAGAAGCAGAACAATCCCTCCTTGAGTCCTGGAACGCGGGCGCAACCTACGACCCCACCTCAGGACGACAAACACGACCACCCGGCCAAGGAAAGTTTCTCCTCAAGGCCGGATCAGACGCCGGTTGGCCCTTTGAAGTCCAACTCACCCAACCCGAGATCGCCCTCTCGAACACCAACGCCCGCTGGAACAAGGAACCCACACGATGAACACGCCCGGCCAAACCCAAGCACGCCTAGAAAAACGCACCATTACACTCATCGCCGGAACCCTCTGGGTGACAAGCAGCCTCCTTATCGGCACCTGGATCTACACGCGGGCAACCAACACCCCCGTCACAACCTGGAACCCAGTCGCCCTCACCATCAACCTTCTCTCCGGTCACCAAACAGCAAACCAGATGATCTGGCTAACGGTCCTGGCAACCGCCCTCACACAGCTCGCCATCTTCGGTGTCATACGCCGCAGCAGGGGACGCGCTAAACCCAAGAACCAGCGCGGCGACGAAGTAGCCAGAGTCACTGGCCAAGACATCACCACCCTCACCACCAGCAGCGCCACCGCCAAAGCGAAACGCCTCGGTGTAGACAGCCCCGGCCTACCTGTTGGCATCAGTGTGCGCGGCGGAAAACCGCTCTACTCCAACTGGGAAGACGTATCCACCCTCATCGCTGGAATGCGCACCGGTAAGACCACTTCCTGGGTAATCCCACGCATCCTGCAAACCCCCGGAGCAGTCCTTGTCACTTCCAACAAACGCGACGTAGTAGACGCGACAATCAGACCCCGAACCAAGAACGGGCAAACCGCCTGGATCTTCGACCCCCAACAAGTCGTCGGCAACAAACCACAAACCTGTTGGTGGAATCCCCTCACATTCGTCAAAGATCCCGCCCACGCCATCAAACTATCCAACGTCCTCGTAGACGCAACCCGCGAAAAAAACGCCACCAGTAACGCCTTCTTCGACAACTCGGCCCGAGACCTCGTAGCAGGACTAATCCTCGCCGCAGCACTCGGCAACCGACCCATCACAGAAATCTTCACCTGGGTCAACGACGACACCGACACCACCGCTCAAACCATCCTTGTCCGCCACCATCAACCACTCTGGGCAGACCGCCTCGAAGGAATTGCCAGCCTTGTACCCCAAACACGAAGTGGCGTCTACGGGGGAGCATCCACCATGCTCCAATTCCTTTCAAACCCTGAAAACGCCAACTGGATAACACCCCAGCACGACATCCCTGAGTTCCAACACGAACAATTCGTAACCAGCACAGACACCCTCTATGCCCTCAGCCTCGAAGGAGGTGGATCAGCCGCCCCCATCCTCGCAGCCCTCACCGTGGCCGTCGCAGAAGCAGCCCTGGACCAAGGCGCGAAAAGTCCCGGCGGAAGACTAGCCATCCCCATGCTCATAGAACTCGACGAAGCCGCCAACATCTGCCCCTGGCGCGAACTACCCAACCAATACAGCCACTTCGGCTCACGCGGAATAGTCGTTGACACCATCCTTCAATCCTGGAGCCAAGGAGTCGAAGTCTGGGGAGAAGCCGGAATGAAAAAACTCTGGGGACCAGCCAACCTATCCATCTACCTTGGCGGCAGCAAAGAAATCCCCTTCCTAAAAGACCTCTCAGAACTCATCGGTGACATCTGGGAAGACAGCATCAACATCTCCACCGGCCGTGGCGGCAGAAGCCAAAGCCGCAGCCTCGACAGTCAACGACGACCCCTTGCCACCATCAGCCAACTAGCCGCCCTACCTCTCGGAAGAGCCTGGGTATTTGCCTCAGGAGCAACCCCGGTACTCATCCAAACCCAACCCTGGATGACCAGCCCAAACGCACCCGACATAACCCAATCCATCAAACAACACGCCAACTAAAAGGACCATCATGCAACCGCCCGCAAATCCGCACAACGAAATCAACAAGAGCGCCGCAACACTGCTAGCAGCCGCAACACAAGCCGCCATGCTCCTGGTACAACAACGCCGCAAAACACTCCAAGATGCAGGGAAACACAGCCAGCAAACCGCCCACCGAATCCAAAAGCTTCAAGACCAACAACTCCAAGCCGCTAAACCCATATTCAAGCAAGCCGACCAACCCGGCTTCTGGAACCAAGACCTCGACTCCATCGCCGATACCTACCAGACCTGCAAAACCTGGGAACCACTCGATGAGACCGCCGCCAAAGGCGTACAAACCATCGAAAAAGGCATGGACGAACGCCACCCCGGATGGCGCGATTACATCAGCGAAACACCCACACTCCACGCCCCCCTAACCAGTCGGGAAAGAAATCAGGAATGGGCACAACAACAAATCGCCGCCGGATACGACCCCCAACAAGTCACAGCCCAACAAATAAGCCGCCAAGCACACCCGCACACCCCCGTGAAAGCAGTCAGCCGCGCAGTAATCGCAGCCCTCGCAATGACCGCTGCCAGCGCCAGTACAACAACCAAAGACACTAGCCACCAAGCAACACCACTAACCCAATAGAAAGGCAGACAACCTTGAGCTACATAACCCGCGTCGGCAACCTTGCCCGCACCCCAGAACTACGCACCAACGACGACGGCCGCGCCTACTGCTTCGCCCGAGTCCTAGTCACCGACTCCAAACCAGACAAAGACGGCACCTGGCACGACACCGCCACCACCGCCTATGACCTCACCATCACCGGAGACCAAGCAAAACGACTCATCGCCACCAGTCAAGAAAGCGGAAACATCAGAGTCCTCTTCACCGGCCGCTACCGCGTGGAAACATACACCAGACCAGACGGCAGCACCGCCATCAGCCACCGCGTCAAAGTGGACAACATAGGCGCCAGCCTCAAAGGCCAAACCCTCACCATCACCAAAACAAACGAACCAACACCAACGGCCGACCCAGACGACCTCTGGCTAGACCCACAAGCACCCTTCTAAAAGCCAGACGGCGGCACCGCCAAAACCAGCCAAGCAAAAGGGGATCAACCACCAGGTTGACCCCCTTTTGCTACTACTCACCTCGATAGGACCGCAGCGACAGCGAGCCGTCCGAGTTGATGTGGAATCCACTCGGACGGCCGTGGGGTCTTGTCCCCATACGTCGCTGGTGTCCGTGTGTCCAAGGGCCACACGGACAGTGCGGGGGTTGGGTTAGGGGCTTTCGTGTGTTCCCTCATTGTGGGCGTGTTGGCTTAACGGCCGTCAAGGTGTTCTCGCCCGCTGGCCCTGGTGTCCATCACACTTCGCTTGCGCGAAGTGGCACTGCGTTTGATGAACGCCACCGCGCGGTCTGCGCTGCACTCTTGACTGCCTACCACCACGCCAACAGTCGGGAATCAACACCCGAAAGCCGGGCGTACAACAAATCATCCAAGGAGGATGACATGGGAAATAGAGCTTGGATCATCGGAGAGGGTTCAGCCCAAGGGATCTATGTGCAGTGGAACGGCGGACGCGACAGCATTGAAGCATTCCTTGCTTACGCGAAACTACGGGGGCTCTCTGGCCTTAACTCTGGGCAGGACAAAAACGGGGGCTACTTCGCTTTCATCACGATTCTCTGTAACTTCTTCGGTAACGATGGCTACAACGTGTACCCCATCGACTCGGCGGAAATGCAGCAAGTGGGCACCGAAACGACGTTTACAGATAACGGCGGATACGTCATAGACGGCTGGGAGATCATCAAGCGTATTCATCCACCACGGACCGAGCAAAGCATTTACGACCTGATCGATATGCTCCAAGGAATCGATGAAGCGCAGCCAGAAGCCGATCAACTAGGCGCAGGCTACATAACTGCCAACGAAGTGGACCCCAAGATCCTCAAAGTAGGCGATCTCGTTTACATGGCCGGATATAAAGAGCCTTGGAAACTTCACCCCGTTATCGGCTTCGGCAGTGATCGGAAGGTCAACGGCGCACACGTTCACGGCGTGCCCTACGTTGATCTATACCAGAGCGAGGGGCTGCCAGCGGAAAACAACGTCAATAACTACCTACTCGCGGAAACCGTGAGAGTCCCCAAGGACGCACACACCACCGCCAACTGATTCACACAAGGGGGCCAACCGGGAGGTTGGTCCCCTTTCCTTTTGCTCAGCCCTGGTCTGGTGTGTGCATCCGGTGTTGAACCGGAGGCACACACAGTGGGGTCT
>WPCK01126643.1_pt1 | contig 11671 bp, 8 predicted proteins | sample 5399851 | NCBI WGS metagenome assembly WPCK01 (sample SAMN12869471, study PRJNA574797) | sludge metagenome | isolation source: wastewater treatment of pH11 | place: China:Beijing | collected 2019-05-20
TTTCCCGCTTTTCCCTGCCAACGTACTTGGGACCGAAAGCGAGTGACCACAACTCGTGCATTGGAATTGAATCGGCAAGCTGACTTCCTTAAATGTTGCGGCTTCGAAGGCGGTCCTGCAACTGGGTTAATAAGGCACTCCTTTGGTCGCCAGTCATCTGAGAGAGTTGATCGTCGGACAGTAGGGGCTCGGCAAGGAGCTCTTGCAACAACTGGATTCGGCCGAACAACTTTCCGTCTTGACGTCCCTCTTGAAGCCCCGCATTACGCCCTTCTTGACGCCCTTCTTGACGCCCTTCTTGACGACCTTCTTGACGACCTTCTTGACGACCCTCAAGCCGTCCTTCTTGGAGTCCTTTTTGGCGACCTTCGTGAAGCCCCATCGCACGTGCTTCGTCCCTAGCGACTTCCATTGCCCATTCGTAGTCGCGTTCTGCCTTTTCACGTTGATCATACATGGCTCGATCCTCCGATTTTTGCGAGATTGCTTCAAGAACGCCAATGGCGTGCTGAAATTCTAGTCCAGGGAGTAACTCTCGAAGCTGTTCTGCGGAAAACTCGTGCGATCGAAGCAGTAAAAACACCCATTGTTCCGCCTTGCTTCGGGTCGCTATGGTTTCTTCGTCTAAATTATACTTCGGCAATTCAACTACGTGTACTTCGATTGCATTTTCCAGAGTCCGGCCGCTTGGAACGTCAACCATCTGGAAACGGTGATATGCTTGAGAGGAATCCGGAAATAGCTCTTGCGCCAATAGACAGATCGAAATAACCGGACGTAGACCCTCATATTTCTTCTGGCCAGCCACCATTTGGTCGACGAAGACTCGGCATGAATAATACACGAGTCTGGACAGCAAGCCGCCAACGATAGATACTTGCATTTCGACGTTAAACCAACGTCCCAACGCGTCTCGAGCAAGGATATCGAGGACGACTTGTTTCTTACCGATGAAATCCGATCGCTTGAACGGATTTTGAATTTCAACCTGGGTGATAGGTGCTTTCGGCTGCAAAAAAGCGTTCAAAAACGCAATGACAACCCACCACGTCTCCTTGTCTTCGTCCGCCAGGATTTTTTTGAATACGAAATCGATATAAGCTTTGATTCCGAGTGGCATTGTTTGAATTCCTGCCGAATCTAGAGCATTGAATCCTCAAAGTAACGTTTCCAAAAGAAGTCGCAATTTTCGCAACTCGCTGCGTTGATCACAGTCTGGCATCGATTCAATTTGGATGCTCAGGGCATGCGCATATCCGACCTGCTCCAACTGCTGGATGATCCTTCCGTATTCGATTTCACCTTGACCGACCCGGACTTGCAGCTTGTCTTTCTTCGAGTCACGCAGGTGGACGTGGTACACAAACGGCATGATCTTGTCGAGGCTCTTATGCGAGTAATTGCCGCAAAGATGATGGCTCGGATCGAGCGTCAATCCGAGACCTTTGACGTTATCGCACAACACTTTCACCGTATCAGGATCTTCACTCAATCGACCGATTTGCTGTTTCATGGCAACACGCACGCCTTCGTCGTCGGCGATCTCGACCATGCGTTGGAGCTGTTCCACTTCTTCGTTGAAAGGCGTACCCAGCTCGCTCGACGGAACGGTCAACGTAATGACCTTCGTCGCCTTTCCGAGACGACATACTGCCTTAAATTGCTTTAAGAATTCTTCGCCAGTCGCGTCGATATGTACGTCGTAGCTGCACACCTCAAGTCGATGGCTTCGGCGAGCCAAATTCGCCGCCCGTTCCATCTCTTCCTCTAGACGGCTCGGGGCGAGCGACGAACCGTCCTCGCGCAGTGAGACCTCGACATGAGTAAACTCCAAATCCGCCAGCCAATCGGCAACTTCTTGAAGCGGCTGACCGAGAAAACAATCCGTTGACGCTGCTATAAACACGGTTCACGACTCCCTTTTTTCCATATCCAAGATCAAAACATCCCATTCGTGGACAGGTCAACCAAGGTAGCTCGACCTTTGCAATCTGGCAACGTCCATTCAAAACAACTTTCCCCCAAAATTGAAAACATACTATAATCCCGACTTCGCTCGCATCAGGCCTGTTGCGAGAAATGCCGAATGGACTGGAGTGGACCGACGGCTCCAATCCCCCAAGCCTAATGTTCCAATGTTTTAGACCTACCGCAAATGCCGCGCTACAATCCTGCCGAAATCGAGCCGAAATGGCAACGCCATTGGGAAACCAACCGAACGTTCCGCGCTCCCGTATTGCCCACCGCCAAAAAACTATACGCGCTGGACATGTTTCCATACCCAAGCGGCGCGGGGCTGCACGTTGGCCATCCTGAAGGCTACACCGCGACGGATATCGTGTGCCGATTCCGCCGCATGCAAGGGTGGTCCGTGCTTCATCCCATGGGTTTCGACGCTTTCGGTTTGCCCGCAGAAGAGCACGCAATCAAGACGAATACGCCACCGCGTATTTCAACCGAAAAGAATATCTCGGAATTCACTCGACAGCTCAAAATGCTAGGCTTCAGCTACGACTGGGACCGCGTTTTGGCAACCACCGACGTCGAATATTTCAAATGGACCCAGTGGATATTCCTGGTCCTATTCGACACTTGGTACGACACCGCTCAGCAAAAGGGCCGCCCAATTTCAGAGTTGCCGATTCCAGAAGCCGTCATTCAGCAAGGCGAATCTGCGGTCAGCAATTTCCGCGATCGATTCCGACTCGCCTATCAGGATGATGCTTTGGTAAACTGGTGCCCAGCTTTGGGAACGGTATTAGCTAATGAGGAAGTCATCGATGGCAAAAGCGAACGCGGCGGCCATCCAGTTCAACGCATTCCGCTTCGCCAGTGGATGCTGCGGATTACGTCCTACGCCGAACGTCTGATCGCCGATCTGGATAGCCTCGATTGGCCGCCTGGGATCAAAAAGCTACAAAGTGACTGGATCGGTCGGAGCGAAGGTGCGGAAGTTGATTTCTTTCTGGGGCCACAATCCGAGTTTGAAGGCTGGAAGCGTGGTCGATCCAAGACAGGATTGCCCGAAGAGCCAAACGACGACGTATTGCGAGTCTACACCACGCGGCCAGATACCTTGTTCGGTGCGACGTACATGGTCATCGCACCCGAACATCGCTTGGTCGAAAGATTGTTGGTCGGTGAACAACGTCCAGCCGCGGAAGCCTATGTTGATGCGGCTTCGTTCAAGAGCGATCGCGAACGCACGGAAGGCGACAAGAGAAAGACGGGTGTGTTCACCGGTTCCTATGCAATCAACCCGGCTAGCGGCGAACCGATTCCCATCTGGATTGCGGACTATGTTTTGGCCAGCTACGGCACCGGGGCGATCATGGCCGTGCCCGCGCACGACCAGCGAGATTTTGAATTTGCCAAGACCTACTCGCTGCCCATCGTGGCCGTCGTCGAGCCAGTGGATAGCGCAGATATCGATTTCGATCAGATTGCCTCGGGTCAAGCATGTTTTGCCGGATTCGGCAAAGCCGTCCATTCGTCGCATTATGACGGCACGACCACAGCCGAGTTTAAAGAACGAATCACTGCCGACTTGTCCGCTCAAGGCACCGGCAAGTTGGCCGTCAATTATAAATTGCGCGATTGGCTTTTCAGTCGCCAAAGGTTTTGGGGTGAACCGTTTCCGATCTTGCACGAATTGGATGCAAATGACCAACCCACGGGCGTTATCCGCGCGCTTGAACCATCCGACTTGCCGCTCGACTTGCCACACCTTGAGGATTACAAGCCACACGGACGCCCCGAGCCACCGCTTGGCAAATCGCCCGACGATTGGCTGTTCGTCGAGCGCGACGGCAAACGTTACCGACGCGAAACGAACACGATGCCTCAGTGGGCCGGATCGTGCTGGTATTACCTGCGCTTCATCGATCCACGTAACAGCACGTTTTTTTGCGATCCTGAAAAGGAAAAAGCCTGGATGCCCGTCGATCTGTATGTGGGCGGTGCGGAACACGCGGTTCTGCATTTGATGTACGCGAGATTTTGGCACAAGGTCCTGTTCGATCGTGGTTATGTTTCGACGGTCGAACCTTTTCAGAAGCTCGTCAATCAAGGCATGATTTTGGGCGAAGTCGAATACACGGCCTACCAAGTGGATGGCCAATGGGTCAACTCGTCGCAATTGCGCAAAGACGATGCGACCGGCCAATTTGTTGAGAAATCATCAGCCAAAGTGGCTGCACTCACGGCGCTCAGCGAATCGCAAGTCACCAAGCAAGGGGAAGGCTTTGTAATCACCGATCATCCGGACATCAAAGTCGACAGTCGCGCGTACAAGATGTCCAAGAGTCGCGGCAACGTGGTCAATCCCGACGAAATCGTTCGCGAATACGGAGCGGATTCGCTTCGGCTTTACGAAATGTTCATGGGGCCGCTGGAGGCCACCAAGCCGTGGAGCATGTCCGGTGTGAGTGGGGTCCGCAACTTCCTCGATCGTGTATGGCGATTATTCGTCGATCATCGCACCGATACAATCGAGTTGTTGTTCAGTATTCAGGACTCGCAACCCACCCAAGAACAGAATCAAATCCTTCACCGCACGATTGCCGCAGTGACTCAGGATATCGAATCGATGGCTTTCAATACGGCAATAGCTCGCTTGATGGAGTTCGTCAATTTCTTTACCAAACAGGATGTGCGCCCGAGGAGCATCATGCAGGATTTCGTCAAGCTGCTCTCCCCGTTGGCACCCCACTTGGCGGAAGAACTTTGGCAATTGTTGGGCCACACCCAGACGTTGGCATACGAAGCCTGGCCCGAGTTCGATGAAGCCTGGACACGAGCCGCCGAAGTGGAAATTCCTCTACAGATCAATGGGAAAAATCGAACAAAGGTCACCTTGCCCGCTGAATCCACCAAGGAAGAACTAGAACGAATCGCTTTGGCTGATCCAAGAATTCAAGAACTGATCGGTGGCAAGCAAATTGCCAAAGTCATCGTCGTTCCGGGCCGCCTCGTGAACATCGTGGTGAAATGAACAATATCGGAGATCGCACACTCGTCGTTCTCTGTACTTTCAACGAGGCAGAAAATGTACGAGTGCTGGTCGATCAGTTGCATTGCGTGCTTCCCCAAGCAGATATTCTAGTGGTCGATGACAATTCGCCAGACGGGACCGGAGATTGGGTAAGACATGCCGGCCAAGACGACACGCAATTATTTTTGATCGCTCGCTCCGGCAAACTAGGACTCGGGTCGGCGACACGCGAAGCCATCGGCTGGTGTTTGAGTCGCGACTACGACTATATGATCCAAATGGATGCAGACCGAAGTCATCGAGCGAGCGATGCTCCAGCGTTGCTAGCGTCATGTGTAGCGCCAGCGTGTGACGTCGCGGTGGGAACACGCTATGCGTCCGGAGGTAGTTTCCAAAACATCCCAATACATCGGCGACTGATGAGCAAGGCGCTCAATCGCTATGCGGCATGGATGCTGCGTCTCCCCACTACCGATTGCAGTGGATCGTTCCGATGCTACAAGACACAGTCGCTTCGAAAGTTGGACTTATCCAAACTCACATGCAATGGCTATGGTTTTCTCGAAGAGATCATCGTGCATTTGCATCGATTGGGCTGTCGACTCAAGGATGTTCCCATCACCTTTGAACCTCGGGCACGCGGCCAGAGTAAGCTGAACATGCGAGAGGCCCTCGGAGCGATTCGCGTTATCACCCAGTTAAGCAGCCGAAGATAAGGAGACTTGGGGACTATTCAATTGACCCCTCCGCTCAGGCATTCAAGAACGTATTCGTCTAAGCCAAGAGCAGAAGCAATGTCCGGCGGGCAAATGACAGAAAAACCTACGACGTGGTTCAGAAGCATCCACTCTATAAGAATGACCTGCGCGCGAGCGCTAGGAAAAAATACAAACGCCGAAGTGCGACCGCGTACGCCAGTAGCCCATGAAAGAACTGAGCAAAATATGGCTTAGCCCGTTGCATTGACTTCGAGTGGTGCGTTGGACGAGGCGACTTTTCGGGGACAAACTTGGGAATCCATTTGGCGTTTTGCGTAGGCCGCGCTTGAATCGTCCCTGCCCATAAAATGAACTGAAACCAATTCTCTGCGAACGTCGAACAGGATGATACACTGTGGCAGCATTCCCGAATGCTGGCAAGCGAATATTGACGGGCTGTGTCATTCTAATTCACGGTGGAATGTATACTGATGACTAAGTAACCCTGTTCGACCCAAGTCTGATGACAAAAATATAAATAACCTTTCGTTCCTTATGACCCGCCCTCGCCGTTCCGACAAGATTCGAACTGAATTCAAAAAGAGTCACCAGGAGCGCCCGCGCCGAAGCGACTTAACCCGCAAGTTTCGAGACGGCTCTTTGGAAGACGAATCGATTCAGTCGCGTGAGCGTGTAAGCGGCAAGGGAGAGCTAACTCGCCGTCGGACCATTGTTGGGCAGCCCGCAGACAAAGACCAAGATGGGTTGCCAGTGGATATCTCACTGGATGGCCCAAATGTGCTGACCGGGCGTGTCATCCGAATGCACGGGTTGGACTGCGTCGTTCAAGTGGAAATCGGTCGTCAGTACATTTGCGCGGTTCGCCAAGTGCTTAAATCGATCTCAATGGACTCGCGGCACGTTGTCGTGGCCGGTGATCACGTGTCCTTTCGTCCCGAAGGCGAAAGCCAAGGCCTGATCCTTTCCGTCAAACCAAGGTCGGGTGTATTGAGCCGCACAAGCAAAAACAAGCGACACATTCTGGTTAGCAACGTCGAACAAGTTTTGATCGTCTCGAGCGCTGCTGAACCTTACCTCAAGCCGCATTTGATCGACCGGTTTCTTATCACCGCCGAACAGGCTTGCCTCGAGCCAGTCATCGTCATCAACAAGATCGACTTGGTCGACCCTGCCCCGTTGCAACCCCTCATTGGCGTCTATGCTCAGATGGGGTATCGCGTCGTGCTGGCGAGCGCGACCCAAGGCTGGTCCATCGATCGGCTCAAACGAATTGTGGCAGGCAAACAAAGCGTAGTAACCGGGCAAAGCGGCGTCGGCAAGAGTTCGCTTCTGAATTCGATCGAAGAAGGCTTGGGGCTTCGAGTTCAATCGGTTAGTACTGAAAATTTGAAGGGTAAACACACAACGACCAACGCCGAATTAATTCCGCTCAAAGACGGTGGATACTTGGTCGACACGCCCGGGATTCGGCAGATGGAGTTGTGGGACATCGAACCGGAAGAAATCGCTGGACTTTTCCGCGATATCCGTCCCTATGTCGATCGATGCCGGTTCCCGGATTGCACGCATCGACACGAAGTCGACTGCGCCGTGTTAGAAGCCGTAGCCGACGGTCGGATCGATCCAAGGCGTTACGATAGCTACGTGCATTTGGTTGAAGCTTAAATTGCAAGCGTCCTGTCAGTTGAGTTGGCACGACGTTTCGATACTCGATGAATTGTCGAGTTCAAATGGAGAAACAATCAAGGCAACGTTGACGGTACGTCGTTTACGTGAGTACTCTCAGAATCATGTTGTTTTTCGGCAGCATACCAAACGAGTGTCGCGACAACCTGATTCTCCAACAGCGATCCGTTTCCGCTCGAATCGGATCGCACGCCACGTTTGATGTTCAGCCGAATTCCTGTCTGAGTGCAATTGACGCAGCGTACGGAAAACTCAGGAGAATCCACTTCAATGTCTACAAATGGTTTCGATCGAAAAGCCGGCGTGAATCCAATAATGATCGTTTGAGCTTTCTGACCAAGTTGCCATCGAGTATGAATCTGGCCCGACAAATAGCGATTCCCGTCCTCATCGATACCATCCTCGCTTGATCGGACGATCAACGCCCGATCTCCGCCTGGGTCGTTTTCCGCAATGACGTTTTCGCTTCCAGACTGAAGTGCAATAGAGCGTGCGGGCAATTCGCCTTGAGCCTGCGCCGATGTTTGGCCGTCCACAGAATTGTCTTCGTCAACTGCTTTCTGAATTGTTGCAAGCCTGCTCGTTCGGGATTCTGTTTGCATCGCTTGAAACAGCCACATTTCGACCAAAATTGCAATTGCCGAGACCATCGTTATTGGAAACAGTGCGTCTGAACGCAATGCGAGCATCCCTAACCAGTTGATGTTGGCTCCAATACCCAAGAGCCAAGCCAATAGTTTGTCGCGTTTTGGAATTGCCCAAGTCGATGTTAGCGCTGGCAAGCGAAGGGCCGTAGTCACCGCAAGGATGAACAATCCGGTTCCAAAGATCGCAGCTTGAGCGATAGGAAAATGCCAAGTCGAAATCGCTGCGTTCGTCCATGCGATTAGGCTACCAATCCACCAGATGGAGAGCAAGCAGATCCAAAGTCCAAGCGGTCGTGACACTGGAATCATTGGCCCGCCTTCGTATCGAGCACTACTCGACTAGAGACCAATCGATCGTGCATGGCCAGTCGTTTTCGACCTAGCACCGGAATCGTGTTGATCAAGAAGACGATATCGTCCACTGGCGACATCAATGTTGCAAGCAGTGAAAAACCGAGGGTATTGAGTACGGCACCAATCGAGAACAACCAAATCGGTGCATTGCGTATTAGGCTTCGCAGCAAACGTCGGCGATCGTCCAACCGAAGGCCATGTTGGTCAACCAGTCGCAATTGGAACAAGTAATGCCCAAATGTGGGCCAGCCTCGGCCTTCAAAGTAAGTGATTACCAGCGGTACGAGAGGTGACAATAACGCGAACCATCGAAATTGTTCACCCACGTTTGAAATCCATTCGGGCAATCGATCTCTGGAGCCGGTGATTTGACCTTCGTAAATCAAGCTGGGGAGGATCATCGGCAGCATGAGGAGCATCGGCCAAGACAGGTCGACCATCCAAGCAAGGCTTCGACTAAACAAACCAGCGCTCGTGAAACCCACGGGCGCGACTCGGTTCAATTCGCGCTGCAAGCTTTCGTAGTCGGGATATCGATCTTTAGGCGACTTGGACATCAGCTTTTGCATCACGTCTCCCCACTGTCGGGGCACCGATGATGGCAGCTTGGTCGGCAATTCGATTTGCACGGAATCCTGGCTATCGAGTTGTTCTCGAATCGTCACGCCTTGCAGGTCATAGGGCCGTTTGCCAAAGGTTAACTCGTAAAGAGTCACTCCAAGTGAATACATATCGGATTGATCGCTGAGCGGTGCGCCTTGAGCCAATTCGGGGGCCATGTAGCTCAGGGTACCGCTAATGCCTTCGCTCATATCGGCATGCTTCGATTTGGCCAAACCGAAGTCGCTCAATTTCACCGTGCCTTGATCGGCAAGAATCAGGTTGCCTGGCTTGATGTCGCCGTGAACTAGTCCCATCTTACTTGCGTGAGCCAGAGCCGACACGACCTGCTGGGCGTAATGGACTATGGTTGCAAAGTCGATTGGACCCTGTCGGACTTGAGTTGCCAACGTCGGGCCGGGCAGCAGTTCCATTGCCAAAAAAGGTTCTTGCTCTTTTCGTCCAACGTAATAGATCGTAACGACGTTGGGATGATTTAGTCGAGCTTGAGCAACGGCTTCGTCGAGCAATCGATTGATCTCTTTGAGCGAATGAGATCCACTTTCCTCTGGGCTACGCATGACTTTGACGGCCACGTAGCGTTGGAGCGACTCGTCCAGCGCACTGTACACCGACCCCATGCCTCCGAAGCCGATGCGAGAGACGAGGCGGAAGTGTCCCAAGGCCTCGCCGGAACGGTCGTGTGTATCCAGCGTTTGAAACGACTGGCCGCTTCCAGGTTCCTGACAAAACGATACGGTTGCCGAAACACCGACATTTTGCAGGTTGACATGCCTTTCACACTGGGCGCAAATGCCTTCGCCGTTTTCCGGGATCTTCATTTCGCCGCCGCAGGAGCAGCGAAACGTAACTAGGCGAGAAGTTTTGCCAACTTCGCCGCTGGTTCCTTGATGTTCTCCCATGTGAATCCTGGTTCATTTCGCCCAAAGTGTCCGCCGGCACTTGTCGGGCGGTAAATTGGCTTGCGAAGGTCAAGCGCTTTGATGATACCACTTGGCGACAGCGGAAACACTTCACGCACCGCCGCAACAATCTTCTCGCTTGGAACCTTGCCGGAGCCTTGCGTGTCGACGTGAACACTGACCGGTTCGGCAACACCTATCGCGTAGGCCAATTGTACCTCGCAACGGTCGGCCACGCCTGAGGCCACGATGCTTTTGGCAACGTGACGAGCCATATAGGCCGCGCTGCGATCGACTTTGGTCGGATCCTTGCCGCTGAAAGCTCCTCCGCCATGGCGCCCCCAACCTCCGTAAGTGTCCACGATAATCTTGCGCCCTGTCAATCCGCAGTCCCCCTGTGGACCGCCCACGATGAATTGTCCTGTCGGATTGATATGATACTTGATGTCGCCGCGAACAAGCTCCGCTGGCAACGACGGCAGGACGACGTGCTTTTTGATGAAGTCTTCAATCTCGGCTTTCGTCACGCTAGGGCTGTGCTGAGTCGAAACCACTACCGTGTCGATCCGCACCGGCTTTAGGCCAGCATACTCGACCGTCACTTGGCTCTTACTATCAGGTCGTAACCAATCGACTTCTTTGCTCAATCGAGCTTGAGTCAATCGATTTGTGATTCGGTGGCTGAGCGCGATCGGCATCGGCATCAACTCCGACGTGTCGTTGCACGCAAAGCCGAACATCAATCCCTGGTCGCCGGCGCCAATATCCTTACCGGAACTCGTATCGGCATCGACACCCATGGCAATATCAGGGCTTTGTTCACCAATGGCCACCAGCACGCTGCACGTGTCGGCACTAATCCCCCATTGGTCGTCGATGTAGCCTACTTCGCGCATCGCATCTCGCGCGACCTTCGAATAGTTCACGTTGGCTTTGGTCGTAATTTCGCCGGCTATCAGTGCTAGGCCCGTCGTAACCAAGGTCTCACATGCGACACGACCAAAAGGGTCTTGTGCGAGGATGGCATCAAGAACGCTGTCGGAAATGCGGTCCGCCAATTTGTCGGGATGTCCCATGCTCACAGATTCGCTTGTGAACAGATACTTATCGGATGACACCAGATTAACCCTTTCGTCTACAAAAATGTGATTTGGCTGCTTGTTTGGTTCAATGGCAAATGGGCACGCTTTGGGTTGCCAGCACCTACCGGTCGGAAATGACGTGCGCCCACCAAACGAAAAAGTTGGGTGGAACTCGGGCGGCCGGTTTTGATTATTCCAATTTGGGAATCTCTCAATATACCAGCGCAAAATCGTAGCGGAAGCATGTAGGGCAGGCAGCGGCGTGATTCAGGTAAAAATGACGCAGCAGTAGCGATTGAAGGGAATGGTGGGATAAGAGAAACGCCTACTTGCTGCGAATCCGGCGTGCCCGACGGGTGGCTTTGCCGACCGCTTGCTGGACCATGCAAAGCTTTTGATAGACAATCGGACGCTTTGCAAATCGATCGAGCGTCCGTCGATATTTGAGGAAGAACATGAAAGTTTCCGCAAAATCCTCGCTGGCGTTGGTCGTTGCATATTCAGAAATGAAATGCTGAAGCATATTGCGTCGTTCGAGGCTCTGCGGGTTCGAAGCATTTCCCAGACGGGTTGCCTCACCGTACCCTAGATTTCTTTTAGCCTTGCGTTGCCACTGCTGATAGGGCAATGGCTCTGGGTTCGAGTACGAAGCACCAAAGGTTCGCAC
>WPCK01418551.1_pt1 | contig 11645 bp, 8 predicted proteins | sample 5399851 | NCBI WGS metagenome assembly WPCK01 (sample SAMN12869471, study PRJNA574797) | sludge metagenome | isolation source: wastewater treatment of pH11 | place: China:Beijing | collected 2019-05-20
GTGTTCAGCATCTTCATGCCGGGCCACGCGCACGGGGACGAGGTGCAGCGCGCCGAGAAGATGCTGCTCGGCGATTCGAAGCAGGGCGGCAGCGGCCCCGACCCCCTTGATCTGGACGAGGGCTACATGGTTCTGCGCGACCGTACCGGCAGCGCGACACAGGCGTCCACCGACATCGGCAATCCGAACCGGGTCCGCGTCCGCAAGCAGGAAGACGGGACGCACAAGTCCGCGGCCGACGATATCTCTGCGATGCTCCCGGCCGCGGACTCCAACGACTGAGCGCTCCTGAGCGCTACGTCGACCCGTCACTGGCTCTTCAGGTTCCGTAGCACGTATTGCATGATGCCGCCATGCACGTAGTAGTTGCGCTCCCCTGGCGTGTCGATGCGCACCAGCGCATTGAATCGAGTCTCGCGTCCGTCTGGTGCCGTGGCCAGCACGGCGACCGTCTTCGGGGTGACGCACGAGTTCAGCGCGGTGATCCCGGTGATTTCGAAGGTCTCCTCGCCGGTCAGGCCCAGGCTGTCGGCGTCCTCACCGGTAGCGAACTGCAACGGCAGCACCCCCATGCCGATCAGGTTCGAGCGGTGGATGCGCTCGTAGCTCTCAGCGATGACCGCTCGGACGCCCAGCAGCATCGTCCCCTTGGCCGCCCAGTCACGTGAGCTGCCCGAGCCGTACTCCTTGCCGGCCAGGATGACCAGCGCAGTGCCGGCTGCCTGGTAGTTCATCGCCGCGTCGTAGACCGTGGTGACCGGGGCATCGTCCTTGGTGAAGTCGCGGGTGAAGCCGCCCTCGGTGCCCGGTGCGATCTGGTTGCGCAGTCGGATGTTTGCGAACGTGCCCCGGATCATCACCTCATGGTTGCCGCGTCGGCTGCCGTAGGAGTTGAAGTCCTTGCGCTGCACACCGTGGGCCAGCAGGTAGCTACCCGCGGGCGAGTCCTTCCTGATCGAGCCGGCGGGGCTGATGTGGTCGGTGGTCACCGAATCACCCAGCTTCAGCAGGACGCGCGCCCCGGCAATGTTGGTCACCGGCTCCGGCTGAGCGGGCATACCGTCGAAATACGGTGCCTTGCGCACGTAGGTGGACGACTCGTCCCACTCGAAGACGTCGCCGTCGGGCGTCGGCAGGGTGCGCCAGCGCTCGTCACCAGCGAAGACGTCGGCGTACGACTTGGCGAACATGTCGGCGCTGATGCACTTGCCGACCATCTCCTCAACCTCGGCCGGCGAGGGCCAGATGTCGGCCAGGAAGACGTCATTGCCAGCTTCGTCCTGGCCGAGCGGCTCGTTGACGAGATCTACGTCCATTGAGCCAGCCACCGAGTAGGCAACGACCAGTGGCGGGCTGGCAAGGTAGTTCATCTTGGTGTCGGGGTTGATACGCCCCTCGAAGTTGCGGTTGCCGGACAGCACCGAGACGACAGCCACATCCTCGTTGGCCGCGGCGCTGACCTCAGGGATCAGCGGGCCGGAGTTGCCGATGCAGGTGGTGCAGCCATAGCCGACGACGTTGAAGTCGAGTTGTTCGAGGTACTTGTCAAGTCCGGCCTGCTGCAGGTAACTGGTGACCACCTGGGAGCCTGGGGCGAGCGAGGTCTTCACCCAAGGCTTGCGGAACAAGCCCTTCTCGACCGCCTTCTTGGCGAGCAGACCGGCCGCGACCATCACGCTCGGGTTGGAGGTGTTCGTGCAGGACGTGATCGCCGCGATGCCGACCACGCCGTTCTTCAGTGTCACAGCGGTACCGTCGATGGACGAGTCGACTGCCTTCGACACGTCGGAGACGTAATCCGGTAGTGCCTTGCCGAAAGCCTGCTTGGCGTTCGACAGCGAGATGCGGTCTTGGGGACGCTTGGGACCGGCGATCGACGGGACGACACTCGACAGGTCGAGTTCGAGCTGCTCGGAGAATTCGGGCTTGGCTTTCGGGTCGAACCACATGCCCTGCGCCTTCGCGTACGCCTCGACCAAGGCTAGCCGCTGCTCGTCGCGCCCGGTCAGACGCAGGTAGTCGATGGTCTGGTCGTCGATCGGGAAGATCGAGATGGTGGCACCGTATTCGGGGGTCATGTTGCCGATGGTGGCGCGGTTGGCGACGGGCACCTGGATCACGCCGGGACCGTAGAACTCGACGAACTTGCCCACGGCACCGTGCTTGCGCAGCAGTTCGGTGATGGTGAGCACCAGATCGGTGGCGGTAGCGCCCTCGGGCAGCTTGCCGGTGAGCTTGAAGCCGACCACGCGTGGGATGAGCATCGAAACAGGCTGGCCCAGCATGGCTGCCTCGGCCTCAATTCCGCCGACGCCCCAACCGACCACGCCGAGGCCGTTGACCATCGGGGTGTGGGAGTCGGTGCCCACACAAGTGTCGGGGTAGGCGGTCAACTCGCCGTTCTCTTCGCGAGAGAAGAGGACCCGGGCCAGGTGCTCAATGTTGACCTGGTGGACGATGCCGGTGCCGGGGGGCACGACCTTGAAGTCGTCGAACGCGGTCTGGCCCCAGCGCAGGAATTGGTAGCGTTCGCGGTTGCGCTCGTACTCGATGTCGGTGTTGATGCGCAGCGCGTCGGGCGTCCCGAAGGCGTCGACGATGACGGAGTGGTCGATGACGAGTTCGGCCGGCGAGAGCGGGTTGATCTTGGCGGGGTCGCCACCCAGGCCGGCCATCGCTTCGCGCATGGTCGCCAGGTCGACCACACACGGCACGCCGGTGAAGTCCTGCATGACGACACGGGCCGGGGTGAACTGGATCTCATGGTCGGGCTCGGCGCTCGGGTCCCAATTGCCGAGGAAGGCGATGTCGTCGTGGGTGATGTTCGCACCGTCCTCAGTGCGCAACAGGTTTTCGAGCAGTACCTTGAGGCTGAATGGAAGGCGCTCCTGCCCAGGCACCTTGTCCAGCCGGTAGTAGGCGTATTTTGTGCCGTTGACCTCGAGAGTGTCCTTGGCGCCAAAGCTGTCGATGCTCATACGTGCTCCCTGTCCCGATTTATCTCGACATCAAGATACCACTTGAAACGTGCTTCTCAAGCATTCTTCCATCGGACGCGGACGCCCGCGCCGGATGCGGGGACATCTTGGATCACCTCAGATCTCGAGGTGCCCACCCATCACGACGGTACGTTCTGGCGGCAGATGGAAGACAGCCGTCTGGTTTGCGGCATTGCCGGCAAGCCACAAGAAGAGCTGCTTGCGCCAAGTGCGCAGGGTGCGCGTCCCCTTGTGACTCAAACGCAATACCGACACAAAATAGCGGGCCTCGTCGGGATTGAAATCCAACTCGGGTGCCTTGCCGTGGGACCAGTAGACGGCCCTGGGGACGTCCTGGCTGTCATTGAAGCCCACTCGATACTGGACATGCACAATGCCGTCTTGTCCATACCCCAACTCTTGTGCGGTAGCCCGGTCGACGTGGTGGATGTGCGGCACGTTCTCATTCACTATGGACACGATCACCACGCGCTCGTGCATGACGTGGTTGAACTCGACATTGTCGCGTAGGGCCAGCGGCGTGGTGAGCCGATCTGGATGGGGGAAGACCGCCACACCGGGCACTCTCGGCAGTCTGTTCTGGTGCACGTACTCGACGAAATCGTCGAGCGACCCCTCCATCGCGGCACGGCTGGCCTGCACTTTCGCGTAGCCATCCCGCCAGACCATCATCACGGTTACGACAAGGCCGGCGATCACGAGCGGAAGCCAGCCGCCATGCAGCAACTTGGCAAGATTCGCGGCAAAGAAGACCACCTCGACCGACAGGACCAGCACGATCGCCACCACAAGCTTCCAGGGCTTCACGTGCCAGACCGCCTGCGCCAAGAGCAGGAAGAGCAGCGTGGTGAGCAGCAGGGTGCCCGTAACCGCAAGACCGTATGCGGAAGCCAAGGCCGCCGACGACTGGAAGATCCCGATGAGCAACAGGACGCCGACGAACAGGATCCAGTTGATGGACCCAACGTAGATCTGGCCGCCTTCCTGCTTGGAGGTGTGCTTGACGTTCAGGCGTGGCAGCAGGCCCAGACGGGTGGCCTGCCGTGACACGGAGAACGCCCCCGAGATCACCGCCTGTGAGGCGATGACCGTGGCAGCGGCGGCCAGAATGACCAACGGCAACGTCGCCCATGACGGGGCGAGGTGGAAGAACGGGTTGGCGATGGTCGCAGGATCGCGCAAGATCATCGCGCCCTGCCCGAGGTAGTTGATGGCCAACGCCGGGAAGACCACCATGAACCAGGAGACCCGGATCGGTCTGGGGCCGAAGTGACCCATGTCGGCATACAATGCCTCTGCCCCGGTGATCGTCAGCACCACCGCGCCCATGGCGATGAACGCAACCATGGGGCGCCGCAAGGCAAACGCGAGTGCGTAGTGCGGCGACACTGCGGTCAGGATCTCGGGGTTCGCCGCGATCTGCGGGATGCCCAACGCCGCCAGGACCCCAAACCACGACACCATGACCGGTCCAAAGAACCGGCCCACCGTGGCGGTCCCGAATCGTTGGACGGCGAAGAGCATGGTGAGCACCACCAGCGACAACGGCAGCACCAACTCCTCCATATGCGGGTCGACCACCGTCAAGCCCTCGAACGCCGACATCACCGAGACCGCCGGGGTGATCACGGAGTCGCCATAGAACAGCGCAGCGCCAACCATGCCGATCATCAGCGCGACTCCCGCCAAACGCGAACCATCACCAAGCTTGTGCCGAAGCAGCGCCACCAACGCCAGGATGCCGCCCTCACCGTCGTTGTCGGCTCGCATCACGAGGAAGACGTACTTGAAGGACACCACCAACGTCACAGCCCACAGCACCATCGAGATCACGCCGAAGACGTCCTCACGCGTGGGCGCCACCGCATTGTGGTTGGCGCTGAACACCGTCTGCAGCGAGTAGAGGGGGCTGGTACCGATGTCACCGAAGACCACTCCCAACGCAGCCAGCGCGAGTGGGGCCAGCGGGCCATGCCGGACATCCGCCGGCTCGGGCGGGATCACCGTTGTAAGTCGCTGCGCTCGTGGTTCGGACGCGCTGATCTCGCGTTGCGCTCCGCCTTCGGCGCCGGACGCCGCCTGCTCGGGAGCAGTCATGAGGGATATTCTGACACCGTCGTAGACCCTTGGTGACTGATACACACAGCGTTTCTAGCTTCGCTGCCGCAAGATCGGCAGGCCCTTACGATGTAGATCATGACGCAGGCGGCGGGCCAGTGGGCTCGGCGGATCGATCCGGCCGATGTGCGTGAACTCATGACTGAGACCAACGACGGCATCATCGCAGTCGCCGGCATGGCGCTGGGTTTGGCCGGCGCCGAGATAGGTCCGTTTTCCGCCCAACTGATCGTCCTGATCAGCTCTGTCGCCGGCGCGCTATCGGTCTTCGGGGTCAAGCTGGGTGAGGCAATGGCCGATCGCGAAGCACACCTCGCCATCGCCGCCGAAGAGCGCCGGCTCATGGAACGCAGCCCGGATGAGGAGATGACCGAACTTGCTGACTGGTTCACCGGGAGAGGGGTCAGCCCGCAGACCGCCCGCCAAGTCGCCCGGGAGCTGTCCGCTGGCGATGGGCTGTCCGCCCAGCTACAACTTGAGTACGGCATCGAGCAGGTGACCACCCGGCGCTCCGCATGGGGCGCGGCCTTGCGCGCCGGCGCTGCCTTTCTGATCGGATCGCTGGGACCGGTGCTGGCGACGCTCTTCGTCACGTCCCGGTGGCGGACGGGGTACACCCTGATCACCGCGGTGCTCGCACTCACGATCACCTCCGCACTTCTCTCCGCGTTGGGACGCGCCCGTTTCTGGTCCACGACGCTTCGGACGCTGGGAATCGGTCTGGCCACCCTGGCCGGCACCTTCGCACTGGGCCAGTTGCTCGCCTAGCGCGATCCGTGCCGGGAACTGCGCCATCACCACAGACCGGCGTAGGTGGCGGGGGCGCCACCGCGCTTTCACAGCACACGCCCAGACTCTTCGGAGCGCCACCACAGTATGACCCGACAGGCTGGCAGACATGATGAAGAACAGCGATGCACGCACTCTCGACCGCATTGAGCTGAGCCGCCGGGGGCTGCTCGGCTTAGGCGGCGCAGTGGGTTTGGTCGTGCTGACCGGGTGCGGCACGACCACCTCCCCGTCAACCGGTGCCACTGCCACTGCCAGCGCCAGCGGCGGCAGCGCCGCCGACGGCAACACTCCACTCGGCCCGGGTACGTACACGGCCACGTTCGCTTCAGCAACGGACGCCGCAGGCGGCGGGCCGGGCGGCGGAGCGTCCAAGAGCCAGATCCTGAGCGGGGCGTACCTGGTCAATGGCATCGATGCAACGATCGACGGTGGGACGTGGGAGTCCACTACCGCCGACCAGAACGTCTTCCTGGTCGTCAACGGCGGTTCGCTGACGCTGACGAACGCGACGATCGCCAAGAGCGGGGACAGTTCCAACGAGGAGGCCTGCAACTTCTACGGCTTGAATGCGGCGATCCTGGTGGTTGACGATGGGTCGTCAGCGACCATCCGCGACTGCACGGTCACCACCGGCGCCGAGGGCGCCAACGCGATCTTCGCGGCGTCCACCGGGGCGATCACGATCGACACTGTGACGATCGAGACGACGAAGAACTCCTCCCGCGGCCTGGACGCCACCTACGGCGGGACAGTCACCGGCCAAGGCGCCAACATCACCACCATCGGCGCGCACTGCGCGTGTCTGGCCACCGACCGCGGCAACGGGACGATCAAGCTGAGCGGGCCCAGCGAGCTGAGTACCGCCGGCGACGGCTCACCGCTCATCTACTCCACCGGCGACATCTCGGTCACCGGCGCGACGGGCACGGCCACCGGGGCCCAGACGATGGTCATCGAGGGCAAGAACGCGATCACGGTGAACGACTGCAAGTTCTCCACCTCCGGGACCGGCGGGATGATGATCTACCAGTCCTTCTCCGGCGACGCTGCCGACTCCGACGCGACCGCCCAGCAGGCGTCCATGACGATCGGCAACTCGACCATCACGTCCAGCACCAACTCGCCGATGATCTACGTCACCAACACGACCTGTCAGGTGCAGGTCACCGCGTCCACTCTGCAACACCCCGACGCCGCCGTGCTGCTCTACCTAGACGAGGACCGTTGGGGCACCGCCGGCAACAACGGCGGACATGCCGAGGTGACCTTCAACAACTGCACCCTGAACGGCACGATGCAGGCGGGGTCTACCAGTTCGGCGACCGTCGCACTCAAGGAAGGCACCGAACTCACCGGCACCACATCCGGGCCCATCACCGTGACCCAGGACGCCACCTCCAGCTGGTCATCCTGAGGAGCACCAGCCTCGATACGCGCTGGAGCAAAGCCCGAGCGGGTATGCCCGGATTCCCCACCCAATCCGCCTGTTCGGTGATGATTCCCCAACCGCCGAGCGCTACCTTCGATACATGGTCAAAGACACACACAGTGCTGACAGCACGAACGACTTCACCGAGAAGATCGAGATCGCCGGAGAGAACCTCGTGGCCACCGTCAAGAACCTCATGTCCGACGCGCGCGTCCGCCGCATCATCATCCGCAACGCCGACGGTCGGCAGTTGATCAGCATCCCGTTGGCGGTGGGCGTCGCGGGTGGTGCAGTCGCCATCTTCATGGCACCCGTGCTCTCTGCGGTCGCCGTCATCGGTGGCGCGGTCGCCAGGCTCAAGCTCGAGATCGTTCGCACCGGCGAACCTCGCAACTGAACCCTCCGAACCCGACAACTCCAGTTGGCTCAGGCCCCGTCTGCGACCGTCTCCGAGCGGGGCCAGAAGATCAAAGCCAACGCGCACGCGACCATCGCGGTGCCCAACATCGCGATGGCGTGTTGTGCTGCCGCAACGAACGGCCCCAGATGGAAGCCCACCATGGTCTGATGCCAAGCTTCCACCACCAACTGGTGCAGCGCCGGCAGTGCCCCCACCAGCAGAGCTCCGGCCAAGCCGAGCACGACGCCCTTCACCCTGCTGGCCGCGTTCGCTGCCACCATCCAAGACTGCGTCGCCACCCCCAACAAGGCGACCATCACCCACATCAGGATCGCGGCATTGCGTGCGCCGGCAGACATCGCGATACCCGGGCCGCCGACCGGATACCAACCCGGCCACGTGTACTGTCCTGAAAGCAGCGGCCCGGTCAGCAACCACTCGGGGGCCAGCGGAACGATCCCCACTGCGGTCGCCGCCATCGCGCAACCTGTCCCAACGACCACCGGCAAGGGCTTAGGATCATGGGGCACCGCTCTTCCGGCGGTCGCCCAAACCAGCAGCGCGCAGATCAACAGAGCCAGCCCGAGCACGACGCCCATCGAATCGAGCGGTCCGATCGCCGCCAGACGTTCGTTCAGCAGGATCGAGGGATCACGCCGCACTCGGACGATCATCCCGATGATTCTGGGCAACGGCGGCACGGCCAGCGCAAGCCCCGCCACTACGAGCAGCGGCACCTCCCACCTGGGCCCCCGACGCCTCACCGCGACCAGTGCCGCCCCGAGTGCGAGGACTACCCCGATCAGGAACCCCCAGACCCCGGTCATGTCCTTGGGCACTGACTGGCAGGGGTCTTGTGTCCACAAGATGATCGTTGCCGGACGTGCCAAGTACAGCAGGAGGGAAGCTACGCCCACGCTCGCCAAGGCCAACGCGGCCAGCCGTTCAGCTCCTTGTACCCTCACTGCCATCCTTCCGCGCTCGGCGTTCCTTCCGGTCGGCCACGTACAGGTCCCGGAGCTCGGGATCGTCCATCACGAGGTAGACCAGACCACAATCCTGCGGACCGCTGGCGCCGGGCCAGCAGAGGCTGCAGGGATCGCCGGGCCGCAATGGACAGCGCGGTGTGCCCTTCACTTGGGGTTTCATCTCGGCCCATGCTACCCTTCGGCACTCCTGCCATGAGCTCCGGCGAGTGAAGCCGGCAACAGGACGACCACGCTGCCCCGCTTCGAGGCCGCCTCAAGATGTCGTCCAGCCGCCGTCGACCACCAGCATCTGGCCGGTCACGTAACTGGACGCGTCGCTGGCCAGGAAGAGCGCCACCGACGCCATCTCGCGTGGCTCGGCTAGGCGTCCCATGGGGATGCGCGACCTGATCTGCGCGGACTTCTCGGGGTCGGCGAAAAGCGACTCGGTTAACTCGGTGCGCACCCAACCCGGCGCCACCCCGTTGCAGCGAATCCCGCGGTCCGACCACTCCTTGCTGAGCGCCCGCATCGCCCCGCCGATCCCCGACTTGGCTGCCGCGTACGCCGGGATGTTCGGCACCACCGATTGCCAGTTGTTCAGCGACCCGATGAAGATGTGGCTCGCCGGTCGTCCTGCTGCCAACTGCCGGCGGCCCAGTTCTTGGCTGATCAGAAACGGCGCAGTCAGGTGTACCCGGATCAGCCGGTCCCACTGCTCCACGGGGAAGTCAACCGACGGCTCTCGATGCTGGAATCCGGCGGCGTGGACCACGATGTCGATCGGCCCGCCCAGCGCCGCCTCACACTCGTCAACCAGTTGCCCGGGGTCGATGGTCATCACGTCGGCGGGTACCGCCACCGAATTCGGCACCTCGGTTGCTGCCGCCTCCAACCGGGTCCTGGTGCGCGAGACCAAGGCCACCAGCGCGCCGGCCTCCCCCAGCGCTTTGGCGATCGCCAACCCGATTCCGCCACTGCCGCCAGTTACGATGGCACGGCGTCCGGTCAACTTGAACAGGTCCAACACAGTGTCGGTCATGGACGGTCCTTCGGGTCTTGGGTGCATCGATACCGTAGTCTCCGCGACCACGCGACCGCGGTGCCTGCGCCGTACCACCTGGTCGCTTTGCGATTCTGCTTGACCATTGCAACAACGCCGCCAAGCAGCGGAGCAGCAGGGGACCTCAACCGCGCTTCAGGATCGCCACGCACTCGACGTGGTGGGTCATCGGGAACAAGTCGAAGGCCCGCAGGGCGGTGAGTGCGTAACCGTGTTCGGCGAACGTGGCCAGGTCGCGGGCCAAGGCCGCGGGGTCGCAAGCCACGTACGCGATGGCCCGGGCGTCCATGCAAGCCACACGCCGGACGACGGCGGCGCCGGCGCCGGCGCGGGGTGGGTCCAGGACGACCAGGTCGGTGCGACGAGGCAGCCGATCCCAGGCGCGCTCCAGCCTCGCCGCGTGGAACCTCGCCTCGGGCACGTTCAGCCGAGCCAGGTCGATCGCAGTCCGGCTGGCCTCGACCCCCACCGTCTGACACCCCGCGTCGACCAATGCGCCGGCGAACAGGCCCACACCGCAGTACAAGTCGAGCGCCTGCTCCCCCACCTTGGGCTCAAGCCCGGTGAGCACAGCCTCCGTCAGTGCGCACGCGGCGCCCGGGTGCACCTGCCAGAAACCGTCGGCACGCACGCGAAACCAACGCGACCCGACCTGCTGCCGGACGATGGCGGTGCCCTGTACCGGCTCACCGTCGACCCCCAGCACCGTCGTCTGGTCGGACGCGACGACCACCTGCAGCTCACCATCGTCCCGAGCCCAGCGTGCCAAGTCGTCCGGGCCTGCCGGGTGTGCGATCGGGCAACCACCTACGGGGAGCTCGACCGGTGCGTCCGACCGCCACGCACGCAGGCCGACCCGGCCGTCGCGCACCAAGTAGCGCATCCGTGTCCGCCAACCCAGGCCCTCGTTGTCGCCCGGGACGGACTCGACAATCACGGTCCAGTCGATGCCCGCCAGCCTACGCAGCTGTTCGGCCACCACCTGGGCCTTCAGTTCCAGTTGCCTTGGCAACGCCACGTGCTGGAAGTCGCAGCCACCGCAGCGTCCAGCCACCGGGCACGGTGGCGCCACCCGATCGTCCGACGCTGCGACGACCTCGGCGACCTCGCCCCACCAGAAGCGCGGCTTGGAGTCGTCAATGACCCGGATCATCACCTGTTCATCAGGAATACCGTGCCGGACGAAGATCACCCGCCCGTCGACGCGGGCCACGCAGTGCCCACCGTGCGCGATCGCTGCCAGCTCGACGGGCCCCAGCAGCGTCTCAGGAACTGCGGTCGACTCGCTGGGCATGGGCTTCCTTCATCTGCTGTTCGGCCGCGGCCTGCCGTCGGCCATGTGCCTGGCCGGAACCCAACTGGTATGGGACCGAAGTCACCATAACCCCTGGCATGAAGTGCAGCCGAGCGCGGATGAGCAGCGCCGTCTGGTTGTGCAGTACCGACTCATACCAGTGCCCCACCACATACTCGGGGATGTAGATGCACACCACGTCGCGGGGGTTGTCGGAGCGGATCTGCTTGACGTAGTCGATGAACGGTTGGGTGATCTGCCGGTAGGGCGAGTCGATCACCCGCAGCCGCACCGGCAGGTCCTCGGCGTCCCATTTCTCGATCAGCTGGGTGGTCTCGTCGGCGTCCACTGCGACTGTGACAGCCTCCAGTGAGCTGGGCATGGTGGCACGGGCGAACTGCAACGCCTTCACGGTCGGCTTGTTGACGGTGTTCACCAGAACGACCGCTCGTACTCGGCTGGGCAGCGCCCGGTCTGACACATCATCCAACGCGGTCTCGTGCGCCACGAGATCGTAGTGGCGGTGGATCATCTTCATCAGACCGAAGATGACCACCATCGCCAGGATCGCCATCCAAGCGC
>WPCK01253177.1_pt1 | contig 11644 bp, 9 predicted proteins | sample 5399851 | NCBI WGS metagenome assembly WPCK01 (sample SAMN12869471, study PRJNA574797) | sludge metagenome | isolation source: wastewater treatment of pH11 | place: China:Beijing | collected 2019-05-20
TGATCGCTACATTGCGACGATCAACGGTAGATTGAACATCGGGCAGTATTTGCGAAGTTGCGGATACTTCAGAAGCTGCGGATACAGGCATTGGTGAATTCCAAATTGAGTCATAAAATGTTCCTACTACAATACACGCACCAGCCTCAAAATTAAACCTCTAATTTGGATCTAGGGACCCTCCAGCTATGTCATTGGCGATCATGCGGCGCGTTCGATTTTGTGCCGGCCACCGGCTTTTTGGCCACGGCGGCAAATGTGAACATTTTCATGGCCATAATTACGTTGCCGATTTTTTCGTCGAGGGTGATGGCCAGGACAGTGTGGGCCGCGTGCTGGATTTTGCCGACTTGAAGACCCGCTGCAAAGGCTGGATCGACCAGCATTGGGACCACAGTTTTTTGGTCTGGCAAGAGGACACGAATGCCATTGACGCACTTCGGGCCGTAAAGCCAAGCCGATATTACCTGATGCCCTACAATCCAACGGCCGAAAATATGGCGAAGTATTTGCTCGAACAGGCTGCTCCCGTTTTCATGCAACATTCTGGCGGACATGTGGTTCGTGTTCGCATTTGGGAAACGGACGACTCATTCGCTGAGGCGGGCATCGGGCCTTCGATCAGCGTTGCCACTTCGCCTGAATTTCAATTTGAAAAATGCGAATGAAACAAATTGAATTGGTTTCAATAGAATGAGGCCCGTCAAGGATCATCGCGGGTCGAATTTCACTCCCATGCAACGATCGCAAATGGTTTGTTCATGCGCTGTCGATTGCGTTCGTTATCACATCGTCGTTCAATTGTCATGCTATTTCGATTAAGATTTGCAACGTCTGCCGCCTTAACGCTTGCTCTGCTGTCCACGGCAGTCCAACTCGACTCCCTTGCAATTGCGGGCGAGCCAGTAGAAGTCATTCGGCTTTGGGACGGTGATGCCCCGCATTCTGGAGGTAATCAACCGCTAGACGTTCCTGTATTGCATTTGTTTAGGGTGGAATCGGACAAACCTTCGACCGGCGTCGTCGTCGTGCCGGGTGGAGGTTACGGAGGGCTGGCCATGTCCCACGAGGGGACTCAAATTGCGGAGTGGTTCAGGGACATGGGTGTCACGGCGGCGATCTGTCAGTATCGACATCGTGGAGGTGGCAGCAACGCTGGAAAAGGCTATGGACACCCCGTTCCGCTACTCGACGCTCAACGCGCAATTCGGGTCATGAGGGCCAATGCCGCGAAATGGAACATCGATCCGGAGAAGGTTGGCGTGATTGGCTTTTCGGCAGGTGGTCACTTGGCCAGTACCGTATCGACGCATCATGATCCAGGCGACGCAGACTCCGAAGATGTAGTCGGACGGCAATCGTCGCGGCCCCAATTCTCAATACTTTGCTATCCCGTAATTTCGTTGAGTGAGTCGTTCACGCATGCTGGCAGCCGCCGCAATTTGCTTGGCGAGAACCCGCCAGATGAGCTTCTTGCTGAGTTGTCCAATGAGAAGCGAGTAGCCCAAGACACGCCTCCAACTTTTTTGTTTCATACGTTGGAAGATCAAGTCGTACTCGTGGAAAACAGCTTGGCCTATTATGCTGCCCTTCGAGCCGCAGGCGTGGCCGCAGAAATGCACTTATTTGAAAAAGGTCCGCATGGCGTCGGACTTGCGAAAGACATCCCGGGAACGAGCCGATGGCCGGAGTTATGCAAGGCTTGGCTGAAGCTTCACGAGTTTGTCGAATGACGAATCGAGAGTGAATCTTATCGAGACAGCGAAGCACCAATTCAAAAATCAATTCAACGCCGAATCAACTCTCGCCCAATCGCGCGGGCATTGGAAATTCAATGACGAACTTCGTCCCGTGTCCAACTTCACTTTGAACACTGATTCGCCCACCGTGGGCTTCGATGATGCGTCGCGCTGTGGGCAGTCCAAGTCCGGAGCCACCGTTCTTCGTCGAATAGAACGGATCGAACATGTGGATCGCCGTGTTGTCCTCCATGCCGCAACCCGTGTCGATCAGATCTAGCGCCACTCCTCTGGGCGTGACATAGGTCCGAACAACAAATTGCCCGCCGTCTTCCATCGCTTCAAGGGCATTCTTAACCAAGTTGATTAGGGATGCTTGCAGCGAGTCGCTGTGCAGAAATATGCTCGGTAAATCCGGATCCAGATATTTAGCAACCTCGACATGCTGCTTCTGAGCTTGCGGTTGAAACATGTTCAACACTTTCTCGACTTGATCATTCAGATTGCCGGGCGTCATCTGCAAGTCTCTCAGCCGGAAGAAACGCAAAAAGTCGCGAAGCAGGTTTTCCATGCGCTGGCACTGCTGGCGAATGATGTCCACCTTGGCTTCTGCCCGGCGACGCCCAGGCCACTGAACGTCATCTAGTTCCTCGCTGAGCAAATCGGCGTTCATGTGAATCACGGAGATCGGATTCTTGATTTCGTGAGCCAACGAGCCGGCCAACTCGGCCAGTTCTTGATACTGCCGAACCAAGGGATTTTGCCCCTCTGAGGTGGGGTGATTCCGTTGTCGTTCATCCATAGCGCGAGCATTATAGCCGACAATTCGGGATTGAGAATTTCCGATTGGAACGGAAAATTGCGTTCCTTCATCCAATTTGAGCTAGATGGGACATTCAATCGCAAGATTTTGCCAAATTGTTTGACAATCGTTTAATTTCCTAACTATATTGCATGTTGATCTCACCACTTTTCACCAGCAAAACGGCTGGCTAGTTTGACGAGGAAAGTCTAATGACATTGTTGGGAAAAATCTTCACGGGCATACTGTTTGTGTTGAGTGTTCTGTTTTTCGCGATTGCGGTGGCCGTCAATTCGACGCATATCAACCAGAAGGCCGAAGCCGAAAAGTACAAGACCCAGGCCGAATCGACCCGCCGTGACAACGAACAACTCCAAGGTTTGCTCGAAAATCTTAAGCGCGAATTGGCGATCGAACAAATGGCCCGGCGCAGTGCCTTGGCCGCTCTTCAGACTCAAGTCAGTTCACTTGACCAGGAACTCTCGGCCAAGGAGCGTGAATTGCGCGACTTGCAAACGGCCCACACAACTTTAACCTCTGCCGAAAAGACAACCACGGAACAACTCTCTTCGAGAACAGCCGAAAACGACCAACTTCGGCAACAAGTCACCAACGCCCGAGAAGATCGGAACAAATTGACAGCCCGACTGGTGGCCGCAAAGGATGAAATCAATCGCCTGCAGGGTCTGAAGCAATCGCTGGAAGAACGAGCTGCACAACTGCACCTTCAGAATACGCTCGTGAGTCAAAAACTTCAGACGCTGGGAATCAAGCCTGACACATCGTTGGATGCTCCACCGGCCGTTCAAGGCGAAGTGCTGGCTGTGGCCGATGGTATGGTCGAATTGTCATTAGGTCGGGACGACGGAATTCGCGAAGGTTTTACCCTGGAAGTCCATCGGGGCGGGAATTATCTGGGTCGTATTAAAGTGCGCACGGTCAGGGATGATAAATCGGTCGCCGAAGTATTGCCAGGATTTCAAAAGGGGTTCATTCAGGCTGGCGATCGTGTCCAATCGAAGCTGTTTTAGCCCTTCGCAACACACATTAGAACCATAGGCTAATACTCAAGTCATTCTCAAGCTACCATGAATCTCAAACGACCCCTCGACGTTTACACGGTGATGCTCATTGCATCCACAATATTCATGCTGATCGCTTGCATCCTAATGGGTATCGAATTTAGCCGAAGCAGCTAACTGGCTTTGGATTGAACGAGAATCCTCAAGCCTTGCAGAACTAAATGGTCGACTACCAGGATCCTCCCAGTTAGATGTGGCCTAAGCAAAGGCCCGTCACCGCCGCTTAATACAATTCTCACTTGGCTTCCAAATTTCTGTCGATAGCGCTCGACGACATGCTGCAAACCACCGACGAGGCTGCTGGCAACACCGGCCATCATGGCTGCTTGGCTATTGCGACCTGGCAACGGTGGCAAATCGACCAGCTCTTGAGGTTCCAATTCCGGGAGCATATCGCCAGATTTTCCCAATAGTTGGAGCATCATGGGAACACCTGGCAAAATGGCCCCACCCGAAAATCGGCTCCTCATGCCGTCGTCCGAATTTTCTAAGAGATCCACTGTGACGGCGGAGCCAGCTTGAATGACCAACAACGGACGGTCATCCGCGTAATGCCCGGCTGCGTAGGCCGCTAACAAGCGATCGACGCCGACTCGTTCAGGAAAATCAACATCGACATGCAAGTCGATGGTTGAGTATCGAACAATTTCATAGTTGCAATTGGTTTGGTCACCCAGGAATGTTTCAAGAACTTGCGTTGCCCCTCGGTGCACGCTGCTAATCCACCAATGCGTTCCGCGATGGTCGTCAATCAGGGGTTGAAGTTCCTTCGTCCAAGCACTTGCGCCGGCAACATACTGGACAGTCTGTCCCGATGAAGGGGTCGGCGAAACAATCCACCGAATACGCATCGGTTCTGGCAAAAATGTTGGCGGAGTGTCCTCCGGTATGCGAACAGCCCTTAATCCGCTGTTGCCGATGTCGACTAAGACTTGGGCGGCCCGTTTCTTGCCCTGCGAGTTGTTAGATCTGCTGCTCAAGCAACCAATCCTCCAGAACGACCTGCACGATCATCGTAGCCCGCAACAATGCGGTTCGTTGGGGCAACATGGACTGCAACCATCTTCGCCGCGCGGCCGCAGACAACGCTCTCATACCAAAGTTGGCGGTCGCTTGAGCTTCCACGTTGTCGCGCAACCGCGAGATTGTGGCTGGCACAATGTTCGGTTGAGGCCCAATATGAATGTAGGTCTCCACACCCATGACCAGCGACTCATAGAGCGAATCCCAAAGCAACTGAGGGTGGTCGATCCATTTATTCATCAAATCTCGGGCGTTCAATCGATCGTAGCTGACTTTGCCTGTCACCAAAGAGATCACAGGCGGAGTTGGCTTGATGTAGTTGAGTCGCGTGGTTTGCAAAGCCAGAGCGCCCCGATTGGGGAGAGACCTTTGCCATACAATCGGTGTATGTAGCGGAGGCCAAATGCCTTGATTAGTTCTCAAGTAAGTTTGCTTTGGAAACACCTCTCTCATGAGTTCATGAAATCGCTCGATCGTTTTCCCTTGGCCGATCAACAACATGGAATTCGGAGCGAGAAAACTCGAAACCGCGATCGTCCCGTGCCCTTCCAATGTAATGTCCATGCACAAGCGATTGACTTCGTCGGCTGATAGCTTCATGTCACGCGAAAACAAGACGGCCAGCTTCGCGTTGTCGGCCAGCGCAATGCAGTCATCCGCCATGGAAAGCGGGATGGACAAAGCGTCTTCCATCGATATCAATCCACCCGCGATAGCCGCCGTGACTTCACCTAAACTGAAGCCCAAACTCACTTTGGCTGCTTCGTATCGAATCTCGAAAAATTCTTCGAGCAACTTCAATTGCGCAAGCTCAATTGCCACGATTAATGAGATGGCGTCCGCCCAAGAGTTCAGGTCCGTCTCTACCTGTTTGCGTACCCGCTCGACAAGGTCCGATGGCTTGCCAGTAGCCCGCCGGACAATCTGCGATGCATCGCGAAGATATTGCTCGACGATCGGACCGTACTTTGGGTGCTGGAGAAGTTCATGGCTGCGTCCAAGGTTTGTCTGGTTGTAGCCGCGAAAGGCCAAAGCAGCCTGCGGAATTCGATGCTTCAATTCAGCCACATCAATCGTAGATTCCTTCTTCAGTTCTTGTGGCATGGATCAATATCTGTGGCGGTGTCTTCGAAGTAGGTCTTGTGGACCTCGATTGAAAAGTCAAGAATCAAGGTTCATGAGAATACCATAATCGGTCGAACTTTAAGAGTTCAGTTTTCTCGGCCAGAAAAGTCAAAGTTTCGCAGTTCTGAGTCCATGATTCACGCATCAATTCATCAATTTTCGGATTGGCGGCGCCGCCCCTCCGCGATTCGTTATTCCCTATTTCTCGTTTTTGCAATGACCCAAACAAATATACCGCCCGCAACAGCCCAATTGACCAGCCCAACCACTCCAGCGAAGCCACCCATTGCGGCCAAACGGCCACATACGCTTGAATCGCACGGCCACAAACGGATCGACGAATATTACTGGATGCGAGATCGCGATGAGCCTGAAGTCATCGATTGGCTCGAAGCGGAAAACGCATATCGCACGGATGTCATGTTAGAAACAGAACCCCTTCAGGCACAATTGGTCAAGGAACTTCGCGAGCGCATTAAGCAAGACGATGAATCGGCTCACTATCCTGATCGCGGTTACAACTGGTACCACCGAACATTCGACGGCCAGCAATACGAAGTGCACTACCGCCGAAAGTTGGCCGCCAACGGTCGTGATGAAATTGGTGAAGAAGAATTGGTTCTGGACGAAAACAAAATTGCGGAGGGCCACGCATACTGCGAGATTCCCCTGATCGAACGCAGCCCTGACGGCCAGATCGTTGCTTGGGCTGTCGATACCGTAGGACGCCGCTTCTTTAATATCCAATTTCGCGATTTGTCCTCCGGACAAATGCTGGCTGATTCGATCCCCGACACCACCGGAAATTTGGTTTTTGCCGAAGACGGCAAGCACGTGCTGTACTCTCGGCAGGATCCAAACACCTTGCGGTCGGATCGAGTGTTTCGCCATCGACTCGGCACCGATTCAGCTTCTGACCAATTGGTCTTCTTCGAGGCCGACGAAGAGTACAACGTCCATGTTGCCCCGACCAAGAGTCGCAAGTACATCCAAATTGTCTCCGAGCAGACGCTCACAACGGAGACTCGATTGATCGATTCTGAAACACCAGAAGCTGAGCTAGTCGTTTTTCTTCCGCGCGAGCGAGATCATGAATACAGCATCGATCATTTAGACGGGCGATTCGTCATCCGCTCGAATTGGAATGCCCCGAATTTTTGCTTGTTCGAAACGACGGCAGCAGGAGGCGACAAGTCAACGTGGAAAGTATTGCTTCCGCATGATCGAGACTCCTACGTACAAGATTTTGAATTGCTCGCCGACTGGCTTGTGGTCCAAGAACGTTTTAACGGCCTGACGCGAATTCGCTATCGAAAGCACGCCTCGCGAGACTTTCAAACATTGGATTTTGGGCAACCGTGTTACGAAGCAAATCTCGCAGCGACCACTGACCCCAAGACCGATCGACTGCGTTACCACTTTAGTTCGTTCAAGACGCCGCCTAGCATCATGGAAATTGATTTGGCAACCGCCACAAAATCGGTGATCAAACAGCAAGAAGTCCTGGGCGGCTTTGACGAGCGCAACTACATTACCGAGCGATTGTGGGCGACGGCACGCGACGGCGTCCAAGTTCCAGTCGCGATTATTCGGCACAAAGACACGCCGGTCGACGGAACGGCCCCGCTCTTGGTATACGGCTATGGGTCGTACGGGATAAGCATGGAAGACGAATTCGTTCCTGACAATTTCAATCTGATCGATCGTGGGTTCGTCTACGCCGTCGCACATATTCGCGGCGGCCAGGAAATGGGGCGATCTTGGTACGAAGACGGCAAGCTGCTCAAGAAGGTGAACACCTTCACCGACTTCATCGATGCAACCAAACACTTGGTTGCCAATAAGATTGCCGATCCGAAGCGTGTCTACGCGCGCGGAGGCAGCGCGGGCGGACTGCTGATGGGTGCGGTGACCAATCTGGCCGGTGACCTCTATCACGGTATTATTGCGGATGTTCCGTTTGTCGACGTAGTCACGACCATGCTCGACGATTCCATCCCGCTGACAACCTTTGAGTACGACGAGTGGGGCAATCCGAACGACGAGCAATATTATCGCTACATGCTCTCGTACAGTCCGTATGACAATGTACAGCAGAAAGCCTATCCGAATATGTTGGTCACGACCGGACTGCACGATTCGCAGGTTCAGTATTGGGAGCCAGCCAAGTGGGTGGCTCGTCTTCGCGAACTAAAAACCGACAAAAACCTCTTGTTCCTCGACACGGAAATGCATGCAGGCCATGGAGGAACAAGCGGCCGGTACGATCGCTACAAAGAACACGCCAAGCGTCAGGCATTTCTGTTGATGTTGGCAGGCATCAAGTCGTAGCCGTAACGATTCAGTAATCAGGTTCAAGCACGGAATTGTTCTAGTGCGACTTTAGAATTGAATCGACAAAGCTACGATCAAGCATTCCATAGGTGGATCGCCAAGGCCCATCGAGACGTGTACGACTGAAGGCTTCCGCATGCGGTGCGAGCCCCTGCCGCGCCAGTTCAGCCGCTGCCGCCATGAGTGCGAAACGCTCTGTTAGAAAGCGGGCGGTGACCAAGTTCGAGCTTGCGTCGGCAGACGCTTGGCCAATGGAGTGGATCCATCGCTGAACGTCTTTTGAATGAAACACACCGATTGTTTCCAGATCGCATTGCAGCTTATCCAACACCAGATTCAGATTGCTCGGTTGTTTGCCAATTGCCCGCAGAACATCCAAGCACATGACGTTGCCGGAGCCTTCCCATATCGCATTCAGCGGCGCTTCGCGATAGTGCCGGGCTAAGCTTCCGTCTTCGACGTAACCGTTGCCGCCAAGACACTCCATGGCTTCGTAAACCAACCCTGGAGCGATTTTGCAATTCCAATATTTGATGGCGGGCGTTAGCAATCTCGCGTAGAGTGCTTCGGTGGGATCGTCTTGGCTGCGATCAAACGCCGTGGCCAGCCTCAGTGAAACAGCCGTGGCAGCGGTCACTTCGAGCGACATGTCGGCTAAAACGTTTCGCATCAGCGGCTGGTCGATCAGCCGGCTGCCCATCACGTTGCGATGTCGGCAGTGTTCGATGGCTTCCCACAGAGCGGCACGCATCAAGCCTGCGGAAGCTACTGCACAATCGAGCCTGGTCAATGTCACCATCTCGATAATCGTTTGAACTCCTTTGCCTTCTTCGCCAACAAGCTGACCAAGGCTCTCGTGGAATTCGACTTCGGAAGACGCATTTGAACGATTCCCCAACTTGTCCTTGAGCCGCTGAAAACGCAATCCATTGTCGCTTCCATCATCTTGGAAACGCGAAACTAGAAAACAACCCAACTCCACGCCCGCCTTGTGTTTTACCGGCATCTGCGCAAGCACCAAAAAGGCATCCGCCTGAGGTGCAGACATAAACCACTTGTGGCCCGTGATCTTGAACCAACCGCTTCCTATGGACGTTGCTTGCGTTGTGCCCGCGCGAACGTCGGTTCCACCTTGCTTTTCGGTCATGCCCATTCCGAGGATTGCCTGCTGCTTCTCTTGAACAGGACGGTTAGACGGATCGTATTGGCGAGAATTGATCAGCGGCCACCAACGCTCCGCGATCTCCGGCGATTTCTTTACCGCAGCCACGCAAGCGTTGGTCATCGTAATTGGGCAAAGGTGACCGGACTCAACACCCGTCGTCATGTAGTAACGCACCGCGCGTACCAAGTTTCGGCAACTCTTCTCATCTGAGGAATTGCCCCAGCTCGAACAATGCATCCCAAGGCTGATCGATTTCCGCATCAGCTCGTGCCACGCAGAATGAAATTCGACTTGGTCGATTCGATTGCCTTTTGAGTCAAAGGTTTTCAGGACCGGGGTGTATTGGTTGGCTAGTCGCGCCAGTTCAAACGATTCTGGACTGCCAGCCCAAGCCCCGTGCTCGGCAAGCCCACTTTGAACGGATGGCGGCAGCTCGCGACCAAGATGTTTGAGGATCGCGTCATCCAAGTACGCATTGTGTCCACCAAAGACGGGCGACTGATTGAAAACCTGATGCGTCGCAAACAGGTCCCGAGATCCTGTGACGTCGCTCTTATCGCCAACGTTCGATGGATCCGCCTCAAACTGCCCTGTCGGTTTCACGCTCATCACGTATTACCACTTAATAATTTAAAAACAGCGATCCGATCTACGCTACTGACCACCTTCTTCGCGTTTGGACCAATACGGTAATTGAACTCCACCATCCATGGTCATCGTAGAGCCAGCCATATACGCGGCTTGCTCACTGAGCGTAAAACAGATGCCGTGCGCCATTTCTTCCGATGTTCCCAAGCGTTTCATCGGCAACGATGCGGCACCTTCAGCAAGTTGTTGTTCGGTAAAAAACTTTCGCTCGCCGGGCGTGTCGATCCATCCTGGGTGAAAAATATTGACCCGAATGCCGTATTTGATAAGTTCCATTGCGGCGGTTCGAGCCATTTGATCGATCGCAGCCTTGGCCATGTTGTATGCCATCGCGGTCGGGAAAGGAATCAGCGCATGCGGAGAACTTACGATGGTGATCGCGCCGCCTGTGCCTTGATCGACCATCTGCTTGGCGGAAGCTCGCAAACCGTAGAACGCTCCCCACATTGATACGTCAATCGTTCGGCGAAAGCCCTTCATGTCCGCTTCGATCATCAACTGCCGATCGCTGTAAGCGGCATTGGATACGAACAGATCCAAACTGCCGAATCTGGCAACCGTCAGAGCCACCATGCCATCGACTGCGGCATGATCCGAAACATCGCATGCGACCAGCAGACCCTTGCCACCCGCTGCTTCAATGGCCCGGACGACTTCTTCGCCCTCCGAGCGGTTTGAATTGCAATTGACCGTGACGTTGGCGCCGCCGCGAGCCAACTCGATAGCAACCGCGCGGCCAATACCTTTAGAAGATCCAGTGACTAACGCGGTTTTGCCAGGAAATTGGTAATGCATTTAACTCTTAATCGTTGACTCGATCGTGTACTCATAATCTACGCCCGGCCCCAACGGCAGACCGAGTTGCCAATAGATCACCAAATATATCGTCCACACGAAAAAGAACGAGACCGAATAAGGCAACATCATCGATACCACGGTTCCAATTCCAGTATTCTTCACGTACTTTTGGCAAAATACCACAACCAACGGAAAGTAAGGCATCATCGGAGTAATGATGTTCGTCGTCGAGTCGCCAATTCGATATGCGGCTTGCGTGAATTCCGGTGACACGCCCAACATCATCAGCATCGGCACAAAAATTGGCGCAAGCAACGCCCACTTGGCACTGGCTGAACCGATCAACAAGTCCGCCACGGCAGACAAAACAACGATCCCAACGATGATGACCGGCAATGGAGCCCCTGAATCGCGAAGTGCGGTCGCGCCTTGAACTGCCAACCACAGACCGATGTTGGATGAATTGAAAGCTGCGATGAAGAGGGCGGCAAACAATACGAGAACAAGATAATATCCCATCGTCTCAATAGCCTTAGACATGCCTTGGATCACGTCGCGGTGACTCTTGAATTTTCCTGAGGCGTATCCATAGACCAAACCCGGCAGCGCGAACGCGATGAACGAGAATGGAACGATTGCATCCATCATGGGAGCCATTGGCTTGGACGATGTGAGCGAACCATTTACGCGCAGCGCCGAGTCGATCGGCCAGGCCCACCAAACTATGCCGACGGTCAAGACCAACACCGAAACAATAGCCAGGGTCATCGACACAATTTCTCGCGACGACAACTTGGTCATCGAAGGCATATCCCTTGCGTCGGCGTCTACGATCGTGTTCTGAAGTTTTGGTTCGACGATCCAATGGGTGATCAGCCAACCGACCAAAACGATCAGCACAGTCGAGCTGGCCGTAAAATAATAGTTG
>WPCK01021163.1_pt1 | contig 11637 bp, 8 predicted proteins | sample 5399851 | NCBI WGS metagenome assembly WPCK01 (sample SAMN12869471, study PRJNA574797) | sludge metagenome | isolation source: wastewater treatment of pH11 | place: China:Beijing | collected 2019-05-20
TTTTAGTTTTTATTTTTATAATAACTATTTCAGATATGGCATCAGCAAAGGAAATTATAGTAGATGATGACTATGGAGCTGATTTCATATCAATTCAGGAAGCTGTGAATAATTCTGTAACAGGGGACATAATAATAGTAAGATCTGGCACTTATACTGAAAATGTTCTTGTTGATGTAACAGGGATAACTATCAGGTCAGAATCAAACAATGGATCTGTGCAGGTAAAACCGCTGAATGAAAGTACAGGTACCCTTTTGATAACAGCTGATAATATAACGGTCAGCGGTTTGAATATAACGGGAGCCAGCAAGGATTCTTATAAAAATGCGATTTTTACTTATGGCGATATGAATAATGTGACAGGTAACACCGTCGAAAAAGGTTCTATTTTTCTGGGATCCTGCACACTGGAGAATTTAACGGGCATCCTGTACGGTGAAATGAATAATGTGACAGGCAATATTATCGAAAACGGTTCTATTTTTCTGGGACCCGAGATCTCAGACAATTTAGTATCCGAAAATAAAATTTCTAACGGTGAAGAAGGTGTACATATTTCCTGCTGTGGAATAAATAATACAGTATCAGGAAATACGATCTCAAATTGTTCCACTGGCATCTATGAATATGATCAGGGAGCGGATATCCGCAATAATAGGATTACTGATTGCGATTATGGGATCAGCCTTTCGTTTGCAAGCGGAGGAATTGACAATAATGTAATATTAAATTGTAATACAGGGATTTTTTTAAGAGAAGCCTGTTATGTCGACATAATTAACAATACAATTGCATCCTGTGCAGAATGCGGAATTTTTGATCAGGAAAACAACAATGGAAAACGGATCTACAATAATTATTTTAACAGCAGTCTGAACATCAGGTTCGGAGCTGGAGAAGGGGAAAATACCTGGAACAGTTCACTTGCTTCAGGCACTAATATTGCCGGAGGCCCTTACACTGGTGGCAACTTCTGGGCAAAGCCGGATGGGACCGGTTTCTCCCAGATATGCGTGGACCTGGACTGGGATGGAATCGGGGACCTGCCTTATAATATCTATGAGGACGAATTTGACTATTTACCTCTTGTATCCCGGTCCGGCCCTCAAAATTCAGTTACCCCATCTGCTAACTTTACAGCCAGCGTCACTAACGGCATCGCACCCCTTGTTGTCGAGTTTACAGATCTTTCAAAGAGCGCAGTTGCGTGGAACTGGGACTTCGATAGTGATGGGATACCGGATTCCACAAAACAAAATCCTGTATATGTGTACAGAAATCAGGGAAATTATACGGTTAATTTAACAGCCAGCAATGGACTTACTGCCAGTTCCAAAACTGCTGACATAAGCGTTGAAAAAAGAGTTGCACCCACATGGCCATTTGTATACATGACAGGTGGATTAAACACTTTAAGGACTGTTTCCGTAATTGACATAAGAACAGGAATAGTTATAACCAAAGTGAAAACAGGAAAACACCCTTCAGGAATCGCAGTCACACCTGACGGAAAAACGGCATATGTGACAAATTCCTGGGATAATAATGTCTCGGTAATTGATACTGCAACAAACACTGTTATAGATAGTGTGAAAGTGGGATCTTATCCATGTGGAGTTGCAGTCAGTCCTGATGGAACAGAAGCATATGTGACCAATTGTGGCAGCAATAATGTCTCTGTGATCGATACCGGCGCAAACACTGTTACAGCTACTGTGCCTGTTGGAAACTGGCCAGAAGGGATTGCAGTGACCCCGGATGGAAAAAAGGCATATGTGGCGAACTCTGGCAATATTACTGCCCCTGAAGATACTGTTTCTGTAATTAATACAATAAATGATACGGTTACAGATACGATACCTGCAGGCAGGCACCCGTGTGGAGTTGCGGTTACTCCGGATGGAAAAAAGGTATATGTGGCGAACACATATGGCGGAACTGTTTCCGTAGTTGATGCAGCTACAGACACGGTTACAGCCACTGTGGACACTGGTAATTCTCCTTTTAAAGTTGCAGTTAATCCAGCAGGAACATTGGCATATGTGGCTAACGAGGGCGGTACTGTCTCTGTAATTGATACATCAAACGATACCGTCATAGCTACGGTGGATGTGGCAGGAGGCAGGCTCGAAGGACTTGCAATAACCCCGGATGGAAAAAAGGTATATGTGGCACACTACGGCAGTTCTGATAACAGCACTCTCTCCGTAATTGATGCCTTAAACAATACTAATACTGTTACATCCTCTGTGGATGTCGAGGTTTATCCCGGGAAAATTGCGATCATTCCAGAGCCATAATCCTGACCAAACCTGGTAGATGGACAGATTTATCTGAGCAGTTCAATAAAAACTGTCCTTCTGCTCATTTTTGAATTTAAGGAATGGTAAAAATACAACTTCAAATATTCGCTTTGTGAATGGCTTCATGGTCATTGCTAAAGACAATATCAAGAACAAAAATCATGAAATTATATCTTCTTTATTCCTAAAACTGGTTTCTTCTCTTTTTGATTATTCTTCCCATCACTTTTTTCAGCTTCAGGGTTCTTTATGATAAGGAGGAGTCGGTCTTTGAAACCTTATTTTTCACTCCGATCACCCTTACGATTACCATGCTGATCTCAAAGAAGATTACCATGGGCACGGCAACCATCATCTGGCTGAATACGTCTGCCCCGGGAGTAACAAGGGCTGCAACAAACATTGCAAGGACATAAATATGCTTGCGATAGGTCACAAGAGTGCTGTATTTTACAAACCCGTTTCGTGTAAGGAAGGTGAGCACTATAGGGAGTTCAAATACCAGGCCAAAAATGGCTGTGGTCGTTGCTATAAATGAAATGAACTTGAAGATCGAATAAGTTGCAGTCACTCCTGAGCTTTCTGCATCCAGGTAAAGGAATTTAAGGAAGAGAGGCAGCATGAGGAAATAAGAGTATGCAACCCCCAGGATAAACATTATTACTACCGATATGCTCAGGAAAAAGAACTGGCCTTTTCCAATAGATACTGGAATTTTTATTGAGTACCTTCTTGAAATCGCCCTGTAAGCATAGAAGGCAATAATTGGCAGGGTAATTAGCAGTCCTATTATTATAGAGAGCTTAAGCTGAAGCATCATGACCTCCAGAGGAGACACGTAAACCAGCTTTGCACCTTCCGGCAGGAGGTCGATTTTCATTCTCTCGATCAGGGGACCTGTAAAATTGAAAGAGACAACAACGCCTGTGAGAAGAACTGCGGCTATCACAAGCAATTTATTTCTCAGGGTCACCAGGATTGCGCTTAAGTTTTCAATAGCTTCAGACATATGAGTACCTATCCGGAAAAGCAAAAGGAAATTCGAAACCTGACATCAAAGAACCTGCAGACACAGCAGGAGTTATATCATCAACTTTCCTTTTCCTATTTTGTTTTTTCCTTTCAGTTTTATGCAGCCTCTTCAATGTAATATTTTCATACTGATGTTTAACACTAATATATTAATACTAATATATTAATACTAATATTTTCATACTAAAGTTTTCATATTAATATTTTCATACTTCTGAAATCGCCAGATATTCAGAAGGAAACCCTATCCGGGAAAAACATAATTATTATAATATTTTCCTGACTGCCTATACTGAAGAAATAATATATTAAGTTTTATATAATAAATCAATTATTGTTACTACCTAACTCATAATATAATGATTTAAATACTATAAATTTTCAGGTATGTAACTATCAGGTTTTACAGCTATATTATATAGCTGTAATTCTCGATGTACCATGAAGAATACTGGAAATGCAGGTAAGCAGAACGTTACTTAAGGTTAGCTGAACAATTCAGGTAAGCTGAACATCACTTGAAGAGAATCTGAAATTACCTCAAAAGTGATATGAACGTTACTTAAAGTAAGCTGAACATCATCCTGAAGAGAAACCTTAACAGCACCCGGGAATACATGCAAACCGGCTTATTCAGTGGTCTTAAATAAATGCAAAGATAGATCGGGTTAAAAACCAATAATATATTCCGATATAAATATATTTAGGTACGTGTTAAGTGAGAGCGGAAAAAAATGGACTCACAGCAGACAGGCAACGTTGCCCCTTCCACAAACGCATCCGGAAAGAATTCATATGCGTCCGGTGTGCCCGGGGATGTCGAAGAACCCGTCATGGCACACCTGTTTGAGCTCAGGGACCGTCTGGCAATCGTTTTAATCTGGCTGGTTGTGGGAATAATTATTTCTTTCCCGTTTTCGGCAAGGGGAATGCTGCTTCTCTGGAAAGAGTTTATAGGCCCGGGCATGATCATGTCAGCGTATTCTCCTCTTGAATGGACTCTCGCCCGCCTCAAGCTCTGCCTGATCTTTGCTCTTGCAATTTCAATTCCGTTATTTTTTTATGAGCTTTACAGGTTTGCAGCTAAAGGGCTTTATCCGAATGAAAGGCGCTTTTTCATAAAGGTGATCCCGGCATCTTTTCTGCTTTTCATGCTGGGGACAGCAATAGGCTACTTCCTTGTCCTGCCTGTGATGTTCAGGTATATCCTATTCTATTCGGGAGACATGGCCACAGCCCAGCTTTCCGTCCAGAATACCGTCTCAGCAGTTACCACCATCCTGGCGGGTTTCGGGGTTGTGTTCCAGCTTCCCCTACTTGTGGTCTTTGCGGTAAAAATGGGACTTGTACAGTACCAGACCCTGAAAAAACAGAGGATTCTTGTCTACAGTGCAATACTGGCTTTTTCCCTGTTCATTACCCCTGACCCTACTTTCATTGCCCAGATTGTTGTGGCGATTTTGCTGGCAGTCCTCTTTGAGTTCAGCCTGCTGCTGGTCAGGCTGTTTTAAGCGCGGATCCGATAATAATGATGGAACAGGTAATATCAAAAAACCTTTTTTTAAAGAATTTCCTGATACAGCCTGCCCACAAACTGTTTTAAAAGAACTTTTATATCTGGATGATAATAGTAGCCATCAATGATAGGTTCAACGGAACTGATTGCAATCATAATCGCTGCCCTCTTCCTCTTTGGGCCCCAGAAAATTCCGGAGCTTGCACGGGCTCTCGGAGGCGCAATAGGCGAGTTCAAAAAAGCACAGAGAGCCGCTGAGCTGGAGCTTAACGAGTTTGATCCTTATACCCGGAAGGCTGCAAATAAAGCCAGGGAAAAAGAGGAGAATAAGGAGAAAAAAGAGGCAGGTCCCGCAGAAGACGGGAACGAAAAAAAAGATAGTGAGAGAAACAAAAAGGAATCAAAACCCAATCCTCTTAATGCACTGGAATGCAGGCCCTCAATTCCTGACCTTGAAGAAACTCCTGAAAATCCGAATACCGGAATGAAATAAAAGGGATTAAAAAAGAACAGGATAGAAATAACATAATAAAAAAGGGATGATTCCGGGTTAAATAAAAAGCAAAAATAAAAAAACTTAAATAATATAAAACATTTCAGATATTAATATAAAATAAAAACTTTATATAGCATGAAAAGACTAAGCCTAACTTAAAGATATTCGGCCATTTACTTAAATATTCAGATAATTATTCAGGAAATTTTACTTATTATTATGAAAATTACTACCGCTGAAGTTTACACAATTAAGGAAAACGAAAAGCTTGAGGTCCAGCCATGATAGGCACACCAGAACTAATAGCAATTTTTGGAGTAATTGTGCTTCTTTTTGGGGCAGCCAAACTCCCTGAACTCGCCAGATCCATGGGAAGTTCAGTTGGAGAATTCAAAAAAGCCCAGAAGGAATCCGAAAAGAATCTTAAAGAATTTGAGAAATCGTTAACTGAGCCCACCCCAGCCAAGACCAAGGTGCAGGAAACAGCTGAAAAACTCGGAATTAATATAAAAGGTAAGACTGACGAACAGCTTCTTGAAGAAATCCAGAAGCATGCTGAAAGGCCAAAAGAAGTTTCAGAGCCCTAAATGGTGCCTGAAAAATAAGCTTTTCTTTTTGTAGACTTTAAGACTAGGGTTTTACACATAGGCTTATAATATCATTAATTCGCTAATAAAGTACTTATGTAGAGTTATAGCAGTCTTAGTTTTATAGTTGCATTTCACAAAAAGTAAGTTGAGATGGTAGTTTTGTACCTTATTACATTTCAGCTTAAATAAATTACCACTCTCAATTAACAATACTTTATGCATATCTCAACTAGGAAGCTTATTTAAACAATAAGGCTTTTTCTACCTTTTTCATAAGAAGTAAGATCCCTCTTGTTGGGACTTACTTACCAATAGATCTTAAGAAGTCTAGTCTTTAGATAAGACATTCCATGAAATAAGTCCCCAATTAGTATATTCTAAACTCGCTTCAAAAGTATCCGCTGAAGCATCCAGATCTGCATACTCGGGTGCAAATTTAAATCCCCCATATTCGTACTGACAATCCCTTAGCCATTCTAATAACTTATCAGAATCTTTTGGTTCTGCATCAAGAGCATTTAAAGAAACTACGGACATATACGTAGAATAGATATCAGAACTGTTAGTGTGGATTGGACCTCTTCGGATTATGAAACCACCATCATCAACTTGTCCTTCTTGTATCCAAGAAATACAACCCTCTCTGTTCAAAGGAGAACTACCAAGTTCTTCTAGTATATTTACAACATAAAATGTCATAAATAGATCTGAATCTTCAAACCCAAAACCTCCATCTTTTTGTTGAATACTCTGCATCTTGGCAATCAACATATCTCTGTTGTTTAAATCAATGCCTAGAAGATTCGTCAGTTTTGCCAAGTAAAAAGTTTCTTCATAGTTCATGGATTCAACTGGTTGATTAGCGCATTCATCTAAACTTCTTTTTACCCATTCTTCAAATTGTACGTCCTGTGGATATGAACAATTAAGAAGTTTATATACCATTAATAAATAGTATGCGTTTTTTGTATCTTTTGATCCTTCTTGCCATTCGTCTGCAATATATCTCAAAATTTTTTCTTTATCCTCAGGTTCTGAACCTAAAATTTTGAGAGATTCTATTGCCAGATAAGTATTTTCAGGCGAAGGTATTAGCCGATAAGCTGGTCGGAAGCCTCCACTTCCATCTAAGGTTTCACAATTGTAAATAAATGTGGAAACATTATCATTCAAACTGAGCCCTATTTTTGAAGCAATTTTCAGAGCTAAATACGTTCCCTGTTGTTCCCCATAATCTTCTGACAGTAAATTAAAACCACCATCCTGCAGTTGTTCTCTTTGTAGATATGTTCCAATACCGGATTGAATTTCAGGGGAAATACTTCCGTTTATCAACAAAAAATCAGTAAATGAATTCAAAGTGAATAAGTCCATTTCGGCATCTGGTAATGACTCTAATTGATTCTCAACAATACTTTTTTGCTCTGTTAGTTTTTCCATTCTTGGAGATTTATTCTGGGAATAAATATTTACATTGTAAAGTTCTAGCATTGATATTAACATAGAAGTTTCAGCTGTTGAATCCATTAGACTGCTACTTCCTTCGGTTTCTCCCCATTTCTCAATTAACCAGGATTTTGTCGAAGGTACTTGATTTAAATCTACACCAAGACTATGTAATGCAGTGACAGCTCTGAATGTATCAAGAAGTGTTCCTTCATCTCCTTTTTCTTCAACAAATGATCCATTAGATGCTTGTAATTCCATTATTTTTGATGTAAGGCTCGAGCTATTGGCTGGCTTGGTACCCAGGATATCCAGACTCATAGTAAGAAAATATATTTCCCTTATGTTCGAACTGTTGTTCTGTTTAAGTATCATTTGCTCTTGTGACAACAACCAGTCTATTGTAGCTTGCTTGTTCTGAGGCTCTTTGTCTAATAGCTTCAGAGATTCCAAAGAATAAAAAGTTGAATATAGTGTAGGTTCTTCTGGAGGAAAATCTGAGTAACCTCCATAAACAGCATGGGAACTATCCAATCGACTTATTGTATTTGCAGTCCACAATTCACTGATATTACTTAGAGATGAAGGTTCTTGATTATGTATCACTTTTTGAGAAACACAACCAGTAAAAACCAAGAAGAATACTAAAAAAAGTATATATAAACATAGATTTGTTCTTCTACTTCTATTCATTATTGTCACCAAGGTTAACGAGTAAGACTTAAATATTACAAATAAATAGAAAATTTATTAATATTTTAAACAATTGCAAATCACGTAAAAATAAATAATCAAGTGCATATAATCAATTCACGACTTTATCATATTACCCTATAAACTGTCATTATCGATATTGATTATTTGAACTTGAATAGTAAACTCGAATCAAACTCATGTTTCTGAAAACAGATTTTTATATAGCTTGACAAATTAAAGATCTACATGAGTATAAAGTGTATAGTCTGAAGTACCAAATCTAAAGGTCTCAGCATCGTTTTGATCCTGATCCGTAATGCTGACCCAACTTGTAGCCTTAAGATTGTCGTAATAATGCTGGGCTCCGGCCACATTATTCCACTCACCCGAGTATGTGACTGTATCTCCTGAGAGACTGAATCCAGCTCCTGAAGGATAACTAATACTTACGCTGACTCCAGTTATTTTCACATCAGAACCTAATTTGATTTTATTAGGATTACCTGTACCATACCACCTACCTTTAGTATAACCATCTCCAGTAAAAGTAACTGGAATTGTTAAACCTGTCTCCATAGTTCCATGAAAATAGGTATCTCCTTTAATGTAAGAACCCAATAGGTTTCTTCTAGCTGTATCGGTGCCACTAGTGGATGTGGTAGTAGTAACGGCATTACCGTCTACGTTATTACTCTGAGTAACTGAAACTTGATTTTTAGACAGAACTTTTTCCTCATAGTCATCCCAGGCAGCATAGAGTGCTTCTTTATCATTTATTTCGCCTTTAAATACGAACGTATAAGGGTCGACCTGAACTACATTCTTTTTTAATTCTTCTGGCATCTCTATTCCGCTGAAAGGACCTACTTCTTCAGTTTTTGAATCTACAGTCTTTGCACCTACTGCCGGTACAAACACCATGCTTACCAGCAGAACTGCTAAAATTAGTACTTCTATTTCAAATTTTTCCTTTATCATCAGTTTTCACCTCGTGATATTCTCCCCGAGGCAAGGTTAGGTAAGCCTTAAATATCCGCAAAGCTAACGTTAACTTATGCCTCCGGGCACAATGAGGTTCAAATTCACCCTGGACGGTCCGTTTGAACCTCATAAACTATTTACTACCATTCTCTATATAAACTTTTTTGCCAGATCATTAAACAATCAAAATAGATACTTAATTTATGATCGCATTAGTATAATATGTAGGATACATGGTTGTTAGAACTTCATACATAAGATTATATGAACAGAATATAACAAATAACGTCCGATATAGGAACAAGAGTTCCATAAATTTTCACTTAAAAAATTAACGGCTCAATCAATGCACATAAAATTTAAGTAATTAAATTATAGAGAGTTTGGACTCTGTGAAAAGTACATCTGACTGATACTGCTTTAAATGAAATCGATGGAACCTTCTGACTTCGTCTTTTCAATATCTCTTTTAAGTTTCATTTTGAAAATTATTTAATATATGAGCTTGGTTCTGTAGTATTCTTCTGAATTTCTATCTACTATTGGATTTCAAACAATCGGAAATTAATAGATAATTATAGATATAATAATAAGCAAAAATCAGTTAGGGATTTTACGAATAAACAATATATAGAGCGATTCATAGGGGTATTTTGTGACAGAAATGATTATTGAAGTTGACAAAAACGATAATTTTCTTTGCCTGCGAGCCAGGGAAGATTTTTACTCGGGTAACCACATTCACAGAGCTTCCCAGCTAATCCTTCTGGATCCTGAAAACAGGATGCTCCTGCAGAAACGGTCACCTGCAAAGTTCTGGTTCCCTAACCGCTATACCTATTCCGTAAGCGGCACCGTAGCAGGTGAGTCATATGAAGTCTGCATGGAGCGGGAGATGCTTGAAGAACTGGGAATCTCGGTCCCTTTCAGGAGATTGTTTAAAATCCCCTGCATCTCAGGAAACAAAGGAGCTTACCATACAGTATTTACAGGCAGGTGTACGGAAGAGACTGCACACCTTATCCGGTTTGATCCGGAAGAAGCCGTCTCCATTGAGTGGATAGGGCTTGAAGAACTTCACAGGGCTGTTGAAACCGAACCAGGAAAATATACTCCTTCCCTCAGGGCAGGGATAATGAAAATCTTTGAAGAAGGATGCGAGAAGTATCTTTTCTGAAAGGACGAGAGGAGTGCCTTTTCAGGAATACCGTATTGAAATCCAGAGGCAAACCTGCCATTTCCTTTCTTTACGATTCAGGCTCCCGTATAAAAATCACTCAGACCACTCCAGGACTGCTCCAAGACCACTCCAGAACCGCTCAAAACCCGGATTCATCAGGAGACTGTTTTAAGCTTCTGTATTCTCCAACAATAGGGATATTTTCCCCGCAGACCGGGCAGGTCTTTTCAGGAGTGATTTCGTATTTTTCTATATCGAAGTAACCTCTGGAGATCAGCATTTTGCCGCAGTTCGGGCAGAAGGTATTATTTCTGTCGCTTCCAGGAACATTGCCCATATAAACATACTTTATCCCCTCTTCGGTCGCGATTTTACAGGCTTCTTCCATGGTTTTTACGGGTGTAGGGGCAAGATCCTGCATCTTATATTGAGGGTGGAAACGAGTGAAATGGAGCGGTGTGTCGGGGCCCAGATTATTGTAGACCCATTTTGAGAGTTCCCTGAGTTCGTCGAGGGAGTCGTTTACTCCGGGAATAATAAGGGTCGTAATCTCCACATGTATTCCGAGTTCTTTTGCAAGGGCAGAAGCCTCAAGCACGGGAGCCAGTTTTGCGCTGGCAACGTCATGATAGAACTTTTCGTTGAAAGCCTTAATATCGATATTTGCGGCGTCCAGATAGGGCGCGATATCCCTTAGAGGTCCGGGAGTTATGTATCCGTTTGTTACGTAAATAGTGCCAAGCCCGGCTTCTTTTGCCAGTTTTGCACTCTCGGAGGTATATTCATGCCAGATTGTAGGCTCATTATATGTCCAGGCAATGGACTGCGAGCCTGAGTAAATTGCCCTTTCCACGAGTTCGTCCGGCATAATATCTTTTGTATATGCATCTTCCAGGCAAACCTGGGAAATAGACCAGTTCTGGCAGTGCTTGCAGCGGAAATTACAGCCAATGGAGCCGACCGAGTAAACATAAGACCCGGGGAAAAAATGATAAAGCGGTTTCTTTTCTATAGGATCGATAGCCTCGCTTGAAACAGTGCCGTAAATAAGAGAGTAAAGGTCTCCATCCCTGTTTTCCCTGACCCCGCAAAAGCCTCTTTTTCCGGGTGCAATTTTGCAGCTCTGGGCACAGAGGCTGCAGTGTACTTTATAGTCTCCGATCTTCTCGTAGAACATGGCTTCCTTTATCACAAAAATCCCCATTTAGTGATTGTTTTTTTGTGTAATAACGGTTACTGTTAGAGATTTCTGCCATGTTCAGGAAGCAGGTAAAGCGCTATTTTTTGTTACAAAAAACACACATGATATTCTTGGAATAACATGCCCAAAAAATGAAAATCCTTTTCACTTAGCTTTTTTGATAATAGAACTCCATCATTACCTTTGGACAGGA
>WPCK01169902.1_pt1 | contig 11625 bp, 6 predicted proteins | sample 5399851 | NCBI WGS metagenome assembly WPCK01 (sample SAMN12869471, study PRJNA574797) | sludge metagenome | isolation source: wastewater treatment of pH11 | place: China:Beijing | collected 2019-05-20
CCACTAAGGTCAATGCCGAGCGTGCGGACCGCCTCGTCAGATTTTTTAGGATCAGGCTGCGAAAGGTCATGGAAGCGGGTGCGAGGATCAATATTGAGTTTCTGGCAATCGTTCACGAAACCTGGTGGAGTCGGAGATCCATTCATTGTTCTCAGTGCTAGTGTCAGGTCGATCCTACGCAACCCGATCGCTTTATGCTTGAAAACTCCGAACCCATACCCCTGGTCAGCCAATACGCAAGTTCCGTGCCTCGGGCGTTCGCTAGCAATTCAGTCGGGCCTCTATAGGCTTGTGAGGATGATCGTCCGCCGCGTTCAGCGAACTAAAGTTGCTACTTCACCCAATGCCCCGACCGTATGCCAATCGCCCAGTTTATCAGATTTGGCTAGCCAACGGGATACTAGCAAAGCAATAGAAAATGAATGGATATGTTGATCTATGAAGCCCAGAAAAACTGCGAGGATTTGGTCTGCTCGGAAAAGCCGATAATTCAGTTGCGACCGTGGCGAAATCGTTTATTGGACAGTCTCGAAGTCGAACTGACTTCAGGCTGGAGGGCAACGTCGCTGTCGATTGTTCAATGCGCTGGTCCCGGCAGGGACTTGACCCGCAATTGATTGGCCCGAAATCGAATCCTGAAGAATTCGGAAGGCACCAATTTCAGGCTTCGGTTGGGGCTTATGGGTATACTCCAACGCATCGCAAATAAAGGTGTTTGACGTCATAACGAAGTTTTCAAAATCGAACGCTGCGCATTGCAACTCGCACTTAGCCCTTGGTGGCGCGAAATCAGGGATCTACTTGATTGCCGCCATCCTAGGCTGCGCATTGTTTGCAACGGTCGGTTGCCGCTCCAAACCATTTGTTACGTTGATGCGAGGCAGCATGGACGTCGATGGCAGAATGGGGATGACTGGCGATATGAACATGAGCGGCAATATGACGATGACAGGTGACATGTCCACGTCGATGCGCACGGACAATACCGCCTCCAAACTCATCAGTGTTCCGGTCAATTCACCTTCAACAACCTCAGCATCGTCCAAGATATGTATCGTTGACGTCGACGGAATGCTCGTCAATAAGAACATGAGCGGCATGGGATCGATGGGTGAAAATCCAGTCGCCCTATTCCGCGAGAAATTGGATTTTATCGCAAGCGATTCGACTATCTGTGCAGTCGTCCTGCGAATCAATAGCAACGGAGGTGGTGTAACGGCCGCCGACGTGATGAGTCGCGACTTGGAACAATTGATGGCTCGCCGTCGCATTCCCGTTGTGGCGTGCGTGATGGATGTCGGAGCTGGTGGTGCATACTATCTGGCTTGTGGGGCGAATCGCATTGTTGCCCATCCTACGTCACTTGTGGGAGGAATTGGCGTAATCGCAAATGTTTATAATCTCGAAGATTTGATGGGACAATTTGGCATTGCTGCAATCCCTGTCAAACAGGGCGATTTGGTCGACATGGGAACAGCGACACGCTCTATGCAGCAAGAGGAACGCGATCTGCTCGAAGGTATCGCCAAAAGATTTCACGAACGGTTCATCGAACGCGTTCGACAGCGGCGAAGTATCGCAGCACCCGATCATGAATTATTTGACGGAAGAATCTTCACAGGAGACCAAGCTTTGACCGTCCATCTGGTCGATCACGTTGGATACTTGGATGATGCGATCGCCGACGCCCAAAGCCTAGCCGGCCTTTCCGATACATGCTCCACCGTCATGCTTCGTCGCGACAACGATCGAGCCTACTCGTTAATGGACGTAACGCCCAATACCCCAACCCTCTCATCGATCATTCCCTTGAAGGTGCCCGGCCTCGACCGAGGCAACCTGCCTACATTCTTGTATCTTTGGCAACCAGAGTGACGTAGCATCCACGCCAAAAGTGGGAAAGGTGCCCAGCCTGTCATCGGTCAAACCGATCAATCGGCAGGCAATCAACTTGCAAGTTTCTTCGACTTGGTAGGTTGGAAACCAACCCCACGCTGAGCCATTTCGATCCAAGAAAATACGTCGCGATAGGATGGCGACTTGGCGAAACGCAACAACTGCTGTCCTTCGGATGTATCACAGAACGAGACGATTTGCTCGGCAAGACGGCTCGCATCTAAAGTGCAAAGTTGCCCACTGGTGCGAACGCCGATGGCGACTAGCAATTGCGATTGGTAATCCCGCAAGGATGGCATCTCGCATACGAGCCGTGCTTGATCTTGCCAGTCCCGAATCGCATGAGACGAGATCCAACGTACATCCAGCTTGGCTTCAAGCTGCTGTGCATCGGAATGGATGAATTGTCCCACCGTGCGAATGCCAAGCTTCTCAAATCGCTTGGCGGTTTTAGGACCGATCGACGGTGCATCGGCCAGCGGTGAGTTGTAATGAAGCTGAGTGGTGTCCGTGGATGATGTTGCAAGCTCAATCGGCGCACTCGATGGTTGTTTCGGCTCGCGGCGTGGAGATGGCATCTTGAGAACGGTTGGTTCTAACGGAGTGAAACTCTCTTTCGATATCGGCTGCTCGATCGCACGATTCGTGTCTTCCAAACCACGATCGCTTACACTCAACGCGACGATTTCGGACGCACAATTCGGTTCGTCGTCATTGGTATAGTCAACCTCAACGATCGGATCAGCCACGCCGCTGGATTGAAGACTTGTGGCGTGCGGCCTATCCCAGAGGCGAGCTCTCCTCGTGGCCGATCTGTCCGAAAATCGTCGAAAAATCCAAGCGAAAGGCGTGTCAATAGCCGCCAGAATCGCGGAAGAAGTCAGGGAAACTTCGGGTAATTCAAGGGTTGCCTCGTCTGCCAAGCGGCACAACACGCCGGCCCAGCCTCCGACGGCCAGCGAGACCAATTCGGCCGCCAAGTCTAACGACTCGCCTGCCAGACTGTTTGGCAGATCATCTGTCCAAAGCTCGTAGAAATACAACTGATTCAAACGATCGGACCTGCCACTTGCCAAGTTCGTTCCGGCCAGCACTGCCCGGCTGAGCCACTGATCATCGTGGGAGAATTCAAACTTCGCCGTGCATTGAATTTGCGAGCGATGTCGCTGTATCGCATCGTAGTCTTTGTAGATTGTCCACGCGAGCGGGTGCAAAGACGATTTGTTTGACTTCTGCTTGTCCAAGTGCAGCGGCAACATTGAACTAGTAAAGTGGTAACTCAACGCACCGCATGCGTAGGCTGCTTTTTTTAAACGGCCTTCATCGAGACGCTTGAGGGCCGTATCGAACCACTGTACGCATTTCGCGCAAGCCGCGTTCGTATGGTCGGAATGAGATTTAGAATCCTGATCGGAAGAACCTTTAGAGCATCGATCGCCAGAGTCTACGCCACTAAAAAAAGCTTGATAGTACTTCAATAGAATCTTCGACAGTCTTTGGGCAGGCACTGTCTTGAGATTGTCCAGGGCTTCCAACGCGATACGCTGGTGCAAATTCCGACATTGCGCGGAGTGTAGGATAGACTGAAGGATCGACATAGACTGCTCGACGAATTGGATTGTGAAACGGAAGCCTCCAGCGAAGCACTCTGGGTCATACCAAAAACGTCGAGGTTGAAACCAGACGATCTCATTTGCTAGCATCGCAAATCTTGCGGTGAACCAGCGGAGAATGGTAAATGAGGAGAATCTCGACAGGAAGATTCAGCGACAGAAATGTTAAGAGGGCAACTGGATCGGAAATCTTCTTGTCGTCAAATCATTCTGTCGTTTCGAATGGTGCTGGGTTGAACGAACGCCTGCATATCCGAGAACCTGTGATTTCCCGTTGCTTGCCGTGTCAAATTGGAAATGCTCTCGACAGGAAGATTCAGCGACAGAAACATTAAGAGGGCAACTGGATCGGCAATTTTCTTGTCGTCAAATCATTCTGTCGTTTCGAATGGTGCAAAGTTGGACGTGATCACGCGAGACGTTGAGCCAATGCAGTTGACTAAGTGGGCTGTGAGCTAGCAACTTCCGGAAGTCTTCGAGATTCCGGGAATTCGGGTCGGCAAAAGTCGTTACGCTCAATGCCGTTTCATGGTCAAGCAAATGAAACCGTTGATTGCCTATCGGGCGGTCGTCGGAGCTCATCGGCAACATTTGGTCATTTACGATGTCAGCACTGTAACAACCCAGGATCGCGCGACGGTAAAGCGACGCATCCAATCCAGTTCCCCAATCCTCGATCAATTCGTGAATCAAGACCGCCAGCCGATCAGCGCCAAAGAATTGGTCTCGACTGAGCAGGAATCGCCGTCGACCTGCGTCATCGAGCGTTGTGTTAACGAACCGAGCCTCAATCGATTGTGGCCGAAAATTGATCAGTTTGCCACGTGTAGAATTGGTGGCGAAAAGGTATCCGAGCAGTTGCGCTAAGTGTGCCGAGTTGATTTTTGCTGCGGTTTTTAGTTCATAAATTACTTTTTCGGAGACAACCAGGTCCAGTTCGAGTCGAATGAAGAATTGACGATGGGCAAGCGTAATCGGGACTTTGAGGGCCGCTTGTATACCGGCCTCGTGTAGTCGAGCGAACAACTCATGTTGATAAACCGACTCATCACACAACCGCCCAAGGTTGCTATGCGTGGCAAATGCATGACCCATGACGGTATAGTCAATTTCCCGCATCTCAGCTTCCGTAAGGCGAGGAAAAGTGATTGGACAGGTGATTGGCATAAGTGTGTTTGACAGAAGACTGTACGGCAGGAAGATTCCACGACAGGCGTATGGAAAGAGGTGGCTTGAGAAGCGGATGGTTGGCAAGCCATTTTTCTGTCGTCAAATATTCCTGTCGTCGATGTGTTATTGTACTTTGTTGACAATGGATGAGGCGTTGTCACGACGTCAATAACCAAGACCAATTGCAGTAAATCCAAGCAACGGCGCAACTCATTGCCCCACAATAGGAAAGCCCTTCGACGTGCTCGCCGAAGGGCTCATTTCGAGAAATAGTCGGGGTGAAAGGATTTGAACCTTCGACCCTCTGCTCCCAAAGCAGATGCGCTAGCCAGGCTGCGCTACACCCCGAACGCCCCGAATGGTAATGGATGTTGTTCGAAGATGCAAGGCGTAAGAGGAAAGGGGTAAGGTTTAAGGGGTAAGAGTTAAGGGGCAAGAGTGCGAGAGTTGAGAGTTGGGGGTTGCGCGTGAACTCAAAAACACCAATTGGTAAGTTAAGTCGCAGGGATTCCGATCCCCTGCAGTTTGACGCCTAGACCGCAAATGGGAATTCATCCCTAAATCCTCACCCCTCATCCCTCATCCCTTACTCCTTACTCCTTATTTCATCGGATAGGGCAAAGGCGATTTCCATGGCCTGGTCGTAGTTGAGTCGCGGGTCGCAATTGGTGTTGTAAGCGGTCACCAAATCCTTTTCGCTCAAACCGACTGCACCGCCAACACATTCCGTGACGTTTTCGCCGGTCAGTTCCAAGTGAACGCCGTCCAGCCGCGACCCACAACTGCGGTGAACTGCAAATGCGGTTCGGAGCTCAGCCAAAACGTCTTCGAAACGCCGGGTCTTATGGCCGGTGGCCGCAGAAACCGTGTTGGCGTGCATGGGATCGCAAATCCACAGGACGTTCAGCTTGTTTCGCTGGACGGCTCCGATCAAATCGGGCATGACATCGGCGACCTTGTCTTTGCCCATGCGGTGGATCAAGCTAACTCGCCCAGGATTGTTTTCGGGATTGAGCACGCGGATCATCTCGACAATTTGTTCTGGCGATGCGGCTGGGCCGATTTTTACTCCGACCGGGTTTTCGAGCCCACGAGCCATTTCGACGTGAGCCTCGTCGACGGCTCGAGTCCGTTCGCCAATCCAAGGCATGTGCGTGCTCAAGTTGTACCAAAGTCCATCTCGGACGCTTCGGCGAATCAGCGCACGTTCGTAAGCCAAGTGCAATGATTCATGCGACGTAAAAAAGTCGACACGGCGAAGTTCCGCAACCGGTTGAGCTGAGATCGAATCTAAAAATCTCAAGGCTTCGCTGAGCGAGCGGCACAATTGTCGATAACGCTCGTGTTCGCTGCTCTCGGAAACAAAAATCAATTTCCAATTTTCGGGATGGTGCAGGTCTGCGAAGCCTCCTTCGCTCAGAGCGCGAATAAAGTTGAGCGTCAGAGCAGCTCGCTCATAGCCGCGCAGGAGTTGCTGAGGGTCCGCGCGGCGACCCTCTGGCGAGAATATAGATTGGTTGATCAAATCACCGCGATAGGAGGGCAACGTGAGGGCATCGCGAGTTTCCGTATCGCTACTGCGCGGTTTAGCGTACTGGCCCGCAATGCGACCGATCCGAACGATCGGCATGCGGCCGCCGAAGATCAATACAAGGCTCATCTGCAGCAAAACCTTCAACTTGCTGGCGATCGATTCGGCTTCGCAATCGTTGAACGATTCGGCGCAGTCGCCGCCCTGCAAAATCCAGGCATCGCCTTTCTGCACGCTCGCCAATTGCTGGTTCAGCTTGACGACTTCCCAGCTTGTCACCAACGGCGGAAAGCGGCTGAGTTGTTGGAGCACTAGTTCGAGTTCGGTCAGATTTTCGTATACGGGCTGTTGCCGAGCTGGCTTTGCTCGCCACGAATCCGGAGTCCATGAATGGCTTCGCAAATCGGAATGTTGTTGCCTAGAGGGCCGGGCACCTGGATGACGTGACTCATAGTCGGATGAGCCGGAGTCGCTCAGCCATTTCGAATGTGGCATGTTGGGTCGCCAATAGGAGGGTGCTCAAAACGTGGCTGATTGCCGAGTCGAAATTGTAACTCCAATTTTTCTTACAGTCCAACGACCCTATAGAACAAAATTTGTTCAATTTTGCATTTCGCGGTCTAAGGCGTTGTTACGACACGTCCTAACTTGAACTATCCTTAGAGACAATGCCACTTTTCGAGAAAATTTGATGCAAACCATTGAACAATCACTGACCGCAGCGCGGATCACGGGCCGTTCATCGATGGCCAGTTCCATTGTCTGGATGCGCCTCGTCCATTTCGTACTTTTGTCCTTGTCCGTAGTCTTCTGCCCGCTCGACTTGGGAGACGAAAGCTATGTATTCGGTCGTTTCCAACCTGCCGTCATCTCGATGAAACTGATGTTGGGCGTCGTTGTGATTCTATTGGGGTTACGCGGATTCCTGTTTGAATCCACCGTTCGCAAGATCTTGATGAGCTTTCCAGGATTGATGCTGTTTTTCATCCTTTGCTTAGCGACGCTCGTTTCGCCTTGGGCCGCCTATGTTGAGGTGGCATTTCCGGCGGCAGTAATCAATTTGGGTTACCTCCTGTTCACCATCACAACATTGAACATGCTTGGCATCCGTACTTTCGCTTCGGCCGTGGCGATTGGTGTGGCTGTATCCTGTATGCTTTTGGTCGTACTTTACCTAATTAGCCCAGCCAGCGTCGTCTTTCTTGAACCATTGGCGGATGGTCAATTCGCGAAACGTTTATCAGGGCTTGGTCACCCCAACAGCGTAGCCCGGACGGCGGCTTTTGGCATTATTTGCCTCATCTATCTAGGTCGCGCCCGACAGTGGCCTTTGATTCTCGTTTTCGGTTTGTTGGTATTGATGCTGGGCGTCGAGTATTTCGCGAAGAGCCGCACAGCGATTTTCGCACTTTCTTTGGCAGTTGTAGGGCTTTACAGTGACCGCCTTTTGACGCGGCCTGGGTTGGCGGCGATTTCGATGGCAGCGGTCGCAGTCCTCCTAGGGATGATGGTGCTGGTCGCCACCGAAAGCCAAGGACGATTGGTCAATCGAGCATTGACATCGGTAGCCAAGAGCGGCGATGCGGAAGAAATCACGACCGCAACCGGGCGAATCCAGATTTGGAAAGAGACGATCAAGCTCGTTCGAGCTAGACCGCTAACAGGTTGGGGTCTAAACGCCGGTCCTAAATTGCTTGAAGAATATCTTGGTTCAGCCCACAACGCCTTACTCTACGTAGGTCTTTCAACGGGCGTACTCGGCGCATTGGCGATGTTAGGCCTGTTGGGGTGGAACTTATTTTTAGCCACGACTTCCACCAACCTTCTGGTTAGGGCGATTTGTACGTTAGTTCTGGTCAGCGGCCTGACCGAGGAAACCGTGTTCGAGACGTTTCCAGGGCCGACTACGATTTGCTGGTACGCCGCCTGCATGTTTCCGATAGTAACGCAGCGGATTGGCTCAAGCCAAACCAAAGTTGTCGACCAATTTGACCGACAAGCACGTGCTACTTAACGCGCAAGGACGGCCCTGGATTCCGACGACTTCAACATGCCATCATCCTCGGGTTGCTCAATGTGAGTCACGTCGATCGATTGTTGAGCTCGATACTCACTGGCCGGATACGACCGTGGTTCGCTGGCGGGTTTCTCGCGAAACGGCACAGTCGTTTCATGAAGTTGGCCTTCAACTCGTGAAAAAGTATTGGCGGATGCCAACATGCTGCGGACAACCGCCTGAGCCAATCCAAAAGCGCCCGCCGTGAAAAATCCCAGTACAAACAAGATCAATCTCTGCGGCGAGATTTTCTTGAGAAACAAGGTGGGATCTTGAACGACCGAAATTTCGCTCAATCCCAAGCGACCCAGCTCCGACAATTGCTGGACGCTCTGCAGCGTGTTGGCAGCTTTCAAGTACTCCGATTCTGCAATGGACGCTTCCCATTGCAATTGCGTCAAGTCAAATCCGGTGATGTGCAGGGTGGCCAACTCCTTGTTGAGCGTTTCGAGTTGTTCTGACAAGGTGTCGCGTTTGGACATGAGTCCAGCCAACTCCGCTTGTGTCGAATTGATGGATGCCTGGAGTTGTTGGTATAGCGGGTTCGTCGAAACCGTCCGCTGCGGCTCGTCGCCGCCCTCTGAATCGGCGATTTTAGTCGCTGCTTCGAGTTGGATGCGAGCCGCTTCGACTTTGGGATGATTTTCGTCGTAGCGGCTCAATAGGTTCTGGTAGTTGACCTCTAAATCGTAAAGGTTTACTCGCATGCCAGACCCAGCGGATTTGGGAATTCCAAGGATCACGGCGGATTCCATTTGCGGTTTCGTATCCGCGATTTCCTTGCGAAAAGCCGCCAATTTCGATTCGACCGCCGCCATTTCACTTTCGTTCTTCAAAATCGAGTCCTTGACCTGGGCGAGGCTTGCATTCAAGTTAACTTTGGCTGCCTCTACTTCGACGATTCCCCGCTGTGTCTTGGCGTCTCGAAGCGAGGCTTGCGTCGCCAAGGCACGTTGGCGGGTTTCATCAGCGTGAATTTCGAAATAGTCAAGCGAACCGGCCGATTGGTAAGCTTCGACGTGATGACGTTTGTATTCTTCAACAAAAGCCGTCATGAGATCGTGCGAAAGGAATGGATCGCCGGTTTTGATATAAAGTGAGATCGTGTACGCATCCTTTGTGGCGGAAATTCCAATCTCATTTGAAACCAACTGGCAAGCTTCTTCGAGTTTCTTGTGTTGCTGGATTTCTTCGGAAGTCATCTTGGCGTTTCCAAGTTGGCTACCGAAATCTGGGCGAAGTCCATTGACCCACTGCACAAGACTGTGAAGGCCGGTCTCCAAAAAGCCGTGCGGCTCCAAAATGCGATCGACCCCGACTCGGTCCACCACACGTTTGACCATGGCGTCGTTTCCGATTAGGGCTTTGACGGAGTTGACTTGAGCCAAGCGAGAATCTTGCAGTGACACGCTTTGCTGGGAAACGCTGGCCGTGGGATCGATTGAAACCGCACCACGCCCCAACCGCACGAGTATTTGTGCCGAGGACCCGTACTTATTCGGGATCAACATCACTCCCAACAACAAAACAGGCAATACTGCCATGCTCCAAAAGACGATCGACCAGCGCATCTTAAGCAAATCGCGAACAAGCTCGCGCAAACTTGCGCCGGAATATTCATCTTTTGCTGACGAGAATTGGTTCATGGCTTAACTCAACATTTGAAGGAGGTATCTGGATGGGAGTTGCCTCGAATCGGGTCAGGGGCATCCAACTAGTATAATTGGTAAATCCGTTGGGACACCCCTAAACACAGCACAAGTGCTCGCGTAATCTCACCCGCCCGTTCCCTTTTGGGCGGGGTCCCACATGGAATTCTTCTGGGCAATCGCCCGAAATTGAAGCCCGGCGCGGTATCCAGACTAAGCCTTGTCGAGTATCCTAAATAGCTCTGGATTTCGTTACTATTCTTCGCCAAATCGCCCCTCATCTTGGAGTCATCCGTTATGCAGAATTACTCGCTGGAGAAGCCGCTAACGCTCTTCGATCTAGTCGCCGCGTGCTTCCGCTACAAGTGGAGATTCGCCTTTGTGACCCTGCTAACGATGCTGGCCGCCGGCGCGGTCATTTTCCTTTTCCCGCGAAGCTATGAATCAGAAGCCAAACTGCTGATCAAAGTTGGCCGTTCAACCGCCGGTTTGGACCCCACAGCCGTCGGCCCGACCATTGCAATTCAAGAGACCCGCGACACCGAGATCAATTCGATGGTCGATTTGCTGACCAGCCGGGGCCTATTTGAGCGGGTGGTCGACGAAATCGGTGTAGATCGTTTGCTCGAAAAACATAGTTGGATTGGGCGAAAAATGGAGGAGGCCCAAAAGCACGTTGTCAAACTGCTCGAGGAGCAAGGCGTTCGTTTGTCCATCGACAGCGAACAACCTCCCGAAGCAGAACCCTTAGCATCTGACGACATTCAAGCGCTCAAGAAGCGAGAAGAGGCGATTGAGGAAATCAGCCAGCATTTGCGTGTCGGGGCTACAAAAAAATCGAATACGATCGGTCTGTCTTACCGAGGTGGTACGCCGACGTTGGCCCGCGACGTGGTCAGCACAATAATCCGTTGCTACAAGCAACTGCATATTGAGGCCTATGGTTCCGATTCGGCCCTCGATTTCTTCAGCAAGCGGTTTTCCGAACAAGAACAACTGCTCTCCGCTCACGAGAACACTCTCAGAGAAGCCAAAAACGAAAATGCAATTGTCACCATGCGTGGCAAACAAGAACAGCTTCAAGATGAAATTTCCAACGTCAAGCAAATGCAACTGACTACCGGGGCTGATTTAGATGCGGCTCGCGCGCGAGTTGGCAATTTGGAGAAGTCCCTCAACGAGCTGCCTGAAGAAATTGTTTCTGAGAAAAGCCTCGGCAACCCGGCTCATGCGACCGATCTGATGCGCGATCGATTGTTTGAGTTGGAAATCGAAGAAAAGTCATTGGCCGAAAAGTATGTAGCCTCGCATCCGGAACTCAAACGTGTGCGCGAGCAGCTGGAACAAGCCAAAAAAGTCGTTAACGAACAACCTGATGAACGTGAACAAAGTCGCATTGCGGTCAACCCGGTGCGAATGGGAATCCAAAATGAACTTTTGCTGGCTCAATCGACGGTCCAGTCGCTGTCGGCGCGTATGAAAACGCTTGCGGCTCAGGAACGCCAGTTGGGCGATCAATTGAGTGAAGTCAATCGACTGGAACTGGTTTCCGAAGATTTGCAGCGGCAAGTCGACGTTGGCCGAGAAAACTATAACATATACGCAAGGAAACTTGAAGAGTCGAAATTGAATTCGGCACTCGATCAAGATTCCATGTCGAACGTATCCATCGTGAATCCGCCGTCGCTGAACTACAAAGCGGTTAGTCCC
>WPCK01419454.1_pt1 | contig 11623 bp, 16 predicted proteins | sample 5399851 | NCBI WGS metagenome assembly WPCK01 (sample SAMN12869471, study PRJNA574797) | sludge metagenome | isolation source: wastewater treatment of pH11 | place: China:Beijing | collected 2019-05-20
TCACCGAGATCATCGCCTGGAAGCTGCGCTTCTTCGTGCCCGTCGACGCCACCGGCATCGAGGTCCTCGAGAAGCTTTTCGCGCGGTTCCCGGTCGAACGGATCGGCGCGCGGGAGGCGGCCTGATGACCCGTCTCACCGCCACCGATCTGGCGGAACGTCTCGGCCGACAGGCCGAGGCGGTCTGTCGGCATTACCTGTCGAACGGGCGAAAGCAGGGCAACTACTGGCTTATCGGCGATGCGCGCAACACGCCGGGACGGTCAATGTTCGTGCGGCTGACGGGCCGCGCATCGGGCAAGGGGGCAGCGGGGAAATGGGTCGATGCGGCCAGTTCCGAACATGGCGACCTTCTGGACGTCATCCGCGAAAGCCTCGGGCTGGTGGAGTTCGCCGAGATCGCCGAGGAAGCCCGCCGGTTTCTCAGCCTCCCGCAGGAAGTGCCAGCCGCACCGGGCCACCCTTCGCGGCACATCGCGGGACCATCCGGCTCGACCGGCGCCGCGCAACGGCTCTGGCGCATGGCCCGACCCATCGCGGGCAGCCTCGCCGAAACCTATCTGCGCGGGCGTGGCATCGCGGATCTGCAGAACGCCGACCCGTTGCGCTTTCTTCCCGATTGCTACTGGCGGCCCGAGGGCGGGGGGGCGACCGAGACTTGGCCCGCGCTGATTGCCGCCGTCACCGACCTCGAAGGGACGGTCAGCGGCGCGCATCGCACCTGGCTTGCACGGGATGGCAGGCAAAAGGCCCCTCTCGATCCGCCGCGAAAAGCGATGGGCGCGCTTCTCGGGCACGGCGCCCGCTTCGGCCGCGCGCAGGATATACTGGCCGCGGGCGAGGGCATTGAGACGATCCTGTCGTTGCGCCAGGTCTTGCCCGGTCTGCCGATGGTCGCTGCCCTGTCGGCCGGTCACCTCTCAGCCCTCCTGTTCCCGGTGCCGCTGCGCAGGCTCTATGTCGTCTGCGACAACGATCCGGCAGGACGGGCCGCGCGGGAGGCGCTGGTCGCCCGGGCCAGCGAGGCCGGGGTCGAGGCGCTGGCACTCTCGCCGATGCTGGGGGATTTCAACGACGATCTCGTCGCGCGCGGGCGGGATGCGCTTCGGGCCTGGGTGCGGCCACAACTCGCCCCGGAGGACGTGAGCCGGTTCATAGGTCCGATGCGCGTGCCGTGACGGGGCAGGTGATCAGCCTGTGGCGAAAGGATCATGGGCGCGGGAGGGCTGCGTCATCGGGCAGAAGGACCGCGCCTCGGCCTTCGAGAGGGCGAGCGGCCCACAAGCGGCCCGGCCCGGCAATGGCGGCGCCCAACTGATTTCCGTCGGCGGGCATCCACCCCACGCGACAGGTCGCGCGGGGCCGCCAGAAGGCCCGCCTTTACAGCGCGAAGCAAATCAGCCGGGCTTGGCCATCAAGGCCCTCGCCAGAGGCTCGGGCTGCCTGACCGGTCCGCCCGTGGGCTTTCGTCGCCATGAAGGCCGCGACGGTCGCGGTCCAGCCCAAGGACGCCTCCCATGTACGCCCATGACGATTTCAACGCCGATCACAGCACCTCGCCCACCGGCCATGTTATCGAAGCCCTCGAACTCTATGGCTATCGTCCCGCCGAGGACGAGGCCGACCCCCGGATCACGCCCGAGGATGACGTCATCCGCACCGCGGTCGCCGACATTTTCGACGCCCTGATCTCCACCATGGCCGACACCAGCCTCGACTTCGACCTCGACGAGATCCTCTGGTCGACCGTCAACACCTTCCACCGCGCGGTCCTGCGGATCGAGGGGAAGCTTGACGACAATGAGCAGGCCCAGAAGCGGCTGCAGCGCGAACAGGACGGCTCCGAAGTCAAATCCGTCCAGCTCGAGACGCTGATCGCCATCGGGCAGAGCCTGCTCGATCGCCGCGACAGCCTCGAGCTCTTCTGCGAAACCGCCGCCGACATCTACCTGCGCACGCTCGGCACCCCCTGGTCGCCGCGCACGGGCTCGCGCGTCAACCATCGCCAGATGACCGCGGCCATGATCGACAGCCGCGATTTCCTGGCCGCCAAACGCCGGGCCGATGCCGAGGTGCTCTTGCCCGCCGGGCCCAAGATCGCCTTCTCAGGCGGCGAGACCACCGATCACCGCCTGATCTGGGACAAGCTCGATCAGGTCCATGCCAAGCACCCGGACATGGTCCTGCTGCATGGCGGATCGCCGAAAGGCGCCGAACGGATCGCCGCCACCTGGGCCAGCAATCGCAAGGTCCCGCAGGTCGCCTTCAAGCCCGACTGGACGAAGCACGCCAAGGCCGCGCCCTTCAAGCGCAACGACCAGATGCTCGCGACGCTGCCGATCGGCGTCATCGTCTTCCCGGGCACCGGCATCCAGGACAACCTGGCCGACAAGGCCCGCAAGATGGGTATCCCGGTCATCCGCATCGGGGCGGGCAGCGCGTGAGCGCTGCCAACGCCTTGACGTCCGACACTGCGTTTTGACCGACCCGCATCGGTGGGGTGCTCTCGCCGATGCTTGGGCCTGCCGGACTGAAACCCCGTTTTTCGGTTTCACGGCACAGGTTGCCGTGATGAGCTCGGATGCCGCCGCTGCAAGATACCTGAGGCTCGCGGCCACCCCAAAGCGATGATATCTTTCTGCTCGCGCCGTGGTGGTGGTGGAGGCGCGACCGTCCAACTTTTGTGCGGAGCCACCCCCCATGATTTTTCTTGGAATCCTCGTCTCTCTCGCGGCCATCGGCACGATGTGCTGGCTGCTGTTCAATCTCGCCGTCTTCGCGCTGCCGTTCTTTGCAGGCGTCACCCTTGGCACCTGGGCCTATGGGACCGGTGCCGGGTGGCTGGGTGCGACCGTCATCGGCCTCGCAGGCGCCGGGCTTGTTCTGGCGCTTGGTCAGGGCCTTCTGATGGTCGTCCGTCCGCTCTGGGCGCGATTCCTGATCGCGCTGGCCTTCGTCGCACCTGCTGGCGTGGCAGGGTTCCACGCCACGTTGGGGATCACCCGGCTGATGATGCCGTCGGACGCCTGGCAGGTCGTCTTTGCCATCATCGGCGCGGTCGCGGTGGGCATCACGGCCTTTCTGCGGGTCGCAGGCATGGCGGCCCCCGGCGATGCGGGCGGGAGCCTGGTCCGAAGCTGAAGGCCGGGCAGGCAGGTGGGGTGACCAAAGCATCGAGGCCCTGCCTGCCTGTCTCGACGGATTGCGGAGCTGGATCGGTTGCGTTCCTTCGGATCGGCGTGACGCCCTGTTCTTGTCCTGTCCAGAGCGCGGGACGGGCAAGGCTGTATCGGCGGGCTGTCACCCACCCCGTCAGGGGGGCGCTTCCGGTGGCATGGTTCGGGTTGGACAATGCGCGAGGCCTGGAAGGCGGAGACGGATCGCCGGTGTGGTCCCGTCCTGTCTGTCTTGGCGGGGGCCTGTCGCCAGTGCCTCCGTCTGCTCCCCGTGTCCAGACCGCTCCATACGGCCTCTTCAATGGCCTGATCTGGCCGAAGACCGGCTTCGCCTCGACCGCTTCGGCGCAACAGCGTCGTCACAACTTTCTTCCCCTGCCGGCCTGAAGGCCGCCATTCCTCGCGGGAACAAGAAAGTTCCTCCTGTGCTGTCAGGCCCCCGCCGGGCGGGGGTGCGCCAGCGGTCGTCTCCGTCCTGTCGATCGCCATCGAGGCCGCAATGGTGCGGGCTCGGAAACGGAAAACGGAGACTTACCATGGCGACCATCGGCACCTTCAAGAAGACCGGTACGAACGAATTCACCGGCGACATCGTCACCCTCAGCGTCCAGGCCAAAGGCGTGCGCATCGTCCCCGACCAGTGCGCCACTGGCGAGAACGCCCCCAGCCACCGGGTTCTGGTCGGCCGCGCCGAGATCGGCGCCGCCTGGTCCAAGCGCTCGAACGAGGGCCGCGACTACCTGGGCCTCAAGCTCGACGATCCGAGCTTCACCGCCCCGATCTACGCCAACCTCTTCGACGACGAGGACGGCGAGGGCTTCTCGCTGATCTGGTCCCGCCCCAACGGCCGCCGCGCCGACTGACGCGGACCACAAGGCCCCGGTCGCAAGGCCGGGGCCTTTTCCATGCCTGCCGCGAAAGGCGATGCCCACCGCGACCGCGCCGGGGCCGCAGCGTGACCTGCAGGGACCGGCGCGGCCGGGCGACGGCGCAAGTGGAGCCGGCGCTGGCGGCGAATCGCGGGATTTCACAACGGCATAGGCCGCGCTGCGAAACCGCAGTTTCCAGTGGCGGATTGGACTAGAGCGACTAAAATAGTCGTAGTTCTGGAATGCGCGCCGGTCGCGATGGGAGGTGATCATGCATGATCACCGCTCGACAGTCGCGGGCCGCACGCGCGTTGCTGGGTTGGACGCAGGAGACGCTCGCTGACAAGGCCCGAATATCCCTGACTGCCCTGAAACGCCTCGAGTCCGAGAACCGGCTTGAGGTGTATGAATCGACACGGGATCAGGTTCGCCGGGCACTCGAGGCCGCAGGGATCGTCATCCTGTCTGACAAGCGCGGGCAGGGAGTGATGCTGGAGCATGGCCGAGACGAGAAGACCCACTGACGCGACAGGGCGGTGTGTCAGACTACTGGCCGTGCTCCTGCTCACGGGGATCGCGCCATGAAGCCCAAGATCCCGGCCTTCGACGAGCATGCCCCCACCAGCGCGGACATCACCGATTACGACCGCAGGCACATCAAGCTCTACATGCGGCTTCTCGATGCGACAGCCGATGGCGCGGACTGGACCGAGGCCGTCGAGGTCCTGTTCGGGATCGACCCTGTCCGCGAACCCGATCGCGCGCGGCGGGTCCATGACAGCCATCTGGCGCGGGCGCGCTGGATGACGCAGAGTGGCTATCGGCAGCTTCTGGGGCGGCGTTCCGCCACTCCGTGACCCCCTGCGCGAGGTGATGCTGCAACGGCATCATCCGTTGCATCCCTCCGTGCCTTTTCCGAGCTTCCCTGCGCTGGAATCTTTTCACCCCATGCGTGTGTTGACTCTGTCGAGGGTTGAGAGATGGGGCCGGATACATCGAAGTGGCGGAACCAGGACTCCTATGACTTCTATGATGCGCTTTCGGTTGAAGGCATCGCCTGGGAATGCCTGCGCCGCGATCTCGACTATCAGGCGCGCTTCGCGGACATCGTGACGCAAATGGCCGTGCGTGCCCCGTTCGAGGAGGAAGCCCAGCATCGCTGGGGCCTGCGATTTTCCGGCCGACCCAAGGCTCTCCATCCTCGACCAGCCGGTGATCTGGTCACCGCACGCGAATCCGGGCACCGTGCTTATCGGAGAGGTCCGCGGCTTCCAGCCGCCCTTGCCGCGCCCCATCGCGTTTGATCTGCCGTGGCAGGCGGACACTGAGGAGGGGCGCTACGGCGCCTTGGGCACGGATGGTCCGGTTCCCTTTCTGAACATGGCGCGGCGCACCGAAGCCGGGTCCATGGCCATCGTGCTTCCCCTTGATGACGACCTGCCGGGCCGGATGGAAGCGATCCAGCGGTTCTGGCAGACGCTGAAGGCGCGCCCGGTCCCGCGCGACACCCGAATGACCGCATACCAACGTCAGCGGTTCCGCCTGATGATGCAGGCCGCCGACGGTCGCGCCGCAGGCGCGAGCTACCGAGAGATCGGCATCGCGCTCCACGGGGAACGGCGCGTCTTGGGTGAACCCTGGAAGACATCCCCGTTGCGGGCAGCGGTCATCGCGCTCGTCCGCAATGCCTCAGCGCTGATCGGCGGCGGTTATCTGGGCCTCCTGCGGCACCGTCGCAAGCCGTAGGGTGTGCCTCGCCCGGCAAATCATCACTACGACCGCACGCAGCACATCAGCGACAATCGGGCATGACACAGCATGGAAGCCTTCTTCGCAAGAGCAGCATCGGGTGCGACCCTTTGCCTACCTTGCGCGGTTCCGCTTTCATTGCGCGATCAACCTAGCGCTTCAGTTCTGCACTGGTTTCTGGACGGTAGGGCGATACCGTGCATGACGGCGGCCATTTGCCTCACGACGCTGAAGCTCGAACAGCCCGGAGTCATGGATGACCTGTCGCCAGGTGCGACATCCGTAATCCTTAGGGCTTTCGTTGGGGTAATGGGCTGCGATCCATTCCGCTGCCGCATCGACCGAGGTCCAGTCACACGCCGCCAGAGCTGTAGAAGCGTTGTGTAAGGCTTGGACGATAGTTGTGTGCGGCCAGGGTGGCTGGCCGGAGACGATCCAGTCGCGCATTAGGGGTGTTGCAAGTAATTCGGCTATTGCCTTACGGGCAGCGGCGTTTTCCGAGGTAAGTCCGGAAAGGTCGTTGTAAGCGCGGGTGACGCGATCAAGTGCCACTACGAGGGCTTGGCGCGCGCCGTGGCAGCCCGCCTCAGAACGCAGATCATAGTCTTCGAGGAAGTGATGAACTAGGGAGTTTCGGAGCGCCACGAGGTCGCGATGCTCGGCTTCGATACGAGCGAATTCATCTGGCGGGAGCACAATTTGCTGAAGGATGGTGAAGCTGGAGCCGGATAGCTCAACCGTCTCGTCTGACAGGCCCTCCTGTCCTTCGCGCACAAGAAAAGACGTCATCATGTCGCCCACCAAAAGGCCCATGGTCTTGCGCTGCGTGTCGTCGACTTGTCGGGTCAAGGCATCCCTAGGCTGGGCGTTGGAGCCGGAAACACGATGCTGTGCGACGATGGCTTTCATCAACAACTCAAACGCCTGGAATCGCAGAATGCATTTGCCGAAGAGATGCTCAACATCACTTTTCGTGCACCCCGAGTCGGGGGCGGGCTGTGTCTTCTCTCTATCTCCCGCGTTCGTCATGATCGTTATCGTGCCCTACAACGTGCCAACCGGCAACGGGGCGCGGCTGGGACGATGGAGCCCTCGCACCGCATGTCATGGCTGCCGTTACGTGGAGCTGATGGTCAAGATCAGCTTGAAACAGTGATGCCACCTCATTGCTAACTTGCGGCGGAGCGCGGCTCAATTCGACAGCGATGGGCCGGGCTTCAGCGTTGCGAAGGAATGACAGCTTCCAACCTGCCCGACGAAGGGTTTGACAACCTCGAATGACCGCTTCCCGCGCTTCGTCCTGACTCTCTTCGCGAGTGCAGCGGAGATCGGGCCCCCGCAGCGAAGCTCCCGACAAGCCGCAGAGCTGCCTATCGCAGCCAAGCAGCCCCTTAAGTCGGAACCTCTCGCCAGTTAATGAGCCGCTGCCGCCAAGGCGAAGCCTTCCGGGGGTAGGTTACTTCCGCCCCCAATCTTCCTCATCCCCCTTTCCGGTCCTTCTTCGCCAGCCTGCGCGGGACAGGCCGTCCTTTGCCGACGGCCTTCCACAGACCCACGGAGGCCCCATCCATGCGACCCGATCTCGCCGTTCTGCCGCCACGCTACCTGCGCACCAAGGAGGCGGCGACGTTCCTCAGCCTCTCGGCGCGCACGCTGGAAAAGCACCGGACCTATGGAACCGGCCCCGCCTATCACAAGCTCGGCGGGCGGGTCGTCTATTCGGTCGATGATCTGACGGCCTGGGTCGCGCGTGGCTCGGTCACCTCGACCTCCGATCCGCGCGGTCAGGTCCTTCCGGCCAAGCGCTTGACGGCGTCGCCGCATGCCCTGCCAGCGCGCGCGACGCGCTGACGGCCTTTCCGGTTTCTCATGCCCTCGACGCCCCGCAGAGCCTCAGAGCGCGGCCAACTCGACCTCTTTCGGGCGCTTCCTGGGGAGTTCGCCCCACGTGATGCGCAGGATCTCATGGCCTATCCGTTCTTCTCCCTGTCCAAGTCGCCGCGCATCCGCCCCATCGATTTCGTGGCGGGCAATGTCGCAATCCGCGTCGAGGCCGTGCCCGACCACGGCATGGCCACGATCTGGGATGCCGACATCCTGATCTGGGCAGCGAGCCAGATCGTCGAGGCGCGCGATGCGGGCCTGCGCACCTCGCGTCTGATGGCGGCCACGCCCTATGAGATCCTCAATTTCACCGGGCGCGGGACGTCGCTCCGGGACTATCAGCGCCTGAAGGCTGCGCTGGACCGGCTGCAATCGACCACGGTGGCGACGACGATCCGCCAGCCCGCCGAGGGGCGGCGCCATCGCTTTTCCTGGATCAACGAATGGCATGAACGAAGCGATGCGAGGGGGCGTCCCGACGGCATCGAGCTGATCGTTCCGGACTGGTTCTATCGTGCCGTCCTCGATGACGCGCTGATCCTGACTATCGACCGCGCCTATTTCGATCTGACAGGCGGCCTCGACCGCTGGCTCTACCGCCTTGTGCGTAAACATGGCGGGCGGCAGGCGGGTGGCTGGCGCTTCGATTTCCTTCACCTGCATCAGAAATCCGGAAGCCTCTCGCCCTTCAAGCGCTTTGCCTTCGAGCTGCGCGACATCATCCGCCGACAGCCGCTGCCCGGCTATGTCCTCTTCGCCGAGATCGAATCCGGCGGCCGCATGCTGCTGGCCTTCGAGCCTGCCGCGCCCTGTGGACAAGCTGTGAATGGCCTCGTGCCATCGGGAACCCGGACGATCGTGCCATCGGGAACCCGAAGCTCGTGCTATCGGGAACCGAAACCGGGCTCAACCACATGCGCCACAACAGAAAACCGCCCCCTTAACTTAGAATCTAACAAAGATTCTAACCTTGAAGAGCGCAGGACCGCTGTCGAAACCCTGATCGCAAGAACCGGTGCCGCGCTGAAAACCGGGTATCGGCACCGGGGAAGGGGGCCCGACGAGCCCGTTCCACGAGAACCCGAACTGCCCCTCAGCAAGCCGGGGGGAAGGCCATGACCCGTGCGCTCCTCACGCTGAAGAGCGGGATCGGCAGCACCAGACTTGCCGTTGATATCATGTCCGGGCTGCGTGGGCGCGTCCGTCTTGCTGCCTGCCAGCAAGGTCAGACCTGCGCCGCGATGCTGCGTGATCTGATCGGCTATCCCCCGTCCACCGAAGAGGGGGCCCCGTCATGACTGGCAAGCTCCCGCCGCAACTCGACGCACACACGACGCACGACCGACCTATTGCGTCCATCACCTGGGTTGATCTGACGTTCCAGCGACGCCGCGTCGAGCAATGGATTCGCTTCGGCCACCCGTGCCGGGAACAGGTGATCGACCGGCAAAGACGACGGGTTGGTTTCGCCTCCGGTGCCGTCTTCGCCTGCGTCCGTTGGGCCGGAAATGATCACGGAACTGTCGCGGCACGGCTCGTCATCTTGCGCGCTGTCTTCCGCACCGAGCCCTTCCAGACGCTCGGTTTCGTGCATCCCGGTGCCGAAATCCTGCTGCAGCTGGATGGCTGGCCGAGGGTCAAGCGCACCCTGGAAATCATCGACGCCATCGAAGCCCTCGGGATCGATCCGACCGCCGTCGCGCCGGATCACTGGCGTCATGTCCACAATCGCCTCGCGGCCGGACAGTCCCCGTCGGTCTATTCCTCGGCGCGGCATGCGGCCTGGCTTGCGCGGCGCAGGATCTGGCCATGAAGCGCCCTGTGATCCTCCTCTTGGCCGCGATGGGTATCGCAGGTCTTGCAGCTCCGTCCGTCGCAGTTCGGCCCGCTTGGCTGATCTGGAACGCGTCTGCCAGCGTGCCGCTCGGACTCTACTGGGTCGAGCGCCCGACCGGGCTCGAAATCGGCGACCTCGTCGCGGTCATGCCGCCAGCGCCCCTTGCCGCATTCATGGTCACGCGCGGCTACATAGGCGCGAATGTCCCGCTCTTGAAGCATGTCGCTGGCCTGCCGGGGCAGCGCATCTGCCGCAGCGGCGCAACCATTACCGTCGATGACGTTGTCTTCGGCGAGGCGCTGCCGCGGGATCGGCTCGGTCGCGATCTGCCCGACTGGCAGGGCTGCCGCCTGCTTCAGGACGGCGAAATCTTCTTCATGAATCGCGAGGTCCGCGACAGCCTCGACGGCCGCTATTTCGGGCCGCTCCCGGCTGACACCGTCATCGGTATGGCGCGCCCGATCTGGGTGGCTTCCGAGCCAGCCGAGCCCCGAGACGGGCGCTTCATCCATCCCTGACAGCCCATCCAACCCAAAACACAGGAGACCTGACATGTCACAGATCGGACAGTTCACCCGCGAAGAAACGGGCTTCACCGGACAGCTCCGAACGCTCACACTCAACCTCCCGCTTGCCCTCGTCCCGGTGGAAAACAGCGAGGCCGAGAACGCACCGGCCTACCGGGTGCATGCCGATGATGCAGAGGGTCCGGAGGTCGGGGCCGCCTGGAAGCGCAGCGGTGAGAAGGCTGGTGAGTACCTCTCGGTCCTGCTCGACGATCCGGCCCTGCCGCAGCCGATCCGCGCAAATCTCTTTCGCGACGATGACGCCGGTGCCGCCTGGTCGCTGCACTGGAATCGTCCGAAACCCCGCGAAGACCGGGACTGACGGCCATGCGACGCTGTCTCATCGCGGCGCTCGTTTGCGCCCTCTTGTCGTTCAGCCAGGGCTCGGCCATCGCGCATGCGGAGCCCGTTCCGGCGCAGATCGCGGCGCATCCCCATGGCGCTTTCATTGCCGAGGCTGCGCGGCGTTTCGGTATCCCGGCACACTGGATCGTCGCGGTGATGCGCGCCGAAAGCGCCAATGCTCCCGGCGCCGTAAGCCACGCCGGAGCCATGGGGCTGATGCAGGTCATGCCCGGCACCTGGGCCGCCTTGCGCGCGCGTCACGGGCTCGGGGATGACCCCCATGATCCGCGCGACAACATCCTCGCCGGGACCGCCTATCTGCGCGAGATGTGGGACCGCTACGGCAATGTCGCCGCCATGCTGGCCGCCTACAATGCCGGTCCGGGTCGCTACGACGACTATCTCGAAACCGGGCGTGCCTTGCCCGCCGAGACGCGCGCCTATGTGGCGGCACTCGCCCCTCTTCTCGGCAGTGGGACTGCTTCGGAAGCGCAGATGGTTGCGCAAGCTGTGCCGCCGGACTGGCGCGATGCGGCGTTGTTCGTGGCGCGGTCCGAGCAGCAAATTGGGTCTGGCCTGCCGGGGAGCGCGCCGGGGTCCGCAGCCCCGGCGGAGGGGATTTTCGTGACGCTTGGCGAAGGGTCGGGCGGACCATGAGCACATGCCCGGCATCGGAATGCCACCAGGATTTGACCGGTTCGGGGAGGGCACGCCTGGCTGCGATCCCGGCGGCAGAAGCGGAAAAGGCAGGGAAGGCGGAGGGCAAGATAAAGGAAACCGGCACCCCAAGGCGCCGGTTTCCGGGCAAGCCCTTGTCTGGACACTGTTTTCGGGGCGCGGATGTGGCACCCTGCTTTCCGGGTCGTGGTGCCGCGCTTGACGGTAAGTGTCGGAATTTGGTCGACTATTTTCGGCACTGTGCCCCGTTTTTTTCCCGCAAGCGTCCCATGATCCCCGGACGGTGCCATGAGCGGCGATGACGAGAACCGGTTCGAGCCGCGGCCGGGGGCCATCCGCTCGGACAGTCCGAAAGCGGGCAAGGCCAAGAGCTTTCTGACCCGTGCGAAGAAGCTCGCCCGCCAGCATAGCAACCGACCCGCGCGCGGCGCGGCGCGCGCTGCACCGGGCCTCTCGCGTGACTCAGCCAGTCACGCCGGGAAGGGAGTGAAGGCGGCGGGACGGCGTGCGGAAGGGGCGG
>WPCK01392391.1_pt1 | contig 11620 bp, 8 predicted proteins | sample 5399851 | NCBI WGS metagenome assembly WPCK01 (sample SAMN12869471, study PRJNA574797) | sludge metagenome | isolation source: wastewater treatment of pH11 | place: China:Beijing | collected 2019-05-20
TTGAAATCATACATTCACCACTTTCTAATTGTGCTATTATAGTTTTAAACTCCATGAATTTATTATAGCATACGCAAAATCATTTGTGCATTTATACATAGTCTTCTTGATAATGTTTTTTATTAAGGAAAATGTTCACAAGTTTTTGCTAAAAAAAGTAAAAAAAGTATGACATTTTCCTTGTCATACTTTATTGAATCTTATTTTACAGACAACTCCTTAGTTAGCTGTACACAAGCAAAATGGATGACCCTGTGGATCAAACATGGTAACCGAGGTTTCGTGTACTGAACATTCGATTTGGTTGCCCCGCACTCCATCGCAAACATCACCGCTGCTCCAAGTCTTCTACCTGAAAATCCATATGTGCCTGAGGTTGTTGCGAGTTAGGTTCCCATGGCCAAACTAAAGCAACACACCCTTCAACTTCCTGAAGGGCAAGCGTCCATCCATGCAGAGACTTCAATCCAGCCCAGCCATCATTTGAAAACACTTTTTCCCATCCTAATAATTTCACATAAAATTCCGCCAGAGATTGATCATCCCTGCAATCCAACACAAAACCAACGATTCCTTGAATCATGACATCACACCTCTTTCTATTTATCATAACATGACCCCAAAAGTTAATGTCATACCTTTTCAAGTCAACTCTAATCACTAACTAATTGAACTATGCATATACTCACAGGATACCGAAAAATTTCTCAAGAAGTGTTCTACATCTAGCATTATCACCAATAATCAGTCAAAAGAATTCTTAAAACAACAATTTGTGTTCCGCAAGATCTATTTGACCAGTTGGGAGTGCGGACGTCTAGTGGACTTTCAAAGCATTAGCAATCATTTTTAAAATCCATCTCGTTTTAAATGAATAATCCATATATATCTTTGTCAGTATCAAATTATTCCTTTCACCAATCCAATGTTTAAAATAAGTGTAATGCAATTCGAAACTTGATTCTTTTTCCTTTGAATCAGTTCAGATACGAGTATAAACTACAATCCTAAGAAGTTTTCTTTGATTTATCTTTCGATTTTTTTGGTATGACTGTAATTCCCAAAAAATATTCTACCCCATTCTTTCTCTCTATTCAGTTAAACATTAAAAAGTACGACTAATTGCCAAAGTCATACTTCATTTCCATATTAATGCAATATGTTTATATCAAATGCTACTTTCACTCTATAAAAGTCTTAATTTGAGAGGTTAGTCATGCTTGTAGCAGGCACTTTTATTACCACTGTTAGATTAAAACCTGCACTTACTAGACACTACCTTTTAAAGGAGCGAGTTAGTCCTCAATACCATACTCATTAGCTAAGTATTCGCTATATGTTGTTCTTTTATCCACAATAGTTCCATCATCTTTGATTTCGATAATGCGATTTGCAATGGTTTCCACGAACTGACGGTCATTACAGACAAAGATTAATTCACCCTTGTACTTAGTTAATGAGTTATTTAAAGACTGAATTGATTCTAGATCTAAGTGATTTGTTGGATCATCAAGGATTAATAAGTTAGGACCTTCCAACATTGATTTAGACAGCATACAACGTGCCTTTTCACCCCCAGATAGGACTCTTACTGACTTAAGTGGTTCATCTCCACTAAACAACATCCGTCCTAAGAAGCCACGTATGTAGGACAGATCATCGATTAGCGTATAGTTGGATAACCACTCTAAAATCGAATGAGAGCTCATAAAGAACTCGCGATTATCACGGGGTATATATGATTTTTTTACTGCTTGACCAAGTGAAATAGTCCCACTATCAGGCTTTATTTTTCCTTCAAGTAAATCCATCAGTAAAGTAGTTCTTAAAGGGTCCCCAATAATTAATACTTTATCTCCCTGCATTAGAGAAAAGGTAACATTTTCTAAACTTGCTGCATCCGTTTGCTTTGAAACTTCCTCAACAAAAATAATTGATTTTCCTGATTCTCTTTCAGGTTTAAACTCAATATACGGATATTTTCTACCACTCGGTTTTAAATCATCCAGTTCAATTTTATCAAGCGTTTTTTTACGTGAAGTCGCTTGTTTTGACTTTGAGGCATTTGCAGAGAATCGAGCAATAAAATCTTCTAACTCTTTGATTTTATCTTCCTTCTTCTTATTACCATCTTTTAACTGACGTGATAAAAGTTGACTTGATTCATACCAAAAATCATAATTACCCGCAAATATTTTAATACTACCAAAGTCCACATCTGCTATATGTGTACAGACTTTATTCAAAAAGTGTCTGTCATGGCTGACTATAATCACCGTATTCTTATAGTTGATTAAAAACTCTTCCAACCAAGCCACCGCTTTGACATCAAGGTTATTTGTTGGCTCATCAAGAAGAAGCGTATTCGGTTGTCCAAACAAGGACTGAGCCAGTAAAACCTTAACTTTCTCACTACCTGTTAATTCACTCATCAATGAATCATGTAAATCAATCGAAACTCCCAAACCACTTAACAGTGTCGCTGCATCGCTTTCAGCATTCCAACCATCCATCTCTGCAAATCTACCTTCAAGGTCACCAGCTATAATTCCATCTGCCTCATTAAAATCCACTTTAGCATACAGCTTATCTTTAGCATCCATAATCTTATATAGTGCTTCATGACCCATTATCACTGTATTTAGAACTGTATATTCATCATACGCAAATTGATCTTGCTTTAACATATATAATGTTTCATTTTCAGGAATATACACCTGACCTGAATCAGGTTCTAAATCCTTATTTAGTATTCTTAAAAAAGTGGATTTACCAGCCCCATTGGCACCAATTAATCCATAACAATTCCCATCTGTAAATTTTAAATTAACATGTTTATAAAGAACACGAGAATCAAATTGCATCGTTATATCTCTTACTTCAATCATTTAAGCACTCCTTTTGACATTCGACTATTATAACATAAACAAACTAAACTTTAAAAATTTTTTGTTCAATTTTATATTTACTTTAGTTGAAATAGTAATGTCCACTTTTAATGGACATAACCAGTTCAAATTGAAAACTGGACATAAGTCGTTCATAATTGAAATGAGTAGAGTGCTACAGGGAGAAAGGAAAGAAATATGGCTAAAAAATACACTCAACTCAGCTCATATGACAGAAATATCATAGAACATATGCTTAATCAACGAGAATCCTTGTCTTCAATCGCGTTGACGTTAGGGCGTGACATCTTTGGTTTACGAAGAGTGATTCAGAGAAATAGTTCACAGTGGACCAAAGGCTAACAAAGGATCGTACCTAAATGATTGCGCTCTCTCAGACTCATGTCGCAAACGTCATGTATGTAGCTTATGTATGTAATGGATGTACGACTCGGACCATTTGTAAGAGATCAAAACGTATCTACATATCGCCTGTCGCTCAAGAGGCGTCGGACTCACTACATCGTAGTTCTAGGGAAGGCCATGGATATACACAGAACGAACTACAGCGTCTCGAAAGCATTCTTGTCCCACGAGTTAAAACATCAATCACAATCAATTAATCATGCTTATAAGAATAATAAAGATCAGTTTACTATAAGCCAGAGACATCTATACATCCTCATTGACAACGGGTTTCTATCTGTCTGAAACATTGACTTACCTTTAAAAGTTCTTTTAAGCCTCGAAAACAGTCTATTGAACGAAGAGTAGATGCTCAATGCAGACTAGAAATCGAGAAGGATAACGTGAATACAAAGCTTCAAAAAAAGATTGTACACTCTGTCCGCTTAAAAATACATGTTAAACCTCAAAGCAAAAAGTGGTTACACGCCACATATGGGGGTATACAAAGAGGAAGCAGAAGAAATTCGTCATACACTTGGGTCAAAAGAGATATATAATGAGCGGAAGGAAACTATCGAGAGAGTGCTTGCGGACTGTAAGGAACAGTACAATTTAAGATATACATGCTTACGTGGTCTGAAGAAGAATCAACATCAGGCGACGTTGATTTTTGCGTGCTACAATCTGAAAAAAGTGGCGAGATGGAACTTCATTCCTTCATTTATATTTGCTTAATTTTGCAATAATCAAGAAATTTTGACAAAAAGAAAAGTGATACCATCCAAAGGCACCACTTTGTCAACAACCTGATGGTTCTGCACTTTGCAGAACCATTAAAGATTTTGAATGACTCTCTCGATTTTATGTGAAAACAGAATTATATGTGGATAGGCAAGCCAAGAGCAAGGTCTACAACATCCAATACTGCTTCAGACATTGTTGGATGCGCGTGAATCGTTAACGAAATATCTTCCACATTCATTCTTGTTTCGATTGCTAGTGCTAGTTCTGCAATTATCCCCCCGGCCCCTACACCTGCAACTTGTCCCCCCAAGATGAGTCCGGTGCTTTTATCAGTGACTATCCTTACAAATCCTTCCGTGTTACCTAATGATAAGGCAGTTCCACTTGCCTCAAATGGAAATAAAGATACATTAACTTTGATTCCCTCTTCCTCAGCTTGTTTTTTAGTAAAGCCAACAGTTGCTAATTCAGGATCCGCAGAACAAACCGCAGGCATCGCAACATAATCAATCTTGACATTCTTTCCAGCCAAGGCTGCTGCCGCAATCTTTGCTTCATAACTCGCTTTATGAGCTAAGGCTGGACCAGGAGTCACATCTCCAATCGCAAAAATATGTTGTTGGGATGTACGCCCTTGATGATCAACTTTGACGAAACCTGATGTATCCACTTCAACACCGGCCATTTGCAATCCTAAATCATCCGTGTTAGGCGTTCGACCAACACTCACCATGACATAATCAGCATCGAGAGTTTGTTCATTACCATCAACAGTGTAAGTTATTTGCACACTATCAGAGCTCTCACTAGCAACTTTTGCTCTAGCTTTTGTAATGATATCAACGTTTTTCGAAGCAAACTGTCCTTTAACTAAGTCCACCATATCCGTTTCGAAGTTTGGCAAGATGTTATCATCAGCTTCGATAATCGTTACTTTTGATCCAAAGTTGGCATAGACACTTGCCATCTGACAGCCAATATATCCTCCACCAATCACAACAAAACGTTTAGGTATCTCTTTTAAATTTAAAGCTCCCGTTGAATCAAGGACACGACCATTAAACTTGAAACCATCAATTTCTATCGGACGACTTCCCGTCGCAATGATGGCTTCATTAAACTGATATGATGAAGACTCTTCACCATTTACAACTCGCAGATGATTGGGTCCATTAAAAAATGCTGAGCCCTTAATGATTTCTATCTTATTCTTTTTCAATAACATCTCAACACCTTTTGTCAATTTGCTAATGACTTCTTCATCTTTCCAACGTTGAGTTTTCTCTAAGTTGACCTCAACCTCTTTCGCACTAACACCAAATTTATCTGCTTTGACATCCACATAATGATGAGCAGCATGAATTAACACCTTAGATGGAATGCATCCAACATTCAGACAAACCCCACCAAACGCATCTCTTTCAATGATTGCTACTTTTTTTCCAAGTTGTGCGGCACGAATCGCAGCAACGTAGCCTCCAGGGCCAGAACCAATGACAACCAGCTCTAGATCTCGAGCAAAATCTCCAACGACCATTTCATCATCATCCTTCCATTAATAAGAGTTCAGGATTTGCCAAAAGGCGTTTCAGTTCATTCATTGCACGTTGAGCCATCGCTCCATCCACAATCCTATGATCAAAACTCATCGACAAATGCAGAACACTTCCAATTCCTAGTGTATCATCTTCAAGTACAATTGGTTTCTTCTCAATTCTTCCCATGCCAAATATTGCAACTTCAGGGAAGTTAATGATGGGTGTAAACCACTTCCCTCCAATATTACCAACGTTGGTAATGGTTGTAGATCCATCTCTCATTTCAAAAGGTTCCAACGTACCCTCGTGGGCTTTGTTTGCTAAATCAGCAATTTCCTTTGCAATTGTGAATATCCCTTTTCGATCCGCATCCTTAATGTTTGGCACATATAGTCCGCGTTGAGTATCTACCGCAAATCCTATATTGAAATAATTTCTATATACGATTTCTTCTGTTGCTTCATCAATGCTTGCATTAAGAACTGGGTATTTGCGCAAAACAGTAATCAATGCTTTCGTCATGTATGCCAAGTAAGTTAGCTTAACATCTTGATTATCCGCGATTTCTTTAAACCGTTGAAGATGAGTGTTTAATTTTGATACCTCGACCTCATCAAAAATCGCAACATGAACCGCATGTGCTTTTGAATTAACCATCGCTCTTGAAATTGCTCGTCTTGTGATGGACATCTTTTCGCGCGTCGTTTTGTCAGTTTCAACAACTGCATATGCCTCGTGTACATCATGCTGTGCGATCGAACTCTTTTTCACTTCCGATGTTTCTTGAATTGCATTTTCTTTTACTGGATTCGACAAGAATGCATCAATATCCTCTCTTATTATGTGTCCATGCTTTCCACTTCCAGAAATACTCGACAGTTCAACACTTTTGTCTCGGGCATATTGACGAACAGATGGCATCGCCAACACTCTTTTAGCAACCACGGACGGATTTGATCGTTCACTTGATGATTGAAGCTGCATCTTTGAAGTTGTAGCTAGAACTTCCTTATCCTTCGCTAAAGAAACAGACCCTTCCACTGAAATTTCAGCAATTGCATCACCAATTTGTGCAGTGTTTCCCGCCTCAACTAAAATTCTAGAAAGGATTCCTGAAACGGGTGAAGGTACTTCTTGCAATAGTTTGTCATTTTGCACCTCAACAATTGCTTCATCTTCAGTGATACTATCTCCTACAGACACAAGCCATGTGACGAGTTTTCCCTCCGCAATTCCCTCTCCAACTTTTGGTAAGCGAAAAATATAGATCGAACTTTGTTTGGTTGAATCTCTTACTCCCTCTTTGATTGCAGGCATTTTTAATTTATAAGCCATTGATTTCACCTCCTTAATCAAAGTTGATTGCTTCTTTTACTTTATCAATGATATCCTGTGCATCTGGTAGCCAATCATTTTCTGCTAAACTAAACGCATACACACTATCAGGCGCGGAAACACGCCCAATTGGTGCTTTCAACGCGAGTATTGCCCTTTTTCGTTCAGCCATTTCTGCCATGATTGTTGATGCAACTCCCGCTTGGCGTTGTGCTTCTTGCACGACCACCAATCTACCGGTCTTTTCAACCGATTGAATGATTGTCTCAATATCAATTGGTGATACCGTTCTTAAATCAATAACTTCAACCGAAATACCTTCTTCATCAAGTTGTTTTGCAACTTTAAGTGCTTCATGAACCATGTATCCATATGTAACGATGCTTACATCGGTTCCTTCAAAAACTATTTTCGCCTTTCCAAGAGGAACCGTATAATATTCCTCTGGAACTTCCTCTTTGAATGAACGATATAATTTCATGTGTTCTAAAAATATCACTGGATCATTATCTTCGATGGACGCTAGTAATAAACCTTTCGCATCGAATGGATTGCTTGGAATCACTACTTTTATACCCGGAATTTGAGCCATCAAACCTTCTAGGCTATCTGAGTGAAGTTCAGGAGCATGTACACCCCCACCAAATGGTGAGCGAATTGTAATTGGCATCGTACGAGTACCCCCGGTTCGATACCGGGTACGTGACATTTGGCCCGCAATGCCATCCATTACTTCAAAGATAAATCCGAAAAATTGAATCTCTGGGATGGGTCTGAAATTTTCAAATGCCAAACCAATCGCCAATCCTCCAATTGCAGATTCAGCTAAGGGTGTATCGAAAACCCGTTCTTCACCATACTTGGCCTGCAAACCTTGTGTTGCTCGAAATACTCCGCCGTTTAACCCAACATCTTGACCAAATATTAATGTATTTTCATCTTTTTCGAGAGCATTATCAAGTGCATTCGTTATGGCTTGAATCATTGTTAACTGTGCCATGAATCATTCACCTTCCTTCTTCTTATAAGATTCAATTTGCTCCTTGAGTACTTGTGTAGGTTCTTCAAACATCAACTCCAGCAACTGAGAAATCTTTTGTTTTGGAGCATCGTCTGCTTTTTTAACAGCTTCTTGAATTTGTTGATCAAACTGCTTAATCAGACCTTCTTCTTGATCTTGATCCCACAACCCTTTTTTAGTTAAATAAGTTCTCATGCGAATCATAGGATCTTTTCCTTCCCATTCGGCATAACTGTCCTCATCGCGATATAATTTAGGATCATCACCGGACATGGAATGCGGTTGGAATCGAGAAGTAAATGTTTCAATTAAGATCGGACCATTGCCAGCAAGTGCCCAATCCCTTGCTGCTTTTGCGACTGCATAAACAGCTAATGGATCCATTCCATCCACTAGAACTCCCGGTATACCTGCTGCAGCTGCTTTTTGTGCCAGCGTATTTGCGGCAGTTTGCTTACGCCATGGCGTTGAAATTGCATATTGGTTATTTTGAACGATGAAAACCACTGGTACTTTAAATGCTCCAGCCACGTTAATCCCTTCATAGAAGTCACCTTGAGAAGAACCTCCATCTCCTGTGTAAGTAAATACCACTTGTTTCTTACCACGCTTTTTAAAACCGAGTCCAACCCCTGCAGCCTTAATATACTGCGCCCCAATAATAATTTCAGGAGTCGTCGAAAGGAAGTCTTCGGGATACATTCCCCCTTCGACATGACCTTTACTCCACAAAAAAGCTTTATAAAGTGGTAACCCCCGTTTTACAAGTATCGGAATATCACGATACCCTGGCAAAAGATAATCGTTCTTATCAAATGCAAGGCAACTAGCCAATTGACTTGCCTCTTGTCCTGCGGATGGCCCAAAAAAACCTAAACGTCCTTGACGCGCTAAGATGACGGAGCGATCATTTAACGCACGTGACCACAGCATATCCTTAAATAACTGAACAAGCTCCTCATTACTTAAGTCTGGTACTAAATCACTGTTCACGATATCCCCTTTTTCATTGAGTATTTGAATCATCTGATAGTTCTCTTCGACGGATTTAAGGTGAGCAGCGAAATCAAATTTCTTTTTATTTATCATGATTTATCCCTGATCCTTTCTGTTTTATAGTTTGAATTACATATACTTTCTCTACAAAATAGATTTATATAATTGAACTTACATTGATAAGCATCGTTCTAATCAAACATCAGTATCAAAATTTCATCTTTAGTGATTTCACCAAAACATTCACTTAAATCAATACGACTTAACGTGGAATCAACGTCTAAACGATGGAATCGGATATTCTTTAATCTCTCTTCAACCTCATTCACTTCCTTAAAACCTAAGGTATCGATAACAAAACGAATGGACTGAATATGTCCTTGCTTAACATCCACTTTAAGCTCAAGGTCTTTGCCTTTAAAGTGTTTTTTATTCACGATGTTAAATTCTGGTGATTTACCATAGATCCAATCCCATGTGGCGAATTTGTTCATTGCTTCAAATTCAATCCTTGCGATTTCGTTTTCACTCAAGACAATTTCTTTGTCTTGACCTTGGTTTGAAAGAAAAAAATGCAATGAACTCCAAAAATCGAATATGTTGGTACTTTCGGGTAGATACCCTTTTATGTTGGTAACTCTTGATCGAACCGATTTCACACCATTCGATGTATATTTATTAGAAGTAACATGCAATGCATGTTCCATATCTTCTAGATTCGCATCAAACAGCAATGTTCCATGATACATCAACTTTCGATTGGCCATGCGTTGAGCATTTCCGGAAATCTTCAAACCATCAATCATTAAATCATTTCTGACTGAAGACGTTACGATAACTCCCATTTCCTTCAATGCATCAATAATCGGAAAAATGAATTTATTATGGTTAACTTCACCTGGATCTTCAATATTGATAATGAAAGAAAAGTTTAAATTACCAAGATCATGATATACTGCTCCACCTCCTGACACGCGTCGAGCTACTTTGATATGATTTCTTTCAATAAAAGCGTGATTAATTTCTTCAAACGTATTTTGGTTTTTACCAACAATAACAGAAGGTTCGTTTCGCCATAAGTAGAAGAAATCTTCATCTAGATCAATGTGTTTCAGAGCATACTCGTCAAATGCTAGGTTGAAATAGGGATTCGTTGATTTGTTTAACAAATAGCGCATTCCATCTTCCTCCTTTATAATCATCTTATGCTTTGACTTGTGAAAGGTCAACCGATATGAACTTGTTAGAATTTCAAAGCACTGCTATACTTTGGACGTTATATCAAAACGAGCTACTGGCTAAGCCAACAGTACGTAAGACCAAAGCAATCCAATAAAAACCTGCTCGATACATATCCCATTGAATAATAAAATGAAGTCTACTATAAAGACTCGATGTACTATCAACTCAATCGATATCTGATTATCGCGACATCCTTATGATGATACTAGTTTGCGATGCTCAGTTAAAAGAGGCATACAACCTCTTCACTCATCTGCACCTGTTTTGCAAAGTAAGCACAGATCAGGAATCTAGAACACATCTTAATCAACTCATTCAATATCTCCAACAATCCAACATCGAGCAAATGAATCGAATACCTACACACTTACTCAATGGATAAGAGAGATTATCCATTCGTTTATTACAATCCCTAACACAGAGAAACGAATCCATAATGCCATCATTTAGAAAACCACCTTCTATATATCCTTTAAGCGTTGAAAAAGACCAGGTTACTTAACCCGGTCTTCATACCTTTACCGATTCGTGGGGCATGTTCACCCCAAGTTACCCTTGAATACCTATACCTCATTTCCCTAAAAATGCAACATGTTTATGTCAAACCCTATTCCCACTCAATGGTTGATGGTGGTTTGGAAGTGATGTCATAGACGATGCGATTGACACCTTTGACTTCATTGACGATGCGACTGGACACTTTCCCCAAAACCTCATAAGGAAGATGGGCAAAGTCAGCGGTCATACCATCGATGGAAGTGACTGCACGAATCCCTAATGTATAATCATACGTACGCTGATCACCCATAACACCCACCGAACGTAAATTGGTTAGAACGGTAAAATACTGCCAGACTTCTTTCAATAGTCCTGCCTTTTCCAACTCTTCATGCAAGATTGCATCACTTTCAGCAACGATACTTAGCTTTTCTTCCGTAACATCCCCAATGATACGAATGGCAAGCCCTGGACCCGGAAACGGTTGACGTTGAACGATTTTCTCAGGTAGACCAAGTTCAAGACCTAATTGTCGTACCTCGTCCTTAAACAAACGGTTGAGTGGTTCAATCAGTTTAAACCGCATATACTTCGGCAACCCACCTACGTTATGATGTGACTTGATGGTTTGAGCTGTCTTGGTACCAGATTCGACAATATCTGTATATAAAGTACCTTGAGCCAGCCAGTGAATCTGTGTAAGCTTACTTGACTCTTCATCAAACACCTTGATAAAGTTTCTACCAATGATTTTCCGTTTTTCTTCTGGATCACTGACGCCCGCCAGATTTCCTAAAAACAGATCTTTAGCATCGATTTTAATGAGATTCATATGATAATCATCACGGAAAACCTTGACTACCCAATCTGCTTCATTTTTTCTAAGCAAACCATGATCCACAAACATACAGGTTAATTGCTTGCCTATCGCCTTGAAAAGAAGCGCAGCT
>WPCK01253944.1_pt1 | contig 11580 bp, 8 predicted proteins | sample 5399851 | NCBI WGS metagenome assembly WPCK01 (sample SAMN12869471, study PRJNA574797) | sludge metagenome | isolation source: wastewater treatment of pH11 | place: China:Beijing | collected 2019-05-20
GCCTGGTGGGCTTCAACAACTCCTCCAAGCTTAACGTAAGTAAAGACAAGCAGGAAACCCATTCCAAGCAACATAAGAATAGCCTGCATGGCATCCACATACATTACCGAGAGAAGACCGCCCTTAATCACATAAGAAGCGATTATAATGGTGAAAATTATGAGGGCAATATTGTAATTGATTCCAAGACTGGTCTCAAGAAATCTTCCGGCTCCTATTATAACGCTTGCAGCGTAAAGAGGCATGAAAATGCCTATCAAAATCCCGGAAAATGCCTGAATAAACTTTGACTGGAAGCGCTTTCCTATAAATTCGGGATACGTTATGGCTCCCAGGTTCAGTCCCATGCGGCGTGTTGGGGGACCAAAAACTACGAAAGCAATGAAGATTCCAAAAAAGATATTCATAAACACAAGCCACAGGAGCCCCATCCCTAACGAAGCGGCTACTCCTCCAAACCCGATTATTGCGGAAGTACTGATAAACGCAGCTCCATACGAGAGTGCCATGATCGCAGGGTGAACTCCTCTACCTGCAAGCATATACCCGTCTGTCTGGGAGTTCTTCCTGTATCCCAGGTAAGCGACATAGAAAGTGGCTGCAAGATAAATAATTACAAACAGGATAAGAGTTGAAGTACTGATTGCCATAAAGACCATTCCAGAATAGATTAACTGCTGTTTTTCACAGGCATATTAAAAAGATCGCCTGAACTCGAGAGTTAAGTTTAGCCCGGGATCGATATTTTGATCCTGAGTTATTGATCCTGAGCTGCTGGTTTCTGAGCTCCACTTCTGACTGCCTTTTCTTCTTCGCTTTTCCAGTTCAATGCCCCGTAAATCATGCATCCGAGTGCGCTCAATACACAAAACAAATATGCAAGCCAGATCTGTGGATCCTCAATTCCTAAAACTAACATGTACTACCACCTGTCTATAATTTCCTGCTATCAGCTAACATGACACCTGTTAGCACAGTACATTATAGCTTTTTGTTATTTAAATATGTTGAGCGGAATGAATTTTACATTGAAGTGAACTCTCTGAATTCAAATATTTTTCATAGCTCTCTAATCCGGATCTCTTTACGCAGCCAGATTTAAGTCCCACTCTTTTCTCGCACATATGCAGTATTGTCGTTTCCCTCTCTGTAACTAAAAATAATATAATCGGGGTAGTAGAGTAGTTGTTAAATAAAGTGTTTTAACAGGTCCAGAAAAAGCTCTGCTGACCTCTGAACAGCTTTCTATCCTCGATTATCTGCTCGTAAAATAAATCTATCAGTTTATCTGACTACCTGCTAAAAAAATATAACATTAGCTAGAAAAAATATTATAAAAAGCTTAAAGATGAAAGAGCTTAAAGATGAAAAAGCTTAAAGATGAAAAAGCTTAAAGATGAACCCGATTCAGGGTTCTTTGTATGATTTTTAGAGTTTTCGGGAATTTTATCTCAGAGTGCACTCATTGATTTCCCCGCTGAGATTCTCTCCGAGCATACTGACAGCTTTTTCAAACTCATCTGTCTGACCGAGTACCCACATAAGCTTTACAAGGGCTGTTTCGGGAAGAGTGTCTTCTCCTTCGATTGCACCGGCTTTCAGCATGTCACGGCCTGTATCGTAAACACGGTCACAAACCCTGCCGTTAAGGCACTGGGATGTGACTATTACAGGCATTTTTGCGTCCACAGCTCTCCGGATAAAAGGAATCCATTTTGTGGAAACGTGCCCCAGGCCGGTACCTTCAAGGACAAGCCCCTTATAGCCGCCGTCAACATAACAGTCAAGGACTGAGGGGTCCGCTCCGGGAGTAAACTTCACAATGGCGCACTTCGGTTCCATTCCGGGTTTGAATTTCAGGGACTTTTCTCCGCGTCCGGTGTATTCGATAAATGTCTTTATTTCTCCTGTATCGTAATCCACTGTCCCTATCGGAAGAGAATTCACTGACTTGAAAGCGTCCCTGCGGGAGGTATGCATTTTCCTGACCTTTGTCCCTCTATGGATTTCACAGTAGTCATCCGAGCTTGTGCCGTGCATAACCACCACAACTTCGGCAATATCGCTTATGGCAACCCTTGCTGCACAGATGGCATTCATGGCATTGTCGCTGCTGGGGCGGTCTGCGCTTCTCTGGGAACCTACAAAAACGATAGGCACAGGAGTTTCTATCATAAAAGAAAGGGCTGCAGCAGAATACATCATGGTGTCCGTCCCGTGAGTGACAATTATTCCATCAGCTCCGGCTTCGATTTCTTCAACGACTGCTCTGGCGAGGTTTTGCCAGGAATCAGGGTCCATGTTTTCGGAAAGGATGCTTGAGATTGCCCTCCCTTTAAAGTCTGCAATTTCTTTCAATTCAGGAATTGCAGCGAGGATATCGTCCGCAGTAAACTGGGATGTAACCGCACCTGTCCTGTAGTCTATTTTGCTGGCAATTGTCCCTCCTGTGGAAAGGATAGAAACTTTCGGGAGCCCAGGTTTAGAAACTTTTTCTTTTGCCGGCTCAGGCTCTTTTTGCCCGTTTTTTCCCCCATTTCCTCCGTTTGCAGCTTCCCCGTTATTTTCCAGGGGAGTTATACTGACCTTATCTATGGAAAAACCGGCGTTGTAACCGCTTTTCATTTTTATTGTGATATATCCCTCCATGGAAGGCATTACTTTGCCTTCATAGACAGTGCCGTTCTTTTCAATGCGTACCCGATCGCCCTGTTTGAATTCCATGAATAATCCCTTTTCTTATGATCATTTAGCATAGTAATGAGTTACAATCTGTAAGTTTGGTAATTGTAATAAGTATATAATCTGAAAGTTTAGTTTTAGTCATTGTAATTAGTATATAATCTATAATAGTGCTTTTTAAGCTGGTATCTATAATAGTATGTTTCAAGCTGTTATCTATAATAGTGAGTTTCAAGCTGTAAGAGCGTTTTAGTGCCGTTCCGATGATGCAGTTTTATTCTGTATAATCTGTGCAATACTAAAAGGTCTGAAATAATATTAAAATTAAACGTGTTTTCTGCGCTTAAAACCACCGCACTCAGATTTTTCTGTATTCTTCAACCACTGAAAGCAGATTTTCAAAAGCCGAGTCTATTATATCTTTCAGGGTTGCAATTTCCTGTGCGTTCAGTTCAAGCTCAGTCTTCCTTTTTGATAGATAATTTTTCATTTCCTCAGGAGCAGGGCCTCCAGGAATTTTTCTTCTTTTTATATTGGATTCAGGATTGAGAGCTTCCTTTACCATATTTTCTGTTAATCCTTTGCTTGAAAGCGACTCCCCGAGAACAACCTCAGCTGCAGAGTCTATCTTTTCCATTGTTGGCTTTTCCCTTTCCTTTGCAAGCATTCCTACTATCTGGTGGGCAGTCCTGAAGGGGATTCCTGTTTCCCTGACAAAGGTATCCGCAAGTTCGGTAGCTGTTGTAAAACCCGTTATTGATTCGGCTGCGAGCACGTCGGGATGGACTTTCATGGTTTTGACCATTCCTTCCATTACCCTGACAGAAGCCCTTACAGTTTCAACCGAGCGCCAGATATTGGGTGTTGCTTCCTGCAGGTCGCGATTGTAACTCAGGGGCAGGCCTTTACAGATCGTGAGCAGGGACATAAGGGCGCCCACAGAAACTCCTGTTTTTCCGCGCATTAATTCCGCAGTATCCGGGTTTTTCTTCTGGGGCATAATCGAAGAAGTGGAAGCATACATATCGTCAAGCTCAATGAAATTGAACTCTGATGAAGACCAGATTACAAGTTCTTCAGCTATTCTGCTGAGGTTTATCATGAGATTCGAAAACACAGAGGCGCATTCGATAAGGAAATCCCTGCTGCTGACTGCATCCATAGAATTCTCCAGAAGCCCTTCAAAGCCCAGGAGTTCCTGAGTCCTTTTCCTGTTGAGGTTAAAGCCGGTAGATGCAAATGCAGCAGCCCCAAGCGGGCAGAGGTTGACCCGTGAAAAAGCGTCCTGCACCCTGTCAAAATCCCTGCCTAGAGCAGATTCGTGTGCACAGAGGTGGTGAGCCAGAGTGGTCGGCTGGGCGTGCTGGAGATGGGTAAAGCCAGGCATAAGGGTTTCACTGTGTTTTTCTGCGAGGCTGACAAGAGTTTTTCTTAATGCAAATATTTCTTCAAGCAGCCCGAGAAGTTCTTCCCTGAGAGTCAGCCTGATGCAGGTTGCAACCTCATCGTTTCTTGAACGCCCGGAGTGCATCCTGCCTCCCACATCCTCTCCTACCATGTCGATGAGCCTGGATTCAAGCGAGATGTGTATGTCTTCATAGCTGAAGTCGAGCTTTTCCATGCCTTCTTCCCTTATCTTTAAAAGCCCGCTGAGGATTTTGCTGCAATCTTCTTCTTTTATAATGCCCTGCTCTCTCAGCATTACCGTATGGGCAAGGTCAACCACTATGTCGGCATTAAATATCCATCGGTCGGCCTCCATAGAGGAGGTGTAGCGTAAAATTTCCTCATCCTGGGCAGCTTCAAGCCTGCCTCTCCTTAAAATATTGCTCATCGGGTGTCCTCTGTATAATTTTAAATATGTCCTCTATCTAATTGTGAATATTATATGTTGTGAGAATATCTATTTTAAATGTGTAATAACGGCTTAAATATGAAGCGTGGTATTATTTCAAATACTTAAATATGAATCGGTTTTCGGGAGTTTTCCGGGTAAAACCGTAAAAGGTTTAATTCTGAGCACTTTGTTATAATATCCACACCCTTAAAGATGTTCACAATGTCCGCAGCCTCAAAATACAACCGGATAGCGCCCGTTTATGAACTGCTAGACCTGCCACTTGAATTTTTCTTTTTCCGGAAATGGAGAAAAGAAGCACTTTCAGGCCTTAGCGGAAAAGTTCTGGAAATCGGGGTAGGAAGCGGAAGGAACCTGAAATACTATCCAGCAGGCTGTTCTGTAACGGGAATCGATGCCAGTGAGGGTATGCTCGAAAAAGCCAGGCAGAAAACCGGGGGAGTGAAAAACGTCAATCTTCTTCTGATGGACGCAGAACATCTTGAATTTCCGGACAAGAGCTTTGATTATGTAATTGCGACTTTTGTCCTCTGCACAATCCCTGATCCTGTAATAGCTCTTAAAGAAATGAGGCGTGTCCTTAAACCTTCAGGTGAACTTATAGCCCTTGAGCACATGCACAGCAGTAACTCAATTATTTCTCTTTTTGAGCACATGATCGATCCTTTTCTGTTTTTCCTGCTTGGGGACCATACCACACGGCAGACGGTTAAAAATATACAGAAGGCGGGCTTTACCATTCTGGAGGCAAAAAAACTGGCTTTTAAGGATATTTTCCGAAAAATCAGGGCAAAACCGTAAAAGGCTTTTCTTTTTACGTTATATTTTTATAATGTTTACTTTTATCTGCTTTTAGCATGTCCTTTTTTCACTTTAAAACACTATTAAAATGAACCCTGTAATTCCTATCATAACAAATACCCTGAGGGTCTGGGAAATCAAAATGGTTTTCATCCCTATTCTGGGGCCGAAGATCCCGACGTAATGAGGGACATAAATTCTCAGTGAGCCGAGGCTTGTTACTATATTGCCTACCAGGAGGACGATTATGACTTCTATGCCGGTTAAAATTCCCTGTTCCATGAGGTTTGCTGCAAGAGTATAGGCTGCAAGATGGCTTGCAAAAAGAGCTGCAATTACAGGGAGCCCTTCTACAGGTACAGGCAGGTAGTCCGAAATAGGCTTGAGATATGAGCCAAGGGAATCAAATATACCAAGGTCAGTGAGAATAAAAACAAGGATGGTTACCGGGATCATCACTTTAAAGATCCTGATTATCGTTTTTCTCGAAGTCACCAGGCTTTCTTTAAATGCTGTTTTTAATTCCGGAGGCTTTTCCTTTTCAAGGTCTTCAAAATTTACTTCTTTTTTTTCAAGCAGGAAATGCCCGGCAATAAGAACTATAAGGGTTTTTACAAAGCCTACGAGAGTTATCAGCCCGACATAAACGATCCCTGTTGTCCCGAGCAGGGGCACAAGTATCGGAAGCAGGGATCTCCAGTGCATGACAATTGCAGGAAATGAATTCAAAACCGAAGCTATGATCAGTTCTTCTTCCTTTATGATTCCTTCATCATACATGCTTTTAAGTGAAGCATTGGCTGAAGATGTTGACGCAAAAGCCGTAAGGAAACCCACTCCACATTCTTTTCTGAGATTGGCGTAGTTTGTAACCGGTTTTACCAGAAAATCAAATTTGTAGAACCACCCCAGGCTCACAAGGAGTTCGGCAAGGATAACCCCAAGTACTATTGCGGGACCTGTTTTTAAAAGATACTCAGCCGAATGCGTAAAAGCGGTAAGTAACATTCAATTTGATTGCAGTATTAATGTTTATTAATTTTTCTAAATTAAATTGTAATTATTTAATTCTCCAGTAAAATTGTTTAATTCTCCAGTAAATTTGCTTAATCCTCCAGAAACTGGTATCCTTAGAAACTCTATTAAACAATAATGACCAATTCATTATGGATGCTGGGGAAGACAAAGCGCTATCTTGAGGTCACACGAGTTCTTTTCAAATATAATCTCATCCCGGAACTCTACCATGACCTGCGGACTGAATATATATCCAATCCTGACTGCACCTGCACTTTTGATCTCGAAAATCGGGAGACAGCTGCAAAACTCAGGCAGGCTTTCGAAGAGCTGGGTCCCACTTTTATCAAGATGGGGCAGACAATGAGTAAAAGGCCTGATCTTGTGCCCCAGCCATATGTTGTTGAAATGGCAAATTTGCAGGACAGAGTCAAACCTGTGCCTTTTGAAGAGATGGCTGAGTCTCTTGACCTTGCATGTGTATGTGAATATCAGACTCGTGAGGAAAGGAAAAGGAAGAAAAGCGAGGAGGAGCTCAAGGCTGCAAGGGAGAGAAAAGCAAAAGCTTTTATTGATATTTTTGACAGCTTTGACCCTGAGCCGATCGCCTGCGGCTCTATTGCTCAGGTCTATAAAGGTGTTCTCGAAGGCAAGCCCGTAGCCGTTAAGATACTTCGACCGCACCTGATTGACATCATAAATATCGACCTTTCCATACTGGACGACTTTAAACCTGTTATGAAAAAGGTTATGGGCGTGGGAAAGAATTTTGACATCGATGCTTTTCTTCTGGAAATTCGGGAAATGCTTACCCGGGAAGTTGACCTCAGGATTGAAGCTGTCAACATGAGGCGTTTTGAAGATAATTTCAAGAATGTGAAAAATGTTTCTGTGCCTAAAATTTATCCGGATTACTGCTCTGCAAATGTCCTTACAATGGAATTTATTCAGGGGACGCAGGTTAAAGACATAATTGATACGCCTCTGCCCCAGAGTAAAAAGTCGGAATATACGCGTACAATTACAAAGAGTTACCTGAAGCAGGTTTATATAGATGGTTTTTATCATGCAGATCCCCACGGCGGCAATATGCTGGTTGAAGAGAACGATACTGTTTCTTTCATCGATTTTGGGGCAGTTGGCAGCATAGATGACGAACTCAAAAGGAATATGCTGGAGTTCTATTACGCTATCAATAACAGGGATGTTGAAGGGGCAACGCAGGGTTTTCTTAAAATCGGGGGAGCAGACTCAAGAGATGTGGATGTTCGCAGGCTCAGGAAGGATATGGATGAGCTGATCGCAAACCAGAACTACGGGCTTGAAGGCAGGCAGAGCGACAATTACGCAAAGCTGGGCCTGAAATATGATATCCGGCTCCCGGGGGAATTTTCCACCCTTCAGAGAGCGATCCTGCTTATAGAAGGAGTTTGCCTTGAACTTGACCCCAGGTACAATATTAAAAGCATCGCAATTCCTGTCCTTATGGATGCTTACAAAAAACTCAATACTCCAAAGGGAGCTGCACTTCATATCGAATTTTCCTCCGAGCCAGTGAATGAAAAAGCCGAGATGAGGGCTGCGATCAGGGAGGTTGCCGACAAAATGGAAGGCGTGGGGGACAGGTTCATTGAGGTAAGGCAGAAAGATAAAAAACGTGAAGTTTTTTCAAAGGAGTTTTTCCTTGCTGTTCTGCTTGTAGTCTCTGCCTATATATTGCTATACGGGGAGGTATTTTACTGGGTTGGACTTGCAGGATTTGGTGGAGCAATCCTCATAGCAGTTATTGCTTCACTGAAAGGGAAGTGAAGAATGAAATCAGATCCCAATAAAAAGTTCTGATAACCGGAAATTAAGATAATAATGTGCCTGATAATACCAGGTATCCAGTAGTAATTACAATATTCATTCTGCCTGGTATGCACTGGTAAAACCGGCAAATCAATACTCGTATCTATTGACCGGGAAGGGGGGGTATTTTCTGGTACAGGAAATTATAAGAATTGAAGGTCTGGAATGCAATCATTGTGTTGTTAGAGTTGGAAGGGCTATTGCTTCCGTGCAGGGAGTAATGGAAGTTGATGTTAATCTCGAAAAGAGAGAAGCAGTAGTGGATTTTGAAGAAACCAGAACAAACATGGGAAAAATAAGGACTGCAATTCGCGAAGCAGCCTACATTCGGCAGGTTGACGTAATTAGAGATAGATATTTTCATATTTTTCTCCCATGAGCCTCAGTATCTTCCAGTGAATATCCTCCATATTCAATATTTCGGACTCTATTTCTCCTTGTTTCTGAATCCTAAGTTCTGTAATTCCCTGGAAATTGAAAAATATCCATCTCATTGTAGGTCTTTTTGTTGGCTTCCCTTTTTGATCTGGAACCGTTTCATTTTCTTCTTCTAACTTTGTTCTTAATTTCCATTCTGCAATTGAATAAATCATTAAGCAGAGAACCATTATCATAGTCAGTGCTTCAATTCGGGATTTTTTCTTGAGGTAAACTTTCGATATGCTAAACGTATCACTTTTCAAGAACCTGAATCCTTTTTCTACATTGTCCTGTCCTTTGTAATACTTCAGCATATCTTCAGGAGAAATACTGATATCATTACTTGCAAGAATGAAAAGTCCCATTTTCTCCATTTCTTTCAAAACAAAAGCTTCATTAGTCTTTAAACTGCCATCAATCCTGTAATAAGTCTTTAATTTCTCATCTTTTGAAGGTCTGCCTCTTTTACCCGATTCACGTTTTTTAATGGCTTTCAAATCAACATTTTCAAACACAATTGAGGGGAAATCTTGAATCCATTTCTCTGCGGCTTTTAATGCATCATCTTCACAGAAGAAGTCCTCTCCTTTCAGCTTTTTAAAAGACTTCTCTGCTTTTTCAAACTCTTTGTCAAGCTTTGTTCTGAGAGTTTGCTCTTTTTTCTCTTTCATCTTGTGAGAAAGCAGCAAAACCCACTTTTGTTTAACTCCACCATATTCCACAAAGGTTTGATAAAATGAGTATCTTTCGTCGCTTTTTAGCGTTTTCAGGTTCAGATTTGCAGCTAACAGTTCCTTTGCCTCGGTAATTGTTGCAGGAACGCGACTGATCCAGAATGACGTTCCTATGTTCTTGATATTATTGTCTGTGTAAAAGGAACTATCAGCGACATAGTACACTTTGCTTTCAGGCCTTAGAACTGATTTAAGAGAGTTGATAGCTTCCAGAATTGTGTTTTTGTCGGAAGCATTTCCTGAATGGGTGTTCATGAAAAGAGGTATGCCATGCTGATTAACAATCAAGCTCAGTACAAATTGTTTGAGGTCCCATCTTCCGTTTTTGGGAATTCCAAAAGTAATATCAATAGACTCAGTTTCTTCGTCTTCATAATCCCCATAAACGCTGACACTTGTAGTGTCAGCGTGTAAACAGTGAACAGGAATAGGTAGACGAGCCATAATGTGAAGAGCAATTTCCGTAAACAGTTTTGTAGGGCCATATTTTACGATTCTATCAAGAGTCTCTCCGATAGCATATTGATTCAGGTCTTCTCTTGTTACATTGTCTCCGAAAAGCCTTTCAGTAGAAATGTTTTTGAAAAAATCAGGAAAAAGGTACAGACGTTGCCCTATGAAACCAAGACCATTGAGTACCATGGCAAGGATGCAAACTGAGTGAGGAACATTGTGATCCCTTTCCTTGGGAAGTTTCTCATCGATCAGTTTGTCAACTTCAAGTTCTCTGAAAACTCCAGCCATGAGACCAAGGTGACCTAAGAACCTTGTACGTTTTAAGGAAGATTCAACTCTTCTACTACTGTTTTTCTCTGACATGGGAAGACCAGGAAAGAGATATAAAATTAATAATATTAATCTATATGTTTACCTGCCGAGAGTAGGAAGCAGGGTACGAACCCTTATAATTTGATGTTTTATAATTTTTTATATCTTATGCAATATGAGCAGAAAAAAGATTGAGATCAGTAAATTGATGAAAAAAAGACAGAGATTAAATGAATTAATAAAAAGATCAAAGAAGGGGAGAAGTTTTCTTCCCTTATTACGTTTTACGGCTTTATCCGCACCCTCAAAAATGCCTGGACTTATTTCCTGGGTAATTTCAGCGGCTTTGGTTTATATTTCATTCCCATAACCACAATTTCCGGTAGAGCCTGAACCTGTTTTTCGATTATTTATATGCCTTTTATGGCCAGGCTATTTATGATATGAGGGATGGAGTTCAGCATTATTCAGTGGATCTCTGCCTTATTAAAGTGTATGCAACTGGGGACTGTGCCAGGCAGCATCAAATGTAATGCCCTTCTGGCAGTCTCAATGATTTTGAGACAGAAACTGTAATTTTTACATTTATTGATATGGACCGGAGAATATAATACAGGCATAGTCTCACCTGATAATAAGTGTAAAGGTTTTTCGAATATACCTGTATTATCTTTTCCGATTAAGGTTCCATTTTAACAGCTTTTTTAATGTTTCTGGTGCCCGTGTTCTTTGTTAGCATTCACTTGCTTGTGTTCCTTCTTGGCATCAAACCTTGAATATTTTTCTACATACTCTGAATAGTAAGGGTCTGAGAAGTCTTCTTTTCCTGACCAGAATATGGCTTTGTAGTACTTCCAGACGTGGGGGTCGAATCCGAGAATTCCCACATGCACCACCAGTTCAAAGATAAACCAGTATGTCATCAGCAGGTGGAGAAGTCTCAGGAACCCTACAGGAGTCATTCCGAATGTGGGTGCAATCATACCGGATATTGAAATGATCCACTGTGCTACTGGAAGACCAAAAAGCGACCAGTCAAGCTTGTACAGGACGATTCCTGACACCGTAATTAAGAAGAGTGCTGTACCTTCAAGCACAATCAGGACCTTCATTACGGGGTGAAGTTTGGTCTCGTAGTGTCCTTTCTCTTCATCATAGATGGAATATGCAGGATATCTGCCCTTCCTGAAGAAGTTTTTAATTATTCCTCCCAGACGAACCGCATCTTTAGGACCAAAGATGTAATGGTCCGTAAAATGCGATATTTTTCCCAGTAATCCATGCCCTTCGGAAAAGATATTGTATGGGATAAGTATCCAGTTTACTGCAAGCAGGAACGGGACCGCAATCATGTGCAGTGTACGTGCTGTATGGAAGCTCATAAACTCCCATCCAGCGTATATCTTTAACCCGGTGATGATGAGCACTATCATCGCGATAGCATGTACC
>WPCK01004463.1_pt1 | contig 11577 bp, 10 predicted proteins | sample 5399851 | NCBI WGS metagenome assembly WPCK01 (sample SAMN12869471, study PRJNA574797) | sludge metagenome | isolation source: wastewater treatment of pH11 | place: China:Beijing | collected 2019-05-20
TGTCTCCCCATCACCTCACGCCAGAACGATTCCTTCTCGACACTCCGCTCCCATCTCGCCATCGCCGGTCTCCCCGAAAGAAAACCAGAGCATGGCGTCCAACCCCGCCAAGCTCAACATGCAGTTCGCGGAACGGACACCGATCGCCTGATGGAACTCAATCGGGAGCAATTGACGAATTTGTGTCGGCCCATTGGGCCTTTTGGTGGCGCGTGTTCCTGATCCGGTGGCTCGCGCCACCGGCATTGAACTGTGTCGGCCCTCCGGGCCTGGGATCGAGCTGATTTTTGCCTTACAGGCCCAACGGGCCGGCACAATCACTGCCGGGGCTGTGAAGCCCCGGGATACATGAAACACTGAATCCTCTGAGGCCTGAAAGGCCGACACAAGATCGCGCGGAATCAGGTATCCAATTCATTGGTGTGGGCTGCTCGCTGGTTTTTTTTGAGTCGATCGCTTGATGGAACTCAAACGGGAACAATTGACGAATTTGTGTCGGCCCTTCGGGCCTGGGATGGAGCTGATCTTTGCCTTACAGGCCCAACGGGCCGGGACAATCCCTTTGTTGGTCCTTCTCTGCTAGTCTCGGCCGGAAACCTGGCTTTTGACCCCAGGCTCTTAGTCAACTCGTTCGGTTGATTGAACGTCCCGAACCAGGCTTGAAATGGTGCCCTGGGCAAGTCGCGTGCGAATCAGATCACCTGCTGAAACAGAATGGATATCGCGGACCGTTGTTCCATCCGCCAGTTCCGTGACACTGTACCCCCTGGCAAGTACCGCCAGCGGGCTGATGGCGTGAAGCCGCCCCGCAACGAGTTGCATGCGAGAGGTTTCGCGGTCGATCGTCCGCTGAATCGACTTTTCGAACCGGAAAGCGAGTTCATCAAGCCGACGTGACGGAACGGCGATCAGGTCCTGAGGCATCTGAAGAACGCGGCGGGATGCCAGGGCGTTCAGCCGTTCGCGCGATCGGGAAATGGAAATGTCGAGAGCCAGTTGCATCCGCGCAGCGAGACCGGAAACGGCTTCGGCGACGTCCGACTTCAACGGAACGGCAAGTTCGGCGGCTTCGCTGGGTGTCAACGCGCGGACATCGGCAGCCAGGTCACTTAGCGTAACGTCAATCTCATGCCCGACGCCGCTGATCACAGGAATCGGGCTGGCGGCAATCGCACGGACGACCGACTCATCGTTGAAACTCCACAAGTCCTCGGCGCTCCCTCCACCGCGCGTGACCACAATGACGTCGGGGGCAGGTCTCAAAAGGCCGGCCACGACGATTCCCTCGGCAATCTCCCGAGCTGACCCTTCTCCCTGGACGCGGGCGGGGATGATCAGGACTTCCGTTCCGTGCCAACGGCGGGCGATCACTTTCAGGAAGTCCTGGATTGCGGCGCCGCCAGGGCTTGTAACCACCGCGACACATCGGGGAAACGCCGGCAATTCCCTTTTCCTGGCGGGGTCGAACAGGCCCTCGGCTTCCAGTCGCGCATGCAATTTTCTCAAGGCAAGTTGCAAAGCGCCTTGTCCGAGTGGCTCAATCTGCCGCACAACCAGTTGATAGGTCCCGCGCGGCGGGTAGATGTCGATTTCACCCCGGCAAACGACTTGCATCCCGTCGGCAAGTTCAAATCCGGCCCGGTTGGCATCTGACTTCCAGAGAACGGCACGCAACTGGGCATTCGAGTCGTTTAAGGTCAGATAGACATGCCCGCTGCCGGCAATGGTCAGGTTGGAGATTTCGCCGCTGACCCAAACGTCGCGAAAACGTTCCTGCATGGTCCGCTTGAGTTTTTGGGTCAGCGCGGTGACCGTCAGAACCTGCTCTGGAGGGCTGGATGCGGGACACATGGCGAATCGTCAATCGGCAAGTTCGTTAAGTGCAAGCCAAACCCCATGAGTATAGGCGGTTTTCCGGTTCGCGAGAGCCGGTGGTCTGCGGTCAAAAAAATTGCGGGCGTCGAAGGGGAGTTGCCAGGTCCGGCCGTCAGTGAGTTGTTCCAGGCGAGTTGTGAAAGCGCCGGCGGAACACCATAATGCCGGATTCCCTTTCCGCCCGCTTCTCTTGCTCGCGGTGAATACCCGGAAACAGAGACATGTTTGATTCAAGCAAATTGCCGACCGGAATTACTTTTGATGACGTGCTGGTTGTTCCGCGGTACAGCGAAGTTGTCCCCAGCGAAGTCTGCACGCGCTCGCGATTAACCGCCCGCATCTCCATCAATATTCCGATCCTCAGCGCCCCGATGGACACAGTGACCGAATCGGAGCTGGCAATCGCTCTCGCCAAGGTCGGCGGGATGGGCATCGTTCACAAAAACATGTCGATCGAGGCCCAGTGCGAGGAAGTCCGCCGGGTCAAACGGAGTGCCAACGGAATCATCGAAAACCCGGTCACCCTCCCCCCCGATGTTCCGGTCATCCGGGCCCGCGAATTGATGGACCAGGAAAACGTTTCTGGCATCCCCATCGTGCTGGCAGACGGAACGCTGGCAGGAATTCTTACGCGGCGCGATTTGCGGTTCCTGGAGTCCGGGGACATTGAAATTCGCGAGGTTATGACGAGAGAACCGTTGGTAACGGCTACGGGGAGAGTAACGCTTGCGGAAGCTGAGAAAATTTTGACGGCTAAAAGGGTGGAGAAACTTTTGCTGGTTGACGAAAACAGGAAACTGAAGGGGCTGATTACGATCAAGGACATCGACATGATGAAGCGGTTCCCCAATGCTTGCAAAGACGAGCACGGGAGACTGCGGGTCGGTGCCGCCGTCGGTGTCAACGACATCGAACGGGCCCGGGCACTGATGAAGCATGATGTAGACGTTCTGGTCGTGGACAGCGCCCACGGTCACTCGAAGAACGTCATCGAAGCGATCCGGGCAATAAAATCAGAGGCCGACATCGATGTTGTTGCGGGAAATGTTGCGACAACAGAAGGTGCACAAGCGCTGATTGATGCCGGAGCCGACGCCATCAAGGTCGGTATCGGGCCAGGATCGATTTGTACGACCCGGGTGGTCAGCGGGATCGGCGTCCCACAGGTGACGGCGATCAGGAACGCAGCAGATGCGGCGGCAAAACGCAACATCCCGGTCATCGCCGATGGCGGAATACGCTTCTCGGGCGACATCACCAAGGCCATTGTGGCCGGTGCCGACTGCGTGATGATTGGCGGCTTGCTGGCCGGACTTGCTGAAAGTCCAGGAACCACGATTCTGTATCAGGGACGGTCGTTCAAGGCCTACCGGGGAATGGGATCGCTTGGGGCCATGGTCAAGGGTTCCAGCGAGCGATACCGTCAAGGCAGGGATTCCTCGGCAGACAAGCTTGTCCCCGAAGGAGTCGAAGGCCGGGTACCGTTCAAGGGACCTCTGAGCGATTTCGTGTATCAGCTTGTCGGCGGTCTCAAAGCCGGGATGGGCTATTGCGGCAGTCGAACAATCCATGAGTTGCGTACGGAAGCGCAATTCATCCAGGTATCCGCGGCGAGCGTTAGAGAAAGTCACCCCCATGACATCGCGATCACGCAGGAAGCACCCAACTACAGCGTTGGCAATCCTTCGCCTGACAAGAATTGACCGAATAGCGGACTCGTTGGCCGGTCGCTGGCTGCTCGGAGCCGGCATGGTATCCGCTTCGTTGTTTGCCAGTCCGTCCGCGACAGACGCCCAGGAAGGCAAATTCGCACGCCCGCCAAGGTTTGTTCCTCCTGTCCATGCCCAGCCTCTCCGGTCGGGTGACGGTATCATCCCCTCAGCACGTCCGTTGCGCGATGTTCGCCAGGCGGCCGCTGTTCAGGATCTCGATGCCCCTCCTCAATTGCACATCAGCCAGGCGGGTCCATTCCCTGATGGGAGTGCCAACGACGAGTGGCGAACCCGTTCGACGCAAGATCATTCCGGCTTCGGTCAACCGATGCAAAGTGCCGGTCGCCCTGCTCCGGATCCATGGTCTGCCCAGGAAACACCGGTCAATGCGGGTCAAGATTTGAGTCTCGACGAACCCTCCAATTCCGGCGAACCACAAACTCCGAACTGGTCCACAGGCGGATTGCGCGAAGATGGTTCTGGAAAGAGTGTACTCGACAGGCGTATTCCGTCTCCAACCGGTACGCGGAATCCTTTGACGAACAGGTCGCGAAATGCGCGCTATCAGGACGAAGTCCCCGCACTTCAGGACGACGGCAACCAGCCGGCGGCAAAGGGTGCACAGAAATCGTGCGATGAGTTCCGGACCGAACTGCTTAATACTCCGATCACTGATATCGTCATCGATATGTCTCCGTATCCGCCTTTGCGCCGAAAGGACGGAGACGTAGCTCCTTCCATCGAGATCAGGTCCTGGACCGATTGCAACGGAAATGTGCTGGGAACAGGGACGTTCGCCGGAATTGAACGGAGTTATATCCTGATCACGACGGATTCCGGCAACTCACAGCGTATTCCGATTATGGACCTTAGCGATGGCGACCGCGCGGTTTTGACGCGTGCCTGGTCCCTGCCAGCCGAATGCAGCCTCGGGTGTATCGCTTTCGAAGGCCGCAGCTGGTCGCCCAATTCCGTAATGTGGACCGCTTCAGCACTCTGCCACAAACCGCTTTATTTTGAAAATGAGCAGCTCGAACGATACGGCCACACCCATGGTCCGGTCATGCAGCCACTCTGGTCAACAGGCCACTTCTTCGTCAGCCTGGTGACACTTCCCTATCACTCGGCTATCCACCCGGCAAACGAATGCGTCTACGCCCTCGGCTATTACCGCCCCGGTGATTGTGCTCCCTGGCTGAAGGATCCGATTCCGTTCAGTCTGCATGGGGCTGCCCGACAGGCCGGAGCTGTTGTCGGCGCGGCGGCAATCATCCCCTGACCAGGACAAACTTGACCATGGCCTGGTCGGCAGATCAGGGATAGAAAAACGAATTCAGATTGTGAGAGCGATTGGCTCGAAACAGCCCTGGCATGAAAGTGCCGGGGCTGTTCCTTTTTGGTTCGGGAGCATTAATGCCAGACGCTGGAAAAACGCTTCAATGGTAACAACCTGCAGAATCCGCTGTGCGTATGTATTTCCGATCAGGGCCCGCGAGCCCGGGTATGCAAGTCGGAACGAATTTTCTTGCGGCCTGACAGGCCGCCTGGGAGGCGACTTCGGAATTCCCTGAAATGGGACAGCGAACACTGCCGACGGTACAGAAAAGGCGATTGCGCCCGGTATTCCGTGAATTTGACACACTTCCGGCCAGAACCTAGATTATTGAAATGCGCGGCGATGGTTTGCCCCCACCGACAACCCCGGGGCAGTGACGCAGCATTCAACATTGACTTTGCCTCGAGAGAGATATCGATGAGACACCTCGCTACTGGTCTTGCGCTCGTATTGTTCCTGCTGGGCACAACAGTCCGCGCCGACATCATCGTCCAGTCCGACTTTCAAGGGGGCACGGTCGATGGCTGGAACCAGCCTTTCTCGGCGTCTGCCGTTGAGGTTGTCGCGGATTCCGGTCCAGGCGGGGTCGGTGATTTTTCTATCCGCAGCATCCCTCATCCGACGTTCCAGCAAGTGTTCCCCCAGAATTCATCCACAGCGGGATTCGTTGGCAACTACGTGACCAGCGGCGCATTTGCGGTCAGTTTTGATTATCGGGGAGTGGGAACATTGCCTGCCGGAATGGAATTGTATGTCGTCATGCTGAACTCCGCCGCCAACCGTTGGGTCAGCGTGGGAAGCGTTGTGCCGACGACGTCCTGGCAAAATGCCACGATCTCGATCCTTGAACCGGACCTTGTGCATCCGCTGGGAAACAACTCCTGGGCAACTGACTTTGCCAACATCAGCCAGATTGGATTCCGCTTTCAGCAGAATGCCAATCAGTCGGGTGGCTCCGACATTGGAACAACGTCTTACGACCTGTATCTGGACAATATCCAGTTGCTGTCCATTCCCGAGCCGGGTTGCGGCATGGCGATCATGTTGGCCCTGCCCGCCCTTCTTCTCCGGCGGCGACGCACTTGTTGAAAGAGGATTTTCAGCAGCCCCCCTTGGCCTTGCGCCAAGGGTGTCATGACTGAAAGGCTACGAAGGCGACCCTCGTCCCCCATTTTCCCCCGCCCATGCGATGACAGAGGGCGTCTCGCCGCTGTAACCCTTTCGTAAATTCACGCGATTTGCTGAAACGAAAGCGGTACAATTGACGTCAAGAGTGTGATGGGCCCGCGCAATCGATGCGCGGCGAATATTGACGGGATCAATCTGCGGTGAATGGGGGGATATGTCATGGCCAGGCGACTATCTGCGATTTTGGCGGCGATGCTTTTCGCGTTCTGGACGATTCCGGCATTTGTGTCGGGTCAGGGATTCCTGCTTCACGAGGACCATGACCACCCGTTTCGGCTTCCTCGTCATCATTGGCCGCATCCGCATGTTCCGCGACCGGACGTTCAGCCAATAACCTGGCACATCAAGGCCCTTTCAATCGATGCAAGTATTCAGGACCAGATTGCAACCACGCAAGTTTCACAGACGTTCGTCAATACGGGATCCCGGCAGATCGAAGCGTCATTCGTATTTCCCCTCCCCTACGACGGCGCCGTCGACCAGATGACATTTCTCGTCGATGGGAAGGAATACGAAGCCAAGTTGCTCGATGCGGGAAAGGCCCGGGAAATATACGAGAGTTACATTCGACGAAACCAGGACCCGGCCCTGCTGGAATGGCTTGGCAAGGGGATGTTCAAGACCAGTGTATTTCCGATTCCGCCAGGCGCGGAGCGGACCGTACAGATTCGCTGCACGCAGCTGGTTCGCCAGGATATGGGTGTCAATGACTTCATGGTGCCGCTGGCCGCAGCCCGGTTCACCGACCGGCCAGTCAATTCATTTTCGCTTCGAGTGGCGATCAGTACTTCCGGCAAACTGAAAAACGTCTACAGCCCGACGCATCAGGTGCAGGTCGATCGATCGGGCGAAAACAGTGCGGTTGTCAAATGTTCCGCGGAAAACGTTGTCCCCGAAGCCGATTTCCGGGTGATGTACAGCACCGACGATCGGGCAGTGGGTGCGAATTTGCTGAGCTATTGGCCAGAGGGTGAAGATAACGGCTATTTTACGCTGCTCGCATCTCCGGATATCAAACCCGCCGATGCGCCAATACCTCCGAAGTGTGTGATCTTTGTCGTTGACCGTAGCGGCAGCATGAGCGGCGAGAAGATCGAGCAGGCGCGGGGCGCCGCCCGGTTCGTATTGTCCAATCTTCGAGAGAACGATCTGTTCAATATCATCGCCTACGATTCCACAGTCGAATCGTTTCGTCCGGAATTGCAACGTTTTTCCCAACAGTCACTCGCCGAGGCCAACGGCTATGTCGACGGATTGTTTGCCGGGGGCAGCACGAATATCGACGGCGCATTGCAACTGGCACTGGGTATGGTCCAGGACCCCTCCATTGCGACCTGGATTGTTTTCCTGACCGATGGATTGCCGACGACGGGCGAGCAGAATGAATCGCGGATTGCCGCCAACGCCAAATCGAACAACAAGAACAAGGCGCGTGTGATCAGTTTTGGAGTGGGTTACGATGTCAACAGCCGGCTGCTCGATCGGCTTTCCAGGGATAATCGCGGACAGAGCCAATACGTCCGGCCCGATGAGAATCTGGAAGAGCACGTGGCGCGTCTGTACGCCAAAATCTCGGCGCCGGTAATGACCGATGTCAGAATCGAATACACCTTTGCCAATGCGTCTGGCGGCGGCGCGGCGGTCAACCGCGTTTATCCGGCGGGGGAACTGGACTTGTTCGCCGGTCAACAGCTCGTCTTGTGCGGGCGATACCGCGAAAAAGGCCCGGCAAAAGTGAAGCTCAAGGGCAAAGTCGGCAATGAAGACCGCGAGTTCGTATACGACGTCCGCTTCGCCGAGCCGTCGAACTCAAGCCAGTATTCATTCGCAGCCCGTCTGTGGGCGACACGGCGAATCGGCGAGATCCTCGACCTTATCGATCTCGAGGGAAAAAACCAGGAACTGGTTGACGAACTTGTGCGGCTCTCCACCGCACACGGGATCCTGACACCCTACACTTCCTGGATCGCCGATGATCAGGGGGGTGTCAACCAGTTTACCCGCCGCGAGGCGAATGCCGGACGGACCGCACAGAATCTCCATTTTCTGGAGGAGTCGTCAGGTCAAAGCGGATTCGCCCAGCGAGGGTTCAAGTCGACCCTGAAACTTGGCGGGGCACCTGGCGCAGATTTGGGCAAGGGTGGAGGCGGTATAGGCGGTGGAGGCGGTGGAACCGTGGGCGATGCTGCCGATGCCTTGATGTTTGACGAGGGACAATCCCGGACGCGCTCGGTAGCTGAAGTTGTCCGCCAATCCGGCAGGAACAATGCCTACTTGCGTGGAAAATACCTGATCGCCTCCAATGCCCTCGACATCGATCCGGAAAAGGACAAGGACAAGATCAAAAACCTGCAACGCTATTCCGACGAGTATTTTGAGTTGCTCAAGTCCACCACATCAGAAGAAAATCAGCTTCTCGCGCTGCAAGGGGCTGATGAAGAATTGCTGGTTCGCATTCAGGGCAAAGTGTACCTGATTCGCTAGTGAGTTGCGCGCCGGTGCAAGCAGCGGCCGAGCCAGTGTTTGGTACTGGGTACCGAGTACTGGGTACGCTTCCGTTTCGGCAACGCGTCAATCCAACATGGACGAATCAATAACCTTGCCGTCGGCGATCGAAGAAAGGTCGCGCCATAGTTGCAAGTTAATTGCATCGGAAATCGAGCGGGTTGAACCATCCAGCATGCTGGTATTGACCAGGCCGCCAGAATGGTAGCTGCGGGCCGTGATCGCGGCATAGGTCGAACGCGTGGCCGAGCGGCCTTCCTGGACGGAGTTGAAATCTATGTCGTAGGTTTCGCCGTTGTGGACGTAAGGCACATTGGTATTGGGAGTGAATACCGTCGTGAATCCGGAGTGGTGGACCCGTCCATCACACCATTCCGTATGGCCCGTATTGTTGTGCAGGTTCGGTCCCAGTTTCGGATCGCCGGTGTAACTCATGAACGCCGATGGATCGGTGGGAGGGACCGGTCCCGGGTCCACGGTTGTGTTGCGAATATAGGAGGTGAATGTCTTGACCTCAGCGTTACAAAGGGTTGCGGTCAGACCATCGCGAATGTCTTTGCCGCGGACCCGGCTGTTCACATAAAACGGTCCGGTCCCCGGCTTTCGCGTTGCCGGATCATAGACCAGCCAGGTGCCGAAATTGAATCCATAGTTCTGCGGATAGATTAGCGGCGCACCCGTTGAAGTATTGATCCGGACTGTGTCGTTGACTTCACTTGGGCAAAGATAAATTGGAACGCGGAGCGTCGGGACTCCGGTGGCAAGCTGTGCATCCCAGGCGATATCCAGGTCGACAAAATTGTAGGCACTGGCCTGCTCGATAAAGGGCAACAGCCGTCCGTGAATCGACCATGAGCCGTTGTTGCCCGACAGAATGGTTCCCGGGACAATCTCAAAGCTGGTTGGGTAATGCCGAAAAGTCGCTTCGTATCCCTGCACGGCGAGCGCGATCTGCCTTACGTTGTGAAGACACTCGGTCCGCCGGGCCACTTCGCGAATCGACTGCACTGCCGGGAATAACAACCCTGCAAGTACGCCGATAACCGCCATGACGACCAGTAATTCAATGAGTGTAAATGCGCGGCGCACTTTCGTCTTTTGCTTCATGAGTTTCGATTTCCACCGGGTTGGCCTTTCGGCACTATAGTTCAATTTTAGGTCAGCAGGTATTTTGGTTGGAGTGGTTCCGCCAGTTGCCATTGGCGGCGGAGACATGCAAGTTCTGTTCCAGAGGTGCAATCAATCGTCAGCTGTCGGGAGATTCCACGGAATCGTGCCGATTCCTGGATTAAATCAAACAGTTCTCCTGTTCAGCCCATCCGGCGGCAGAGCCACGATTGTCGATCGGTGCGACAGCGCGTCGCGCAAAGCGACAGCCGGACGCAGACTTGCCGCCGCAAGTTCAAAATCAAGTCCATCGTCTTTTTTCAAGGCAGGGTTTCGTGCGCTGGACAATAAAAAACCAGGTATTGATACGGATGGCACTGGTCCTCATCGTGGCGACCGGTGTTGCGACGATCGCATTCGCCAGAGCTTCCATGCTGGCACGCGATGGTGACTATCGACAACGAATCACCAATATCACCGAACTGCTTTCGAGTTCGGGATTTCCCCTGACCAACAGCGTGCTGGACCAGATGGAACGGCTTTCCGGAGCCGAATTCGTTGTTGTGGCAGAGCCCACCGGTGAAGTCATCGCGCGATCGTCGGGAGCGCCTGCCTGGCCACAAAAGACTGACAATTTGAGCCGGTCGGACGATCCCCTTGGCAACCTTTTAACTGTCGGAGACGGGCAATACTATCATTCGTGGACACGGCAGAGGCAAGTTCCTGCCGGTGGTGGAGATTCTGCCGGTGCTCGACAGATCCACGTATTGCTTTCGCGTGAAAGGTATCGCGAGACCTGGTGGCAAGTGCTTCGGCCTGCCTTGACCGGGATCGGAATTACGCTTCCTCTGGTTCTCGTCGCGGGCCTTGCTCTGGCCAACAACGTGACCAGGCCGATCAAGAAATTGCAACAGCGCTTGTTGGCCATCGCCGGGGGAGACAGGACGCCGGTACCGCAATCCAGCAAAGACGATGAAATCGCGGACCTGGGGAATTCGGTCAATCGCATGTTGATCGATCTCGAACGGCACGACGAGCAACTCCGGCAAAATGAACGACTGGAGACACTTGTACAGATGGGAAGCGGGCTGGCGCACAACCTGAGAAATGCGGTTGCCGGTTGCCGGATTGCCGTTGAACTCGCCGGGGCATCGAATGAACACAATGAGCCATGCGGTGAGGAACTGGCCGTTGCCAGGAGGCAGCTCGCGAGAATGAGCCATTACGTCGACCGGTTCCTGGCAATCGCCAGAGGCGAGGAAAGACCAGAGGCACCCGACCTGATCCCCCCATCGTGCGAGGCGAAAACGGTCCTTTTGGCGACCTTGCCCCTTGTCGAGCCATCCGCGCGACATCTGGGGGTCCGGTTCGAGGTATCAACTCCGGATCATCCGGTTGAAGTGAACCTTTCGCCGGAAGAGGTCGAACAAATCCTGACCAACCTTGTCAGCAATGCCATCCAGGCAGCGAGCGAAGCAGCGGCTGCCAGGGGCAAGGGAGCGGAACAGCCGTTTGTCCGGCTATCTCTCACGGGGGGAGCCGGAGAAGAGACTTTGCTTGAAGTCATCGACAACGGCCCTGGTCCGCCGCTATCGATTCAGGATACGTTGTTTCAGCCGTTTGTGACTGCATCAAAAGGGGGAACGGGACTTGGCCTGTTCCTGGTTGCTGAAATCGCCAGGCGACGAGGCGGTTTGCTTGACTGGCGACGCGAAAATGGTCACACTCGCTTCAGCTTTCGCTTTGCCAACAAGGGGTAATTGCCGCGAAAACACCTGGAACCATGGCGAATATCCTTATAGTCGACGATGAGGAAAGTATCTGCTGGGGTCTTTCGCGCGCTTGCCGAAAGGC
>WPCK01143110.1_pt1 | contig 11558 bp, 8 predicted proteins | sample 5399851 | NCBI WGS metagenome assembly WPCK01 (sample SAMN12869471, study PRJNA574797) | sludge metagenome | isolation source: wastewater treatment of pH11 | place: China:Beijing | collected 2019-05-20
CCAGATCGGGAAATGTCAAAGTGAAAGGAAACGCCGAGCTCCAGGATATTACAGTCACTTCCATCGATTTGGCGGATACCGAAATCATCGGAGGCCTGCCCATCGATAAAAGGGATCAGGGAGATTGGGGAACTCTGGGAATCACTTTCAGCAATCGGAAAGATGAAGAGGCCGCCGCCACGATCCGGTACTTCGGGCTTGCCCACGCCCATTTTGCACCGGACAACGGAGTCATGGTTCAGCCGTCCGCCAGTCCCTCCGACCAGACCCTTTGGGAAATAGGGACCGTAAAGGTCAGCCTCGAGGCGGATGATGCCGATGGCTACTACGTCGACGCGGCGCTGATAGAACTCAATCAGAAGCGCGACGTCATCACGCGACAGATACATCAGTTCGAAAACGAGAAGATGTTGTTCGCCAGCCGTCCATTGAACGGATTTGACGACGACGAAATCAAGGTCTTCAAATTCGGTGCCCGAACCGCCAGGCGACTGGAAGGAACGGTCAAAGACCCGGTGTTTACCGATTTGCAATTGCCTGGTGTACCAGGCCAGCTCGGGCTCGTTATCGATGCCCAGGGAGTCGGACAACGCGCTTTTACCGAAACCGGTGACAGCGGCAGCGCACTGGTCGCGCCGGTCTACGATCCGGTGTCCGGAACCGAGCGCCTATTGGTCGTGGGAATCTGTTTTGCCGGGCTGCAGACCCACCCGCGGACTGTATATGCCTGCCATTTCAGCCAGGTCCTCAAGGCACTGAACCTGAAAATCCCAAAGTCGTTTTTGCGGGACCACTGGCTGTACCAGCGCCCGTGAGGTTTTGCCTCAGAGGGCCGACCTGTCGATTTTTGTTCAAGGATGGAACGATGACGAAACAGCCGTCTGGCCTTTTGCCGGTTTTGAGTCTGCTATTGGTGATCCAGACCGGATGCAGTCTCCCCTTTCGGACCGGATTGCACGACAAGGCGGAAAAAAAGCGCGCAGACATTGTGACGGTTCAGGTTGAGCACTGGCTGGAACAGCCACAACTTGTCGAGCTGCCGGATTCCTCCGCGACCTTGGCCTCTGTCTTGTCCCGTTCACAAAACGTTGTGAATGAAACTCTCAAGAAAAGTCTGAGTGCCCGGGCCAGGGGAGGCATGGGCGACTTGTTACCACGGGATTTTCGCGACGATTGTATCGTGATACTGCGCGATAACCAGTTTTGGTATTTCCCCAGTGCCATGCTGATGCTTCCGGAGATCAGCTCGCTGCCCGTGCGTCCCAATGACTCGATCGCGACTATCCCGGCCTTTCGATCCGTGTTTTATTCCGATGAAGATAGGCTCGCGGTTGCAGTGATGATTGTGGGATCCGGACAGGGAGTGGAAAACGCCGTGTTGGACTTTTCAGGTATCGAGACCATTGTGAAACGGAACGGGAAACTGAACGGGCACACTTCGACGCCTGATTTTTCACTGGTTATTGTTTCCCGCCGCCTGGAAGGCACGCTTCATCATCTCGTGGTGCCGAGCCGACCGGATAAAGAGGCCGACATGTCCTATTATGGCGATGCACTGACTTCTTCAGTGGCAAGACAACTTGGCGAGTCATCGGCTGGCCATCTGAAGTTCCAGGACGGCGACGTGATCTACCTGACCCATCTGGGCCTGTTTGCCGAAAACTTTTGAAAGCGACTGCCACCGGATTCACTCCGGTGGGAGATTGATTGGCGGGCTACATTTGGACCAACACCTGAATTCTTCGGTCTGGGCCTCGTGCTCGTGCTCAGCGTAGCGGTGCTCGTTATCGTAATCGATCGAAAGACGATACACGTCGAGTCGTTCGTGATCGAAAGATTGCTCAGTCATCAGGGATGGTGCCGATTACGATTACGAGCACCGTCGCTACGCGACTGAGCACGAGCACGACGGCTGTTAGCCAGGACAGGACGGACATCGCCGAGACCGAAATAATGGAACGCGCGGCTGCCCACCCCGGCCCGCCATCGCGCTTGCAAGTGCCGTGCCCCGCGTCGAAGGCCATCCTTTTGGGGCTAAAGCCCCATCTACGGCCAACATCCTTCAATACCCTGTCCACGACATCGGCAGCGTCTTCCCGTAGAGTGGGCTTTAGCCCACCGCCGCCTTAAAAAAAAACCGCACCATTCACATCGCTGCTAATGTGGCATCTCGTTCCCGGGTCACGCCGAGCGTTGCATTTGGATCCAGTCGCGCGGCGTGAGGTTCAGGGGTGCGCTGATGGAGTGCGCGAATTCGGGGTTCTCGAAGTCCGTGAACCGGGCATTGGCTGCCGAACCGAGCCTCTGCTGATCGCGGCCCACGGCCGTCAGCTCGTATTCCAGCTCGGGATCGACTTCATCCGTTTCCAGACGAATCGGCGAGTAACGGTTCTCCACCGGCGTATCGACCGGTTCCGGGACCCACTCCCTGACCGGTTCTTCGATCGCTGCGATCGGCGCCGGTTCGACTTCCGGCTTTCCAAGTGAAATCGGCACGGCATGTCGTTCGACGACATCCTTGTGGTGAGGAAGCACCCTGACGTCGACATCGAGCAGGCGGAACATGTCGCGGAAATGCTCATGACAAGTGAACATCAACACCTGGTAACCGCTTTTGGCGAAATCGCGGAGGACGGTCGCGGCGGCCCGGGCCCGGTTGGAATCGAAGTTGACCAAGACGTCGTCGAGGATCAAGGGAACAACTGCCCCGCGACGCGCGTAGGCATCGACGAGTGCCAGTCGCAGTCCCAGATAGACCGCTTCCCGCGTTCCGCGACTGAGTTGTTCGACCGGCAAAGTCTCTCCTTTCGCGTTGTCGACGAGCAATTCCTCGCCGGTCAGCCGCGTCCAGATTCGCACGTAATGCCCTTCGGTCAGCCGGCTCAGAAATGCCGATGCTTCCAATAGCGTTTCTGGCTGCCGACGCGACTCGTAAGTCTCGCGAATGTTCTCCAGCATCTGGCCGCTTACAGCGAGGACCTGCCACTGTTGCGAAAGTTCGCGGATTTCGGCGAGTGTCGCCGCAAGTTCGAGGCGGGCCTCATCCAGTCTGGAGTCTTCGCCAAGCAATTTCATTTCCTGAAGGAACTCGCCGCGCTGTTGATGCACGCGCGCCTGTTCCTGTTTCGTCGTTTCGATGGCGGAGATCACCTGTTCCCATTGTTTCTCAAGTCCGGATTGCCCGTACTGATCCAGATAACCTGCAATCACCTCTTCGCTGACGTACCCGCCCAGCGCCGCGCTGATCTGGTCGGTCAGCGCCTGCGCCTGATCTCGCAACTTGCCGAGATGGGCGTGTTGCGAGGCAAACTGCCGGTATTGTTCTTCCGAGTCGGCCCCGGCGATCGCCAGCATGCGACGCTTTTGTCCAAGCAACCGGTCGAGTTCGCGCACGGCCTTGCTGTCCGATGAACGGTAACTGCGGAATTTGGCCGCCAGTTCCTTGCGCTGGGCCAGCAGTCGCCGCTGTTCGCCCAGTGTGACGCGAAGGGTCTGCAAGCGTGTGGCGGTATCCATCTTTGAATCGAACTTGATATCTGCTTCGCCAAGCAGTGCATCGATGCGACGATCGAGCTGGGCGACTTCCTTGTCACGTTCAGCGGCCTCGGCTTCAAGTTGCTCGAGGCGGGAATGGAATCCCTGGATTCGCTCACTTCTCTGAGTCACTTCCTTGAGCTGGTCGGGGGCCAGATTCTCCGGCATCCCCACCATTCGCAGGCCTTCGCGCCAGCGGCGGTCCAGGTCCTCAAGCTCCTTCTGCATTTTTTCACGGCGTCGTTTCGCTTCGTCCAGTGCAGCCGTTGCCGCCTGATATCGGGACTCCAGGGGAATCAGGTCCTCGAGCCGGGACAAGCTTCCTTCGGCGTCCTTGAGCTGCAATTCCCATTCTCCGGCCCCGGCCGGCAACTGCCGGTCCAGTTCATCCCGTTCCGCTCTCGTTCGCTTGAGCTGCTGGCGAACCAGGTCGAATTGATGCCGGAAGTCATCGAGCTCATCGCGGGCGATCCGTTCCCAATGATGTTTCAGGGCCAGTGCCGTAAGGCCAAACACGGTACCCAGAATCATCAACAAAAATCCCATCTCCGTAACCGTATTGCCTTGCTGGCCGCCGGTGAAATAGAGATTCCACAATCCAAAACCGGCGAGAACGATGCCAATAATGAACACCACACCGAGAATGGAAAGTTTGCCGACGGGGAGAACCTGTTCGTTGACGACGTCGTCGATATCCCGTTCCAGATCATGACGCTGCGCGTTCAGCCGGTTGACCTTTTCCTCCAGTTCCATGCGTCGCCGCAGTCGATTAACCAGCCTGGCCGCGTCTTCCCGGGAGTTCGAGACACCATCCCCCTGGGCAATCAACGCCGATTGCATGCGGCCTTCATATTGGCCAAGTTCACTCTTGGCGCGCTCGACGGAGTCATTGGCCGCATCGAGTTCCTCGCGCTTGGCGACAAGTTTTCGGGCGTGATTCTGCAAGGCAGCAACACCCTGGTTTGCCAGTTCGCGGACGTCTTTGGACTTCAGGTCAATTCGACTGCCAAGGCTGCTGACTTCACCGCCCAGCGATGTGCGGATCGAGTTGATTTCGCCACGGACCCTGGCCGCCTGCGCCTGCAAGGCCTCGATCCACGGCAAATGTTCGGAAATGGCATCGACGCGGCTTGCCAGTGAAAGCAACTGGCGGTTGACCGGAATCGAAAGACCCTCGCGGCGAACCGATTTTCGTTCCGCGCGGATTTTCGTGATCTTTTCCCTCTGCTGCGCGATTCGCACGTTCAGCTTGTCGAGATCCTTGACCGAAATGGTGTTCGCATCCGGCAGGTTTCCCATTGACTGTATCTGGTCGAGTACTGTTCGCCGCGAACGCCAACGGTCTCCTGTCTGGATCGCCAGTTCGATCGTACGGCTTTCCTTTTCGAAGGACTTGAGGCGTGCGGCAAGTTCTTCCAGGGTTCGGGCGGCCTCGCCGGACTGCGCGGCAATCCGCGACCACCGGCGGGAGCGGGCGGCCAGCTCATCGATTTCTCTCTGCAGATTGCGGCGGCGCGCGTGGAGTTCCCCCAGGCGGCTGCGCGTATCCGGTGCCGGATTCCACAATGATTCGCGACGCTTGCGAAGATCCTTCATCACATCGACCAGCGAAACGCGATCGACCCCCGTCGTCAGCTTGTACAAATGCTCGGCCGCGTCGGTGCTGTTTAGCGTATTCAATTCCTGGATTTCGCGCAGGCCGATCGCGAAGACGTTGTTGAAGATCGGTTCGTCGATCGATGAGAGGAGCGATGCAAGCTGGTTCTTGCCATAGTTCGTTCCGTTTTCCTCGTCGATGAGCACCAGATCCCCGTTGACATCGTTGAGGCGATTGGGGTCGATATGGCGCTGGATCTGGTAGTTCCCCTGCGACGTAATCACCTGAATTTCGCCGCCGGCAAGGCCGCCATAAACGGGGGGCAAATAACGATTTCGCCGCTCGTCGCTGAAACCGAACAACATCGTGCGCAGGAAGTGCATCAGCGTCGTCTTGCCGGCCTCATTCTGGCCGTAGAACACCGTCATTCCGGGAGCCAGATTCTCGACCTTGAGACCTTTCCATACTCCGAAGCCGTCGACTTCGATATCGTTGATTCTCACTTTCCAACTCCCTTTGGGTCAGCCGAAAACGGTCGTTAATATTTCGTGCGGGTTTGTGATCGATCAAAGTTCGAATTCAGACGGCCAGGCGGCTTCTTGTCGCCCGCCGCATGGGTCAGGCATTCTCGGCCATTTCACTGCGGGCGAGATACTCGACCCCGGCCATGGCAGCGCGCTTGAGAATCAGCTCCCGATCGCCGGCATCGACGCGCGACAATTCGCTGTACCATGAGTCTTCGTCGCCGTCGATCGCCTTGTAAGTCGGCAGGACGAACGCCAGGCTGGCGTCGGCCTGGTAACGGCCGACGGCCCGCAGGAAATCGCCGAGGATGGTGTCTTCTTCGTGCCACTCGCCGGGGAGCGATTCGGGGGGATCGATGGCGATCCTGGCTGTCCACACAGCATGCTGGCTCTGGCCGAATTCAAGCCGCGCCCAGGCGAGCAATTCTGTGTGCCAGTCACCATTCCTCAGTCGGGGATTAAAACTTCCGTGCGGCTCGATCCGCCATTTCACTAATGTCAGGCCGTCGGCAAATTCGCTGCGAAGTTTCTGGCAACGATCGGCGATAGCCGTCTTCAGGTCATCCAGTGACGCATTTTCGGCAATCGAGAGCTTTTGCGGGCACCAGCGAACCGAGTCGACATCGATCTCCGATACCTTGAAGCGACCAGATTCGTCGACAACCACCATGGTGCACGAGTGATCACCGGTCTCGCCCGGCAAGCGCGATTGTGGCGTGCCGGGATAAACGGCGGAGGTCGTGGTCTTGTCGAGGACTCCCCGCTTGTGTCGCCCACCCAGCGCCCAATAGCGGATGTTCTGTGCCGCCATCGCCGCGGTGTCGAACTCGCCGTGGCAAAGCGCGATGGAGAATGGAGTTTCGGCTTCGCAACGGAAATCGACGGGACTTCTCTTGCGCGATTCGTACCCGGACCCGATGATCGTGGCGATCACTTTCCCGTTTCGCTTGTGCGCCGCCTGCTCAATCATTGTCGAGGGGAAGACGACCACGTTGGCCGGAAGCTCGATCGCGGCAGGCCAGCGGTCCGGCTGGTCGACACTTCCTCCACACCAATAGACCATGATCCCCTTTTCGTTGAGCCGCTCGAATTGACCGAGCAAAAAGGCGGCTGCGCGAGGACCCCCTTTTTCCAGATCGACCAGGTCGCCGGCGAGTAGCAGAAAGTCGACTTTCTCTGAAAGTGCGAGGGCAAAGATCGATTCGGCCGCCCGGTAGGGAGCGTCGGCCAGCGTCTTCTTCAGATGTGCCGGAATCTCCGTGAGTCCGGTAATGGGCTGATCCAAATGCCAGTCGGAACTGTGCAAAAACTTGAGATGGGCAGCCATCGAGGCACCTCCATGCGCCGGGGGTCGCCGGAAAAAGTGCGCGACCAGGTCAACGAGTTGCGGGAAAACGGGCCGAATGCCGCAAAGTCTAATCTTCCAGAAAAAAACGACCTAGACCAATGTCCCTCCACGCCGGGCGAAGCCGCAGATCACCGGTCTACTGCTAGCGTCGGTGCCGTTTTGATTTACCGGCAATCGGAACTCCCGTTGCCCCGTGGAAAGAATCAGGACCACCGGAACGAGTAAGTTCCAGTCGCGTCGAAAGCGGAGTCGCCGATCTGAATCAGATATCGACCTGTTGCATTCAAGGCAAGGGACTTTGGTCCGGTGGAAGCACGAAACCAGGTCACTCGCGTACCTGCCTGATTAAAGACTTCTATCAGCGGATCAAAATACGGCGACGTCGATTGGCCGATCGCGCGCATTTGAATCACTTGCCCGGCGCTCCCGTTGATGATGAACTGATCCTTCTGAATCGAATGCCTCAGATCGCCAAAGAACCAGCTATTTCTTGCGAGAGTCCGGGCATCGGGGCTCCAGGGGCTGATTCCTTCCAGGCCGATGGAATAGGTACCGGTTTGGCGAAAGTCATTATCGAATACCTGAACAACAAAGTTTCCGGTTTCGGCCAATGTCATGCGCACATTTCCGGAAGCCTGGGTAAACGTTTTTAATACCCTGCCGGAGGGACCGTACAGGAATACTGTTGGGACAAAACCTGGCGCCCCGGATTCGCGCCGGATCACCAGATCAACTACTTGTCCTCTGTGTCCGTAAAAAACGTACTGGTCTTTTTGAACCAGGTTCCGCAAGTCGCCGTGCCGGATTTCACCTTTTCTGAAGAGCTGAGCGTCCGGACTGGCCGTCCTGATCCGTTCGAGGCCGAGTTGGTAGGTCCCTTGCTGACTCAAGTCGTCGTCGCCGATCATGAGTATGTATCGACCGGTCTCGGTGACGTTCAGTCGCTGGCTGGGGCTATTGCCATCGCCAACGAGTTTCACCGCTCCGGACGGGGCGATTACCTTAAGCTTTGCAAGAAATCCGGGGTAGGAAGGCGTGCACCGAAGGACAACTTCATAGATTTCGCCGGCCCTTGCGTAAAACACATGCTGGTCCTTTTGCAGTCGATTGTTCATCCCGCCATAGACGATTCCGCCGGGCGCGAGCGTCCTTGCGTCCGGACTGAATGGTCTGGTTGTTTCAAAACCGATTGCGAAGGAACCGGACTGCGACCAGTTGTCATCGCTGATTCTCAAAGTGTAAACGCCGGTCTGATTGGGGAGGGTGAAGGCCTGGTTGCCCGAGGATTCACTGAAGGTTCGAATCAAGACACCGTTTGGTGCGAAAAGGCGTGCGGCCGGCAGGAAGCCGGCCATGCTGCCGGTAAGGGCTTTTGTGACCATCTCAACCTGGGTTCCCGCGCTGGCCTGGAATTCGTACGTGTTCTGTTGGTTCGGGCTGTTTGTCCCGCCATAGACAACGTCGCCGGCATGAAGGGTCGCGAACATCTGCCGATTTTCAAGCCGTTCAAACTGGCACGCGCGAGGTGATTGCGATCGCATTCGCCGCCGGGACTGGTCTGCTAATGCTGCGCCGATTCCCGACGTTCGGACGAGTTGCCTGATTGCAGCTTTGATGTTCATGGAAATATCCCTCCTAATCTGAAGTGTTTGTCGCCACCAATCCAATCACTATCCGCTCCGAATACCGGACAACCATTTTCGCTGCTTTTCGCAAGGGCCCATAAAGCCCTTTCAGCTGATTCGCGGCGGAGTACATCCATTTCCTCGTAACTGGCCGGCGCCGTTTTTTCTTCCAGGCAAGATAAGTTCGCCGGCAGTCGCGAGGTGACGTGGTGGCGACATTTAAACGATTGAAAGCCTCAAGGATTGTCTGGCCTGGAGGCAGGAATTCTGTCCGGGGGTTTTCGCGGATCGTGATTAGTTAATGGAAACCACCATCAACTGCTTTTTAGGCGAGGCCAAAGAAACACTAACGGAGCCAGTCATGAACGGAACAACATTGTGCGAATCAAGTGCCACCCTGAAGCCGTACCTTGCCAAGCCAACTGTTTTACGGGACCTGAAGGCGGCGTTGCGGGCTGCCGGCAGCGGTCTTTTGCTGCTCTCGGTAGCGCCCCTGCTCCCGGTTGCCGCCCTGATGCATTTGGTTGCCTGGGCTGCGGCGAAATCAGACGAAACGGGCAAGGCACCGAATTCCCGGCCATTCAGTTTGCCAAACAAAAGTCGTGATCACTGAATGTTCGTTAGTGTTCAGCGACTTGCAGGTTGAACGGTTTGCTTAGGCAGTCCTATTGGGCAGTATGAGCATCGGTTCAACGAATCAAGAGTCGACCGTCGGTCTGCGCGAAACATCCTTTCCGACATGCGAATTTCCTGAATTGACGTGGCGTTCTATGCGGAGTCTTTCACGCATCGTGAATGCTTAATTGATTGGTCAATTGCCGTTGTTACCTGTCGAGGCACCAGGCAATGGATATTTTGTCCGCAGCTGTCGATACTTGGCGACCTCATGGGGCTTGTTCAATGCTGTGTAAAGCTCAATCAGCCCGTCGAGTGTATCGGCGATCTTGATCATTTCTCGAGGCGTCATGTTCGCCTCGTTCAATTTCATTCCTCGATACCCATCAACCAACAATTCCTTGGCCTCAAACATGAGACTTTTCTTTTCGTTGACAGTCTTGGCGATTGTTGCTTGACCAAACAATGCGCGACCCAAAAGGGACGTCGCATTATAAGTCGTCCATGCGGCGACGGCATCCTTTTTTCGTATTTCGTATGCCTCCCGCAGATACTCTTCGGCCTTTGAATAGTCTTTAAGGCGGAGGTATCCCTCACCGATGCCGACTAACTCTGAAGCGGCTTCTGGCGAACCCGCAACCATTGTCTCTCGAACGGTCTTGAGGTCCTCTTCCACGCGCCTATCAAATTTCTCGCTTAAGGAGCCTCTGGAATATGCATCTCGCAATACACGGCGAACCCATGACAATCGCGGTTCGCTCTGTGAAAATTGAAAAGCTTCTTCAATCAATGGGATTGCGTCTTCAATCCGGCCTGAGTCCAAATAATTCGCACCAAGATTGGCGATCGTCAATTGTGTATCAATATGGTCGCGGCCGTTTACCCTAACTTGGACTGGTAGTACTTCCTCGTAAACTGAAATCGCCTTTTCAAATTCGGTTAACGACCAATAACAAGCCGCAAGATTTGACCTGCACAAAAGAGTTTCCCTGTTGTCGATTCCCAATGTAGAGCCCAGCCCTTGCAGGGCTGTTTCAAACAGTGGAAGCGATGCTTTCACGTCACCGGAGTTACGCAAGCTTACCGCGAGAGCATGCAACGCACTTGACGCCTGGGCCTGGGAATCGCGGTACTTGGCTAAATAGGTCCACGCGAGTTGCGAAGCGCGTGGTGAAATTGGTGTAGGAAAAAAGTATGGCTTGAACTTAGGTTGGGGTTATCACGACTCCATCCCGAGAGCAAGCCATGGACGGAATTATCCGATTGTCAGAAGCCCAACGCAAGGTTGTTTTGAAGGTTTATCGGGGTTCGGGAGATGCGCGGATCGCCCGGCGTGGTCAGGTGCTGCTTTTGCTGGCAGACGGTCGCAGCTGGCGGGAGATCATGAAGGTCACCTACTGCAGTTCGTCTATTATCAGCAGCGTATGCCAGGCCATGAAGGCAGGAGGCATCGACGCGGTACTGGAAAGGGTCGGGCCCCAATCGACCGTGGTAACCTGGTGGATGATGGTCGTGTTGCGCTGGTTGCAGAACTGTACACCCCGTGACTTTGGCTTTCTGCGTTGGCGCTGGACATGCGAGCTGCTTGCCCGGACGCTTTGGGACTCGTACCGCTTTCGAATCAGCTCCGAAACGATTCGGCGGACCCTTCACCAGCATGGTTTTGTATGGCGGCGTCCGCGTCCGGTCGTCGGCCCCGAAGATCCGGAATATGCCTCGAAACTTCGCTCCATTCGCCGCTTGCTGGACCGCCTTCCCCCTTCCGAGACAGCCCTGTTTCAGGATGAAGTCGATGTCCATTTGAACCCCAAGATTGGCAGCCAGTGGATGGAAAAGGGAATACAAGCCACGGTCGTTACGCCAGGCAACAACGAGAAACGCCATTTAAGTGGCGCCCTCGATTGGCGAACCGGGCGGTTGTACGTGTCTTCCCCCCACTTCCGCCGAAACTCCCAACTGTTTATCGACCACCTCCAGGAATTGTGCCGTCGTCTTCGTTGCTATCGAGTCATCCATGTGATCTGCGACAATGCCTCGTTTCACAACAGTCGCGTCGTTCGCCAGTTCCTGGAGCTACAACAGGGTCGAATACAGCTTCATTTCCTGCCCAAGTACGCTCCCGAAACCAATCCGATTGAACGCGTCTGGTGGCACATGCACGAGAGCATCACCCGAAATCACCGATGCCGGGATATGTCCGAACTGCTCCGTGACGTTTATGATTTCCTGAACGCCAACAACCACCATTTCATTGAAATGCGACGCATCTTTGCTCAAGCCGCATAGCGCTTCGATCCCGATGTGGACCTATTTAG